>Ga0075424_100000849_pt1 | contig 25215 bp, 23 predicted proteins | sample SoiMethybrSBSTD3_FD_75301 | JGI IMG/M metagenome (GOLD analysis project Ga0075424, IMG submission 75301) | Bulk soil microbial communities from a Populus tree surrounding site in Tennessee, USA - Soil MetaG P. TD hybrid SBSTD3 | ecosystem: Environmental > Terrestrial > Soil > Tree plantation... | reverse complement strand
CGACATCAGCCAGCCATTCCAGGCCATCAGCGCGGCCCAGATGAGGAACAGCGGGCGGCCGAAGCTCTCCTTGAGATCGAGACCGGCCACCAGCGCCAAGCGGCGGAGGCTGAAGCCCTCTTTCCCTGTGGCAGCGTGGCGGAGGTGGGTGGCGGACAGCGAATGATCCATGGGGCGCTCCTCTCCGTCAACTCCTACGGTCGTCAGGGGGTGGGTGTTTCAGCCGGGGTGATGAGGGGGGCGTATAATCCACGCAACCCTTGGAATTCTTGAGATCGTAACCGCTTGGATTTGGAGGATAGAGATGCGATCGATGCGCTCGATGTTGCCGGCGGCAGGGCTAGTCCTGGTCCTGGCGCTGTCCGGCTGCACCACGACCGTCGCTTCCCGGCCCGCCGTCACCGCCTTGCCAAGGGCCATGGCCGCCACGGCCGCCGCCACCGGCGATTGCACCGGCGTCTGGGAGGGCTATTGCAAGGCGGTCGCCGAGACAAAATATCCGCAACAATCCAGGATCTCCCGCACCCTGGTGCCGATCGTGGAAGCCACCCAGGGTCTCACCTGGCAGAACGGCGCGGTCCTGATGGTGAGCTGGAGCAAAAGCGCGTACTTCAATCAGGGGATGGTGGGCAATCCCTACACCGCCTCGTTCGGACCGATGTGGCTGACCGCCACCCCCTTTCTCCAGCAGTTCTGCCAGGGCCTGCACCTGAGCGGCGACGCGTTGCGCTTGCGCCTCGCCCAGCGGCTGGGAATTCCGCCCAACACGCAGAACGACGTCTTCGTGGGGGTGTGGGCGCAGCCGGCGAGTTTCTTCCGGCCTTGCGCCGATCCGGAGATCACCGACAGCGAATGCGAGGTCAACCTCACCACGGCGCCCTCGCCCACGGACGGCACCTGCCCCTGGGCCAACTCCTTCAGCGGTCAGACCTCGAATTCCTTCGTGACCGTGTCGCAAAGCCACCTCAACTGGATGTGCTCGAACTGGACCAGCACCTATACCGGCGATCCCACCAAGAGCTATCCCTGGACGGCGCTCGGCTATACCTATGACTGGGGCAATTCGCAGGGAATCATCGGGGAGAGCGAGTTCGTGCTGCCGCAGAACGGCTCGGTGACGATCGCCTTCGTCACGCCGATGGATTCGTACTGCCAGTCCGCACCCTGAGCACCACGAAGGTCATGTCGTCCTTCGGCGCCTGACCCACGGACCACGACTCGGCGGCCCGGGCCAGGCCGGCGATGATGTCCGCCGGAGACAGGTGACCCAGCTCGGCGAAGAGCGCGCGGACCCGCGGGTAGCCCAGCGGCTCGCCTTCAGGGTCGGCAAGCTCGGGGAGGCCGTCCGTCATCATCAGGATGGTGTCGCCCGACTCGACTTCCAGGCAACGCTCTTCATAGTCGAACGCGAGGCCGCCAAGGGGCATGCCGGCGAGGGCTACCTCTTCGACGCTGGCGCAGGCTTTTCGGAAGAGCAGCAAAGGCGGCATGCCAGCCGAGGAGACGATCAGCTCGCGGCCCCGGAGGTGGATCAGGCAGAGGCCCATGGCCATGCGGTCGAGCGCCATGCGCTTGATGGCGCGGGCGGCCTCGGCGAGGAACTCGCGGGGGCCGGAGGCTCCGGCGTCGGCCGAGAACAGACTCTTGACGGCGGTGACCATGGTGCCCGCCCGCGCGCCGTGGCCGGTGGCGTCGCCGATGGTGGCGGTCAGGGCGCCGTCGTCGGCAAGGACGAAGTCGTAGTAGTCGCCGCCCACCTCGGTTGCCGTGCGCATCGACACGGCGATCTCGAAGCCGGGGTGCTCCGGCAGCGTCCGCGGGAGCAGCGAGAGCTGGAACCGCCGGGCCTCCTCCAGATCCTTGCTCTTGCGGTCGTAGTCGGTCTGCAGCAGGGCCTGCTCGATCTCCTGCTCCTTGCGCAGCCGTTCACCTTCCAGCAGTTGCTGCTGGTGCTGCTTCAAGTCCGTGGCCATGCGGTTGAAAGCCAGGGCGAGCTTGCCGAACTCGTTCTTCGAGCGCACCGGCAGGCGGGTCTCCAGATCGCCCTGGGCGATGCGGTCCGCGCCTTCGGTTACGACGTGCAGGTTGCGGGTCATGCGCGACGAGAGAGGCAGGATGCCGAACAGGGCGAGGGCGGTGAGCCCCAGGCCGTAGCCGAAGTTCCGCGCCGCCGTCTGGCGCACCGCTTCGAGCGGCACGGGCCGGGCGATGCCGAAGACGAGGCCGGTATCGTCGTCCTTCGAGGAGGCCACCACCCAGTCGTCGAGAATCCAGCGTGCGTTGCCGGCGTTCGCGTGCACGGCCCGCATCAGGGGCGGCAGGCCTTCGAGGCGCTTGCGGTCGTCGTCGCTCGCGGTGTGGAGACCGCCCTGGCCGTCCACGGCGAAGGCGATGTCCCCCTCGCCGCCTGTCCGCTTCAGGACGCGGCGCAGGACCTCGTCGCTCTTCACCTGCGCCTTGAGCTTGCCCACGACCTCGCCGTGCTCGACCACCGGCACCTCGAGATCGTGGCCAAAGACCAGCCGTCCCCTGGTTACCTGGGCCTCGCGCTGCTGGGTCACCCGCTTGATCTTCTCGGCCAGTCTCTGGCGCTTCTCGGCCTGCCCGGCGAGCTGATCCGCGACCTGTTTCCGGATCTCCGTTTCCAGCTTTCCGGCGTCGGGCAGCGGCACCTCAACCGGCGTGTCCTCTCCGGCGGCCGACATCTCCCGCAGCGCCCGGCCGATGGCCGCCGTCGCCTGCGGGCTCTGGCCGTTGGCCTGGAGCTCCTTGCCGACGTTGCGCAACACCGCCGAGACGTCGATCATCATGGAATGAGCGGGCGGGGCGGCAGGCGGCACTTCGCCGGCCTGGGAAGCGGGAGGAGCGGGAGGGACCGGCGGCACTGGAGCCGCCGGCGGCGCCGCCCGCGCCGGGTGGGGCATGGGAACGAACTCCAGGGTATCGAGCAGCGGCGCGGCCTCGCCGAAGCCGAGGACCATGCGGCTGAGCGCCGCGTCAGGCCTCCCCTCCTTCGCCGCCTGGACGACGGTAGCCATGGGAACGTCGCCCATCCGCTCCACGCCGCGTCCCAGCTCGCTCTTGATGGCGGCCAGCCGGCCCTCCATCTCGCGGTTCAGCGTCCCGGCCTCGGCCTCCGTCGCCCGCCGCACGGCGCGCAGCGAGGAATAGTAGGAGTAGAGGACGATCCCGGCCAGCGGCACCACCGCGAGCAGCAGGAAGGCGAGGATGAGCTGAGTGCGGATTTTCATCTTAATAGATACGCGTGAGGGGGCCGGAGGTTCTGGGGAGTCACACGTCGTCCACAATCGTCAACTCCCCAGATAGGGGCGTGCGCTCCACCGCGATGCGGCATTCCTTCCACAACCGATCGATCAGCGGTCTCGAAATGGGAAGCTCCCGGCCTCGCCGCCAGCCTTTCCGCTCTCCTTGCGGTCCGAAGAGTGCCCAGCCTTCTGCGCGGGAGGGATCGTGCCGCAACCAGAAGACGAGCCCGTCGAAATGCACCTCTTGCAACCTGGCCGCCCAGGCCTGGGGCAAAGCGTATGGGACGAGCGTGCCGATCTCGGCGGTGATTCCGAAACTGCTGGCCTCGCGCGAGGTCAGGTCCGCGATCAGGAGCTCTCGAGGGACCGGCAATTCTCGGAGGCGCCGCTCCTTGATGAATTCACGAGAGACGATCCACCGTTCGCGGTCAGCGCCCAAGACTTCAAGAAGAGCAGCCAGAGGATCGGTAGCCAGATAGCAGGTTCCGTTCGGAGCGGGGAGGTCGAAGCGACCAGCCATGGAGCTGCCGAACCACCAGGGACCCTTCCCGTGCCGGACCACCCGGAAAAGGACCGAGTCGCGACCGATCGAGCGTGAAGGAAAGAACCTCAGCGTGACCGGATCGTCAGGCGGAGAGCCGAGACTCGGGGATTGGCGATCCCGGCTCACTTAGGCGAAACGCCGTGCGGCGTCGCGAGCGAGCCCCAGAGCGACGTCAAGATCGACGCCAGCGCGCAGCCTTTGGACGACGGACTGCCCACCTAGCGCCTTCGACGGGGCGACCAGCCAGCCGGCCAGGGTCCAATCGTCTACCGCAGAGTCGCGGAAGGTTTGGAGGATCTCTGCCAGTCCGGTAAGCACCTGGTTCCGGTCGTCGAACTGGAAAGTCGGGTAGACCATCACGCCGTCGGCGGTCTTCAGCCCCAGCAGGGTGCGGCGCTCTCTGCGGTCGGCGATGGCCTGCCGCGAGACGCCGCCGAGGATCTTCGCCACCTGGCCCGTGCCGTAGAACGGCCCCAGGTGATCGTCCCATCGCGAAGGAACGGGTACGATTTCCAGCATTCGCCGGGCGAGATCCCGCGGCGAGCCGATCCCGTCCAGTGAGCGGCCTGGGGTGTCCAAGGGCGAGAGACGCTCCTCGAGCCCCTGCTTCACGTGCTGGGTGATCTCGTCGATGAGGGCATGGGCTTTCCGAGTCATATCCAGACGATACACCCGCCGACCGAGCGCGTCAAGGGCGTCAAGTAGCTTACCCCTGATGAAAAAAAGCCCGCAGCTGGGTCAGCATCTCGTCGAGATTGGCGCGGCGGAACTCGTTCCGGTAACCCTCCTCGAAGGCCTCGCCGACGCTCGTGCGCTCCTGCGGCGAGAGCTCGCCGAAGGGGCGGCCGCCGTTGAGCTCCTGGAGGGCCTTCTCGGCGGCGGCGCTGCGTCCCGACCACCAGGTCTGGAGGCGCAGGGCCTCGTCGTAGAAGGCGTAGACGGGGATGCGCAGGTTGTCCTTGCGCCACAGGAAGTGACGCATCAGCTCTTTGTGCGCGTCGCGCGGGAAGATGCGCAGCTCCCAGCCGGGCAGCTCCTTGGCGATCCGCACCCAGGTGGGGAGCGTGTGGTAGACGTCGGGGCACCAGTCCTCGCCGATAGCGACGATCCAGAGGGGCGGCAGGGGTCGCAGCACGTCCACGTCTTCCGGCGTGTGGATGGGATTGCGGTAGATCTCGTCGAGCACCTTGCCGTTGCGGCGGACCGTCCGGCGGTAATTCTCGTAGCGCAGGCCCTGGTCCCAGACTTCAAGCGATAGAGGATTCATTGCCGCAGGATAGCAGGTCCCCGGGCAGCTTCCGCTCGTCTCCCGAGCCTGTGGTACATTCCTCCGTCATAGTCCTGTAACCCCCTGAAGGAGGTCGCGATGAGCCCGTTGCGCCGTTGGCTGCTCCCCGTCGCTCTGACTTTTGTGTTCACAGCAAATCTCGCCGCACAGACCACCGGCGACATCGTCGGCCGCGTCACCGACGAGGCCGGCGGCGTGTTGCCAGGCGTAACGGTGGAAGCCAGGAGCCTGGTTCTCCAGGGATCGCGGACCGCGACCACCGACGGCACCGGCTCCTACCGGCTCAACCTGCTGCCGCCTGGCGATTACTTCGTCAGCTTCACGGGTCAGGGCCTCGCCACCGAGGTCAAGCAGGGAGTGACGGTGGGTCTCAACAAGGACGCCACGCTCAACGTCACCCTGCGGGCCGCCTTGACCGAGTCGATCACCGTCACCAGCGACGTGCCGGTGGTGGACACCACCTCCGCCGCGATCGGGACGAACATGAACGCCGGCACCATCCAGACCCTCCCCACGGGCCGCAACTACTCCGCGGTGGTCCAGATCACCCCGGGCGTCTCGACCGACGCCAACACCGACAACGCCGGACAGTCGTCGATCACCGTCTACGGCTCGACCGGGGCCGAAAACGTCTTCTATATCGACGGTGTCAACACCACCGGCGTCGAGTACGGCTTTCAGGGCAAAGAGCTGAACTTCGAGTTCATTCAGGCGGTGGACGTCAAGACCGGCGGCTACGAGGCCGAGTTCGGCCGCTCGACCGGCGGCATCATCAACGTCATCACCAAATCCGGCGGCAACGATTTCCATGGCGATGTCTTCGGCTATTTCGACAACGACTCGCTGGAGAGCAAGGCCGAGCCCGTGGTGTCGATCAGCGGCACCACCGCCGGCTTCCGCCAGGAGGATTACGGCATCGGCTTCGGCGGCCGCCTCGTCAGGGACAAGCTCTGGTTTTTCGCCGCCTACGACAAGGTCTCCAACAAGCTCGACAGCACCCTGCCCGCCGGACCGCTCGCCGGCCAGGTGGTGACGTCGAACAGCGACCGCAAGCTGGGCTCCGGGAAGCTCACCTGGAACCTCACCGGCACCCAGTCGCTGATCGGCATTTTCTTCCAGGACCCGCGGGACGACACCGGCGCCATCAACGACGGCTCGCACTCGCTCAATGGCGATCCGCTGACCTACACCGGCGTGCGCAGCTTCGGCGGCAAGGACTACGCCCTGCGCTATCAGGGAGTCCTCTCCAGCAACTGGCTGCTCACGGGCCAGGCAGCCCAGCATCGGGAGGAGAACTCGGTGGGTCCGGCGAACGCCGCCGGCGACGTCATCCAGCTCCGCTCGGTCGACGACAACTTCTTCCAGACCGGCGGCTTCGGGCTCTTGCAGACCAAGACCTTCAAACGGGACACGGCGGGCGGCTCGCTGACTCACTATCTCCCCAAGCACGAGATCAAGCTCGGCCTCGAGTATGAGAAGGAGTCGGCGGACGTCGTGCGCCGCTTTACCGGCGGCCAGCAGATCGACGTCTTTTCGAACGCCGTCAATCCGGGCCAGCCGGTCTACAGCCATTTCTACTGGACGACACCCGACGCGACGGTCCCCAACGCTCCGGTCTCGCAGCTCACGGCCTCGCCCTCGCACAAGAACTCGGCGGTCTATCTTCAGGACCGCTGGAGCGCGATGTCGAACCTGACCTTCAATGTAGGACTGCGCTGGGACCGGCAGCAGATCATCGACGCCGAGGGCACGCAGCAGATCGATCTCAAGAAAGACTTCGCGCCTCGCTTCGGTTTCATTTGGGACCCGGGCTCGAATGGCCACTCCAAGGTTTACGGTTCCTACGGCAGGTATTACGAGCAGATTCCCATGGACCTGGTGATCCGCTCCTTCTCGTTCGAGCGGCAGGCGCGCATCTTCAATTTCAGCCCCACCAGCACGGCGCCGGACCCGGCCGCCGAGAGCGACCTCGGCCAGACCTCCACCATCTTCGGCGGCTTCACCGAGCCGTCGGATCCCAACCTGCGCAACCAATACCTCAACGAGTACCTGCTGGGCTACGAGCGAGAAGTGCTCCCCGACCTGGCGCTCGGCGTCAAGGCGATTTACCGCAGCTATGGCGAGGTCATCGAAGATTTCCTATGCCGCGATGACGGCACCTACTGCATCGGCAACCCGGGACGCGGCATCATGCAGCGGGTCTTCACTCTCGACTACTCGCAGACCTACCCGGCGCCGGCGCCGAAGCGCATCTACAAAGCCATCGAGATCGACGCCAACAAGCGATTCTCCAACCACTGGCAGGCTCTCGCGTCCTACGTCTACTCGAAGCTGGACGGCAACTTCGATGGTCTCTATTCGCCATTCACCAACGTCGGGGCAGACCCCAACATCTCGGCGGCGTACGACTATTACGACTTCTTCACCAATGGCAGCAACCTTTCGAAGATCACCAACAAGGGGCCGCTGTCGAACGACCACCGCCATCAATTCAAGCTTTCGGGGATCTATCAAAGCCCCTGGAAGCTATCGATCGGACTGACCACTTATTACCGCTCGGGCACGCCGCTGACCCGCTACGGCTACTCGGACATCTATGGCCGCTACGAGTTCTTCCTCACCGAGCGCGGCGCCGAGGGGCGGACTCCGGACGACTACGACGCGGACCTCCACTTCGGATATCCATTGACCGTGGGGCCGGCGACAGTGAACCTCCTCCTCGACGTCTTCAACCTGCTGAACACCCAGCGACCCATTCTGCTGGATGAACGCTGGGGTTTCCAGGAGGCGGACAACTCGTCGCCCACTCCCGTCAACCCGGACTACCTGAAACCCATTCTAAGAACGCTGCCGCGATCTTTGCGGCTGGGAGTGCGCGTGAGCTTCTGAGGGCAGCGTGTCCTGGGACTACGAGCGGGCACGCTGAGATGAAGTCGCTGATTGCGTCCCTGGCCCTCGTTATCTCCGTGGGCTTCATGCCCGCCGCCGCCCAGGCGACTGCGCCAGAGGCCCAGCCGCTGGACGGCCTCAGCGTCCCCGACGTGTCGCTGGTCGACCAGGACGGCAAACCCGTGCATTTCTATTCCGACCTGGTGAAAGACAAAGTGGTGGCGATGAACTTCGTCTTCACCACCTGCACCACCATCTGCCCGCCGATGGGCGCGACCTTCGCCAAGCTCCAGAAGCTCCTGGCGGGCAAGGACGTCCATTTGATCTCCGTCTCCGTCGATCCCGCCACCGACACCCCCGAGCGGCTCAAAGCCTGGGCCGGAAAATTTGGCGCCAGCCCGGGCTGGACGCTGGTCACCGGCGACCGCAACGAGGTCACCCGCCTGCTGAAGGCCCTGGGTGTCTATACGGCTGCCATCGGCGACCACTCGCCGCTCGTGCTGCTGGGCAACGACGCGGCACATCGCTGGACGCGGGCCTATGGCCTGGCGCCGCCGGCCAAGTTGGCCGAGCTGATCAGCCAGTTGGCACCGCCAGCCGTCGCGAAGAAGGAGTCACGCTGATGAAAACGACACTCAGAATCATCGCGGGCCTGCTGACCCTCGGCGCGGCCTGGGGTCAGGCCACCGAATCTCCCGGCCGGAAGTATTTCGGCGACGTCAAGCTGGTGAACCAGGACGGCCAGGAGATGCGTCTCTACTCCGACCTGATACAGGGCAAGACGGTGATCATCAACGTTATGTTCACAACCTGCACCGGCGCCTGCCCGGTGATGAGCGCCACCATCGAGAAGATCCAGGACCACCTGGGCGACCGGGTGGGCAAGGACGTGAACCTGGTTTCCGTCTCGGTCGATCCGGTCCACGACACGCCGGCCAAGCTCAAGGAGTACGCATCACGCTTCCACGCCAAGCCCGGCTGGTACTTCCTCACCGGCTCGAAAGTCAACGTCGAGGCCGCCCTGCGCAAGCTCGGCCAGTGGGTGGACGAGCCGGCCGACCACCAGACCCTGTTCCTCATCGGCAACGACCTTACGGGCCTGTGGAAGAAGGCCTTCGCCCTGGCGCCCACGGACCAGCTCTTCCCCGTCGTCGACAGTGTGGTGGACGACAAGGGGCAGGGATGAATCCTTTCGGGGGCGGCCGCCGCCGCGCCGCCGCCCTCGTCCCTGCTGTCCTTGCTGTCCTTTTCTTCATCCGCCCCGCGTCCGCCCAAGGCCCCAAAGATTCCAAAGACCAAATCCAGCGCGGCCGGCAGATCTACCTCGAAGGCACCAGCCCCACGGGCGGCGAGATCATCGCCGTGATGAGCGACGCGGGCGTCGAAGTGCCGGCCTCGGCGGTGCCCTGCGGCGGCTGCCACGGCCGCGACGGCAAGGGCAACCCGGAAGGCGGCGTGTCGCCGTCGGACCTCACCTGGACGGCGCTCACCCGGCCCTACGGCGTCACCCACCCCGGCGGCCGAAGGCATCCGCCCTACGACGCGAAGCTCCTCAAGCGAGCCATCGCGCTGGGCCTCGACCCGGCCGGCAACACCCTGCAGGTGGCCATGCCCCGCTATCGCATGAGCCTGCGGGACATGGACGACCTGATCACGTACCTGCAGACACTCGGTACTGGAATCGATCCGGGGGTGAGCGACACGGCGGTGCGCATCGGCGTCGTGCTGCCGCCGTCCGGTCGCCTCTCCGGCTTGGGGAAGGCGGTCCGCGCCGCTCTTACAGCGCGATTCGAAGCCGTCAACCGCGGCGGCGGCATCTACGGCCGCCGCGTAGAGCCGCGTTTTTTCGACGCTCCCGAGCCGGCCGACCAGCGGCGCGGCTGGACGGCCGATTTCCTTCAGCGCGACGAGGTGTTCGCCGCGGTGGCTCCTTTTTTCGCCGGGGCCGACGCCGAGATGGCTTCGCTCTTCGCGGAGAAGCAGGTGCCCGTCGTGGGGCCGTTCACCCTTCACCCCAAGGAGGCGTTTCCTCTCAACCGCTACGTCTTCTATCTCCTGCCGGGAATCGAAGCGCAGGAGAAGGCGCTCGCCCGCTTCGCCCGAACGCAGGGATGGCCGCCGCCGCGACCGCTGGCAGCGGCCGAGTTGAGGCGTCTGGCGGCCGACAAGGCTGACCCCGTCGTCTTCCTGGGTTCGGGCGCCGAAGCTCTCGCCCTGCTGCAAGCGGCGGATCGCTTAGGCTGGCATCCCCGGCTTCTCGTCACCGGCGCCGCGGCGGACGACGCTCTCTTCGGCGCCCCCGCGGCTTTCGATGGCAGGATCTTCGTCGCCCTTCCCTCGCTGCCGGGAGGCCCAGGAGACGAGACGGCCTTGGCTTACCGCGCCCTCGGTCCCCTGACGGCGGACAACCTTTCCGCCCAGTGGGCCGCCCTGGGCGCCGCCGAGGTGCTGATCGAAGGCATGAAGCGCGCCGGTCGCGAGCTCAGCCGCGAGAAGCTGGTGGACCAGCTCGAATCGCTGCGCGGCTTCGCCACCGGCTACTCGCCGCCGGTCACCTACGGCCCCGCCCGCCGCCTGGGCGCGCGCGGCGCCTATGTGATGAGCTTCGACCTGCGGGCGAAAACCTTCGTGCCGCAGGGGGGATGGGTGGAGGCGGAATAGGCTTTTCCAAGCAACACCACGTCCGAAAGTTCGGGACGGCGCCGGCGGCCGGTTCAAGGTCTCCGGCGACTACCTCTGGCGAGACTACCCGGGCCCCCCGCGGACGCCGGTCCATGGGGGCTCCTGAGGATCGTGTCCTAGGAAACTAGAAACTCCTTGCAGTGGGTTTACCATCGCTCCGGCGGCCGGTTCCTCCCCGGCCGCCGTCTTTTTTGTGCTCGCGAATCGGGACCACGCGCGGCGCCAGCACTCTGGCCTGATAAATAGGGGTTGCGCTTAGAATGCTTTAGAGCTATGCTTAACCTCGCGTTTACAGGAGGGACACGCTCAATGGACACCTCTACGCATAGACCTTATCCCTTCTCATCCCGCCGGCTTGCGTTAGCGTTGGTCTTCTTCAGCTTGGCACCTTGCGGGGCAGGGGAATCGACGCCCTCTTTTGCGCAAGACTCCTTCGCCGTCGGATATGGCTTCAGCGGCCGAGCGTCGCCGAACGTTGCGGCCACGACCTCTGGCAGCAAGGAGCCCTATGTGCTCCTTTACGGAGCCGACTCGGCTTTCATGAGCGGCTCAATGGAAGACGCGGAGCGAGCTCAGCAACTGCGGGCCGACTTGCGGCAAGACCTCCTCTGGTTCCGACATGCCGGCAGGGACTACATCATTCGCGATCCCGCCACGATAGAGACCGCCCGGCAGATCCTCTCCTCTCCCCTCGCTGTAGGAAGACGGGAGGAAGATCTCGCGACGGAGCTTGGGCGACTGGTCGCCGAGCAACGCAGACTGGATGCTCAAGAGGATTCGCTGGCAGCCGAACAGGTGGAGGGCCGTGGCATCCAGAACGACTCACGGTCTGACCAGCGAAAGGAGTTGGAGAGGAAACGGCAAGGGCTGGACCATAGGATCGGGGAGCTCGGCCGGCTTCACGACCAAGTAACTCGCAAGGCGGATAAGGAGCTGCGAACACTCTTCGAGCAGGCGATCGAGAAAGGTACCGCGCAGGAATCCGAATAGAGGCGAAGCTAGGGGCACGGGATCTCTAAGAGTCCCCTCCTCTCTCGTACCTTCAGGAGAATGGCATGCGTTCCGGGAGTGAGAAGCTGGCAGGCTTCTGCACAGATTGCGGGGCATGTTGGAGGTGCCTGTGTGCCAACCTACCGAAGAAAGCCCTGGACAAGCTCTGTGCCTGCACACAGACCCAATTCTATAGCAAAGATGCATCCATATTCCGCCAAGAAGAGCCGGCGCGGGGTGTCTTCCTGGTGCACCAGGGATGGGTGAAACTCTATCACCTCAGGCCCTCCGGCCGCTCGGCCATTGTGAACCTGGTTGGCAGATCCGGTCTGGTGGGACTCCCCGAGGTCGTGGCAGGCTCTCTATACCAACTCAACGCGGTGGCCCTTGAGAAGTGCGTCCTTGAGTTCTTTCCACGCCACACCTTCGTCGCTTTTCTGCTCCAGCACCCACAAGTGGCGGTCGAGCTTCTGATTAGGGCGAGCGAGGAGATCGGCCGCCTCACGGCCATTCTCTGCGAGTCGACCGAACGCCTGTCACCGAGCAAGCGGCTGCTGCACGCGTTGGAGGAACTCTGGAATCACGAGGAGGGAGGGCCTTCCGGCGAAGCGCCCTTCCATCTGACGGTCCAGGATCTCGCCGACCGGATCGGCTGCTCTCGTCAATGGACGTCGAAGCTCCTCAAAGAGCTGGCCGAAAAAGGGCTCATTCTGCGCCAGGGCCAGAGGATCTGCCCCCCTTCTCGCCTAGCCCATGATCATCGAGATTGCGCTCCCGCGGCCTCGGTTCCACGGCGCAGACCCTCCGCGACATTGACCTCCGCGGCCCTGCGAGCAGCAACGTAAGATCCCAAGACCGCCGAGGAAATCACGAAGAGCAATACGGCGCAGAAAACCCACGGGTCGCGGGCACCCACCTCGAACAAAACGCTGGCCAGCAGCTTGGACAGCGTCAAGGCTCCAAGAAAACCGAGAGCGGCTCCTGCTATCGTGAGGGCCAATCCGCGCGTCATCACCATCCGCACGATCGACCACTTCTGCGCTCCCAGCGCCATGCGGATCGCAAACTCGCCCAGCCGTTGGGAGACCGCGAAGGCAATGACTCCGTAGACGCCGAGAACCGCCAAGAACAGGGACACGACCGCAAACGACAGCAGCACGACTCCATATAGGCGAGGCCTTGCGATCGTGGAGGATACGAGCGCCGACATTGGAGCCATGCTGCCGATCACAATGTTCCGGTCAACTCCGCGAATCGCCGTCTTGACGTCGCGAGCCCGCCAGACTGGGTCGCCCAGAGTGCGGACGACGAGGGTCACCGACCAGTAGGGAACCTGGATATAGGGCAGGTAGATCTCTGGACGCGGCGGCGCTTCGAGGCTTTCGTGCCTGACGTCGGCCGCCACTCCCACAACCTCGCGTGGAATCGGCTCGCCCCAGCCGAGGATCACCCGCTTTCCAATCGCTTCTTCGTGAGGCCAGAGCTGCTCCGCCGCCGCCGCGTTGAGGATGAGGACTGCGCTGTCCTCCCTGTCCTCGCCGGCCAGAAAGGTCCGTCCTTTGATCATCGTGATCCCCATTGCGGATAAATAACCAAGGCTGATGCCCCGCAGGTCAGCCTTGCGGTCCGCTTCGGGAGTGTTCCCGGCTTGGGCCGGCTTGATCGTGGTGGTCATATTTCCTCCCTTGAACGGGAGGTTATTGATCAAGGCGACCGCTCCGACTCCCCGCAAGCTGCCAACCCGTTGCAAAACCTGACGATAGAAGGCCTGGACCGCCGGCGTACTCTCGTAGGAGGCCGGCAGCTCCACGCTGGCGGTGAGGACGTGCTCCGGCCTGAACCCCAGCTCAACGGCGGATAGCCGCAGCAGGCTCTTGAGCATCAGGCCGGCGCCGACGAGAAGCATGAAGGAGAAAGCGACCTGACCGATCACCAGCGTATTGCGGAGCCGCTTCGTCGCCGGCGATTCGCCGAGGCTCCCCCCGCCCTCCTTGAGTGTGCTTGCAATGTCGGTCCGCAGGACCTCCGCGATCGGCGCGGTCTCGATGATCAGGAAGGTGAGTAGCGAAAGGAGGAGGCCGATGAGGATTACCGGCGTGTCGAGGCGCACCGAGAGGAGCTGCGCCACTTCAGGGGGGATGAGGCCGGCGAAGGTGCTCCACAGCCAGAAGGTGAGCACTACCGCGAGGGCGACACCCAGAATCAGTAGCGGCAGCCCTTCCAGAAGCATCTGGCGAGCCAGGCGCGCGGGACTCGCTCCCAGCGAGGCTTGCAACGCCAGCTCTTTCCTGCGGGTCGTGGCGCGCACCAGAAGCATGTTGGTCAGGTTGGTGCACATCACCAGGAGGACTAGGGCAACGGCGCCGAGCAGGATCAGCAGCGCCGGCCGGACATCGCCGAACATTAGCTCGCTGACAGGCCTCACCTCCACGCTACGGCCGGTGTTGGCATCCGGATACTCGACGGCGAGTTGGCGGCCCACCCCGCGCATTTCCATGGCGGCCCGATCGAGACCGACGCCGCGCCGCAGCCGCGCGACGACCCGAAAATAGCGGTTTCCCCGCTTTGAATTCTGCTCGGAGGCCGTCTGCGCCCTGAGGGCGTCGATGGTCTGGAAGACGATGGGCTCGCTCAAAACGACGTTGGGAGGGAGTATCCCGACGACAGTGTAGAGCTTGTCGTCAAGCCGCAGGGTCTTGCCCAGGATCTCCCGGTCGCCGCCGAACCTCGTCTGCCAGATCCGGTGGCTCAACACCACCACTGGGGCGGCCGCTCCCTCATCCTGAGGCAGCAGGGGGCGCCCGAGCATCGGCCGGACCCCGAGCACAGCGAAGAAATCTCCCGAGACCGCGGCACCCTTGAGACGGGTCGGCTCGCCAGCGGTGGTCAGGAGCGGCTCCCAGAGCTTACTGATTGCCATGCCGGAGAAGCTGTGGGTGCGCTCCTTCCAGTCGAGGAAATTGGGCCATGAAGTGAGATAGAAATTGGCGGCGCTATCCTTCTGTGATTCCCACATCATAACCAGGGAGGCGGGATCCGTGAACGGCAGAGGCCGCGCCAGTACGGCTCCCGCGATGCTGAGCACCGTCGTCGCCGCAGCGATCCCGAGGCCGAGCGTGATCACGATCACCGCGGCAAAGAACGGACGAACTCTGAACAGGTGAAGCCCCTGTCGCCACTCGCTCGCAAGTCTCATCGCTCGGTACCCTCCGTGAGAAGCCGGCCTAGCTCGGCCGCGCCATCGGCACCTCCTTCTGCCGCTGCGACCCAGGGAGCCTGAGAGCGCGGAGCGCTCGCGCCGAACGGACGAGCGCCATGCGCGCCAAGCCCCAGGCCATCACCCAGGCAAACGACAGAAAGAAGACGGACCCCGCGAACGCAGCAATATCGCTCCATGGTACCGCAGTGATGGACGCGGAGAGCAGCTTTCCGGTCAGCTTCGCCACCTGGGAGGGAAGGGCGAGGCTGCTCCGGATCAGGAAGGGGACGAGGCGGGCAATGAAGTAAGTCCAAACCAGGAACGTCAACGGGGTGTAGATCGCCAGGATGGTGGCGACCCACTTCGGCCAGGGTAGTGGGTCCCGGCGGCGGCCGCGAAGCCGGTCGGCCAGGTACCGCGCCAGGAAAGACGGCTGCCGCGACAGGTTAGTCACGCCGAGAGCATCGGCCAGCATCCAGTAACCGTCGAACTTGAAAATGGGATTCAGCGAGAAGAGAGCCCCATACCAGATGAACAGAACGGCGATCCGCAGGGGCGGCCAGTGCGATTGGAAATAGGCGACTGCGAAGGCGGCGCCAACCACGAACTGGAAATACGTCCCGCCGAGATCGACGACTACCCGCTGCCATCGTTTGAGCTGCCACGCTGCGGTGACGTCGCTGTAGAACGCCGGATAGATCAGATAGATCGTAAACCCGATGTCGCTGGGCCGCGCGCCGTAGCGCCGGCAGGCGCTCGCGTGCCCAAATTCGTGGGCGACCAGGGAAAGAATGAATAGGCCATACCCGTACCAGAGTGCGCCGCCTTGAGCCTCGAACATTGCCTTGTCACCCAGGATCCCCGGCAGGCTCGCGGCGATGAACGCGACAAACAGGAGGGCGACCCAGGGGCTGTACGCGAGAGCCAGCCAGGACGACAGACGGCCGACAACCTGGCCCGGGATCAACCGGAAACGGAACCAGAAGCCGGAAGGGAGCGCCTGAGCAGCAGCCTTCCCTTCGATGGACGCGATCCGGTCCACTACACCGAGGTATGCCGTCTCCACCTCCGCGGGGGAGACCGGCCGCCCCTCGTGCTGGCTGAGCCGCTGGGCGAGGGAGGTGAAGGACTGCCCTCCAGCGACGCTCTTCACCAAACGGTAGGCACTGGGGGAAAGGCGGATGTGGCTGCCGCTCTTGCCGACCAGCAGATAGGACTTCTCGCCTTCCGAGGTGTCGATGACGATCTGATCGTCGAGGCCTCTGAAATCCCTGAGCTCAAGCATGGAGAGCGTACTCCTCGGGCCTTGCCGGCCGAGCGCCGCCGCCGCGGACCCGCAACACCGATTGGCGTGAGACCGCCAACTCGTCCAGCAGATCGGCCGCACGGCGGAAGCCGGCGATGCGTTGCAAAGCTTTCTGCAGCCGGACCGCACCCTTACGCAAATCCTCTTCGGCGAGAACGCGGTCGAACGCGGCGCGGAAGGTGTCCCGAACGATATCCTGGGCCGGGCAGGACACGGCAGCACCGGCCTTCACGCAGCGCGCCGCGAGATCCACCTGCTCGCCCCCGCCGGGAATGAGGAGCGAAGGTAAACCCGCCTCCAGGGCCCCCAGGACGGCCGTCGAGTTGCCGCTCGAGATCACTGCTCGCGCCTTCGCCAGCACGACCGTCTGAGGAACGTGGGGCCGGACGAAGAAGTTGTCCGGGACCGCTTCGACCTCGCCATGCATCCTACCGGATGAGACCGCGACGCGGACCGGCCGGTCTCCCAGGACCTCCACCAGCGACGGCCAGAAACGCGGGAGATTGAACGTCGAGCCATGCTGGACGTAAAGGATCGGGAGACCCGAGGCGACGGCTGTCGCGAGCCAACTCGCCAGCTCGGCATCGCGGACCGGTGGCTCCCATAGGCAGGAGCCCACGAAATGGACCTGCGGAGGAAGAACGCGCGCGAGGGGTTCGAGCTGACGGGTGCTCCGCAGCATATAGAGATCGCCGAGCAGGGGAGTTCGCAGGAAATCGCCCTCCACGGGAGCAAGTTTAAACAGTTGCCGGGCGCCGTTCAAGTACTTCGTCATGTCGTGAAACCGCCACATCCGGCCCTGCTCGTCGTCGCTGCGGGCTTCTCGATGGCGGAGCGCTTTCTCGGCAGGCCACAGGTAGGGGGTCAGGCCCAGGATTCCGACCGGAAGACCGTGTAGCTCGGCAGTGATGAGGGGACCCAGGCAGAGCGAGCTGGTGACCAGCACGTCCGGCGCGAAACTCTGCAAGGCGTTGTCGATGTGCTTGACCTGGATCGCCGCCGCCAGGGGCTGGTACCAGATCGGCAGCGTGAAGCTCGGACCGTCTCCGGCGGCGCTCCGGGGGATGCGCAGGAGGCCCAATTCCGCGAGATCCAGCGCGAACGCCACGTCGGTGACGAATGCGACTCGATGCCCGCGCCTCGAGAGCTCCCGTGCAAGGCCGACCAATGGGTGGAGAAAACCCTGGCTCGCCAGCGAGCAGAACAGGAATTTCTTCGGTGCGCTCACGCTCTCGCTCACCATGGCGGTTCACTCGTCCTTGAACTGGGGAGACACGCAGCCCTACGCGGATACCGCCCAGGCTGCGCGTTCCCCATGAATCTGTCAGCCGTTAGCTTAGTCCGCCACGGGCGCCTCGACCGGCGCCGCCTTGACCTTGAAGTCGGCACAGCTGAACGAGCCGCAATCGAAGGTACCGCAAGTGAAAGTCTTCACCGTTGCGATGGCCAGTTCCAGGCGGCGCTCCAGCTCTTCGACGGAGAGATTGCCCGCCTCGAGGCTGAAGATCTCCTGGTTGAGGCTGACCATTTCCATGCTCTCTTGATCCTTCGTCTTCTTCATGAGCGTTGCTCCTTTCGGGTTCTGGCGGCCGGACGGCAGGGAGCCGCGCGACCGACTCGATCGCTCTTTCGATTCGATCCTCGCTCTCTTAGCCAATCCGCGGCGGCGCCCGGCCGTATTCCGTCAGGACCGCTGTGGCGCTATTCCCACACGTCACGTCAAGACCCGCCAACCTGGAACGCGGCGCAGGTGTCCGGGGGGCAGCCCGCGAAGACCGAGCAATAGAAAGCCTCGCACAGGCAGCATGGTCTGATGGCTGCAATCGCCAGCTCGAGGCGTGATTCGAGATCGACGGGCCGTAGAGTCTCTGGGTCGAGACTCAACAGCTCCTCGTTCAAGCTGACGATCTCAACGGCAGGCGAGGATGATGATCCTTGCATTGTGAGCCTCCAATCTCCTCCGTGGGGAGCGTGCATTTAAAGATCACAGAAGGATTCGGCCTGGGTGGAGCGGATCTTGCCCGTGGCGAAGTCGGAGTAGGCGTCGGCCACCGAGGCTCGGAAGCGATGGGCGAAACCGTCGCAATAATTCGAATAGAAACCATGATGCTCCATGGCGAGGACGGCACAACCCCCGCCGCAGTAGAGGTTGTAGCGGCACTTCAGACAGACCGGATTGGAGGCGACCGTGCGGCCGCGCCACATCGCCTTGACGTCGAAGTTGAAGTGGAGCTCGCTCGCCTCGTCGACGTGGCCGATCCTCACCTTCTCGTCGCCGGTCTTCTCCCAGCAGGCGTAGATGTCCCCGAAAGCATCAAAGATGTACATGCCCGTGTGGGCCGAGCAGAAGCTGGGCTTGAAAGACGGGAAACCCCGCTGGGTGAAGATGCGATAGGCCTGATTCCGCATCGGATCGTCGATCCGGCCGAGCACGGCCGTGCGGGGGTCCTTCTCGCGCATCTCGGTGAGCCGGCGGTCGAGGTCCCAGGTGCTCATGGTCCCCTTGGCGTCGGTCTTGTCGTTGGCGGCCCGGATGGGGGCGACCTGCGATCCGAAATTGGGGTAGCGTTCCCAACCGTTCTCGACGATGACCGCGGCCAGCTCGTAGAGGTCGTCGATGTTGTTGCGGTCGGCGTTGGTGCGGATCATCACTACGGCGTTGCGGTCGAGCGCCATCTTAACGTTGCGCACGATCCGGTCCCAGGAGCCGCTGCCGTCGGGGTAGATCCGCCGTTGATTATGTTGCGACGGTGGACCGTCGAGAGTGATCTGAATCTGCCCCAGCATGCCGGGTCCGATCAGATCCTCATAGGCGTCCAGCTCGGTACCATTGGAGATCGCCCATAAGCCCACGTCGCCGCGGGCTTTCCCCTTCTGCAGGATGTATTCGACGATGCTTCGGTTGTCGGCAAGCAGCGGCTCGCCTCCGAAGAGCCCGATCTCGAACTTCGCCTCGGCTTCGGGAGGAACACCATGGAGAGCTTCGATCTTGGGCATCGCAGCGAAAATCCGGTCCACCATGGCCGGTGTCATGCGCCGGAGAAGATGACGCATGTTTGGATCAGTACGCATATGGTCCTGGAAACAATATGGGCAGCGGAGATTGCAGTCGTAGGTCGGCATGAACAGGTAGCTCGGCCAGCGCCGGGCGAAGAGAGTATGGATCTTCTCGACATACGTCCGGAAGAAATCCTCTTCCTGCTCCTTGGTCAACGCCGTCAGATAACCACGCCTGCAAAGTAGATCGACCGTTTCCTGGGAAGGCGACTGCACCGCGCCGTCAACCGGTGGCTCCGGGCTCCAATCACCATAGAGCGGTTTTGGAGGCCGCACGGGCTCCAAAGATCGAACATAGGTGGCCACACGCCGCGAGACCTTGTCGAAGGCGCCTGTGTAGGTCTGGACGATAAGCATCTCGTCCGAATTTCCAGGCAGATCGACGTAGATGACGTAGCTACTCGTCCTGAGCATGGCTTGGCTCCATTCTCGATCAATGCCATCCGATCGCTGGATGGCTTGCCAGACTATGCCGGGTAGAGTAGCGGAGCAGGCGGAGATCGTCCGTCAAGTGGTTTGCACTCTGCTGTAAAGGAGTTGACAAAGACGCAGCCGCGGCACCTGATACCAGATCGACTTGAAGGCCGCCCTGGGAAAGTAGATAGATACTCCCCGGAATGCGTTGCCGCCCCTTGGCCGTCCTAGGCCTGCTTGTTCTGGCTCTTCTCGCGCTGGCCCCAGCAGGTTTCGCGCAAGAGACGACAGCGCCCGTTCGCCTCGTGGCGCCATGGGCAGGAGCTGCGCTCGTCGCCCGACTCGACGGCCGAGATCGAGTGGGCACCGCTGGCGAATTTTCGGCGGACTCCCCGAGACTGAGGAGTGGGAGGCGTTCCTCAGCGTCGATGGCGGCGCGACGTATCCAGTCCGGATCACGCCACACCTCGATGCCGATCTCCGGCGATTTCGCTTCCAGGTCCCTCCGATCCCCACGGCGAACGCGCGCATCCTGCTGCGATTCGGCGACGAGCGGCGAGAAACCGCCGTCGAGATACCGGCTCGATTTGCCATCGCCTCAACTGCGGTTGAGGTCTTTGTAGGCGAGACGGGTCGATGGCCGGCAGTGGAAGCGCGGGCAGCCGGCCGGCGATCTGGCGGACAAGGCGCGCACGATCTATGGCTCGCGCCACGAGGAGTTCATCGACAACGTCAAGGCCTTCGCCTACTTCCCCTACGCCGTGGCCCAGGACGTCGACGACTTCCACGACGGCGAGATCGCGGTGCGCTTCCAGATCCTGGGCGGCGGCCTCGACCAGTGCGCCGGCATCCTCTTCAATCTCAAGCCGAACGGCGACTATCTCGCCGTCCGCTTCAATGGCAAAGAGGACAACCTGGTGCTCTGGACCTTCGATAAGGGAAAGCGAAGCTTCGTCAAGAAGGGCGTCAAGGACGTCCACATCCCTTACAAGGAGTGGCACTCGATCAAGATCGCCGTCCACGGCACCCAGCTCGAAGGCTGGCTCGACGGCGAGCACCTCCTCGACTACACGCTCGCCGCGCCGGTCTCCGGAAAAGTGGGCGTCTGGTCGAAAACCGACAGCATCAGCGAGTTCGCGGACTACGTGGTAACGCCGTCAGGGCGGTGAGGCGGCGAGACCTGGTCGATGACGTTTTTGAGGAGGTCCAAGGTGACCGGCTTCGTCAGGTGGCGGGCAAAGCCGGCTTGGCGGCTCTTTTCGATGTCCTCCTCCATGCCGTAGCCGCTGAGGGCGATGCCCGGCAGCCGATAGCGGCGGGAGAGCTCCCGCATCAGGTCGAGGCCGCTGCCGTCCGGCAGCCCCAGGTCGCTGATCACGAGATCGATGGGAGCGTCCGCTGCCGCCGCGGCCTCGAGGGCTCCCGCCACGGTCCCGGCCATCGTGATCCGGTGCCCGAGACCTTCGAGAAGAGCGGCCAAGGCCTCGGCCGTATCGGCGTGATCCTCCGCCAGCAGAATGTGCAGCGGATGGCTATCGTCCGACCTCGGAGCGCCGCGCCGCTCTGCCCCGATGACTTTCGCCGCCTCCTGCCGCCGCCTGCCGACGGGCAGGCGGACGGTGAAGGTGGCTCCGCGGCCGATCCCCTCGCTCTCGGCGCTCAGCCTACCCCCGTGGAGCTCGACGATCGCTTTACTGATCGCCAGGCCCAGGCCGAGGCCACCGAACCTGTGCGAAGTGCTCTGGTCCCCCTGCTCGAAGGCGTTGAAGATCTGTCCCAGCGCGCCCGGACGGATGCCGATGCCGGTGTCGGAGATCTGGACGACGATCTCTCCCCCTTCGGTTTCCGCCCACGACCGAACCGTGATCGTTCCTCCTGGTGGAGTGAACTTGACGGCATTGTTGAGGAGGTTGCCAAAGACCTGTGAGAGGCGCGGCGAGTCGGCCCAAACGGTGGAGTCCGCCGCCGCCAGGTCCTTGACCACGGTCGGCCGGCCGGAGGCCATGTCCTGACCGCAGCAATTCTCAACGGCCTGCTCGAGGAGCTGGCGGAGGTCCGTCTGCCGGCGGCTCAGCTCCAGCTTGCCGCGAGCGATGCGGGTGAGGTCCAGGAGGTCGTCGATGAGGCGGGTTTCGAGCTCCACGTTGCGCCGCACCATGGCGAGGCTCTCCCGAACCTTGGCCTCCAGCCGGTCGTCCCCCTCCAGGCTGGAGATCACCGCCAGCACCGGGGTCAGCGGCGTGCGCAGCTCATGGCTCAAGGTGGCGAGGAACTTGTCCTTGGCCAGGTTCGCCGCCTGGGCAGCGCCATAAAGCCGGGCGTTGTCGATGGCCAGCGCGGCCCGCCTGCCGAGCTCTTCGGCGAGCTCCTGATCGCTCTCGTCGTAACTCCTCCGGGACGAGGAGGAGTAGAAGCTCCACACCCCGAGGATGCGGCCGCGCGCCGCCAGCGGCACCTGCAGCGACGAGCGCGGCTCCAGGGCCGCGAAGGTCCGCCGGTGCTCGGGATCCTGGCCGACGGATTCGAGGCACTCCGGGCTCCACTCTGCCAGCCGCTGCGACCGGCCGGTGCGCAGGACGAGCGCCGGTCCGTGCGGCTCGTCGCCCCGGGGCGGAAAGCGTTTCAGCTCCTCGATCAGGGCCTGGCGGCCGGGATCGGCGTGGGTGGCGACCACCCGTTCGATTCTCCCCTCCTCCGCAGCCAGATCGATCACGCACCAGTCGGCGAAGCCGGAGACGGCCAGGCGGGCGGCGCACTGCAGGGTCGCCGCGAGGTCGAGAGCTTCGGTCGGCATCGCTCCCGCGTCCGCGAGGAGTCGCAGGTTCTCCTCGGCACGGACGCTCTTCAGCGCATAGACCTTCTCGTCCCGCTGGCGCTCGGTGATGACCAGGGCGTCCGCCTCGCCCTCCCGGATGGCGCGCAAGGTTTCTTCGGCGTCACGGAGGCGTTCCCGAAGCTCCGCGACCTCCTCGACGAGCTGTTCCTGCGTCCGTCCGGCGAAGCTCATGAGTGAGGAGCTCTCAAGGCCTCAGCTCCGCGGACGCAGATCCAGGCCCATCAGGACGCGATCGGTGTTCGACAGGTCGCCGATGATCTTGCGCACCGGCGGTGGCAGGCGCCGCACCAGGGTGGGTATCGCCAGGATCTGGTCGCCGCGCGCCAGTTGCGGATGCTCCAAGAGATCGATCACCTCGAAATGGTACCTACCCGCGAGATGGTCCTCGCAAAACTTCGTCAGGTTGGCCAAAGCGGTTACCGACTTCGGCGTCTGGCCGGCGACGTAAAGCCGCAGCTCGCAGACCTCGGGCTCTTGGACACTGGCTGCCATCTTCACTCTCCAGGCGCCGGCCGGCGGGCCTCGGGCCCAAAGGGGAGCTCGATCAGATCGATTCCGCGATCGAAGAGTACGAGCTCGCTCACCTGGTTGGAGTGCGCCATGCCACGCGATTTGAGCACCAGAAGTCCCCGCTTGCGTTCGCCGCCGATCTCGATCTGGCGAACCAGCATCCAGGTGTCGATCAAGGACGAAATGCCGACGTCGGTCGACTCGGTCTCCGTGTCATGGGAAAGGCTGGTGAGCAGCAGAGTGATCCGTTGCATCTTGAGGAAGTCGATCAGGCGCATCAGCATCGCCTTCACGTCCTCCCCGGTGCCGATGGAAAGGAAGTTGGTGATCGGGTCGAGGACCACGATCTGCGGCTGGAATTCGCGTACCGCCTTGTGGATCAGCACCAGGTGCCTCTCCAACCCGTGCAGCGTGGGACGGGCGGCATGAAAACGCAGCAGCCCCTGACTGGCCCAGGGCTCGAGATCGAGGCCGAGCGACCGCATGTTGCGGACGATCTGGCCCGGCGATTCCTCGAACGCCAGGTACAGGCTGCGTTCGCCGCGTCCGCAGGCCGCGGCGACGAAATGCGCCGCCAGACTGGTCTTGCCCGTGCCCGCTCCGCCGGAGATCAGAACGCTGCTGCCCCGGAAGTAACCCTGGCCGCCCAGCATGCCGTCGAGCGCCGCGATTCCGGTCGAGACCCGCGCGGTCGATACCTCGTGCTCCAGTCCAAGGGAGGTGATGGGCAGCACCTCGATGCCCCGCTCGTCGATGATGAAAGGATATTCATTGGTGCCGTGCAGGCTGCCGCGATACTTGACGACACGCAGGCGCCGGATGGCGATTTGCTCCTTCACCCGGTGGTCGAGCAGGATGACGCAGTCGGAAATGTACTCCTCCAGGCCGTAGCGGGTCAGCCCCCCGTCGCCCCGCTCGCCGGTGACGACGGCGGTGACGCGCTTTTCCTTGAGCCAGCGGAACAGCCGGCGCAGCCCAAACGGATGAACAGCCCGTCGAGGTCGTACTCGCCCGTCTCCTCGATCTCACTGCGCTCGACGTGGACGTAGTCGATCGCCAGCAGGTTTCTCGTCGCCAGATCGTCGAGGTCGAACCCCAGCGAGCGGACGTTCTGGGTGAGCTCCTCGACCCCCTCCTCGAAGCTCATGAAGACGCCCGGCTCCCCGTACTCCATCGCCCCGCGGACGAGGAACTCCATGGCCATCAGGGTCTTGCCGCAGCCGGCGCTGCCGCAGATCAACGTCGGCCGGCCCTGCGGCAAACCGCCGTCGAGGATCTCGTCCAGGCCCGCAATGCCGGTCGGGGCCTTGGGCAGACTCCGGACGGCCGTCGTGTCCTGCTCCAGATCTCTCGCGAGAGTATTCATCGGTTGGCCGCTTCAGAACATGCAAACTAGACGCCACTTCCTCGCCAGCTCCAAACACCACACACTGGACAACCAGATAGATTGTCCAGCCGCCGGTCGTGAAAAAACTCCAGACCAGGATGGCAGAGATTGCAACGGCACTCCCGCAGGCCGAGTCCTTTCGCTCGCAGGAGTAGACTACGGATGGTGGACCCCAGGAAGTAGGTGAAGAGGAAACAGGCCCGCGAAAAGCACCCGCCATTGATTCCGATGGTGGTCGAGCAATCGTGTTTCTTGATCTGAGCTGCTCTCGTCGGACAAGGAGAATCTCATGAGACAGTTTGTCCCCCTGCTTCTGGTTGCCCTTCTGATGGCACAGGGAACCAGTTTCGTGGCCGCAGCGCAGCCGGCGGCCGCCACTCCGGCGGCCGCGCCCACCCTGCAGATGGAAGTGGCCAACCTCGACCGGTCCGTCCAGGAGCTCGTGGCGCTCCTTCGAGAGTACCTCGGACGTCAACAGACGGACCTCCTGTTCAAACGGGTCGAGCTGAGCCTGCAGAGGACCAGCCCCCTCGAGCAGGAGAGGAGGGAGATCCGTGCACACAAGGCCGCCGACGAGGAGGAGCTCAAGCGGTTGCAAGCGGCAGTCGCCGCGTACCTGGCTACAGTGTCTCAGGATGCGGCGAAGGCCGAGAACCGGGCTGAGGCCGCTGAAATCGTCATCGCGGAGGCGAACATCAAGCGTCTGAAAAGCAGGATTTCCCAAGCTGATCAGCGACTCGCCGAGTTGGACTCCATTCTGCTCGAGGAGGAGCGGAACATCCGACGCTGGGAGGCCTCGATCGATCAGCGCCTCGGGCAACGCTGAATGGCCAGCCAGCGGATCATC
>Ga0075424_100000848_pt1 | contig 25219 bp, 22 predicted proteins | sample SoiMethybrSBSTD3_FD_75301 | JGI IMG/M metagenome (GOLD analysis project Ga0075424, IMG submission 75301) | Bulk soil microbial communities from a Populus tree surrounding site in Tennessee, USA - Soil MetaG P. TD hybrid SBSTD3 | ecosystem: Environmental > Terrestrial > Soil > Tree plantation... | reverse complement strand
AGCAGATCGAGGTTTCCATCGTTGTCAAAGTCGATGTAATGTACCCCCCAGCCCACAAACTTCTTGGAATGTCGTGCTAATCCAGACTCTATTGTCCGATCTTCGTACAACAACGTGTTAGTACGCACCAGCAATGAGTGATATTGGTCGTTGAAATTGGTAACCACGAAATCAGGTCGGCCATCAGCGTTTACGTCGCCGGCGTCGACACCCATACCTGCTTTGGCGGCTCCTGCCAAGTCGTAGGCGAGTTCGGCGTCCGCGGCGACGTCTAGGAAGGTACCGTCCTTTTGGTTGATTAACATAAGATTCGGTGAAGCATCGCGCGCCACAAACAGGTCGGTCCATCCGTCGTCATTCACATCAATCGCCACCAGGCCCAGGGCGCGACCAACCAGCTTGGCGACTCCCGAACGCGTGCTGACATCGGTAAAATGTCCGTTTCCATCATTGTGAAAAAGCGTAAGCGGCATCCCAGCATAGGATGTCTGGGCACAATAGGCCCGCCGACCGTTGATTTCACACTTCCTTTCGTCCGCAAACGAAAATTGCGCGTAGCTTGTTACGACCAGGTCAAGTAGGCCGTCCCGATCGAAGTCAAACCATGCAGCGCTCGCTGCCCATCGGTCAGCGTTCTTTACTCCCGCATGGTCGGTCACATCCGAAAAGGTTCCGTCGCCGTTGTTGTGGAACAATGCGCTGGATGGGAAGCCAGTCACATACAGATCCGGGAATCCGTCATTATCAAAGTCCGCCACCGCAGCGCCCATACCGTAAAACGAAATTCGATCGACGCCGGCCTTCGCAGCGACGTCGTCGAATTTTCCGTTCCCGAGATTGCGGTACAATGCATTTCGAACTGGCGAGCTGCTCTTTCCGTGGGGCGTTTCCCCTCCATTCACAAGAAAGATATCCAGCAAGCCGTCGCCGTCGAAATCGAGAAACGCCACACCTCCGCCCATGGTTTCAATCAGGAAGCGGTCCGAAGATTCACCCGAAAATTGCCTCCAGGAGATTCCCGCCGTCTCCGTCACATCCGTGAAGACTTGATCGTTCTGGGGTGGCCGGCGTGTCGCATTCGAATCCCGAACACGTGCGGCGCCGACGGTCGTAAGCAGCGCAATCAAGCAAACGGCGAGGTGAACTCGCAGCCGCGCCCTGAACCGCCTCTCTGAGGATGGCTTATTCACTCGAAGCCGCGTCAAAGATCGGCTTGGACGGCTCGTTCGTGCCCTCTTGTTTCAACTTTTCGTAGAGTGAGGTCTCTCGAGCGGCCTCTTCCAGTTGTCCGGCCCGGCGGTAGCCTCGCGCCAACGCAAAATGAGCGCGCGCACTGTCCGGAGACAGCTTTACCGCGTTTTCCAAATGTGTAACTGCAGCAGCCACTCGTCCCTGGCGGAGCGCCAGCTCACCTAACTGCGACTGTGCTTCGGCCATCATCGGGTCATGTTTTGCCGCTGCTTGCAGCAATGGCTCAGCTTGCGACTGAGAACTGGCGTTCCAGTCATTTTCCTTCAATAGAATTTCGGCGAGCTCGACTTCGAACTGGGCTTTTTGCGGGAAGCGCTGGATCGCGTCCTGCAACGTCACCTTTGCCTGGTCGCTCCTTCCGGCCGCGGCCTGCGCTTTGGCGAGGCGACGAACGATTTCTTTGTCATTCCGGTCCAGTTCCATCGCGCGTGAATACGTCTTCGCCGCATCTGTAAACCGTTCCGTGGCAAATTCAACCGATCCCACCAGCGCCAGGGCATGGGCGGAAGTTGGGAACGCAGTCAAGGCTCGATTCGCGAGTTCCAGAGCCGCGGAGAATTTCCTTTGCTCCAGCAACAACGCTCCAAGGTCCAAATAATTTCTTTCCTCTGTCGGTTTGTACTCTATCGCCTGGCGAAAAGTGGCGATTGCATCCTCGTCCCGATTCCTGCTGTGGTAGCACCAGCCCAGCAATCGGAGAATTTCGTCACTCTTCGTTCCGGCGCCGATCAGTCTCTGAAGAATCTTGTCGCATTCTTCGAACTGCTTAGCGTGAAATTTCACTGCAGCAAGTCGATACAACGCTGTATCGTGATCCGGTGACGCCGTGGGAATTGCGGCCAGCAATTTTTCGGCTGTTGCGTAATCCCGCATGTCGTCGGCTAGCTGCGCCGCAAGCAACGTCCCCTGCGAACCCAAAGAGCCATTCGCGAGCCCAGCAAGAACAGCGGCCCCCTTCCCGCGATCTCCGGTGTAATAGTAGGACCGCGCCAGGGCCAACGCGGCTTCCGGCTGCTCACGGGACAAGCCTGGGAAGGAAGCGAGCATTGCAACTACCGTTGCGTAGTCGCCGGTGGCTTCCGAAACCAATCCCAGCATTATCCTGGCTTGCGGATCCGCAGGCTCACTCTTCAGCACAATTTTCAGATTTTGGCCGGCTTCGGCGTAACGGCGGAGTTGGTAAAGATTGGCAGCCAGATGCCGGCGGGAATGCAAATCGCCAGGGTTTAGTTTCAACGTCCGTTCAAACAACGGCGTAGACTCCTCGAATTTCTTTTCGATCGCAAGAACCGTCGCCAAGCTCGACAATATCTCTGCATCATCCGGCTTTAGCCGCAGAGCCAGTCGAAGTTCCTTCTCCGAGGCTGGCAGATCCCCGGCCTGCGCCAGCTGCAGCCCACGATCCAAGTGTGCTTCGGCTGCTTCGCTCTGTTTTTGCCACGAATGAACGCGAGGCGGATTCGCGCCCACGACTTGGCCAAGCAGGCAGAGACACAAATACAGGCTAGTGGGAGCGGCAATTTTCGTACAACTCTGTGCCAGAAAATTCATCATGAGACGCTCGCGGCTGCCTTTGCCTTGATCGTTGCATCAACGCCACGCGGCCTTCGAAAAGCTACTGGATCGTTTCGCCCAACGCCATTTTCTGCGAAGCCCGCGGCTCCTGGGACGGCGCGCAAGTTCGCCAGTCCGCGTCAGGGCCGACTGGCCCACGATAACCAAGCTCTCGGGAAATGCGGACGCCCGCTTCTTGCACAATCGGTGCAAGTTCTCGCATTCGCGCCATGGGCATTCGCTTGGCTGGCCCGCTGACGCTAAGACTCGCGTTCACGTTTCCGGAGTGATCCCAGATCGGCGCAGCAACGCACCGAATATGCGGCTCATTCTCTTCCAGGTCAAACGAATAACCGCATCGGCGCACGCGTTCCACCTGTTTTTGCAATTCATCGGTTGTGCTGATCGTGTGCGATGTACGGGACCGCGGTTCGATCTGGCGCAACACCTGCGCCAGATCGTCCGGTGGCAGATAAGCCAGAAGGACTTTTCCCACCGCTGTGCAGTACAGCGGCACGGAAATTCCGATACGCGATATAGTATTAGGAAGCTGCGGGGATTCCAGCTTCTCCACGTACACCGCGCGCAGACCCTGCCTGACCAACAAATGAATTGTTTCGCGAGTGTGCTCATTGAGCGCTTTTAGGTAAGGCAGGCTCAATCGCCGGATGTCCAGATGTGACAACGCGAACTGCCCGGTGGAAAAACAAGCTACATCGAGGTAATACTTTCCGCTGTCACTGCATGTGAGAAACCCCGCACTTTCCAGGTTGGCGAGAAAGCGGTACACCGTACTGGTTGGCAATCCGGAAAGTTTCGCCACTTCGCCGGGCATCAGTCCATTCGAAGTCCGCCCAAACAACCGCAGGACCTGCAGGCAGCGCTGCACTGAACCGATTGAGTAGGAACGTCTCGCGGAAAGCCTCATGGTGGAGTGGTCCCCCCCGAACCCGACTCCCCTCAAACTAAACTGCGGCGATTATCCGACGAAACCGCGGACCTCGCAAGCATCGCTTCGATAGCGAGCATTCAGGGAATTGCGGAGAATGAATAGTCGTACTCGCCGAAATTCGACCAGCCTTGACCGAACGTTGCCTGTGAGGTTCTGCATTTCCAAATTGCTCCGCATTCTTGTTAATCGGCTATTTATCTGAAGCACGATAGCGTGGGTGTGGCCATTCGCAGCACCACATCGCCTTAGTAGGAGACCTCTTCATGCGCAGTCAGATCATCCGCCTTATGGCTTCACTACCTCTTCTCGTGGCGAGCCTCTTCGGCTCCGGTAGTTCGATGGAAACTCTGGCGAAACCGGCGGGTGCCCCGGGATCGAGTGGATACCAAGTTGCCAAAACTATTCCAATTGGCGGAGAAGGCGGTTGGGACTACGTTGCGGCCGATCCGGTTGGCCGCCGGATCTACGTTTCTCACGCCACACATGTAGTGGTGCTCGACGCGGACACGCAGGTAAAAGTCGGCGACATTCCGGACACCCAGGGCGTGCACGGCATCGCGATCGCATCGGAATTTGGCCGCGGATTTGTAAGCAACGGCCGTACCAATAACGTCACCATGTTTGACTTGAAATCGCTGAAGACCCTGGGGCTGATTCCGGTGGGAACGAATCCCGACGCCATCATTTTTGACCCGTCCACCAAGCGTGTGTTCGCGATGAACGGACGTAGCGGAGACATTACGGCCATCAACGCCGCTGACGGCAAAGTGCTTGGTACAGTGCCGGTCGGCGGCAAGCTGGAATTCGCGGCGGCCGACGGCAAGGGCACGATTTTCGTGAACGTGGAAGACAAATCCGAACTAGTGCATGTAGACGCCGAGAAATTGACGGTGTTGCATCGCTGGCCGCTGGCTCCATGCTCTGAGCCTTCCGGCCTGGCAATGGACACACAGACCCGTCGTTTGTTTGTCGCCTGCGACAACAAAATGATGGCCATTGTGAATGCGGACTCAGGCAAAATCATCACGACGTTGCCGAGCGGCGAGGGCACGGACGCGAGCGGCTTCGATCCGGAGACCAAATTTGCGTTTACCTCGAACGGCGAAGGCACACTGACCGTGGTACACGAAGATTCGCCGGACAAATTTTCTGTCGTGGAGAACGTCGCTACGAAGAAGAGCGCGCGGACCATGACGTTGGACTTAAAGACGCACAATATCTTTCTGCCAGCTGCGGACTTCGATGCGCCCGTGGCGGGCGAGCGTCGCGGCAAGATGAAGCCCGATTCATTCGTGCTGCTGATGCTCACACGATAGAACTTTCCTTGCTATACTCTGGTGCACGATCGCTGCGCCGTCGGCGCGGCGGCACCAACCGATGACGGCGCACGAATCGTCCTCCGCCAAACGCGCACTCAAGCCACAGCGTGGTCCGCACGCTCCCAAATTCATCGTGATCGAAGGCCCGCTGCGCGTCGGGAAGTCCACGTTGGCCCGCATCCTGGCCGAACGCCTTCACGCGCGGCGCATTTACGACTGCGAAGATAATCCGTTTCTTGGTGATTTCTATAGGGAATCTCCCGGCTCGGCCTTGCGCGCACAAATGTATTTTCTCTTCGAGCGCCAGAAAAGATTGCGCGAAGCCTTGGCCGCGGATTCGCCGGCTCCCTTGCTTTCCGACTTCCTCATGGAAAAAGACCGCATCTTCGCGAACCTCAATCTGGACGATGAAGAGCTGAAACTCTACGAACGCTACTACACAGTGCTTGCGAACGAACTGCCCGCTCCCGACCTGGTGATCTACCTCCAGGCCAAGCCGGAAGTGTTGCGTGCGCGGATTGCGAAAAAAGCGGCGAAGGACGAAAACCAGATCTCTCCCGAATATGTGGAAGAAGTTTCACGGGCATACGAGCATTTCTTTTTCCGCTATGAAGCTTCCGACCTGCTGGTGATTGATACCTCCGAAATTGACTTTGTGGCGCGCAATGAGGACCTGCAACAATTGCTGCGCCGGCTACAGGAACCCGTCAAAGGCACGCAGTATTTCCTGCCACTCGGTGAAAGCAGCTAGACATTCAAGAAATTTGAACCCGGCAGTCAGCTCAAACATCAATGAGCTGTCACCGGCCCTGTCCATGCCAGCCCGTCGGGATTCTTCCCGGTAGCGAGTTCGCCGATAACCTCCAGCTTGTGAAGATCGATCGCCACAACCTTGTCGCGAGCGCTGACGGCGACATAAGCGCGCGAACCATCCGGAAGAATCAGGATGCCGGCGGAGCCACCACCTAGGTTGAACTTCTTGATTTCTTTGTGGGTCGCCACGTCAATCACCGCAACATTTCCGGCGTCTGCCGAAGCACTTTGCGCATTCGGCCCGGCGCCCAAGCCCGAAACCAGAACACGCTTGCCGTCGGGAGTGAATTTGAGACGGTTGGCGTGGTCGACGGAAATGGGAAAAGTCACGCGCGGCTTCTTCGTGGCCACGTCGATCACCGTAACCGTGCCGTCTTGAGCATTGGCCGCCCATATTTCGCGGCCGTCTATGGAAACGTCGAAGCCCTCTGAACCGCGGCCGCTCGCGACATTCGCAATTTGCCAGTCCTTGCGTGGCGTTCCTTGCGGTTGATTGGCCGGAGGTGGCGCTCCACCCGCCGTGGGCGCAGGTGGCGGGCCGGGTGCCGGCGCGACGATGTGTTCGATGATGCTGATTGTGCCGGAGTTGACATTTGAGGTGAAGACGCGGTCCTGCGTTTCGTCGGCGACCACCATGTGCGTTCGCTCCTGCCCGGTTCCCAGAACCCAGTCGATGGCATGCGTGGCCGGATCATAACGGCCGACGACTTTGTTGGTTTCGGCGGTGAAATACAATTTGTTGCCGGAATAGCATAGTCCGTGCGCTGAATGCAGCGCTCCGAGCGAAATGGGCGCAAGCTTTTTTTGCGCCGCGACGTCCACGACCGAAATGGTGTTCAGCTCGCTGCCCAGCCCGCCATAGTTGGAGATGTATGCCAGCTGCCCGTTAGAAGAGACGACAATTTCGTGTGGATCCGGCCCACTGGGAACACGTCCAACGATCTTGAAACTTGTGGGATCGACAATAGCCAGCGCGTTGTCGGACTTTTCCAGCACCAGCAGAGCTGGGGTTGGAGATTGCGCGGCCGCGCCAGCAGGCCCGAGGCTCACAAGCATCGCAGCAGCGAGCGCGGCAGGCAGAACGGACAAGATCAGCTTCACCTTAGATGCAGTCATGGCTGCTCCTTTGTGAGACGCACCGGCATATTACTGAAGCCATGCGCACGATAGGAAGAGGGAGAGTGCGGTAGCCGCGAACCCTGGAACGAGAAACCGGCGCGGCGCATCGAACGATAGCGATGAAACGCCAAACCGGAAACTGGGGGAAAACCCCCTGGATGATTGATTTCCATGCAGGAAAGGAGAGCCTCCCCGGCCGCGCGGATGTCGTAATTGTGGGCGGCGGCTTTACAGGACTCACCGCAGCGGCAATGCTGAAGCGAATGGCTCCAGAGAAAACCGTCGTGCTTCTCGAAGCTGAAAACGTCGGCAACGGCGCGAGCGGCCGGACCGGAGGCATGGTTCTGGCGGAATCAGCAGCGGGTGATCTGCCCGGGCTCGGCGATGTTCTGAAAGGCTATCGGAAGATTTTGACAAAATTGCGCGTAAAAACAGGCCTCACCTTGCCGGGAGTATGGGAATTGGCGCGTGGGTCGCGCTCCATGGATGGCAAACCAGTGCACGCCATGAAAAATTCGCCGATCGAATGGAACGACGTGGGGACTCTGAGGGTAGTGGCGAAAGTCGCCGGTGGCGCAGTGGACCCCGGGAAAGTTGTCGCGGGTTTGGCAAAAGCCGCCACAAAAGCGGGCGCAAAGATTATGGAGCACGCTGCCGTGGAATCGATTGAATTCGGCGAGCTGCTGCGCCTGCGAGTGCATCGCACGAATCGCAGCAAGTTGGAGAGAAGAACGATCGACGCCGAACGCGTGTTGCTTGCCACCAATGCGGGTTCGCTGGATTTGGGGGATTCGCTTTTTGCGGGCCGCGAACCCGCGGAGCCGAAAATGACGTTCGCGCTTGCCACGACGCGAATCACCAAGCAGCAGCTTGCCGCAATCGGAATGAATTCGAAGCGGCCATTTTACACTGTGGACGTCCCCTACCTCTGGGGACGCATGTTGCCGGATGGGCGCCTGATTTTTGGCAGCGGCTTGGTGCCGGGCTTCGGTGAATCTTTGCGGATGGAATCGCGTAAGAAAAAGGCAGGGAAATTCAATCCGCACGAATTATGGAAGGGACTGGAAAAGATCGACGTGTGCAAAGGAGAAGCCGCCCAGCGACTCGCTAGTCTGGAACATCGCGTGCGCGGATTGCATCCGGCCCTGGCAAAAATTCGCGTCACCCAGCGCTGGGGCGGCCCGATTTTGCTCACCAACGGATTCATCCCTGTATTTCGTAAGCATCCGAAGAACGATCACGTGATCGTGGCCGGCGGCTATTCGGGGCACGGCGTTGCTTTGAGCGTCTACTTGGGAAATTGGGCGGCGGAGCATCTGTTGGGACGACGCGAACTTCCACACTGGCCGCTGCGTTAAGTTCTTGCGCAACGCGGTGAGTCATACAACGACTCGTCAGCACCGAAACGGATCAACCTCTCGCGCTACCACATTACTGTGGTGATGGAGCGCGCCGGCGCATTCAACTGTAGTGTCTGTCCTTTGTGCAAAAGATTCACGGAAGTATCTGACGTAGTGCTGTTCAACACTTGCGCGACCATTTCGCCGTCCGCGGATAAAAACGACATCACGCGAATGCCAGCGGCCTTTCCCGTTGTTAGCACGCGTATCGCTCCCGGCCGCACGAATTTGCTGAAATGCGCCAGGTAGTAGTACGTGCCGGTGTAGGTAATTTCGTGCGTCTTCTTGTTGATGATCACCACCGGATGCTGAATGTTCGGATCGGGATTGCCGTGCACCGGCGACACGGCCCACGGCCCACCCGTCTCGTCGAGAATTGCATTCCAGTAGAGCCACGCGGAAGTGCCAGCTTCCAAATCACTGAAAATAATGTTGCCCCACACGTCGCCATCCGAGAATTCGTAGATGGGAAGCTTTTTGTTGGCCGGATATCCCGCCTCGTACGCATAGCACAACTCATCCATCCAGAACGGAATGTCGGCGTATTTCCTTTTGAGTTCCGCAATCTTGTCGAAATGTTTGAAATCGTATCCGTGATACGCCACTACCGACACAAGTTTGCGCGCCTCCGGATCATCCAGCACCACGGGATACCGTTTGTAGGCTACCAATCGCTCCGGCGCCTCACTGATCATCATTTTTGTGGAGAGCCCGGACTGTTTTAAGGCCGGACCCACAAAGTCGCGCAACAGCAGGCGAATCCCAGGATATTTTATTTTTGTGTAGACCTTTTCCGGCTCGTTGAAAATACTCAGGTAATCGACCTCGATTCCCCGCTTTTTGTATTCCTCCAGATATTTCACGAAATATTTCGCCAGTACCGGATAATATTTAGGCGGAATGTCCTGGCGCTTCTTCACGTCATAAAGCATCCAATCCGGCGGATAGTCCATGGGCGCCTGCAGCGCGAATTTGCCGTACTTGCGCGCCCGCAAGATGTAAGTGCCCACGCCCGTTGGCGCAAAATCGCGCTCGACCGAAAAATTTTTCAGTTCCGTGTCGCCCGGCGTGTCGTCATACGTGAACCACGGTCCTGCGGTTTGAAAGTCGGTGCCCGCCAGCGGCGCCTTCATCGCCGTAAAACCGGCGCCATCCTTTACATCAAATAGCGCGCGCAACACCTCCTCCTGCTTGTCTTCGGGCAGCGTGTTCAGCGTCATGAGACCGGCTTCCATAAAGGAGGCGCCGAATCCGTCCATCTTCTGGAAGTGCACCGCGTCGTCAATCTCGAACGTGGCGCCCGCGGGGGGTTTTCTGTCAGTGAATTTCAGTTCCGGCTTGGCTGCCAAGCGGTCGCCGGCTTGCGAAGAGACGTATACCTTCGCGGTCTGCGCGGCAGCATTCATCACGGTTGCGCACAGAAGGATCGCAAGGACCAATCGTTTGGCGGAGATTTTCATTTTGCACTCGGCTATGGGGTCTTCCCGAGCAACTGCCGCGCGTACTTTGGACCCTTGCCTGCATCCTCATGCTTTACGTAAACGTATACGTCCACGCCTTGTTCCATCCAGCCGTCAAAACGTTTCCGCCACGCGGCTAGTTCTTTCGCTGAATATTCCTCGCGCCGTAACCGCACGTACACGAATCCTGCCGTCAGCACATCGGGCGGCATGAAGTCGTCCGTCTCCGCCAGGCACAGCGCCGTCTCAAATTTCCGCAAAAGCTCGTAAGTTTCGTTCGTGTACCACGAAGTATGCCGTACTTCGAAAGCAAACCGGAATGCCGTAGGCCGCATCGCCAGAAATTCGCCGAGTAGCACCGCATCAAACTTAAAGTTTGGAGGCAGTTGCACCAAGATGGGCCCCAGGTGATTGCCTTCTTGCAGCACACTGGCCACTTCCAGAAAGCGCTTCAGTGTGCTCTCACAATTTCGCAGGCGAGCCATATGCGTTATCTTCTGGTTCGCTTTCAGCGCAAACTGAAATCCGTCGGGAACATTTGCCGCCCAGCCTTGTAACACGGTTTCCTTCGGCATCCGGTAAAACGAATAGTTAATCTCCACCGTCGATAGCTGCGTCGCGTAGAACTTCAGCATTTCCTTGTCCGGCAACCTCTCTGGATAAAACGTCCCTTTCCAGGGTTTATAGGCGTAACCCGAAGTCCCGACGTGCAATTTACCGGTTTCCGGCATCTCTCCCGTCCTCGCCCTCTACTTCTTGCTTCTTCCGCCCGCCACGCTTGCGCTCAGCTTGTCCATTACATCTTCGATCCGCAGTCGTCGCGTCCAAAAATCTGCCCACAAATCGCCATTTTCCTCAACACGCGCGGCCATCGTCTTGATGTTGAACTTTTCTGCCACCAGATTCGCCTTCAGTTCGCGCGGCGACACCGGCGCGGATACCGGCGCTTTCGGAAACGCCCGTACCACATAGGGCGCGGCCAGCGGCTTCCCCATCGAATTCTGCTGAACATCAATCAACACGCGGCCTTTCGGCCGTTTCGCCACGATTCGTTCGTGCGTCACCAGTTCGGGATGTTCGGCCGAAACCATGCGCGCAATGACCTCCCCGAAAGTTCGTAGTTGCGCGTAGGCGTACACCGGCTCCACGGGAATATACATGTGAAAGCCCGTGGCGCCCGAAGTTTTTAGAAATGCCTTCACCCCGATCTCTTCCAGGCGCTTGTTCAGAGCCCGTGCGATCGTGAGCACGATGGAAAATTCGGTTTCGTCCGACGGGTCCAGGTCAAAAAAGAAATAGTCCGGATGCTCCAGGTCGTCCACCCGGCTGCTCCACGGGTTGTGGTCGATGCATCCCAGGCTCGTCAGGAAAAGCAGTGACGCCAGATCGTTCGCCACCACATAGTGCACGTCTCCATTTTTTCCTTCGGATTGTATCGCCACGGTTTCGAGCCAGTCGGGAATGCCTTCGCGCACGTCTTTTTGGAAGAACGATTGTCCCTTAATGCCGTCCGGATAACGTCGCAACACTAGCGGCCGGTTGCGCAGGAACGGCAAGATGATTTCCCCCATCCGGTAGTAGTAGGCCAGCAGCTCGCGCTTGGTGTAGCCCGATTCTGGCCAGTACACTTTATTCAAATTCGACCAGCGCATCCGCTTACCATCGATTTCCACCACTGCGCTTTCCGCTTTGCCCTTGAACAATTCCACTTCGATCTGTGCTCTGGCCGTCAAAACTTTGCCGACCACCTCCGGTGCTCGCACGATATTCGGAATCGCCGCGGGGACAGGTGGTTCGCTCTTCGCCTCAGGCTCTACTTCGCTCTTCCACGTCAAGTCTTCCGTCCGAGCGTCATTGCGCAGTCCGAGGAACACGGGATGGCGCAGCCGTTTTTCCGGAGTCCATTCCGAATATTTTACGCGTGCCACTAGTTCCGGCTTCGCCCAGTGTTCCGGCTCGTTCGTTTCAGGGACTTTGTCGAACGTGCACGATGTCGTTTCGCGTTCCTTCAGCATTTTTCCAATCGCTTCTTGCGTCTGACTGTCAAAGCCTGTGCCAACGTGGCCTATGAACCGCAGTTTTTTACCTTCGTACAATCCGAGCAGCAATGCCCCAAAGCGGAGCCCAGCAGTTCGCGGTTCCGTCCAGCCGCCAATCACCGCATCAATCGTGGTGGTTTGTTTGATTTTCACCCACGAATTGCTGCGTCCTTCGCTATAAAAGCTGTCGGCGCGCTTTCCAACAATGCCTTCCAGGCCGTTCGCTCCGGCCAACTCATAAAGCTCTTTGCCTTGTTCCATCTGGTGATCAGAAAATCGCACGTAGTCCGCTGGGTGCATTAATCGGCGCAGAAATTCCTTGCGTTGCACCAACGGCGTATGTCGCAGGTCGTAGCCGTCGCAATACAGAAGGTCGAACAGGTAATACGTGACTGGCACCTGAGCAACCAGCGTCGGCGCTGGCGCTCGCACGTGCATGCGCTGTTGTAGCCGCGCGAATCCGCTGTGCCCTTTTTCATCCAGCGCCACAATTTCGCCGTCCAAGACTGCTTCCCGCACGCTGAGCGCCGCTGGCAATTCCGCCAGTTCGGGATATTGTTTCGTTACATCAATCCCGTTGCGCGAAATCAGTTTCACGGTTCCGTCTTCGATGCGCCCCAGCGTTCGCACGCCGTCCCACTTGATCTCAAACAGCCAGTTGGGATCAGAGAACGGCCTCTGCATGGTCGACGCCAGCATCAGCCCCGTTTTTGCCGGCATCGGCGCCTTGCGAGCACCTTCAATCTCCGCCGGTGCCAGCACGCTCGGCTCGCGTCGTGGCGGTAGCTCCTCTGCAATCTCCTCTATCGTTCTGCCGGTCAGTACCGATCCGTCATGGGCATGCACATCCCACGCTGGATCCACGTCGGCATCCTTGTGCTTGATCATCAGCCATTCGTTCTTCTTTTCACCGTGCCTCAGCTTGACCAGCACAAAACTCCCCCGCAGCTTTTCCCCATTCAAATGGAATTTGATCTCGCCGCGTTCGATCTGCATTAGTGCATCAACATTTCCAATTGGACTGAACGTGCCACGGTCCCACACCATCACCGTGCCTGCGCCGTAATTTCCTTCGGGGATCTTTCCTTCGAAGCCGCCATAGTCCAGCGGATGGTCCTCGGTCTGCACCGCCAGCCGTTTGTCCTCAGGATTCAGCGACGGACCCTTCGGTACCGCCCACGATTTCAGCACACCGTCTACCGCCAGCCGGAAGTCGTAGTGCAGCCGCGTCGCCGAATGCTTTTGCACCACGAACGTGTCCCCGTGTTCGCGCGAGGCGGGCCGCGCCTTGACGGACGCCTTCCAGCGCGCATCTTCCTCGCCTGAAGTCTGCGGCGCTCCCAGAATGCGCTTTCGCGGTGGCTTCCTTGGTACAGATACCTGCTCCTCGCCCCCGGACGGCTCCGGCGTCCGGTCAAACTTTCTCTTTTTCCGGTACTCTTCCAGCTTTCCCATCTGCTGCATTCTATCGCACCCGTTTCGGTCGTTCGCAGTCGTTAATTCCTGTAGCAGCTGCTTGGAAGAGCGGACTACGTCTGCGATTGGGTTCCAGCCGAACCTTCCAACGACGATCTTCAACTGTCCCGACCGGCGTCAGTTTTATACTTAGCTACCCATCCCGGAAATTTCCTTGAGTTTTCTTCTATCCCTGCCGAGAATGGCTCACGGGTCGTCTCTCCAACCGCGGGTCACACCGCGGCATCTACGTCCGAATCTCGCCAGGCAGACAGGAGACTCGGAGATGCCAGGCACTATGCTAGATCGACGTGACGCGAAACGCTTGCCGTTGATCCTCGCCGTTGAAGTCGTTGAAGTGGAGTCGGGCACGCGCCTTTCCGCGCGCACCAGCGACGTCAGCCGCACCGGCTGCTACATCGATACGCTCAATCCAACTCCCACCGGCACCACTGTGCGCGTAAAGCTTACTTACGAACGCGAAGAGCTTGACCTTCTGGGTCGTATTGTTTATGTGAGCCCGCGCCTCGGCATGGGTGTTCGTTTCGACGAAAGCATCACGCCGGAACACCTTTCCGTTCTCGACCGCTGGCTGGCTCAATAACCGCATTTCTTCGAACCCATTCCGGCTGTTTTTCGGGACAATCCGTCTTGCACCGCCATTTGCCGCTCTCTGCGGTTGGCGCTACCATCTTTCTTCATCTCATGCGCCTATTAGCAATGCCCACTCGGCCCGCTTCGCGCACTCTTTTGCTCGTCGCAGTCCTTTGCCAGGTGTTGCACGCGCCAGGCTCGCGTGCGCAAGATGAACCGCCGGCCATTCCTCTTCCGGTCTTCGAATTCCACAGTGGCTTCTGGCTCAATCTCCACCACGCCCTGTATCGTCAGGCTCGTTTGCAGCGCTCTTCCGCAGCAGGCGCGAACGCCGTCACAACCACCTCGGGAATGAACAACCTTTCGCCCGCTGACCAGCGCGCCTGGTCTTCCGCGCTCGCCTATTACGTAAAAACTTACGCGGACAAGGACCTCACCGTGAGCCTCGAAATGATCCTCATCAAGAATCAACTGGGGGATTTTGAAACCTGTCAGGATCTCTCTGGTCTCAAGAAAAAAACTTGCGACGCTGGTTTGCCTGCTCAGCTTACGCAGACTCTGGAATCTGTTGCCCCCATCTATCGCGCGCATCTCTGGGCCGAGCATGATCGTGCCAACCGCCGCTGGATCGCCGCCGTGGCTCCGCTGATTCGCCGCAACGGATTGGACCTCTCCCATCGCCTTGCCGAAATTTACCAAACGCCCTGGCCGAGGGAGCGCATTCGTGTGGATGTCGTTTCCTTTGCCAGCTTGACCGGCGCGTACACCACGCTCGATCCACTTCGCGTTACCGTCTCCGCTATCGATGCGCGCAACCAGGGCGCCGAAGCCCTCGAAGTTCTGTTCCACGAAGCTTCGCACGGCATCGCGGACACCGTGCAGGGCGCCATCTTCCGTGAATGCCGCCAGCGCGACAAACCCATTCCCCGCGATTTGTGGCACGCATTGCTTTTCTACACCACTGGAGAAGTGATTCGCCCGTTAGCTTCCGGCAATCCCGACTCCGGCTCTACAGGCTCGTCGCCATCCGGTTCCGCATCGCCCGGTCCTTTGTACGGTTATGTCCCTTATGCTGTCCGCGAAGGCCTGTACAAACGCGGCTGGGAAAACTACCTTCGCGTGCTCACCCAGTACTGGCAGCCCTACCTCGACGGTCGCGTGGAATTCTCCGACGCCATAGCTCACATGGTGTCCGCGCTCTAAAACGCGCGTGGCTGCGGAAATTCGCGCCATCGCTCTTGAAATCAGGCAAAGCGGTGTAGAATCGCGCCAGCAAAGCCCGCGGAAGTTTCGTGATGGAATTGGACGAGGAAAAGTACGCGCCCGACCGGATATGCCAGGGAGTCTCTCCGGCAGACGAACCTTGCAACCTGCAGGCTACTGTGCATTGCGTGCAATGTGGCCAGTGGTTCTGCGACGCTCATGCTGAGGACGCTCAGTGGCACCCGTGCGCGCTCGTCGAAGGAGAGGAAGGCGGCGAAGCCTGAATGAACCTCCGATCAGTGGCTCCGTTCAGGCTCTTTGTGCGCGCAGCAGCCCTATGCGCTGGCTGGCTTGTATGCTCGTTTTGCATTGGCGCACAATCTGTTCCTGCAACCAACTCAGATCCCTCCGACCTGATTCTCGTCAACGGGAAAATCATTACCGTGGATGCGCGCGATTCAATCGCGCAGGCTATTGCCGTTCATGCCGGGAAAATCGTCGCCGTCGGCAGCAACGACGAAATCCGCAAGCGTGCTCCCCAGGGCGCACGCGTCATCGACTTGCACGGCCGCGCCGCCACTCCCGGCCTCATCGACACCCATTGCCACTTCGACGAAACCGAATCTCTCTACGCGATCGAGCTGAGCAAGATCAAATCCGTCGCCGACGCGGTCGAGTTGGTCCACCAAAAAGTCGCTGGTGCGAAATCCGGCGCGTGGATCCAGGGCGCCGGTTGGGACGAAGGTAAACTTTCCGACCATCGGTACATCACCGCCGCCGACCTCGACAAAGTCTCTCCCAACAATCCCGTCTGGCTCACTCACACTACCGGCCACTATGGAGTCGCTAACTCTTACGCCTTGCGCCTGGCCAAAATCTCGCGCGACACAAAAGACCCGGTTGCCGGCACCATCGATCACTCCGCCGATGGTTCTCCTACCGGCGTTCTCAAAGAGACCGCCATGACTCCCGTCCGCAGTCTCATCCCCGAATTCACCAAAGAGCAGCAGCGCAACGGTCTGCTTAAAATGATGGCCGACTTCAACGCCGAAGGAATGACCGCTGCCAAGGATCCCGGCACCGAGGGCATTCGCTGGGACCTCTATCGCGAACTGCTCAACGAAAATAAATCCACCGTCCGCATCTTTGCCTTACTGTACGGCGGCCGCAATCTGGATTCCGCGCGCGCCACGCTCGCTCGCCTGCAAGCCCAGCCCGGGCCGCCGCAGTCTTTCGGTGACGGCATGCTGCTTTCCGGTGGCGTCAAACTCTTCATGGACGGCAGCGGCGGTGGGCGCACGGCCTGGGTCTACGACCCTTGGTTCAAAACTCCTACTCAGCTCGACGGCAATAACACGGGGTACCCCAATATCGATCCCCCGGTCTATCGCCAGATGGTCAAACTGTTTCACGATGCCGGCATTCACGTGAGTACGCATGCCGTCGGCGACCGCGCTATCGATTGGGTCGTCGACACTTATTACGATTTACTCAAGCAAACTCCCACCATGCATCTTCGCCATGGCATCATCCACTGCAACATTCCCACCGACCATGCCATCGACATCATGGCCCGTCTGCAGCGCGACTACGACTCCGGCTATCCCGAAACGCAGGCACCATTCATGTGGTGGATCGGCGACATCTACGCCGCGTCGTTTGGCGAAAAACGCGAGCAACGCCTCATGCCGTACAAAACGTACACGCAAAAGGGGATCATTTGGGCCGGCGGCTCCGACTATTTCGTCACGCCGTTTCCTGCGCGCTACGGTTTGTGGTCTTCGATCGCTCGCCAGACTCCCAGCGGCAAGCAGCCCTTCGGAACCGCTGAGTCCGTGGACATTCACACCGCGCTCAAGTCCTACACCATCTGGGCGGCGCACCAGCTTTTTCTCGAAGACCGCATCGGCTCTCTCGAACCTGGCAAAGACGCCGACATCGCTGTCTGGGACCGCGATCCCTATTCCGTCCCCACCGACGCCATCAAAGACATGCACTGCGAACTCACACTCCTTCGCGGCAAAGTCGTCTTCGACGCCTCGGCAACCAAATCCAGATAACTGTATTCAGTAGAAACTACGCAGGCGCACAACTCGGCCGCCAATAAGATCGTCGCGCGAGCAACCAGGCCGTAATCGAGTTGCAGCCAGGGAAGTGGGAAACTTCGATGCGGGTTTAAACGGCGACGCCAATGAACAAAAATCAACAACCCGCATTATCATTATTTGTCGTAGGACTTATTGGGCTTGGCGTTCTCGCCTTGGCCTACCGTGACTTCGCGCTAGTCTGGCAGCCCGTCCCAGCTTGGATGCCGGCGCACGCCGCGATTGCTTTCGGCACCGGCCTCCTCATGCTCGCTCTTGCAGCCGGACTTTCTTTTCCACGCACCCGTCCTTGGGCGGTTCGCATCCTTTTTGTGTACCTGCTGCTGTGGGCGTGCCTGAAACTCCCCGATGTCATCACCACGCCAGCAACAGAATCCTCGTGGCTTGGGCTCGGCGAACTCACTCTTCTTCTCGCCGGCGGTTGGACACTCTTCGCCCGCCTCGGCCATCTACCAAACGAGTCGCCCCTGGCATTCCTGACAGGTGACCGCGGCGTCCGCGCGGCCCGCATCCTCTTCGCAGTCTCCATCATCCCCATCGGGCTTTCTCATATCGTGTACTTGCAGCCCACCACCGCCTTCGTGCCCCATTGGTTGCCGTATCGCCCAGGCTGGGCCGTGCTCACTGGAGCGGGACAAATCGCCAGCGGCCTGGGCGTTCTGTTCAACGTCCTGCCGCGCATCGCCGCCTACGCCGAGGCCGCCCAGATTACCCTTTACACCTTGCTGGTTTGGCTCCCGGCTTTGGTCGCTGCGCACACCCGCCTTAATTACACAGCATTCTTCGTGTCCTGGATCTTTGGCGCAGCGGCGTGGGCCGTCGCCCAGAACATCCTCGCCCAGGCCAGTAAGTAGCCTTCACTATTCCAAGAATGTGACCGCATGAATCAACTCGGCGCCGGAACTCACTATCAGGCTGCCGTTTGCACTTATGACCCTTAACTCAACACCCGTTCAGGTCTTGGTGTTTTCTCACCAGTTTCCTGGCACAACGGCTTCAGTCGGCTTCATCAGGATTAGGGTACAGTCCTTGAAATAAATGGAACAATTGAGCGTGCCTTTGCGCACGATCTTTACGGCCGTGCCGTCAGGAAAGCTTTGCGGATATTTGAACGCCGCCAGGATTTCCTTGCCTTTCTCCAACTCGCGTGCGTTATTTTTGAATGCCACGTCGGCTTTGCCTTCACGGTCAAAAACAATCACCACGTTCCCGGTCGCGGCCTTTTCTTGAAGTTTCGGGTGGAATGGCAGGTGCACAGTTCTCATGTCGGAAAGTGCCACGGACGGATCGGGCGCATTCGGCGGTAGATACTTCTGGAGCCGCTTCATCTCTTCGCGCAACTTTGCTTCTGCGCCCTCATGCCCAAACGCCCTTTGCGCCATCGCACAGACCTTGGCTGCCCGCTGCTGGTACAGGACCCCGTCGTCGGGGAACATTTGGTGGAAATCTGCTGGATGCCGCCGGTAAACTGATTCGCCGGTTGCGTCCAGTTGTGATTCTCCATCGCGATTACGAAAACTGTCTTGATCTCTTGCGCGCTGCTGGTTGCGCTGCCTGCCAGTGTCAGCCGGCGAGCACACCCATAACGCACAACTGCTTGTAGAATTGCATGAATTCCCCCATTTCAAAGTTGCGGTGCACGACGGTCCAGGCCGAGCGAGCCAGAGAGCTCATGGGGCCGTCGCCCCGCGTTGGTAGGGATAACAGGCGCGTTTTTCAAGAATGTTTCGCCGCCATCACAAGCGCACGACAACTTGGCAGAAGTGTGTCTCGGACTCGTAATTTTCTTCCTGAGAGTTCGGTCGATAGCATGCGCGCTTACAGCGAGACGCACCACTTGGCTACTTGGACTCCAGTAGCAACACAAGTTCTTCGACGAATGTTTTTCGACGGTAAACTGTCAGTCTGTTGCGGGCGGATTCTCTCATGACGACTGATAAAAAAAGATTGCGGGTTGGAGTTCTATTCGGTGGGCGGAGCGGCGAGCACGAAGTGTCGCTGGCGTCGGCGGCATCAGTGATTCGCGGGCTCGATCCGGATAAATATGAAGCGGTGCCAATCGGAATTTCCAAAGAAGGCCACTGGCTGATTGGCGGCGCAGCGCAAAAGATGCTGCCCGAAGTTTTGAAAGCCGGGCAACGCGTGGTGATGGCCGCCGACCCGACCGATGCGGCGCTGATTCCTCTGGACCGCAGCGGAGGAGCGGGCGGCCAGCGGTTGGATGTTGTTTTTCCGGTGATGCACGGAACGTACGGCGAAGACGGCACGATCCAGGGATTGCTGGACCTTGCTGGATTGCCGTTTGTCGGAGCGGGCGTGCTGGGCTCGGCGATTGGCATGGACAAAGACGTTGCGAAGAAATTATTGCAGCACGCCAAGATTCCCGTAGTGCCGTGGGTCACAGTGTATCGCGCCGACTGGGAGCGCGATCCGAATGCTGTGCAAAAACAGATTGAGAAGAAATTCCGGTATCCGGTGTTTGTGAAGCCGGCCACGCTGGGTTCGTCGGTGGGAATGACGAAGGCGCATTCGCGCGCGGAACTCGCGCCAGCTCTAAATCTGGCATCGGAATTTGCGATGAAGATTCTGGTGGAGCGAGCGGTCAGCGCGCGCGAAATCGAAGTGTCAGTGCTGGGCAATCACGAGCCGAAAGCTTCGGTGCCGGGGGAAATTGTGCCCCACCGCGAATTTTATGACTACACCGCGAAATATCTGGAAGAAGGCACGGCGCTGATTATTCCGGCGAAGCTGAAGCCTTCGCAGGTGAAAAAAATCCAGGAGCTGGCGGTTTCAGCGTTTCGTACGCTGGAACTTTCTGGAATGGCGCGCGTGGATTTTTTCCTGGAGAAAAAGGTTGGCAAACTTTTCCTGAACGAAGTGAACACAATTCCGGGCTTCACTTCGATCAGCATGTATCCCAAGCTCTGGGAAGCGAGCGGCATTCCTTTTCGTGAGCTGATTGACCGATTGATCGGGCTGGCGCTGGAGGTACAACGCGAAAAAGCGCGCACCAAATACGAAATTGAATTGCCTGAAGGCGCGGGCGGGGCACTGGAAGCGTAGCGGCGGTGTCTAATCTGTCGTGGCGGAGCGCCATGCGGCGTCTAATCTTTGTGGGCCAATTGCGGCGCGGGCTTTGTGGGGCGCGGACACAATTTGCTAGGATGAGTGCTGCGCAGTTCGCCGAAAAACGCCGCTGAAAAAACCAATGTCACTTCTCTCGCCTCCTACTGAACCATCCAACAAATACAAGGCGCTGACGTACACGGGCGTGGCGCTGGCTGTTGCACTGGCCGCGGTGCTGTACTTCACGTTCCGCTACTACCCGGAGAAAAATGCCGCCGAACACTTTCTGGATGCGCTGGTGGCGAACGACACCAAGCAGGCTTACCAGCTGTGGAAGCCCGGGGAGAGTTACAAGTACGGAGACTTTTTGGCGGACTGGGGGCCGGACGGGGGCTACTACGGCCCGGTGAAGAGCTACGCGATCGTGAAGGCGTCGGCGCGGCGCGGGGCCAATGGCGTGGTGGTACTGGTGGAAGTGAGTCCGTTTGCGCCCATGCCGGATAAGAACGATGTGGAGAAAAGCCGGCGCACCAAGCAAGTGAACCTGTGGGTGAACTCGGCCGATAAGTCGTTCAGTTTCCCGCCTTCGTTTTAACGTGCCCGGAACACTCTGCAGAGATCCTCGAGGTGCCCCCACCCACGTATTTACGCAAGTGCAGATTCTAAAGGGTTTACCTTTTGAAAAATGCGGAGAACCAGCGAGAGTGTTTTGGCAGGCGAGGGTTCTACGATTTCAACGTGTGCATATACTTCAACTTTTCGTACAGCCAATAGAAGAAAATCGCGAATCCGCTGAAACGTGGACTGGTCAGGCATGCTAAGGACTGGCCGTGGAGCAGTTGGGCGTTTTATCCGTGGAATGGCCGCATTGGTCCGGATTGAATTGGAGTAGCAGGGCGGAAACTTAAGACCCAAGTTCCTGAACCGAAGCTGGGACACTCGCGGGAGATGGGCGAAAATCGAAATTCGTAATAGGAAAAGCTGAAACCCTAAGACCGCCTCAATTTTTGGCGGGCTTCCAGTAAGCCCACACCCGCAAACCGAGGACGGGGCACCCACACCCTCGGGGTAACGTCGAGGAAAGCAGATCCCTACTACGCCCGCCGAGGCGGGCAAGCTCGGGATGACGTGGGAAGGAGAAGGACGGAGGACTCAGGAGGGGCGGCGGAGGTCTCCGAGGGCGGCGGAGAGTTCGGGGACGGTGACGCTGGCGGTGCCGAGTTTGCCGACGACGACACCGGCGGCGGTGTTGGCGAGGACGGCGGCGTCGGGGAGAGAAGCGCCTGCGGCTACGGCGAGGGAGAGGACACTGAGGACGGTGTCGCCGGCACCGGTGACGTCGAAGACCTGGCGACCGGTGGCGCCACGTTCGACGCCAGGCTGGCCGACGCGGGCGTAAGTGACTTCAAAACTGGTGGCGGGAATGGTGATGTAGCGGGCCGAAGACTCCTCAAAGATGCTCATGCCTTTTTCGCCGCGAGTGATGACCACGGCGCTGCAACCGAAATGCGCGAGCAGATTGCGGCCGGCTTCTTCCAGGGATTTTTCGTCGTGCAAGGAACGGGTGACGAAGAATCCGGCTTCTTTGGTGTTGCAGACAATTACGCGCGCGCCGCGATAGGCGTACAGGCGGGAAGTCTTGGGCTTTACGAAGACGGGAACTTTGAGGTGATGGCAAGCGCTGAGCACGCGCGCGGCAAAAGCGTCGGTGATGAGGCCTTTATCGTAGTCGGAGAGCACGAGGCCGTCGAGTTTTTTTAGTGAAGCGAGCAACAAGCGAAAGAGTTTTTCTTCAAGCGCGGCGGCGACGGGATCGCGACGTTCGCGGTCAATGCGAACAATTTGCTGATGACGCGCGATGACGCGGGTTTTGACTGTGGTGATGCGCGACTTGTCGGCGACGGCACCTCGGTCGGCGATGCCGGCTTCGCGAAGACACGAGCGCAGGGCTTGGCCAGGTTCGTCTTCGCCGACGAGGCCGAAAGCTTCGACGCGCGCGCCGACGGAAGCCAGGTTCGCGGCTACGTTGCCGGCGCCGCCGAGACATTCACTTTGTTCGGCGAAATCGACGACGGGAACGGCGGCTTCGGGCGAAAGGCGGGTAGCTGTGCCCCACAAGTAGCGGTCGAGCATGAGGTCGCCGAGGACGCCGATGCGGCGGCTTTTGAGATTGGGAAGCAGGCGCTTGAGACGAGGCAGCGATTCTTGGACAGGATCGGACATGCGGCGGAGAATCCTTTGCGCGGAATCTATTCGCTGGCAATGGAAGCTTCTTCGGGCAACATGACGGGAATATCGTCACGCACCGGGTAAACGCGGCGGCAGACCGGGCACTTGAGGCCGCTATGGTCGGCGAGTGGCTGCACGTGTTCTTTGCAAATGGGACAGACCAGCATTTCGAGCAGTTCCTGCGACAAGGCCATGCGAAATCACCTTTTGAGGTTCTTCTGGGACTGTAGCAGAGCGCGAGCGCGAGGGGCAACCGGCGCGTCGGCCGCTACCGTTGGCGGCACGAACCTTCGCGCTTGCAGCGGCGGCGCGTGTGGCGAAGGATAATGGCACCGCACGCTACCAGAGAAGGAATCGCCATGAAAAACAGAATGAGCGCGTTGGGCCTGGGTGTAGTGCTGTGTGCGATGTTGGGCGGGTGTCCGGCGGACAAGACACCGACGCAAACTACCGCGCCGCCCGCCGCACCGGCTCCGGCTGTGAATTTGAGCGGGACGGCAATGGAGCCTGGAGGATCTGGGAGGCAAGCCGGTGATCGCTGATTCGCGGGCGACGCTGGCATTTCCGGAAGCGGGAAAGGTTGCGGGCAACGGCTCGTGCAACCGGTTCACGGGAGCTGCGGAACTTAATGGAAGGGCGATCAAGCTCGGGCCGCTGGCCTCGACCAGGATGGCGTGCATGGGTGAGGCGTCGACGCAAGAGACGGAGTATTTGAATGCGCTGGAAGGGGCGCAGCGGTTCGAAGTGAAGGAGGGGAAGCTGTACTTGTAGGTAAGCGGAGCGGATAAGCCGCTTTTGTATCGGGCGGCTGGTACGGAGAGTAAATAGCCGCGAAAAGCAGATCCCTCGCTGCGCTCGGGATGACACCGCCACGCGTGCCGACAGTGTTGTGCGTCTTGCGGCTGGCACAGTTCAGAGGCCTTTGGCGGTGCGGAATTCGCGGACGACTACAGCTACATCGAGCTGATCGGCGTCCACTTGACGGTTGAGGCGGCGCATTTCGTCAACGGTGATTTTTCCGGCGAGGTCGGCGAGCGCAGCGCGTAGCTGGGGAAATTTTTGCAGCGCGGTTTGGCGAACGATAGGAACCGCGTCATAGGGAGGGAAGTAGTGGCGGTCGTCCTGTAAAGCAACCAGTCCGAGTGCGTCAATTAGGCCGTCGGTGGAGTTACCCGCGACGATATCGACTTTTTTTTCGGCGAGCGCACGATAAATCAGGCCGAGATCGAGGACGCTGGGCGGCTTGCCGAACTGCAGGCCGTACCGTTCGGTCCAGCCCTGATAACCGTCAGGACGTTCGAGGAATTCGTAACCGACGCCGGCGCGCCAGCGGGGTGCGAGCGGAGCGATATCGGAAATTTTGGCGAGACGATGGTCGCGAGCGTCGTCGCCGCGGACGACCATGGCAAAAGTGTTTTCGAAGCCGAGAGGTTCCGTGACTTCCAGGGAGAAACGCCGGGCATATTCGCCGCGCACCCTCCGATAAATGACGTTCGAATCGCCTTCGGGCTTTTCTCCCAAAACTGCGGTGAGCGCCGTGCCGGTGTATTCGACGTAGAGATCCACGTCGCCCGAAAGCATGGCTTTGTGAACGAGAAGAGTGCCGCCGAGATTTGCTTTGCGAGTGACGGGAATTCCAGTACGAGCTTCGATGTGCTGCGCGAGAAGTTCGGCGAGGATAACTTGTTCAGTGAAGAATTTAGAGCTGACGACGAGGTGCGATTTTTGCGGCAAACGGCAAGCGCCCGAGCAAAGCGCAAGAGTCAGCAACAATGAAAACAGCGCGCGCGGCATCGTCAGGTGACCCGTAAGCGGCGTTCGAGCAGGCCGAGAAGAAAATCTGTAAAGAGAGCCAGGATCGCGGCAGGAATCGCACCGGCGAGAATGACGGTGTCACTCACCATGGCCACGCCGCGAAAGATAAATGTGCCGAGGCCGCCGGCTCCGATGGCGGCAGCGATGGTGGCAATGCCGATGGTGATGACCGTGGCGGTGCGAATGCCGGCCATGATGAAGCTGCTGGCGAGCGGCAGGCGCACTCGGAAAAGAATTTGCTGTTCGGTCATGCCCATGCCTTCGGCGGCTTCCAAAATAGCGGGATCGAGGGAGGTAAGGCCGACAAAGGTGTTGCGCAGAATGGGCAAGAGAGCGTAGAGAACGAGCGCCACGATCGCGGTGTGTGCTCCGATACCTCCGATGAAGGGCAAAGGAATCAGAAAGCCAAACAGGGCGAGGCTGGGAATGGTCTGAAGGATACTGGCCAGCGCAAGCGAAACCGTGCGCAGCCGCGGATGTCTGACAATAACGAGCCCCAGCGGAACACCAATGGCCACCGCGATGGCCATGGAAATCAGAACGAGAAGAACGTGCTCGCGAGTCGCCGAGAGAATTTCAGCGCGATGACTGGTCATGAAGTGCCACGCGTTCATGAAGGGGTTCCGGCCGACAGTTCGGCGGCGGCGAGAAATTCGCGCGCCACGGGGTGAGCGAGGCGGGCAAATTCGTTTGGAGTCGCGATGGCAATGATGCGACCGGCGTCCAGAAGCACAATGCGGTTGGCCAGCAGGAGGGCTTCGCGAACGTCGTGGGTGACAAGAACGACGGTTTTCGCCATGTGGGCGGCCAGTCGGAGAAACTCGCGCTGGAGTTCGGCACGGGTG
>Ga0075424_100000847_pt1 | contig 25245 bp, 25 predicted proteins | sample SoiMethybrSBSTD3_FD_75301 | JGI IMG/M metagenome (GOLD analysis project Ga0075424, IMG submission 75301) | Bulk soil microbial communities from a Populus tree surrounding site in Tennessee, USA - Soil MetaG P. TD hybrid SBSTD3 | ecosystem: Environmental > Terrestrial > Soil > Tree plantation... | reverse complement strand
CCTCACCAGTCGAATGGCAATGGCTCCTGGATCACGCCACCTTGTTAGAACGAATGCCGTCGCCGAAATAGGCCGGGGCGCAATCACATCGACTCCGTCACGTGCACCTGTGCGTAAACGCACAGACACCTTGCAGCGATTGCTGCAGACTGTCGCCTGTTGGCTGAGCGCGTCGCCTTCCGCTCGTGTTCACGGGCGACAAGGCGGCTCGCACTGGAAAGGCAGAACGCCATGCTGTACACCATCGCCGTGATTCTCCTGATCGCCTGGCTCCTGGGCCTCGTCGGGACGTTTACGATCGGCCCGATCCTCCATGTGCTGTTGGTCATCGCCGTCGTGTTGTTCGTCGTCGGGCTGCTGAGCGGCCGCCGTACATTGGCGTAACGGCATCGAACAGAGCGGGCTAGAAGGTGGTGGAGGTTTCAGATGTGGAACAAGAACGAGCGCAAGGGGAACGTCGATCAGGCGAAGGGCAAGATCAAGCAAGCAGTTGGCACGCTGACGAGCAACGATGAGTTGAAGGCTGAGGGTCTTGTCAACGAGACGGTGGGGAAGGTGGAAGTCGCTGTCGGTCGGACACGCCGCAAGGCTGGCGACACGATGACGCGCGTCGGCAAGGCCGTGAAGCGGTGACACTCGCTCGTCGTGGGTGCCAGTCATGCAAATCCAGCCGATCTGCCAGAACACGCGATGACGCTGCAACACGACAAGGATCCGCCGCGGGCATATCTCAGCGCTGACGCATCGACTCCTGGCGCGTGTGATTCCTTCTTCTCTCAGCCTGAGCCACGCGGACCGCGGGTCCACGTCTTACATGCGGTCGTCCTTCAGCGCTTCTGGTGAGGCCAGAATTCGCGGAGGACGTCGACGCCGATCGTGCCGGCTACGTCGACCGCGGAATGCTTCAACCCGTCGCGCACCCCGCCCGGCGCCGGATACCAATTCGCAGGTGTGGCGAACGCGGAGTCGGTCACTGCCATGAATTCGGCGACGACAGGCGCAATCGCTGGGGCGGTTGTCCGCGCCCGCAGCGAGAGGACCAGTTGTGCGGCACACAGGGCTGCGAGGGTCGCGATCAGGGCGACTGGAACGGTCAACCGGCCGGAAATCCCGACGGCGAGCGTCGCGGCCGCGAGCGCGGCACTCCATGACCCACCGGCAGCTGCATGGCGTCGGTGTCCGGCCGATGTCCTGTCGATTGCCGTCATCGCCACCATCACCGTCGCAACCGCGGTCGCCAGGATGTGCGCTTCGACTCCGCTCAACGCGTGCTTCGACGCGGCCGTCACGATGCGTTCCACGCCCGCTCCGGCGACAACAACGCCCAGGTAGAGCGGGAAATGGGCGTAGCTCCAGATGTGAAACCGAACGGCCTCCCGTTTCGAGCGCACCGGCTGTTCCGATGCGCCGAGGGCGCCGTCGAAATACCACCACCAGATCACGAACGCGATTGCCATGCCGAGGAACGCGGATGCGGCCGCGCTCGGCGGCCAGTCCTCCTGGCTTTCCATCCCGCGCATCACGCCGACGACCGATTCGCCGAGCAGGATCAGCGTGAAGAGCCCGAACCGCTCGGGCAGATGCGCCGCATCTGGCGGAACTTTCACTGAGTGCCGTACCGCCAGCCACGGGGTCCCGAGATCGATCGCGAACGCGACGGCCCAGATCCAGAACCGGCCAGGAGCGGGAACCAGCGCCGATGCGAGCCAAAGCACTGCCGCGCCACCATGGCCCGCGAGGTAACGGGTTGTCAGCGGCCCCGCATCGGGCACGTGCCGCGCCCGGACGTATTGCGCGACGAGCAGGAACCGCACGACCGCGTACGCCGCCGCGAATCCTGCAGACGACCTCGTGTCGAGTGCGTCCTTCGCGTTCGCGGCCATCGCCGCGACGGCGAACATCTGCAGCAGTGTGAGCGCCCGCTGGACGATGTCGTCCGAGTCGAAGCGGGTGGAGAACACGCTGTGGCCGGTCCACGCCCACCAGATCAACGCGAACAGGGGCGCGAAGCGGACCAGGCCGGCCCATGAGTAGTCGGTCTGCAGTGGCGACGCGACCTGGGCGACGGCGGCCACGAATACGAGGTCGAAAAACAGCTCGAGCCACGTGACCTTGCGGGCCGACTCTCCGCCGAGCGAGCGCAGGCGCAGGGGAGCGTTGAAGCGCTTCACCGGCTCAACACGTCCGGCGAGGGATTGCTGGTCACGCCGCTTGGATGACGGAGCGGCGTCCGGCGTTTCGGGCTAGCGCGAGGAGCGTGCCGCGAGAATGGCCTTGACTAGTTCCTCCGGCACGTCGGCGGGCAGCTCGGCGTCGGCGTCGGCGAACGCCTGCTTTCCCAGGGCCACCGTCTCGCGATAACTGGCGAGGTACCGCTGGCAGTTGACGCACAGGCTCAGATGGTGGTCGAACGGGCCCCGGAGCGCCGGCGGCAGTTCACCGGACAGGTAATCGCCCATGAAATCGGCGAACTCGCGACAGGTCACGATCGCACCACCTTGCGCCAGATCTTGATCGTCCCGGCTGGAATTTGCAAGCGGTCGAGCCGGTCGCCGGACGACCACAACACCGGAATAGGGACCGGTTTCATACAGCGTTGGATGCCGCCGCGGGATGCGCGTTTCATGCACGTTTCTGGCGAAACCTGCGTGCGCGCCCGTCATCCAAGCGGCATGCACAACCTGTCCAAGACCCAGGCCGTCCTCAGCTGGGCGCTGCAGCTCGCGGCGGCTGGCATCCTCCTGCAGACGCTGTTCTTCAAATTCACGGGGGCGGAGGAGTCCGTCTACATCTTCACCACCCTCGGCGTCGAGCCGTGGGGGCGGATCGGATCCGGAATCGTGGAGCTGATCGCATCCGTGCTGCTGCTGGTTCCGGCGACCGCGTCGCTCGGCGCGCTCCTGGCGCTCGGCGTGATGGGCGTCGCCATCGTCAGCCACCTGACGGTGCTGGGCATCGATGTCAAAGGCGACGGCGGCCTGCTGTTCGGACTGGCCGTGATCGTTTTTGCCTCTTGCGCCATCGTGTTCGCGCTCCGCCGAACGCAGGTGCCGGTCGTCGGCCAGTATCTGAGGTGGGCGTGATGCTGGCCGTTGCCGAGCGTTCCGCGTCCATCGCAGACACCAAGGGCTGCGCGTCACCGCTGGCGGCCCTGGAGTCAGCGCTCGAGGAACTGACGGCCGTCGTTGCGACGCTCAGCCGAGACGCGTACACCGCGCGCCTGTTGCCGAACGCCTCCGGCTCGATCGGCCAGCACGTCCGTCACTGTCTCGACCACGTGTCGGCGCTGATCACGGCCGACCCCTCGTCCTGCCTGTCGTACGACCTGCGGGAGCGAGGCACGACGGTGGAGACCGATCCCGCGCAGGCGCTGCGCTGCATCCAGCTGCTGCGGATCAAAATTGCGGTCGGCCGATGGTCAGCGCGCCTTGACGAGCCCATCTGCGTCATCTCCGCCGTCACGCGGGACGGCGCGATGTTGACCAGCATGTCGACGCTGGCGCGCGAGCTCGCCTTCGTCCTGAGCCACACCATCCATCACCAGGCGATGATCGGTCTGCTCGCCTCGCTTCACGGCTCCGACGTGCCGGATGGGTTCGGGTTCGCCCCCTCGACGCCGCGGCAGTAGAGGACCCGCGATGTGTACCGTCTCGATCGTGCCGACCGTCGACGGCTGCCGTCTCATGTCCAATCGCGACGAGCGTCGCACGCGTGCAGCAGGGCGCCCGCCGCGAGTCCGGCCGAGAGAGCAGTCCTGGACCGTCTATCCGGAGGATCCGGTGAGCGGTGGGACGTGGGTTGGCGTCAACGGCGACGGATTGGTGGTCGCGCTGCTGAACCGGACTGCGCCAGCCGCCGCGCGCCGGAGTGCACCGCGCAGCCGCGGGACGATCGTGCCGCTGCTGCTGTCGTGTGCGTCGATCGCGCACGCCGTACAGGTATACGAGGCGCTCGACGTTCGAGCCTTCGAGCCGTTCCGCCTGGTGATGATTCAGCGCGGCGCCGTCGCCGTCGGCGACCCGACCTATCCCGCAACACAAACCGCTTCGCTCACGTCACCGCTGATGTTCACGTCCTCGTCGCTCGGCGACGCGCTCGTCGAGCCGCCGCGACGCAGGCTGTTCGAACGGCTCGTGCTCGCCGCCGACGACTGGCTGCACGGGCAGGCGCGATTCCACCGGCATCGTTGGACCAGCCGACCGGAGATCAGCGTCTACATGGCGCGCGAGGACGCCGCGACGGTCAGCCGGACCACCATCGATGTGACGTCGAGCGCGATCGACGTCGCGTACGAACCCCTGCCTGGCCAACTCGCGACAGCCGCGGCGGCTGCGTGAACATCACATGCTGACGATCTTCGCGATTGCGCTTGGCACATTTGCTTCGGAAGATCTCACCTGCGTCGCGACCGGGCTTCTGATCCAGCGCGGACAGATCGGCGTGACCCAGGGGATCCTGGCGTGCACGCTCGGCATCTTCGTCGGCGACGTCGGGCTGTGGGCGATCGGGCGTCTCTTCGGAACGGCGGCGCTGGCGTGGCCGTGGACCGCTCGCCGGCTCCAGCATCACACGCTGCGCGATGTGCGCGCCTGGCTCGACCGCCACGCCGCGGGCGCCATCGTCGGCAGCCGCTTTCTTCCAGGCACGCGCTTCGCGCTCTATGTCATGTCCGGCGTGCTCCGGGTGCCGATTGCGGTGTTCTCGCTGTGGGCGCTGATCGCGGCGCTGCTGTGGACGCCGACGATCGTGCTGTTGAGCGCGACGCTCGGTGACGCGTTCGTTGGACGAGTCGCGCCGCTCCTCGGTGCACGCTGGATCGCGAGAGTCGGAGCCGCCGCAGCAGTGTTCGGGTTGGTTCAAGCTGTCCGGATGCTCGCCACGAAACACCGCCGCCTCCGGCTCGAGGCCCGCGTTGCCCGCGCGCTGCGCTGGGAGTTCTGGCCGATGTGGCTGTTCTACGCGCCGGTGGGGATGTGGTTGCTGTACCTCGCGACGCGATACCGCGGTTTTTCGACGATGACGGCAGCCAATCCTGGAATCGCCGACGGCGGGACAGTGGGGGAGTCGAAGTTCGACATCCTCTCGAAGCTTCCGGCAGATTGTGCGATCCCGTCAGTGCTGGTCGCGCCTGGCGACGCGGCCGACCGCCAGTCGCGGCTCCAGGCGCACATCGAGTCTGCCGGCTGGAGCTTTCCCGTCGTCATCAAGCCGGACGTGGGACAGCGCGGCGCCGGCGTCAAGCTGGCGCGAAACTTCGACGATGTTCGCTCGTATCTGTCATACGTCGAAGGCGCGGTGCTCGTGCAGCCCTATCATCCGGGGCCGTTCGAGGCGGGCGTCTTCTACTATCGGATGCCCGGGTGGCTCGCGGGTCGCATTTTCTCGATCACCGACAAGCACTTCCCCGTGATCGTTGGCGACGGTGTCGCGACGGTCGAGGAACTGATCTGGGCGCATCCGCGGTATCGGCTGCAGGCCGATACGTTTCTCGCGCGCCACGTCGATGGACTCGGCCGCGTGCTGGGCCGAGGCGAACAACTGCTGCTGGGAATCGCCGGCAATCATTGCCAGGGCGCGCTGTTTCTCGACGGAGGTCATCTGATCACGCCGGCGCTGGAGCAGCGGATCGATGCGATCGCCCGGACGTTCGACGGATTCTTCGTCGGACGCTTCGATATTCGTTACCGTGACGTCGAACAGTTCAAGGCCGGTACCGATCTCGCGATCGTCGAGCTGAATGGGGCGACAGCCGAGTCGACCAACATCTACGATCCGCATACGACGCTCGTCGGCGCCTACCGGCAGTTGTTCCGTCAGTGGTCGATCGTCTTCGCAATCGGCGCCGCCAATCGTGCTGCGGGCGCTCCAACCAGCAGCCACCGGCGGCTCTACGATCTCGTGCGCGCCCACCTCCGCGCCGTCGAACCGTTTCCCGTCTCCGATTGATTGTCGATGTTGAGTCGAATACTTAGAGCCCCTAACAAGACCCGTTTTCGGCCAAGGCTTGTTGCGAGCGGGCGACCTTTACCGCTTCAACCCCGCCGCCCAGTTGAGGACGACGGTGATGGGCGACGGGGAAGCGGGTTCGACGACCGTGTTGACGAGAAAGCGGTTCCCGTTGGCCGTCGCGGCGTATTGCAGCCGCGGCTGTGTCGGCGGCAACGGAATCATTTTCACCTGGAATAACGGCGTCGGCGTGCCTGCCGCAAATGCTAACGAGGAGTCGGCCGTGACGGGGACTGCCATGAGCTTCTGATCCGGCGCCACGTAGAACAGCTCCTTGCCGTCGCGTCGCCATGTCGGACGAGAGCCGCCATCTGGAGAGATTCGCCATTTGCGATCGAGTGAAGGAAACGGCTGAACGTAGACGTCCCAACTGCCTGACTCATTCGACGTATAGGCAAGCCATCGACCGTTCGGAGACAACCGACCGTCGCCTTCCAGAAACTCGGTCGACAGCAGCAACCTTGGCTTTCGATCGCCCGTGAGTGGCATCACTCCCACGTTGTACTTCGACATGTTCTGGTAGACGATGGGCTGGCCGTCCGCCGACGACCAGTCAGTCGCGCCAAGAGCGTCGGGCGATTTCAGCACGACCTCGTCCGTTCCGCCACCTGTTGCCACCGTCTGGTACAGACTCTGGAGCCCGCCGCGAATCGAGCCGAACACGACGCGCGTCCCATCCGGTGACCAGAACGGACCAAAGTCCCAGGCCGGGTCGAACGTGAGTCGCGACCTGATGCGGCTCGTCAGATCAATCACCCAGATATCTCCGGTCTGGATGGCTGGGTCGATGAGTTCGACGGCCACCTTCTTGTCGTCAGGCGAGAGAGCCAGGGCCAGGTGATCGCCCGCTTTCCCGATGGTGCCGAGAGACTCGCCTCCGCGATCGAACCACGTCAGCTGTGTCATCTCCTCCCCACCGCTCCAGGAGACAAGCGTACCGTTGTCCGCGACGGAGAACGTCGCATCTCCATAGACGCCGCTCCGTAACGCCACCGGCTCGCCCAGCGAGACCGCTTCTCCAGAAAGCTGGAGTCGCGATGGATCAAACGGCTGCGCAGTGATGGACTGTTCGCGGGCAAAGAGTAGATATCCCGGCGTTGCGTAGACAGCTTTCGATGCGTGGATGTTCAATGAGTGGGTTTCAGTCGAGTCGACCGAACCGATGTAGACGACGTTATTTTCCGGTTTTCCACTCTGGGCCATGAACAGGAAGTGTCGGCCATCGGGCAGGAAGCTCGGCAAACGGTGGGACGCTTCTTGGCGTGAAGTGTCGAGGGCGGTGACAGCGATGGACTGGCCGCCGCTGGCCGCGACACGATACAGTGGACCGCTGAGTTGCGGCGCGAAGACAATCAAGCCGTCGCGCCCCCATGCCCCACCGCGTCCGTCCGGCGCGTTGCAAATCACATGGGCAGCGCCGCCAGCGCTGTCAATCGTTTTCAGCTTGCCGTCGGCGAAGAATGCGATCAGGCGGCTGTCGGGCGACCAGAACGGGAACGAGGCGCCGTCGGTTCCTGCGAGCGGTCGTGCGACGAGCGAATCAATCGTACGGATCCAGATCAGTGTCCTGCCGCCGATTGGCGTCGGGACAAATGCGAGACGCCGCGCATCGGGCGACATCGCCAGATACGGTGCAGCATAGCCGCCCTGGAAGGTCGTGTGCTCAGGCGGCAGAACGGAGAGCCGTGCAACGAGCGTCTCCGACGGGTTTCCGGCGGAGCGCACCTTCAGCACCGCGACGAGCGCGACAAGGAGGCCGGCCGCCACAGCCCATCCAAGCAGTTCACGCGGACTCCACCGCGTCCGAGGTGCGATTGACGTAGCTGACCGTTGGAGTATGTCGCGGAGCGATCTCAGCTCCAGCATGACATCTCGCGCCGATTGCCAACGGTCGTCCGGCTCCTTCGCGAGACAACGCTTGATCAAGTGATCGAGGGATGGCGGTGTGAGCGGCTGTAATGACGATGGCCACGCCGGTTCTGACGTGAGGATCGCCGCGATCACACTCGCCTGGTTCTGCCCGTCGAACGCCTTCTTGCCCGTCACCATCTCGTAGACGAGAGTACCGAATGCAAAGATGTCGGTTCGCGCATCGGCGTCTTTGCCTTCCAGTTGCTCCGGTGCCATGTATTGCAGAGTGCCAAGAATCGTTCCTTGCTGCGTCATCGGCGGCGTCGTTGGGAGCTTCGACAGGTTTGCACTCGACAATGCCGGAGCACTCGTCTTCGCCAAACCAAAGTCGAGCAACTTCGCGCCGCTCTTCGTCAGCATGATGTTGCCGGGCTTCAGATCCCGGTGGACGATTCCTGCTTTGTGCGTGGAGGCAAGCGCATCAGCAATCTGAATCGCGTACTGCAGGGCCTGATCCAGCGGCAATGCACCTTTCGTCAAGCGATCTGCGAGTGTTTCGCCCTCCAGGTACGGCATCACGAGATATGCCGTGCCGTCCTGCTCGCCGACGTCATGCAGTGCGCAAATGTGCGGATGATCGAGCTGCGAGATCATGCGGGCTTCCCGGTCGAGTCGCTCACGGAACTGCCGATCGGCGGTAAGGGCTTCGGGCAGGATCTTGATCGCGACGGTGCGATCCAGGCGGCTGTCGCGAGCCTTGTAGACCTCACCCATTCCGCCCGCACCGAGCGGCATGAGGATGTCGTATGGACCGAGGCGAGAGCCTTCAGCAAGGACCATGAGAAACCCCGGAAGAGCTGGTGGCGTTCATTGTAGTTGGCCCTTCCGTGCTCGGAAAGCGCGATAAACGATCCGCCAGTTACCCGGCCGCGCAGGTCTTTCGCAGAGCATGCCAGCAGATCAGCGCGCACCCGAGAAACAAAAAAGCCTCCTGGATATCGGCCCACCTTGTCATAGCGGACGCGCAGGCGGCGAAACTGATTCAGCCAGGCAAACCTGCGCTCGGAGCGTCGTAGTGGCGAACGGGTTACGCGGCCGCGGAGCTCTGGCGGTTGACGTCGTGGTGCGCGAGATACCGCTCCGCGTCGACGCGTCCGAGGTAGCGAGTGAGGATGGAGAGATCGATCGTGGCCAGGTCGACGAGCATCAGCGCGTCGAGCGCGTCTCCGAATTCAGGATCGACGTTGAATCCGATCAGCCTGGCGTTCAGCTTCAAGTATTGCCGCAGCAGCACCGGCATCCCTTTGCCGTCCGGCTCGGTCCGCCGCACGAGATCGTTCACGTCGTCGATCGACCGTCCAACCGGCGCCTCCGGCGCTCGGTGCGTCCGCGGCGGATGACGGGCATCGACGAGCTCTCCGAACTCGGCGGCGAAATGATTCTGCCGCAGAAACGCCATGAGCAACCGATGTGACACATCGGAGTAGCGCGCGCTGATGCTGACCGGACCGAAGAGCATTCGATATTCGGGATGGCGGGCGATGAAGCGTCCGATCCCCTTCCAGAGTAGCAACAGCGCGTTGTAGTTCTTCTGATACTCCGCCCGGACGAACGATCGGCCCAGTTCGAGCGCTGGAGCGCCCATGCGCTCGATGAAGCGCTCGTCGTAGCGGAACAGCGTCCGCGTGTACAAACCGCCGACGCCGGCGTCGGCAACGATACGATCGGTCTGGCCGATTCGATACGCGCCGACGATGCGGCGCTGCCCGCGATCCCACGCGAACAGATGCAGGTAGCGATCGTCGAAGCGATCGAGGTCGAGCGCGCTGTCGGACCCTTCTCCGACAGCGCGGTAGGTGACGGCACGCAGTCGACCGATCTCGTGCAGCGTTGCGGGAATCTGTGCGGCTCGCGCGCAGAAGACCTGGAACGGCCCGCTCTCGACGAGGCAGTCCTCGCGCGCGAGCGCCGCGATCTCCGACGCGATCGGATCGGCCGTCGGGCGCGTGGTCGTCGCGAGCTGGTCGACTGCGGCTCGAACGGACTCGGTCAATCTGGCGGTGTCGTGTGCCAGAGCAGCCGGCGACAATGGCTCACCAAGCCTTACAGCAATCGTGGCGCCGCGCTTCTTCAGCAATTCGCGTGGCAGCAACACGGTCCGAAGCGCAGCGTGGATCCGTCCGGCCGCATAGAACGTCCGGCTGTTGCCGCCGTGAACAAACGCCGGGATCACCGAAGCGCCGTTCGCGATCGCGAGCCGGCTCATCGTCGGCTTCCACGGAGAGTCCGCGCGCCGGCCGCCGCCGTGCCGGACGTGCGCGACTTCGCCGGCCGGGAACACGATCAACGCGCCGCCGCGGCGCAGCCACAAGTGCGCGGCGCGAAGGCCGGCGCGGCTGCGCGCTTCAGCACCCGGGCCGTCGAACGGGTCCACGAAGAAGCAGCCGTCGTGCAGTTCAGGAATTCGGGAGAGCAACTGGTTGGTCAGGATCCGGACATCAGACCTGGCGCGTCGCAGCGCCGTCATCAGGATCAGGCCGTCGACCATCCCGTGCGGATGATTGGCCGCGACGATGACGGGGCCGGAGCGCGGAATGCGATCGAGGTCGGCCGGCCCGACGTCGGCTTTGATGTCGAGCGCGCGCAAGGCGCGAGCTTCGAACGGCTCGCCGTCCGGCGGCTGCATAGCCTGATACAGCGTTCGATAGGTGCCGAGTGCCAGGACCTGATCCAGGATGGGCCGCGCGACGCTGAACGCCGCGCGGGCGATGGGCGCATCTGGCAGGTCGTCGATGTGGAATGGACCGCCCGGCATGGTGTTGCGTATTCGATGTCGGCCGCGCGCATGGGGTTACCGATCTACGCGCCGGCTTGCGGTCGGGCGTATTCCTTCCGCAACAGCGTCGACAGCGCCTGCCGGGCGCGATGCAGCCGCACTTTCACGGCCGTCGGCGTCATCGACAGCGTCTCCGCCACGTCCTGGGTTGATCGCTCCTCGATATCCCTGAGCAGAAGCACGGCGCGGTAGTTGTCGGGCAGACGGTCGATGCAGGCGCGTACGGTCGCGCGCGTTTCGTCGCGCTCGATCAGTTCGTCGGCAGGGGTGGTCCAGTCCGAGAACTGCTCGACGTGGTGACCGTCCTCTTGGAACGCCGGCAGCAGCGTCTCGATCGACTCCTCCGGCTTTCGCCGTTTCGACCGCAGCTTCATCAACGCGGTGTTGACGACAATGCGGTGCAGCCAGGTGGCGAGCTGGCAGTGCCCCTCGAACTGGTCGAGTGCCTTAAAGGCGCTCAGATAGGCGCTTTGCACGATGTCCTGCGCGTCCGCCTCGTTGCGGACGAACCGTCGTGCCACAGCCAGCAGGCGGCCGCCAAACGTCCGCACCAGTTCCTCGAATGCCCGTTCATCGCCCGCCCGCAGCCGAGTGACCAGGAAGTCCTCGTCCACGCCTGCGGTGAAAGCGACGCCGCTGTCGAGTGCCGACTGCATGTCCAGCCTCCGGTGGTGGAATCTACGCAGGCGCCCGCACAACAGCAATGCACGGGGAGACAATCGTGGGTGTATCGCGCCTCACTCAGTAAGTCGTTGGACACAGAAGGATTGGCGGGTCATCTCATTCGGGTTAGAATCGCGCTTCACCATCAAGAAACCGATGCCGCACGCCGATTCGACCGCGACCTCCTACCGGTTTCGCCTGTTCGAGGTGGACGGCCGCACCGGCGAGCTGCGAAAGCAGGGTCGGCCGGTCAAACTCCGCGGTCGGCCCTTCGACATCCTGCTGCTCCTCCTGGCTCGCGGCGGGGACGTCATCAGCCGTGACGAACTGCGTCAGCAGCTGTGGCAGGCCGACACGTTTGTCGACTTCGATCACGGCCTGAACTCCGCGATGAACCGGCTTCGCGAGGCGCTTGGTGATTCGGCCGAAAATCCGCGCTTCATCGAAACCCTCCCGAAGCGCGGGTACCGGTTCATCGCGCCGATTGAGGTGCCGCCGCCAGGAGCGCCGCCGGCAGTCGATTCGCCGGTTTTTCCGCCGCCCGCACAGCCTCTGGTCCCTGTGGCGACGCCGCCCTCCTCGATCGGTGCGCTCTCGTTTCCTTCGCGCGCGGTCCTGCTGCTCGCCTCCGGTGCGCTGGCGGTCGCCGTTGTCGTCGCGGCGCTGTACCTGAAGATTGGCCGGCCCGCCGCCCCGTCGTCGTCGCGCACGACGCTCGCCGTCCTGCCGTTTCAGAACCTGAGCAACGACGCCGAGCAGGAGTTCTTCAGCGACGGGTTCACCGAGGAGATGATCGCGGAGCTCGGGACCCTGGATCCCGACCACCTTGGCGTCATCGCCCGCACGACGACCATGCTCTACAAGAACGCGCGCAAGGACGTCGGGCAGATACGACGCGACCTTGGCGTCGACTACGTGCTCGAGGGCAGCATCCGCCGCGCCGGGTCGCGCATGCGCATCACCGCGCAGCTGGTCCAGACGATCGACATGACGCATTTGTGGGCCGAGAGCTACGACCGCGACGTGTCCGATGTGCTCGCCATCCAGCGTGAAGTCGCGATGAAGATCGCCCATTCGCTCACCCTGGCGCTGCGGCGACCGCACGCGGAGGGCGGGACGACCGCGGCGTCGTTTCCGGCGTACGAGCTGTGCCTGCGAGGCAAATTCTTCCGCGAGCAGGCCACGGAAGAAGGGGCGCGCAAGGCGATCGAGTACTTTCAGCGCGCGATTGCGATCGATCCCACCTACGCGCCTGCGCATTCCGGCCTCGCGGATTCGTATCGCCTGTTGGGCGCCCCCGGATGGGAAGTAGAGCAGCCCGCCGATCTCCTCCAGAAAGCCAAGGCGGGAGCCGAACGGGCGCTCGCGCTCGATCCCGAGTCGTCGGAAGCGCACGCCGTGCTGTCGATGGTGAAGCTCGATTACGACTGGGACCTCGCGGGCTCGGAGCGCGAGGTGCTCGAGGCGATTCGCCTGAATCCCAGCTCGGTGCAGGCGCACCAGTACTACTCCAGCACGCTGACCACCATGGGCCGGATGGAAGAGTCCATCCGTGAGGCGCACCGGGCGATGGAACTGGATCCCCTTTCGGCGATCGCGGGAGCGACATTCGGCATTCGATACTGGTACGCCGGCCGGATTGACGAAGCGATCGCGGAGTTCAACAAGACTCTCGAGGCCAATCCGGAGTTCGGCGTGGCGCACTGGGGGCTGGCACAGTGCTATCGGCAGCGCGGCGACACCGCACGCGAGCTCGACGAGCTCAGGCGGGCCGTGAGCCTCTCCGGCAACAGCGCGTACATGCGTGCGCACCTGGCGTACGGGCTGGCGACCTCAGGCGATCGCGAGCATGCGCTCGCCGTTCAGCACGAGCTCGAGGCCGAAGGACGCGAGCGCTACGTATCCCCGTACCATGTGGCGCTGATCGCGGCAGGCCTTGGCGATCGCGAGGCGATGATGCGCGCACTCGAGCGCGCGTTCGCCGACCGCTCGGGATGGATGGTATTTCTGCCCGTCGAACCCGAGTTCGGCGGCGTGCGGCAGCTGCCCGCCTTTCAGCAGTTGCTCGCCCGCGTCAAGCCGCGTCCCTGACGATCATCCGGCCGGCACGGATGCGCGCCGACCGGTCGTCGCCAGGGCCGCGTCGCCGCGGTCACTGCCTGTTGTATCGAATGCCGGCGGCCTGCGCTTTTTCGATCGCGATGACCATCGCCGGCACGATCGTCACGCCGGACACGAGGTTGCTTCTCAGATCCTTCTCGATCTCGTCGGCCTTGCCCTTGCCACGCGCCTGGAGCTCGAGGCACCAGGCGCTGAGCGCGTTGGCGCACAGCAGGAACTTGGTGCCCATCTTCTGAAGGCTCTCGATGCCGATCGCCGGCACGGCGCCCGCGAGCTCGGGAATGTTGGGCGTCTGAAAGGCCTGGATCAGAAGGTGCACGTCGTCGGCGGTCGGCCGCTGGAACACGTTCCGCGTGTACGCCTTGCCTGTCTTGTCCTTCAGTCCGAGGTAGTCGCCGAGCGCGTACTTCGCCCACATCGCGTCGTTGAATCCGAGCGCGATGCTCGACTGGTTGCCGATGCTGTAGAAGGTGCCGACCGCGCCGACCGATCCCGGCGCCGACTTGTAGGCCTCGTTGTAGGTGTTCAGATAGTTCAGCACGTGGAGCCGCGGGACGCCGTTCTTGTGCTGCGGAAAGTCGAACAGGCACCGGTGCGTGCCTTTCACCTCCCTGATCCACGAATCGGGCCCGGAGGCCGCGGCGGCCGGCGTCTGTGCCTCGGCGCGGCCGGACGCGACCATCGTCGCGCTGGCCGCGGCGCCGAGAAGGCGAGCGAGGAAACCCCGTCGATTGGCGTCGTTCGTCGTCATGCGATCTCCTCCATCCCCGCCTTCCCGATCACGTCGATTTCACGCCAGTGTGACGATCACGCGCGCTCGGCTACCTCGCCATCGTCATCAGCGGCGCGGTGAACTGCGCTTCGCCGAGAACGGCTTCCGCCCATGCGCAGTAGATCTGGACCTTCACGACATCCTTCACGTAGCCCGGCAGGGTGATCGACATGTTGATCCGATCCTTCGCGAGGCCGCCGAGGCTCTTCGCGCCGAGGCGCTGCAGCAGGTAGGTGTTTCCCTTCGAGTCCACGACCTGCCAATGCGGATCGGGCGTGTCGGGGACCTTGAAGTCGTCCGACAGCGTGAGCACATCTTTGCCGTCCTTGGTCGAGTGCGTGACCGTGCCGGCGTTCACTTTCGCGCCGGAAAACGGCTTGCTGGTGTGGCCCTGCGCGAGCGCCAGGCTCGCGGTCATGGCGAGCGCGGCGAGGCTGAAGAGCCCGGTCCGGATGGTGCGACGAATCATTCTGTCCTCCTGACACATGGGGTGTTGGTTACCTGTGGTGCGTGTTCCCGCCTGGCCATTCGATTCCGTAGTCGCCGCGTAGTTTCGCGCGCCTTACTTCACGACCAGGCGCATCGCATGTCCATCCGGATCGCGCGCGAGCGCGCCCGTGCGAAAGCCGATCGGAAGCGCGGCCGCATCAACGGATCCGGGCGACACGAGCGTGATGCGATGCTCGCGGGCAAGGCCGACGAGCGGCTCGAGCCGTTCGGTCGTCAACGTCGTCTGCCAGTGCGCGATGTCGTTGGCGCGCAGATCACCCGGCGCTCGTCGTCCGTCGCGCGGCGCCAGATACTCCAGCAGTTCGATCCCCGGTCCGTTGGCGGCACGAAGCGCGGTGATCCGGAGCCTCGCTCCGAACACGTTGTTCAGGTGCTCCTGCTCGACGTCGTAGTTCTCGCTCTCGCCGGCGACGCGCATGCCCAGCGTGTCGCGGTAGAACCGCAGCGAGGCCTGCGTGTCGTCGACCACGATCGCCGTGTGATCGATGCCCTCGAACAGACTGCCGGTTCCCACGTGCCATTTCGGCAGCCCCTTGCCGGCAGGGAACGAGATGATTTCGAGAAAATGGCGGTCGGGATCGCGGAAATAGAAGGCGCTGATGCCGCCGGCGTTCGGGTTCCAGTCGGGCAGGCGCTGCGGGCCGGTGGACGCGTGTTCGACGCCGTGGGACCGCAGTACGTCGTATGCCTTACCGATGTCGCTGACGACGATCGCGATGTGCTGGAAGAGTCCGTCGTTCGCGCGCAGGTCGGACGGGATCGGGCGGCCCTTCGGCGTCACGAACTCGGTCAGCTCGATCTGCTCGAGGCCGAGTCGCAGGCGCACGACGCGCGTGCGCGCGCCGAAGAGGCCGGAGAGCAGCTCGTACGGCCGTCCCGAGAACTCCCGGTCGGAGATCTTTTCAAAAGGCAGGACAGTCGTATAGAAGGCCATCGCGCGATCCATGTCGGCGACCGTAAGGCCGACGACATCCACAGCGGTGATCTGCAGCGGCGCGCCGCCGTTAGCCGTCGGAGACAACGACGCTGCGAACAGCGCGGCGGCGACCAGCAGCGCGCCGCACGCGAGCGTCCGGGCGAGGTGGCGTCGGAGACGGCGAGACCGAGGCAAGATCGTCATCACGCGACTCCCACCGTCTCCGCGGTCGTGGCGCCGATGCGCTCGAGGATGCGATCGCCCACGCGCAGGGCGTTCGCCATGATCGTCAGCGCCGGGTTGACGGCGCCGCTCGAGGGAAAAAAGCTGCCGTCGACGACATACAGGTTGTCCACTTCGTGCGCCCTGCAGTTGGCGTCCAGCGCCGACGTCTGCGGATCGCGACCGAACCGGATGGTGCCGTTCTGATGCGCGACGCCGGCAAGGGGAATGCGGTTGCCGACGAACAGGTTGCGCGGGATGAGATGCGGGTGCATGTCCAGGTGCTGCAGCAGATGCTCGAGCTTCCTGATCAGGCGTTTGTGACCCGCATCGTTGTTCGGCGTGTACGACAGCACGATGTTGCCGTTGCGGTCGAGCGACACGCGATTCTCCGGATCGGGCAGGTCCTCGGAGGTCAGCCAGAAGTCGAGCGAATGCTTTGCCATCACGTCCAGCGTCATGCCCGGCACGATCGACGGCGCCCCCGCCGACAGCGCGATCGCATCCAGCTTGCCGACGAACGAAATGTGGCCCATCGGATAGGCGAACTCGTCGTCCCCGAAGTAGAAGTCGTTGACGGCGAGCGTCTTCTGAAAGACGGTCGCGTTCGGCGACTTCGAGATGGCGAGCAGCACCGAGTTGACGTGGCCCATGTAATGACGGCCGACGACGCCCGATCCGTTGGCGAGGCCGTGCGGATGCCGGTCGGTCGCCGAACGGAGGAGCAGCGCCGCCGAGTTGATCGCGCCGCAGGACGATACGACGATGTCGCCGGTGAAGATTTCTTGACGTCCGCCACGGTCCACGGCGACGCCCGTCACTTCGCGCCCCGACGCGCTCGTCAGCAGCCGCGTGACGCGCGCGTTGGTGACCAGTGAGACGTTCGGATAATCAAGCGCAGGATCGACGCAGATCACCTGCGCATCGCTCTTTGCATGAACCAGGCACGGAAAGCCGTCGCACGTCTCGCAGCGGATGCATCGGCTCTTCCGCGGGTCCAACTCGTCGAGCATGATTCCGAGCGGAACGTGGAAGGGCTTCAGTCCATTCGCCGACAGGTCGTCATGGAGCTGCTGGATCCGCGGCTCGTGCTGTACCGCCGGAAATCGATACGGCGCGCTCGCCCACGGTTCCGTCGGATCGACGCCGCGCTCGCCGTGCACCTGGTAGAGGTCCTCGGCCTTCGTGTAGTACGGCTCGAGGTCGTTGTAGGCGATCGGCCACGCCGGCGAGATGCCGCCGTGGTGACGGATCTCGCCGAAGTCCTGCTCGCGCAGCCGGAAGAGCGCCGCACCATAGAACTTGGTGTTCCCGCCGACGTAGTAGTTGGTGTGCGGGTGGAGCGGCTTGCCGTCGCGATCGCTCCAAACTTCCCGCGTGTGGTACTTCGCCTCGACGTTCACGGCGCGGGAGCTCCAGTTGTCCTTCTCGCGACGAACGTAGTCTCCCCGTTCGAGCAACAGGATTTTCTTCCCCGACGGCGCGAGGTGATAAGCGAGCGTGCCGCCGCCCGCGCCAGTGCCGATGATGATCACGTCGTAATGCGTCATTGCGGTGTCCTCATATATGGACCTGAGGGGCCGGGCTTGCGAGACGGTGTGGTGCTTCGATGCCGGTGCCGGCCGGAGGTTTCGCCGGGCGCTGGCAGCCGAAGATGCACGGGCCGATCGCCGGGTGGTGGAGCTTGGCGCACAGCACGCGCTCGATCCCCATGCGGCGGACGAAGACCTCCGCAGCCAGCAGCATCCCGAGCGGCGGCGCGGTGAAGTAGATCCAGAGCGCCGAGAAGTTCCCCGCGAGGAGCGCCGATCCGAAGGTGCGGGCGGGATTCATGCTCATGCCGGACAGCGGCGCTTCCACCGTGATGTAGGTCCAGACGAGCAGGCCCGCGCAGACGCCGGTGAAGGGCGCCAGCTTCGTGTGGCTGGAGACCGCGAGCACGGTCAGCATCAGCACGAACGAGATCGCCGCTTCAGCCGCGAACGCGACCAGCTCGCCGTTCGGCCCCGGCAGCGTCGCCACGTAGTTGACCGACGGATCGGCGACCACGGCGCCCAGCGCGAACGCCGCCAGGCCGAGGCCGGCGATGCCGCCCCCGAATTGCGAGGCCGTGTAAGCCGCGAAGTCGCGCCGCGCGACCTTTCCCAGCCGAAAGAAGGTCAGCGTGACGGCCGGATTCATGTGCGCGCCGGAGCGCTGGCCCCAAGGCGAGTAAATGATGGCGACCGCCGTGGCGCCCATCGCGAGGCCCATCGCGCTGCGCCTGAGGAATTCGTTCGAAATTGCTGCGGCGACGGGCGAGAACGGATGGTTCAGAAGGGCGGCGAACAGGGTCGCCGACACCATGAAGCTGCCGAGCGCCGCAGCCTCAATGAGGTACTCGGGCCAATGCAGCGCGCTGCCGCGGATGCTCACGAGCGCTTCGATGCCTCACGCGTCACCACGTTTCCGGCGAAACGCCTCGCCTTGCGCGGCATCAAAGCGACGTCATCGAACGCTCTGACGAGACGAGGCTGCACCGATGGAAGAAGAGAGACGGCTCGACGAACCGGCGACTGCCGGGTGGAAGACCTGGGGTCCGTATCTGAGCGAGCGTCAGTGGGGCACGGTCCGCGAAGATTACAGCGCCGGCGGCACCGCCTGGGACTCGTTCAGCCACGACGCCGCCCGCAGCCGCGCCTATCGCTGGGGTGAGGACGGCCTGCTCGGCATCAGCGACGATCAGCAGATCCTCTGCTTCGCGCTCGCGTTGTGGAACGGCCGCGATCCGATCCTCAAGGAGCGCCTGTTCGGGCTGACGAACAGCGAGGGCAACCACGGCGAGGACGTCAAGGAGTGCTACTACTACCTGGACGCCACGCCGACGCACTCGTACCTGAAAGCCCTCTACAAGTACCCGCAGCAGCCGTTCCCGTATGCGCGGCTCGTCGACGAGAACCGGCGCCGCGGCCCGTTCGAGCCGGAGTTCGAGCTGATCGATGCTGGCGCCTTCGACGACAACCGGTACTTCGACGTCGTCACCGAGTACGCCAAGCGATCGCCGTCGGACATCCTGATTCGGATCACCGTGCACAACCGCGGCCCTGAAGCGACAGTCGCTCACGTGCTGCCGCAGTTGTGGTTTCGCAACACCTGGTCGTGGCGCCATCCGGGCGATCGTCCGGAGCTTTCGCTCGAGGGCGACGCGGCGATCGCGCGCAGCGAGGCGCTGGGAACGTTCCGGCTGTATCGCGAGGGCGACGCGCCGTGGCTGTTCACCGAGAACGAGACCAACGGCGTGCGTCTCTTCGGCCAGCCGGACGCCGGCGGTCACTTCAAGGACGCGTTCCACGAGGCGGTCGTCGGCGGGCGCACGGACGCCGTCAACCCGCGACAGCGCGGGACGAAGGCCGCGCCGCACTATCGTCTCGAGATTCCAGCCGGCGGCCACGCCGTCGTCCGCCTCAGGCTGTCGGCCGACGCGCACGACGATCGGTTCGCCGCGTTCGACGATCTCATCGAGCGCCGTCGCCGAGACGCGGACGACTTCTACGACCGTCTACAGGCCGGCATGTCGAACGATCAGCGACTCGTCCAGCGCCAGGCGCTGGCCGGCATGATCTGGAGCAAGCAGTTCTTCTACTACGACGTGCCGCAGTGGCTGAAAGGCGATCCCGGCCAACCGGCGCCGCCGTCCGAGCGCCTCCACGGGCGGAACCGCGAGTGGAGCCACTTGAACAACGCCGACATCATCTCGATGCCGGACAAGTGGGAGTACCCGTGGTATGCGGCGTGGGATCTCGCGTTCCATACCATCTCGCTTGCGCTCGTCGATCCCGACTTCGCGAAGCGGCAGCTCGTGCTGCTGACGCGCGAGTGGTACATGCACCCGAACGGACAGTTGCCGGCCTACGAGTGGGCCTTCGGCGACGTCAACCCGCCAGTGCACGGCTGGGCCACCTGGCGCGTCTTCCAGATGGATCGCAAGCGGCGGCGCCTCACCAACAAGGACGACCCGGGCGATCTCGCGTTTCTCGAACGCGTCTTCCACAAGCTGATGCTGAATTTCACCTGGTGGGTGAATCGAAAGGACGCGGAAGGCCGGAACGTCTTTCAGGGCGGCTTCCTCGGTCTCGACAACATCGGCGTGTTTGACCGCAGCGCACCGCTGCCGACCGGCGGCTACATCAACCAGTCCGACGGAACCAGCTGGATGGCGATGTACAGCCTGAACCTGATGCGGATCGCGCTCGAGCTCGCGCAGCACAACCACGTCTACGAAGACATCGCCACCAAGTTCTTCGAGCATTTCCTCCACATCGCCGAGGCGATGACGAAGGTCGGCGATGGCATGGGATTGTGGAACGAGGAGGACGGCTTCTACTACGACGTCCTCAACCTGCCCGACGGGCAGATGCTGCCGCTCAAAGTGCGATCGATGGTGGGGCTGATCCCGCTCTTCGCCGTCGAGACGCTCGAACCCGAACTATGCGCCAAGGTGCCGGCCTTCACCGAGCGGCTCGATTGGTTCCTGAACTATCGACCCGATCTTGCCGGGCTCGTTTCGCGCTGGAACGAGCCCGGAAAAGGCGAGCGACGCCTCCTGTCGCTGTTGCGCGGCAGCCGGATGAAGAAGCTGCTCCGACGGATGCTGGACGAATCGGAGTTCCTCTCCGACTACGGCGTCCGCGCGTTGTCGCGTTATCACCACGAACATCCGTACGCGCTCGACTGGAACGGGCAGCGGTTTTCCGTGGACTATCAGCCCGGCGAATCGACGTCGGGCCTGTTCGGGGGCAACTCGAACTGGCGCGGACCGATCTGGATGCCGGTCAACTACCTGATCATCGAATCGCTGCAGAAGTTCCATCACTACTACGGCGACGACTTCAAGGTGGAGTGTCCGGCGGGCTCCGGCCGCTATCACACGATCGACGAAGTGGCGAGCGAGCTGGCGTCGCGTCTTACCCGGATCTTCCTGCGCGACGAGACCGGCGAACGCCCGGTGTTCGGCGAGAACCGGCTGCTCCAGGACGATCCGCACTTCCGCGATCACGTGCTGTTCCATGAGTACTTCCACGGCGACAGCGGACGCGGCGTCGGCGCGTCGCATCAGACCGGCTGGACCGGACTTGTGGCGAAGCTGCTGCAGCCGCGAACGAAAGACGCTGCAGCACCGCGCACGCCCGGCACGCTCGAGGCTGAGGCGGTCGTAACGGTGTGAACTTGTGAATCACGAGGTCGATGATGCTGCTCCAAGCGGTCAGCGTCGGCGTGGCGGCGGTCGAGACGTACGCAATTGCCGGCGTCGTCTTCGCCGCGGTGTTCCTGACGTGGGGGATCGCGCAGGTCGATCCGCGCGTGGCCGGCGCGCCGTGGACGCTACGTGTCCTCATCCTGCCCGGGATCGTCGCGCTGTGGCCGCTGTTCGCACGCCGGTGGGCGAGCGGCGCGTCGGCGCCGATAGAGGACAACCCGCATCGCGCGCGGGCACGGCGCGCCGCCTTCGGCGCTTCACGCCCGGCGGGAGGCGGTCGATGATCCGGCCGCTGCGCCGCCGGCACCGCTGGATGATTCCGGTGCTGTTCCTCGTCGTGCTGGCTGCGGCGCTCGTCGCGCTCGTCCGCCCGGCGCCGTCGGCGCGCGTCGAGACGCTGCCATCGTCAGTCGCGAGCCTCGACGAACCGGTGCGTCGATGAGTACCACCTATCGCGCCATCTCGTGGAATCCGCAGAAGCGCGCCTACGACCTCGTCGCCGGCGGCATGGTCGTGACGTTTCTCGCGCTGTTCGTTGGTATCCAGGCCGCGCTGCGGCCGGAGTTGACGATCGAGACGCTGCTCATCCGCGCGCTCGGCGCGACCGCGTTCACGCTGCTGCACGTCATCCTCTGCATCGGTCCGCTCGCGCGGCTCGATCGCCGGTTCCTGCCGCTGCTCTACAACCGCCGTCATCTCGGCGTGATGATGTTCACGCTCGCGCTCGCGCACGGCGCGTTCTCAATCATCCAGTTTCACGCAGCAGGGACGCTCAACCCGCTGGTGTCCGTCTTCGTCAGCAACGCGCGCTACTCGACGCCGACGCAGCTGCCGTTCCAGCCGTTCGGCCTCGTCGCGCTGACGATTCTTTTCCTGATGGCGGCAACGAGCCACGACTTCTGGCTGCACAACCTCACGGCGCCGGTCTGGAAGGCGCTTCACATGGGCGTGTACGTCGCCTACACACTGATCGTGCTGCACGTCATGTTCGGCGTGGTGCAGGGCGAGGTCAGCTCGTGGCTGGCGTGGACGCTTGGCGTCGGCGTACTGACCGTTTTCACGCTTCACACTCTCGCGGCTCGCCACGAGGGTCGCCGCGACGTCGAACACGCGCGCTTCCAGGCGGACGGGTTCGTCGACGTCTGCAGTGTCGCGGAGATTCCCGAGAAGCGCGCCTACGTGGCCTGTCTCTCGGGTGAGCGCGTGGCCGTGTTCCGCTACGACGGACGCATCTCGGCGATCTCGAACGTCTGTCAGCATCAGAACGGTCCGCTCGGGGAAGGGCGCATCGTCAACGGATGTGTCGTCTGCCCATGGCACGGCTACGAGTACCGGCCGGATTCCGGCGCATCGCCGCCGCCGTTCACCGAGAAAGTGCCAACCTTCGACGTACGGGTGTCAGCGGGGCGAGTGCTGGTCAACCCGCAGCCGCATGCGCCGGGGACCCGCGTAGACCCGGCGATGGTGAGCGTTGCCCGGAGCGCCTGACGTGGAGCGACCAATTCGAGACTATGAATTCTTCATCGGCTATGCGCCGCCGATGCCGCCCGTGCTGGCGTCGTTCGTCCGCCGTGGCGTGATCGCGATCGCTGCACTCCTCGTGGTGTGCGCCGTAATTGCGGCGACAGGGCATGTGCGGCTCGAAGGCGGAACGTTCGCGTTCGGGCATCCTGAAATGGTCAGCGGGACGATCGTCGTGCGCCCGTTTCCAGCCCTGAAGCCTGACCACGATGATGCGCGCGCGCGGCCCTGGCCGCTCCTCGTCGCGCCGGGAAAGCACGGCGCCGACAGCCTCGTCACAGGCCTCGACGGCCGACACGTCACGTTCATGGGCACCCGCATCGAGCGCGGCGAGCACGCCATGATCGAAATCGATCCCGCATCGCTCGAGTCTGCTCGGCGGGGTGAGCAGGCTGCGGCGGCCGCAGACGCGTCGGAGACCGGCGCTGCAGCGAGAGCGGTCGAACTGACCGGGGAGATCGTCGACTCGAAATGTTTCCTCGGAGTCATGGTCCCTGGTTCGGGGAAGACCCACAAGGACTGCGCGGCGCTCTGTCTGCGCGGCGGAATTCCTCCGGCGCTCCACGTGCAGGATCGGTCCGGCCGCGCATCGCTCCTGTTGATGACGGGCGCCTCAGGCGAATCGATCGGCGATGAGGCGCAGACGCTCGCCGGCGAACCCGTCACCGTGACCGGGACGATCGTTCGACAGGCCGGATGGCTCGTCCTGCGAACCGATCCGCACGGCTGGAGATGAGCACCGATGCATGCAAACCGAAGCCTGAACATTCCGGTCATCCTCGGGACCAGCCGCAAGGGGCGCGCGAGCGTCCACGCGGCGCGGCTCCTGGCGGAGCTGTTAAATCGTCGTGCGGGCGTGACCAGCCAGATGGTCGACATCGCCACGCTTCCGCTGCCGACCGACGATGCCGGCGAGGCGATCAAGAACCCGGCGTTCTCCGCGACGATCGCCGCCGCCGACGGGCTCGTGATCGTCGCGCCGGAGTACAACCACAGCTTTCCAGGCCTGCTCAAACACACGCTCGACAGCTGTCTCAGCGAGTACATCCACAAGGCCGTCGGTCTGGTCGGCGTGTCGGCCGGTCCGTTCGCCGGCATCCGCGTTGTACAGAGCCTGCTGCCGGTAATGCGCGAGCTGGGCCTGGTGACGATCTTCTGGGACATCAACATCGGCCAGGTCGGCAAGGTCTTCGCAGAGGACGGCCGGCTGCTCGACGAAGCTTTGATTCGCCGATCGGATCGGTTCATTCGCGAGCTGATCTGGATGTCCAAGGTGCTGCGATATGGCCGCGAGCAGATCACGATCGACGATGAAGCCGCGGAGGTTGTCGAGCCACCGTGCCCGAGCTGCGGCACGCCCCTGACCCACCACGCCGACAAGGTGATCCCGGCCGCCGCGGCGAACGAGGGAGACGTGGTCATCGCCGCGGCACGCGCGTGCAGCGGCTGCGGCGCTCACACCGCGACGCTCACGCCGACGCCAGCGACTGATCTTCCGTAGGTCACCGCGATGATTTTCCAGTCGATCATCGAGTGGGCGGCGCACGGTCTCGAGGGCATGGGTATCGCGGTGGTCGCCGTTGGCGGATTGGTCGCGATGGCCAGCTTCGGCCGCCGCCTCGCCGCGGGTGACGCGTTCGACACCGGCAGCACCGTGCTGCGTGAACGGCTCGCGCGGGCGACTCTGCTTGGCCTGGAGTTTCTGGTCGCGGCCGACATCATCGGCACCGTTGCCGCGGTGCCGACGCCGGCCCGGCTCCTGACGCTGACCGGCATCATCCTGCTGCGCACGTTCCTGAGCACCACGTTGGTGCTCGAAGTCGAGGGACGCTGGCCGTGGAGCACGTCGCCACGCGAACCTCGCACTCGTTCCTTTACCGTACACAGTTAGCGCGGCGCGTGATGAACGAACGCGATCGGCTCAGGTTCCCGTCATCGTTCTCGCGGGACCTGTTCTTGTTCGTCTGTGCCATCCTCGTGGGAACGAGCGCGGCGATCGGCTCGCAAGTGGTTCTGTCATTGCTGGCGAGTCCGTCGGTTGCGGCCAACGCGTCGCTCGCATTCGGTACGACGTGCAGCGGGGCGGCGCACGCCCGGCTCGTTCACCGCAGGCCGGTGAGGGATCTCGTGCCGGCGATGATCGCCGGTGCGCCTGCCGCTTACGGCGTGATGCGCATGCTGCACCTGATTATTGGCGTGTAGCGAGGACAACGTCTGGGGGGACGCTCCAGTTCCGTTCGTTCGTCAGTCGTCAGTGTCAGCGCCATGCGGCGCAGCGTACCAGTGCTGAACTACTTCGTACAGGCCACTAGGCTAGGCTAGTCGGCGTTCGCTCGTAGAAGGCTCAGTTCGGTTGCGTGTTGCATCGGCCGCCGGAAACGCAGATGCTCGGGTGGGCACACACGCGGATGTCCGATCATGCCATTCGTTTCATTCTGAAACCGGTCGTCTTCGTCGCGAGTCTCGTGCCCGTCCTGTACTGGTCGTGGGCCGCGTCGATGCACCAGCTGAACGTGAATCCGTTCAACGCGATTGTGCGCGATACAGGATTCTGGTCGCTCCGGTTTCTCTGTCTCACCGTGGCTCTGACA
>Ga0075424_100000845_pt1 | contig 25278 bp, 21 predicted proteins | sample SoiMethybrSBSTD3_FD_75301 | JGI IMG/M metagenome (GOLD analysis project Ga0075424, IMG submission 75301) | Bulk soil microbial communities from a Populus tree surrounding site in Tennessee, USA - Soil MetaG P. TD hybrid SBSTD3 | ecosystem: Environmental > Terrestrial > Soil > Tree plantation... | reverse complement strand
CGTCAGAAGGTAGCCGTGGGGTCGCGTTAGAACGATGCCGTTGTCGCCTGGGTCGTCAGGGGCCGACGGCTCCTGCTCCAGTGTCCGTCTCAGTCTCGAGACGAGCGCCTGGACGCTCTTCGTCGCGCTCGGCGGTGGCTCCTCGTGCCATAGCTCGTCGATGATCTGCTCGACCGGAACAACCTCGTTTGCGTGCAGCACCAGCAGCGCGAGCAAAGCGCGTTGCTGGCGGCCGCCGAGTGAAAGAGCGCGTCCCCCGTCGTGCACCTCGAGCGGACCGAGTATTCGGAAGTCCATCGGACCACCCCCTCCTCCGTCCTCGAGCCTACCACCGACGGATGGCGGCGAATACCGCGGTCCCAGCCGTCCTGCAACCGTCAGCCGCCCTCTTCCAGCCGATCGCCAACCACCGGGGCGCACCGTCTACGGCCATGACGGTCATCGAGCGAGGGGAACAGGAATGAGCGGCCTCGACTGGGAGGTGGTCGTGCCCGGCACGGCCGCAGCGATCGGAGCACTTGTCGTGTTCACCGCCGCGGCGAGTCGAAGCAGACATCGGCGAAAGAGCGAGCGCGCGCGGCTAGCGACTCGGAGCCGCTCACAACAAGTGCGCGAAAGGAGGATCGAGGTTGTCGCGATCGACGAAAGAGTTGGGCGCTCACCCGAGCAAGAACCAAGCACGTGACAGGACAACAGTGGAATTTCCGAGATCAGCAAAAGGGAGATGACAACAGTGAATAAACGTATTGCGTTCGCACTTGCGAGCTTGGTCGTCGGAGTGGCCGTCGTAGCCGCAGTCGGCTTCTCGAACGCCTCGTCTGCAGCGAGTTCGGCAGAGGGCCGTCAACTCGACGGCACCTGGATGGTGACGGTGACCCGCGTCAACCCTCCACCCGGCGTCGCCCCGACCTTCAAGTCGCTGCTGAGCTATGCGCGCGGCGGCGTGATGATCGAGACCAGCAACACCGGCACGACGCGCCGCGGTCCCGCGCTCGGACAGTGGGAACGGATCGGGAATGACCTGTTCGCGACGAGCATGTGGTTGTTTCGATTCGATCCTGCAACAGGAGCGTCCCTCGGGACGCAGGAGATCGACCGGACAATGCGGTTGTCTCCGGACGGGGAGTCGTTCACGGCAGTGGCCGTCATCCACCTCTTCGACCTCGACGGCAATCCGGTTGGAGATGCGTTGCACGCCACCGAGGTTGGTACGCGTCTAGCCATCAACCTCAACCCGGATCAGCCGTAGGCGTCCGGGCGGGCTCGTTTGGGAGTGCGACGAGGAAAGACGGAGAAGGCCCGATCGTCGGGCCTTCTCCCGGTTTCAGGCGTCGGTTTGGGCTGCGCACCGCGAAACCTTCAGTCCGACATACCTGGAGAGCGTTCTCAAGGGGAACCTTGCCCGGGTTCGATTCCCGCCGCCTCCATCTTCCCTGCCCCTGTAGGGCGGGAGAGAGTAGTTACTCAGTCCGAGGGCTGGCGCTCGCCGTCCCTCCGTCGACCGACCGCCGGACGGCGCGGGCGAACGCCAGCACCTTGTCTCGAGCGAGTGAGCCCCGGCTCCAGGCGAGCTCTCGGGCCTCGCCCGCGAGCCCGTCCTCGCCGGACTCGCCGAGCTCGCTGGCCAGCAGCTCGAGTGCCCTTCGTTGTTGGTCGACCTGACCGTCGGCGAGCGCGTGGTCGAGCTCACCGAGGGCGTGCTTTAGCGGTGCTCGCCTCGCCGGCGCCGGCGCGTCCGCCGGCGCCCGTGCAGGCCCAGGCGTCGCCGCCGTGGTGGGCCGCCGCCGGTAGCGCACGACGAGGATGGCCGACGCGAGGGCGAGCAACCCGGCGAGCGCGAGCAGGATCGCAATGAGCAGCGCCGACGAGCCGTGCTTGCCGCCGCCAACCGAGATCGTGAGAGCGGCGGTGCTTCGTCGCCCGTCCAGGCCGATTCCCGTCACGGTGGCCCGGTACGCGCCAGCGCGTTCGTAGGTGTGCTGGACCCTTTCGCCCTCTGCGATTGTCCCGTCGCCGAGATGCCAGTCGTAGCTCACTCCGCCCCCGGAGGCCGTGAGGGTGACTTGCAACGGCGCAGCGCCGCGCGTGGTCGACGCCTTGATTGCGGTCGACGGCGCGGCCGTGGGCGCGGCCGAGAGGGCAAGAGCCGCGAGGGCGAGAAGCGGCGGCAATCGGCGCATCGGTGTCCCTATTCTCTCGCGGCCGTCCTCGCAACGCCGAACAGCGGACGGCCGCCTGAAGAGCAGCCCTCGCGCGGGCGGAAGCTCGAGCTGCAGTTGGGAGAGCTTCGGGAGAGCGTCGCGATCGCGAGCGCGATGCACAAGCGCGCTCTCGCCTCCAGAAGCAGTGCAGGCGCAACATCAGGTGGGTCGGGCAAGCGTCGAAGCCGGCTAGCCGTCAATAGGGCCGGCGCGGCCGGTCGCGAGTCGCGGCGCCGCTCGTGCGAGCGATTGCAGGTGGACTGACACGCCCGTCGGTCTAGATCTCGACCGTGCGGAAGGGGTGGGCGGAGCCTTTCGCGGGTTGGATTCCCCGCCGCCTCTCGCGGCTTCTTCGTTCGCCATCCGTCGGCCGGCGCTCCGGTTTAGATCCGCCAACCGGAGTCCGGCCAGTTGGAGGATGCTCAGAAACGTCATGCGCTTGTCGCGGCGACATGAGCGGCACCTCAACGGACGACGTACCGACTCACGATCTCGCGCCCGAGCGAGCCCGGCGCGACTCGGGTGTGCCTGCGGTCCTCACGTTTCTCATCGCCGACGTCCGGGGGTATACGCGCTTCGCGCAGGAACACGGCGACGAAGAAGCAGGGCGTCTCGCCGCCGACTTCGCCACGTTGGTCCGTGAGACCGTCGTCGCCGGCGGTGGCGAGCTGATCGAGCTTCGAGGCGACGAGGCGCTCTGCTTCTTCGGGTCGGCACGCCAGGCCGTAACGACCGCAGTGGACTTGCAGATGGCGTTTCGCCGTGAGAGTGACGGCGGGACGACGTTCCCGCTCCCGATCGGAGCGGGGCTGGACGCGGGGGAGGCGGTGCCGATCGAGGGCGGTTATCGCGGTGGCGCTCTGAACACGGCCGCCCGGCTGTGCAGCATCGCCCGGCCGGGCGAGACGCTCGCCACCGACACGGTGGTCAGCCTCGCACGCCGGCTGGAAGGCATCAGGTACGTGCCGCGTCGCTCCGTCCGTCTCAAGGGGCTCGACAAGCCCATTCGTGTGATCGAAGTCGCGCCCGAGGCGGGGCTCCCGCCGCTTCCGGCCGATCCGTCGACGAGACGGCCGAAGGTCACGAGACGGCGCCTGACCGTTGCCGCATTGCTCGTTGCCGCGCTCGCTGGGGCGCTCGCGTTCGCCCTTGTGCGTTCGAATCGTTCCGATGCGCTAAGCCGTGTCGAGCCAAATTCGATCGCAGCGATCGACGGAGATACGGCGGACGTTTCCGCGCAGGTGAAGCTCGAAAGCGCTCCGACTGCGATTGCGACCGGCGGTGGCTCGGTCTGGGTGGCAAACGAGCTCGCCGGCACCGTGTCGCGTCTCAACCCCACGTCGAACCTCGTGCATACGACCAGTGTTGATGGACATCTCGGCGGGATTGCCTACGGCGCCCGCTCGGTCTGGGTGACGAAGAGTGACGCGCGTGCGCTCGTCCAGATCAACCCGCGAACGTCGGAAGTGGTGCAGAACATCCCCGTCGGCAACGCCCCCGGCGCCGTTGCGGTCGGGCCCGATGCGGTCTGGGTGGCGAACACGGTCGACGGCACGGTCTCGCGCGTCGGCCTCGCCGGTGGTTCAGTCACCGACACGATCGCGGTCGGCCCGAACCCGGCCGGCCTCGCGGTCGCACGGGACGGTGTCTGGGTCGCGATCCAGAGCACCGGCAGCGCGGTTCGAATCGATCCCCGGGCGCGTGCGGTCGTGAAGACGGTCTATGTCGGAAACGGCCCAACCGGCATCGCCGTGGGCGGCGGAAACGTCTGGGTCGCGAACACCCGCGACGGCACGGTCTCTCGCATAGATCCCACGACGAACAGGATGACCGCGACCCTTCGGGTGGGGCGGAACCCTTCGGCGCTCGCCGCAACACCGCAGGGCGTCTGGGTCGCCAACGGCGGTGAGGACACCATCAAGCGGGTCGACTCCCGCTCCGCCGAAGTGGACCGAACAGTGACCCTCGGAAGTCGCCCCAGCGGGATCGCGCTGTCAGGCGGCACGGTCTATGCAGCGGCAGTCGTGCCGCTCGAGGGCCACCGCGGCGGCGTCCTGAAGGTCACGTCGGAGCCTTCCGAGTGCCGCTGCGCGGACCCGATTTTCGCCCTGGGGCCGAACGTGACCGACTTCGGCGTTGCCAGTCTCGTCTACGACGGCCTCGTCGCCTATCGGCGGGTCGGAGGATCCGCCGGCGCAGAGCTCGTACCCGACCTCGCTGGCAGCTTGCCGACGTCGACGGACGACGGGAGGACGTACAGCGTTCAGCTTCGCGACGGCATCCGCTTCTCGTACGGAACGCCGGTGCGAGCTGCTGACTTCCGTGCCAGTGTCGAGCGTGACCTCGCCGTCAACCCGTTCTCGGCCTTCCAGGGAGTCGTCGGAGCAGCGCACTGCTCCGCGAAGGCGTGCGACCTATCACGCGGCATTGAGGTCGACGATGCCAAGCGGACGATCATCATCCACCTTTCCCGCGCGGATCCCGACTTCATTTACAAGTTGGCGCTTCCCGAGGCGGCGATGCTTCCCGCCAGGAAAGCACCGTGGACGAAGCACGCACACTCCATCCCCCGGCACTGGTCCGTACCGCGTCGCATCTTTTCACCCCGACCGTGAGATTCGGCTGGTGCGCAACGAGGAGTTCCGGGTCTGGTCGGCGGACGCGCGTCCCGACGGCTATCCGGACGAGATCAGCTTCCAACTGATTCCCGACGCAGCGGCGAGGCTGCGCACGGTCGAGATGGGGGCCGCGGACTGGGTCTCCCTCGTCGATATCTCGTTCACGGCCGAGCAGCAGAGAGGAGTGCTGACGCGCCATGCCGAACGGCTCCACAGCGACGGGAAGCCAGGAACCTACTGGGCAGTCCTGAACACTCGGGTACCGCCCTTCGATGATGTCCGCGTTCGACGCGCGCTCAACTACGCAGTCGACCGGCGGGAAATGGTCCGGTTAACCGGCGGCATCCGGCAGACGACATGCCAGATCTTCCCGCCGAGCGTCCCCGGCTATCGGCCGTACTGTCCGTACACGCGCGATCCGAGTCCGGCGGGAACCTGGAACGCGCCTGACCTCCGAAGGGCGCGCTCCCTCGTCAGCGATTCTGGCACGAGGGGAACGCGCGTCGAGGTTGCCGTTCCCGGCGGCATCGTCCTGCCAACCGCGGATTACCTCGTCTCCGTTCTCCGGCAGCTCGGCTATCGAGCGTCCTTGCGTACGGTCCGCGGTGACTTCGTCACGTATATCGCGAACTCGCGCAATCGAGCGCAGATCGCAGCGAGCGGTTGGTTCCCCGACTCGCTTGCTGCGTCGAACTTCCTCCAACTGTTCACGTGCTCGTCGTACGTCCCGAACAGCCCCACGAGCATGAACCTGTCCGAGTACTGCAATCCGCAGCTCGACTCGAAAATCAGGAGGGCGGCGGCGCTTCAGGTGTCGGATCCTGCGCGGGCGAACAAACTCTCGGCCGCTGTCGACCGTGCCCTCGTCGATCAGGCCGTTGCGCTGGCGTGGAGCAACGAGCCCAACCGAGTTCTGGTTTCTGGGCGTGTCGGCAACTACCAGAGCCACGCTCTCTGGGGCACGATTCTGGACCAGCTCTGGGTGAGGTGAGAAACGGCGGAGCCGCCGTGTAGCGAGTGGAGATGTCGGCGACGGAGCTCCATTCATCAAAACAGCCCGCGTGGTAATCGTGCGGCCGTTCGCATCCCGCACTCGAGTCAACCAGCCGGCGGAGAGATCGAGGTCGTGCACGGCCAGTACGGGATCGAGCCTGTGATCTGCACGGACCGCAGTTTGCAGGGGCCATGTCCGGCTCCGCCCACCGCGGCGCCACCCAAGTAGACTCGCGCCGTGCCCGAGGCGAGGCTCGAGGACTCCGGCTCCGGCCTTGCTCCGGCCAGCGAGGGCTGGTTCGTCGTCAACGTCCGGGACGCCGAATGGTGGGACTCGAAGACATTCGGCTCCGGCTGCGAGTTCGAGAGCCGGGAGTTCGCCTTCCCGGACTTTGGCATCAACATTGCCGTCCTCCCACCGGGAGAGCCGAATTGCCTCTACCACTCCGAGTCGCAGCAGGAGGACTTCCTCGTGCTGACGGGGCAATGCAAGGTGCTCGTCGAGGGCGAGGAGCGGCTTCTCCAGCCGTGGGATTTCGTCCACTGCCCCGCCGGGACCGAGCACGTCTTCGTAGGCGCCGGCGAAGGGCCGTGCGCGATCCTGATGGTCGGTGCACGGAGGGAGGATGAAAAGCTTCTCTACCCGGTCTCGGAGCTCGCGTCGCGCTACGGGGCGAGCGCTGAGGAGGAGACGCCGGACCCGAGCAAGGCGTACGCGCGGTTCGAGCGGCCGGAGCGGGGCAGGCCCGCGTACTGGGACTCCCTGCCCTGGGCCTAGCGCCCGGGCGTGAGAAGACGGCGGCTCTCCACGATCGCCAACGTCACGCGAGCCGCGCGTTCGGCGGCAAGCTCAACGGCTCGGTAACCCTCCCCGAAGCTGCCGTCGAGGAGGAGGGTCGCATGCCCGTGCGCGGCGGCTTCGACGGCGTCGGCGAGCTCTTCGGGGCTGGTGCCGTTCGACAGCGCGGAAACACACTCCTGAAACGCGTCGTCGATCGGCTGCTCGGCCGCCTTCAGCTCTGGATAGCGGCGCTTGTCCAGCCCCGAGCTGAACAGCGCCTCGAACAGCGCTCGCTGCGTCCCCGCAAAGCGCACGTAGGCGCGCGCCATGGCGGCCAGGCGGTCCGCAGGGTTTCGAGGCTCGCTCGACCCGCGCACGAGCTGGGCCCGGAAGCGCCGGCATGCGCGGACGGCGACGGCGGCGACCAGTTCGTCGCGGTCGGCGAAGTGCGCGTACGGCGCGCTCGTTGCGACGCCGAGCCGCCGGCTGGCCTCCGCGAGCGAGAAGCCGCGTACGCCGCGCTCGCCGATCAGTTCGACGGCCGCGTCGATCAGCGCCTCTCGAAGGTCCCCATGGTGGTAGCGGCCGCGCTTCCTCGCCACGCCGCCTACCCCCGGAGCGGGTACGAGACGCCGGTGAGCTGCTCCGAGACCTCCCACAGCCGCCGCTGGACGTGCGGGTCGTGCGACGCCGGTGAGGACTCGACGCGGACCGGTCGGCCCCGGCACTCGAAGAAGCTGGCCGGCCCGTAGTACTCGCCCCCTCGAGCGGCCGGATCAAGGGCAGCCCGGAGCGTGGGCTGCGCGCCTGCCTCGGCGCTCTGCATCCAGAAGGCGAGGAGACTCAGGCGACCCTGCGTCACTGCCCGTTCGATGCCCGACGCCGTTCGCCAGAGCTCGGTGCGAGCGTTCCCCGGGTGCGCGGCGAGCGCGATCATCGAGGCGCCTGCGGCCGCGAGGCGGCGCTGCAGCTCGTACGTGAAGAGCAGGTTGGCGAGCTTGGATTGCGCGTAGACGCCGTCGTAACGGCGTTCGGACTGAAGATCGTCGAAGTCGATGCGGCCGCGACGGTGCGCGAGGCTGCTCACGGTGACGACGCGCGAGCCCTCACCCTCGAGCAACCGGTCGAGGAGCAGGCCGGTCAGCGCGAAATGGGCAAGGTGGTTGGTGGCGAGCGTCAGCTCGAATCCGTCGACAGTGCGCTGGTACGGGATGTCCATCACGCCGGCGTTGTTCACGAGCAGGTGGAGCGACGGCGCCGCCGAGCGGATCTCATCGGCTGCCGCACGGACCGATGCGAGCGAGGCGAGGTCGACCTCGACGACGTGCACGCTTCCTCTCGTGTTGCCGGCCCGAATCCGGCCGGCCGCTCGCTTCGCCTTTTCGGCGTCGCGGCACGCGAGGATGACAGTGGCCCCGCCCTCGGCAAGCACCCGAGCCGTTTCGTAGCCGATGCCGGTATTTGCACCCGTCACGACGGCGGTGCGCCTCGCTCCGCTGATCTGAGAGCTATTCATATTCTGAGGGCGACTAAGATAGCACGTCGAGGCTGATCGGAGAGCCGGCGCGGAGTGATCGTGGCTGCTACCTTACGTTAACGTTAAGATCATGAGGCGAGGGGAGAAGCTCGACTACAAGTGGGTGGCGCTCTCGAACACGACGCTCGGGATGCTGCTCGCGACGATCAACACTTCGATCCTGCTGATCGCGCTCCCCGACATCTTCCGCGGCATCCGGATCGACCCGCTCGCGCCCGGGAACACGAGCTACCTGCTGTGGCTGATCCTCGGTTTCATCGTCGTGATGGCCGTCCTGCTCGTGAGCCTGGGGCGGCTCGGCGACATCTACGGCCGCGTTCGCATGTTCAACCTCGGGTTCGCCGTCTTCACGGTGTTCTCGATTCTGCTGTCGATCACGTGGATGCACGGGGATGCCGCTGCGCTCTGGCTGATCCTGATGCGCGTCGGACAGGGCGTCGGCGGCGCGCTGATCTTCGCCAACTCGAGCGCCATCCTCACCGACGCCTTTCCGCCCGACCAGCGGGGGCTCGCGCTCGGCGTGAACTCGATCGCGGCGATCGCCGGCTCGTTCGCCGGCCTGGTGCTCGGCGGCGTGCTGGCTCCGATCTCCTGGCGCTTGATCTTCGTCGTCTCGGTGCCGGTCGGCATCGCCGCGACCGTGTGGTCGTATCACTCGCTCCGCGAGCTCGGGAAGCGGCGGCCGGCCCGGATCGACTGGTGGGGGAACGCGACGTTCGCGCTCGGGCTCGTCGCGCTCATGGTCGGGATCACGTACGGGATCCAGCCGTACGGCGGCCACGACATGGGCTGGACGTCGCCCTTCGTGCTCTCCATGCTCGGCTGCGGCGTCGCGCTGCTGACCGCGTTCGCGTTCGTCGAGCTCCATGTCGATGAGCCGATGCTGCGGCTCGACTTGTTCCGGATCCGACCGTTCGCCGCCGGGAACGTCGCCGCACTCCTCGCCGCGATGGGCCGCGGTGGCCTGCAGTTCATCCTGATCATCTGGCTACAGGGCATCTGGCTGCCAGAACACGGCTACGACTTCGCGCGGACGCCGTTCTGGGCCGGGATCTACATGCTGCCGCTGATCGCGGGCTTCCTCCTCGCCGGGCCGGCGTCCGGGTGGCTGTCCGACCGCTTCGGCGCACGTCCCTTTGCGACCGGCGGTATGGCGCTCGCGGCGGCGAGTTTCGCACTCCTGATCCTGCTGCCCGTCGACTTCGCCTATACCTGGTTCGGGTTGGTCCTGCTGCTGAACGGGCTCGGCATGGGGCTGTTCGCCTCGCCGAACAGTGCGGCGGTGATGAACGCACTGCCGCCGACCGAGCGCGGAGCCGGCGCCGGCATGCTTGCCACGTCGATGAACTCGGCCAGCGTCCTCTCGATCGGAGTCTTCTTCACCCTGATGATCGCCGGCCTTGCCTCGGGGCTCCCGCACGCGCTGCAGTCAGGGCTCGTGGCCCATGGGGTGCCGGCGAACGAAGCTGCGCGGGTCGCGCACCTGCCTCCCGTGGCCACGCTCTTCGCCTCGTTCCTGGGTTACAACCCGATGGCGACGCTTCTCGGCCGGCACGGGCTCGACCAGCTGCCGGCGAGCCAGGCGCACGAGCTGACCGGCCGCGGCTTCTTCCCCCACCTGATCTCCGGCCCGTTCCATACTGCGCTGGTGTTCGCGTTCGTCTTCGCGATCGTCGCGTGTCTCGTCGCCGCGGTGGCCTCACTCCTTCGCGGCGGCAAGTACCAGCACGTCGAGGCCACCGTCCCGGCCGGCTCGCCGACGGGATTGGAACCGGTGGAGCGGGCGGCATGACCGCCGAGACGGAGACCCGGCTGCGGATCGGCGAGGTCGCCGAGCGCGTCGGCGTGACGACGCGCACGATCCGCTACTACGAGGAGCTCGGGCTGCTCGGCGCGCGCTCCGAGCGGACGAAGGGCGCTCACCGGCTGTACGGCGAAGCCGACGTGACCCGCCTGCGAGAGCTCCTCCGTTTGCGCGACTTGCTCGGCCTCTCGCTCGACGAGCTGGTCGAGCTCGCCGAAGCCGAGGAAGCGCGGGCCGCGCTGCGCGACCAGTGGTACGGCGATCCGACCGACGACGAGCGGCTGCAGATTCTCGACCAAGCCGTCGCGCTCGTCGAGCGACAGCTCGAGCTGGTCCGGGGGCGTCAGGAGAAGCTCGCGGACTTCGCCGGCGAGCTGAAGGCGAAGCGCGACTCCCTTAACCGACGCCGGCGCGAGCTTCGCTAAGCGGTCGGCACAGGCGCGCGCAGCCGGTACGCCCGCTGGGTCCCGTCGAACCCCTTCAACTCGAGGTGCTCTTCGCCGGCCGCCAGCCCGCGCTCGCCGAGCCAGCCGGCCACCCGGCGGTACGCCTCGCCGCTGAGCAGGATCTCGCCGCCTGCCGCGGCCTGCTGCAGGCGCGCCGCGAGGTTCGTCGCCTCGCCGAGGACCGTGACGTTCGCGCCGACCGACCGGGTGACGACGGCCGGGCCGACGGCGATGCCGATGCCGATGGGGAGATCCATCAGCGCCGACTTGTCGCGGAGCGCGAGCGCCGCCTCGAGCGCGAGCACCGCGTGGTCGACGCGCGCGCCGGCGACGTTGAACGTCGCCATGACTGCGTCGCCCGCGAACTTGTCGACGATCCCGTGCCGCCGGCCGACTTCCTGGGCCGCCCAGCGGTAGAGCGTCGTGATGCGGTCCGCGAGGTCCTCCGGTGCAGTTGCCGAGACGAGCGACGTATAGCCGCGGACGTCCGCGAACAGCGACGTCACGAGGCGCTCCCCTGCGGCGACGACCCCGGGCTCGGCGAGCTCCGCCGCCGGCTCGTCGGCGACGGGTGGGACCTCGACGCCGACCCGTGCCGCGCGAGCCTGCGCTTCGTCCCGAACGCGGACTGCCCCGGCCGCGTGGGCTTCGCGGATGCAACGTGTGAACATTGCGCGAGCCACCTCGCCGTCCCCGGTCTTCGCGGCCGCCTCGCCGGCGAGCGCGAGCGTTCGCCACGCCCACAGCGTGAGCCCTACCTGCTCGAATCCCTGCAGAGCGCGCTCGAGGTGCTGCCGCGCCTGGGCGGGCTCGTCGGTGGCGAGTCGAAGCCGGCCTTCGGCGATCTCCAGCCCCGCCGCCCCGAGTTCGGGCACTGCCAGGCGGGCCCGCTCGAGAACCTCCCGGGCCTCCGCGAGGCAGTCGCCGGCGACGAGTGCTTCGACTGCCACAGCCACCGTCCCTCCGAACATCAGCAATGCGTCCTCGCTGGAGGCTCTCCGGGCCAACTCCATGGCCTCCTCGATCCGTCCCAGCGCCAGCGCGATCCCCACCCGGGCGTCGGTGTCGTACACGATGTCCTGCAGCTCGTTGACCGGCGACATCGGCGGCAGCTCGGCGGCGGCCTCCGAGGGAAGGCCGAGCTCGAGCAGCGCCTCGGCGCCTGCCAGCCGGGAACGCCAGGCGAACTTCGTGGCGCCGAGGCTCTCGTGCCGGGTCGTCGCCTTGCGCGCGTCGTCGAGTGCGTCGCGCGGTTGGCCGACCACGAGCCGGGCAATGCTGCGCGCGATGCCGCCGCCGCTCCACATCCAGGGTTGAGTCGGCATACGCGCGAGCTTCTCCAGCGGTCGGTCCAGGCCGCCGGCGAGCGTGTGCACGCGGTCCCAGATCTCGTTGTAGAGGACGTTCCCGGCGATGAGGCCATAGCCCTTGTCGAGCGCCTCCTCGTAGCAGCGAGCGTAGAGCTCGAACTCGGCGGCGGTGCCGAAGTAGCCGAGCGCGACGAAGGAGAGCGCCCACACGCGCTCGAAGTCGGCGGACGCTTCCTCCGCGATGTCGGCGGCTCGTCGGGCAGCCTCCCGACAAGCCCGGTAGTCGACCTGGAAGGCGTAGATGCCGGCGATCCTGAGGTACGCAAGCGCCAGATCGGCCGACGGGCCTTCGGGCTCGAGCACCTCTCGTGCCTGCTCGAAGTCCTGGAATGCGGCGTCGGGCTGCTCGAGCTCCCATCGGCAGCGGCCGAGAAGGATGCGCGCCCGCGCGGCATCGACGCTCCTTCCCAGGTCGTCCAGCTGTGCGACTCCCTCGCGAAGGAGCTGCTCACCGGCCGCCGGCTCGCCGTTCAGCCAGCGGAGATGGCCCATGCGACAGAGCAGCGATGCACGCTCGCCTGGGTCGGAGACGAATGGCAGGACGCGCTCGAGAAGCTCCGCCGCCTCGGTGAAGGCGACAGAGCGCTCGGCCTCGTCGGCTGCGCGGAGACAGGCCTCGACAGCCTCCTCGCCGCGGCCGGCTCCGAGGAGATGGCCGGCGAGGGCCATCGCGTCGCCGTTCGTCCGCATGAGTGCGTCCGCGGCCCGCGAATGGATCCGCTGCCGCTTCGGGACGACCGTGTCCGTCACGATCGCCTCCTGGGTGAGGGCGTGGCGCCAGGTGTACCTGTCGCCCGTCGCCGAACCTTCCTCGAGCAGCTGCTGCGCGACGGCCGACTCGAGCGCGGCGAGCACCACGTCCTCGTCGGCCGCCGCCGCTTCCACGAGCAAGCGGTAGTCGAACGTCCGGCCGAGGACAGCGGCAGCGCGCAGCACCTCGGTCTCGTCGTGGTCGAGCCGCCCGAGGCGGAGCAGAACGGTCTCGCGGACCGTCTCGGGCATCACGAGCGAATCGAGGCTGCGCTGCCAGCCCGCATCGGTCTGGAAGATCTCGCCGCGATCGAGCGCCTCTCGCAGCATCTCTTCGAGCACGAACGGGTTGCCCTCCGCGCGGCCGCCGAAGACCGTCGCGACGTCGGCGCTGACCGCATCCGAGTCGAGAATGGCCGCGATCATCACGGCCACGTCCGCAGGCTCGATCGCCGGGACGGCGATCACCTCGGCGAGGCCGCCTCTGCGCCAGACACGGACGACCCGGGTCAGAGGATGGCGTCGGTCGAGCTCGTCGCTCCGGTACGTCGCCAGGAGCATCACCCGTCTGCGAGCGAGCCGGCGCGCGGCGTAGTCGAGCAGCTCCCGGGTCGAGCTGTCCGCCCAGTGGACGTCGTCGAGGACGAGGAGCAGGCCACGATCCCTGGCCCAGAGCTCGAGCAGGCTCACGACCGACTCGAAGAGCCGGAGCTTGGCCTGCGCGGGGTCCCCGGCGGCCGGCGCCATGTCCACTGCCAGCTGGGGAAACAACTGACCGAGCTCGGCGGAGCTCGGTCCCAGCTCGGCGCGAACGACGGCCGGGTCGTCCTCGCGCAGACGGTTCCCGACCGCCTCGACGAACGGGAGGTAGGGGAGGGCGAGCTCCGCCTCCGAGCAGCTTCCCCACAGAACCTCGAATCCGAGCTTGTGCGCCCGGTGCGTCAGCTCCGTGGCCAGACGAGTCTTTCCGATCCCGGCCTCGCCGGCGAGCAGCACGAGTCCCCCGTCGCCGCGATTCACGGACAGGAGCTCGTCCTCCAGCCGGGACAGCTGCTCGTCGCGCCCGACCAGCACGGGGGAGAGGACCCGTTGAAGCATCCTACGATTGAACCAGGGGCAGGGCGCATCGCGTAGGTTGGGCGGATGAGCTTCGCTGTCCCCGCCGACGCGTACGACCGGTTCATGGGCCGCTACTCGCAGCGGCTGGCGCCGCTGCTCGCCGACTTCGCGGGCGTGCGACGCGGGCAGCGCGCGCTCGACGTCGGCTGCGGGCCGGGCGCGCTGACCGCCGAGCTCGTGGCGAGGCTCGGGGCTGATGCCGTGGCGGCCGTCGATCCGTCGGAGCCGTTTGTCGCCGCCGCGCGCGAGCGCTATCCCGACGTGGATATTCGGCGCGCAGCGGCGGAAGAGCTGCCGTTCTCCGATTCCGAGTTCGACGTCGTGCTGGCTTGCCTCGTCGTGCACTTCATGGCCGACCCGGTCGCGGGGCTGCGCGAGATGGCGCGCGTGGCGCGCGCGGGCAGCGTGGTCGCCACGTGCGTGTGGGATCACGCAGGTGACCGCGGGCCGTTGAGCGTCTACTGGACGGCTGTCCGACAGCTCGACTCCGAGGTCGCGGACGAGTCGCGGCTTGCCGGGGCCCGCAAGGGACATCTCGGCGAACTCTTTGCTGCCGCAGGTCTCGCCGCCGCCGAGGAGGGCGACCTTGCCGTCAGCGTCGAGTACGCCAGCTTCGACGAGTGGTGGGAGCCGTATCTGCTCGGCGTGGGGCCTTCCGGCGCGTACGTTGCGGGGCTGAACCCCGCACGGCGCGACGAGCTCAGGGAGACGTGCAGGCGACTCCTGCCCGAGCCACCGTTCACGGTGGAGGCCCACGCCTGGGCCGCGCGCGGCGACGCCTGAGAAATCCTGGCTCGTCGCCCGCTTCGTGACTGCCGGCATCGGCGTATAAATCGGCAACATGTCCGTCGCCGCCGGAGAACGGCGGATCGTTTCGGTGCTCATCGTCGACGTGGCCGACTCGACGTCGATCGCCGAGCGCCTCGGGCCGGAGCGCTCGAAGTTCCTCTTCGACGAGGTCGTCCGGCTGATGCGCGAGGAGGTCGAGCGTTTTGGCGGGACGGTCGCTCAGCTCACCGGCGATGGCCTTCTCGCCATCTTCGGAGCGCCCGTCGCCCGCGGCGACGACTCGGAGCGCGCCGTCCGCAGCGCCCTCGCGATCGACGAAGCAATCGACCGCTACGGAGCCGACATCGCTCCTGCGTACGGCGTGAGGCTCCGGGCGCGCCTCGCGGTGAACACGGGTCCTGTGGTGATCCCGTCAGGCGATGCGCCGCTGGACGTCCTCTACAACGCGCTGGGTGACACCGTGAACGTCGCCGCACGGCTGCAGACTCTCGGGAATCTAGTCGTGGGGCCGGTGACGGCCCACCAGATCGGGCGTCTGGTCGAGTTGCAAGAACTGGGGGCCGTCGAGCTCAAGGGAAGGAGCGAGCCCGTAACGCCGTTCCTGGTCGTCGGCATCCTGGAAGCGACGGTGCCCCTGCCGGAAGTTCCGCTCGTCGGCCGTGAGCCTGAGCTCGAGGCCCTGGTCGACGTCCTCGACGGCCTCCTCGAGGGCCGGGGAGCGGTGGTCTCGATAACCGGCGAGCCGGGAATCGGGAAATCCCGCCTGGTCGGCGAAGTCGAAGCGGGCTACGGCGACCGCGTGCGGTTTCTCGTCGGACATGCGGTCTCGTATGCGGGGACAATCGCCTACTGGCCGGTCCGCGAGCTGCTTCGCAACTGGCTCGACCTGAGCGTGTCCGACCCGGAGGCCCGCGCGCGACTGGAGCTGCGCGCCGAGCTCGCGCGTTCGCTGGGCGCAGAGAGCGACGAGGCGTACCCCTTTCTCGCGGGTCTGCTCGGCCTGGCGCTCCAGCCCGAACAGGAGGAGCTACTACGCGAGTACGCACGCGACGCCGTTCAGCATCAGACTTACGACTGGCTGTACCGGCTCGTGTCTGCACTTGCGAGCGAGCGGCCGTTGTGTCTAGTGCTCGACGACCTGCATTGGTCGGACGAGGCGACGTTGTCGCTACTCGAAGCGCTGCTTCCCGCAGCCGAGCAGACAGCGGTCGCCTTCGTGCTCATTCACAGGAGTGATCCCGATCATCCTGCCTGGCAGCTGATCGACCGGGCTCGCCGCCGCTTCAGGCGCCTGTTCCGGGACCTCGAGCTCGAGCCGCTCTCGCATGCAGCTGCGGAGACGCTCGCGGAAACGAGTGCCGGAGGGAGGCTGCCCGGCGAGCTTGCGCGGGTCCTCTCCGATCAGGCGGGAGGCAATCCGTACTTCGTCGGCGAGGCCGTTCGCGACCTGCAGGAACGCGGGGCGCTCCGGCAAGAGAACGGCCGCCTCGTGCTTGTCGGTGAGGCCTCGATCCCGGCGGCACTGCGGGAGGCGCTACAGGCGCGGCTCGACCGCATCGACGTCGAGGCGCGCGAGCTGATCAGCACCGCCTCGGTGATCGGGCGCTCCTTTGGCCTCCCGCTACTCGAGCTCGTGCTCCCTCAGGCAAGGCTCTTGCCGACGCTGTCGGAGCTTCAGTGGCTCGGGCTCGTCGTCGAGGAACGGGGCGGGGCGGCTCCCGAGTTCCGGTTTCGGCACGGCCTCGTCCAGGACGTCGCCTACGACGCGCTGCTCGAGCCTGCACGCCGCGACCTGCATCGCGCCGTCGGCGAGGCACTGATCGAGCTCCATCGCGACTCACCAGCTGAGGTGTACGGGCTCCTCGGCCGCCACTTCGCCTTGGCGGATGAGCCGCAGCGTGCCGTCGAGTACCTGCTCAAGGCAGCAGACGCGGCCAGAGCGGTGTACGCGGATCAGGAGGCGATCGAGCTCTACCGACGCGCGCTCGCGTTCATGGATCGCGCAGGAGACGCCGAACGCGCCCGCGAGACGCTGCTCAAGATCGCGCTGACCCACCACCTCGCCTTCGACTTCCGTGGCGCGAACGCGGCCTTCGGCGAGGCGTTCGCCAGGCCTGCCTCGCGGCTCAGGCGGCTCGAGCCAACCGAGCGGATCACCTGGGTCCTGGCGGCGGCCGGGCTGACGGCGCCGGGACCCGGGCACGGCTACAGCCCGCAGTCGTGGGAGATCGCGCGCAACCTCTTCCGCGGGTTGGTTGCGATGGGTCGTGACTTCGAGATCGACTGCGATCTGGCCGAGCGCTTCACCGTCTCGGACGACGGACGTGTGTACCGCTTCACGCTCGAACCCGACGCGCGCTGGAGCGACGGCATGCCGGTCACCGCGTACGACTTCGCGTTCACCTATGCGCAGATGGTCGAGGACGGAGTGAGCACGGCGTTCTGGCTCGAAGGCGTAAGCGCCAGCGCGCTCGACGAGCGCACGCTCGAAGTCCGCCTCCGCGAACCTCGGAACTACCTCCTGTACCAGCTCGGCCAGCCGCCGTTCTTTGCCTGGCCGCGGCACGTCTACGAGCGGGACGGACCCGACTGGGACAGTGCCGTTCCGCTCGTCGGCAACGGCCCGTTCGTGCTCACCGACCGCGACGCAGAGCAGATCGTGTTCTCGGCAGCGCCTGACTGGCGGCGAGCGCGTGGGAACATCGCCGAGGTCAGGATCGCTGTCGCGGCCTCGTCGGCCGTGGCCGCCGACCGGTGGCGAAAGGGCGAGTACGACATCACAGACGAGGCGATCTTCCGTGACATCGACGCCACCGAGACGGTCGTCGAGGGCTCGCCTGGCGGGTTCAGCTGGTACCTCGGCTTCAACGCGGGCCGAGCTCCTCTCGACGACACCCGCGTCCGTCGGGCTTTGGCTCACTCGATCGATCGCCGGACGCTGGCGGAGCTCCTGCTCTCTACTCCGGCGCAAACGGGTGGGCTCCTTCCCCCGACGATCCCGGGGCACTCCCATCGCGTCGCGCCGGGCTTCGACAGTGATCGCGCGCGCACCCTCCTTGCAGAGGCGGGCTATTCGGACCCGGAGGCGCTCGGCGAGCTCGTGGTCACCGGCATCGACCTCTGGCAGCAGACCGTGTTCGAGGTGGTCGCTCAGCTCGAGCGGGTCGGCGTCCGCGCTCGAGGTGTCATCGTGGCATCCGATGCCGACCTGGCGGCGATGATCGACGACAGGGCGCACGCTTTTGTGTGGGGCTGGTTGGCAGACTTCCCGGACCCGAGCGGCGTACTGGAGATGGCTCTTCCCCAGTTGCAGTGGGTTTACCGCGATCAAGGTCTCGAGGAGTTGCTTGCGAGGGCCGCCTCACTTCACGATCAGGACGAACGGCTCCGCGTGTACCGCGAATTCGAGCGGCGCTGGATCGGCGAGGAGGCGGCAATCGTGGCGCTCGCCTACGAGGACCGCAAGTTTTTCCGGCGCCCCTGGGTGACCGGGATGGGGTGGAGCGGTATCGGAATGTCGACGTTCGCCGACGGGGTTGTCATCCGCCCGACGGGCGGCGTTTGACGGGCCGCCAGGGCCGTAGGGCGAAGCGCTCTTCCAGCAGTTCGGCGGCGCGCCACAGGAGCTCGAGGTCGGGCTCGGGGAGGTCTTCGAGTTTCGACGCGACCAGCTCGATTCGTTGCGCCCGCGCACGTTCGAGGAGGCGGCGGCCCTTCGCGGTCGCTTCGACCTGCACCGCGCGCCGGTCGGACTCGTCCTGTCGGCGGCGGACGAGGCCGTCCGCCTCGAGCCCGTTGACGATCCCGGTCATCGTCGCGGAGCGCACGCCCTCCGCCAGGGCGAGGTCACCGAGCGTGACCGGCCCGCGGAATACGACGACGGACAGCGCCGAGAGGCGCGCACGAGTGATGTTCGCCTCGCGGTCCTGCTCGCTCGCGCGCCGGAGGAGGTGGATCGCGGCGGAGTGGAGCAGATCCGCGACCTCGTGGACTTGACGCTTCGCCATCTATTTAGGTAGGCTACCTATCTAACTCATGAAACGCAAGGAGGTCAGCCTTGGCCAGTGATGCGATGCAGGCGCTGTACGCCGGAGATGTCGAGAAGGCTCGCGGCCTGCTGGCGGCCGATGACGAGTTGTCGGTGTTCGACGCGGCCGCGTTCGGACGCGTTGCACGACTACGGGCGATTCTCGAGTCGGATCCTTCCCAGGCCCGCGCCTGGTCTGCGGACGGATTCACCGCGCTCCACCTCGCCTGCTTTGGAGAGCAGGAGGCGGCCGCTCGCTTGCTCATCGAGCACGGTGCGGACGTCAACGTGCGCTCGACAGGATCGATCGCGCGCGTCCCGCCGCTCGGGACGGCGGCATTTGTGCACTCCACGCGCCTGGCGCAGCTGCTGCTGGACGCCGGCGCGGACGTCAACGGCGAGGGCGAGGGCGGATTCACGGCGCTCGACACCGCGGTGCAGAACGGCCACGAGGAGCTCGTCCGGCTGCTGCTGGCCCGCGGCGCCGACCGGGGTCACATCACGTGAGCGCCTGCGCCTGGCGGCTCACCCGGCCTCCGCGGCGATCGCCGCGCGCCCGAGCTCGAACTGCTCAGGCGTGAGGCGGATGTACGAGTGGCGGCCGAGGCTGCGGGGCAGGACGCCGGCCGCCTCCACCGGCGGCGCGGCGCGCAGGTCGCGCACGACGAGCAGCGGGCGGATCGGGAACCGCCAGCGCCAACGGTCGCGACCGGGATCGTTCTCCGGATGGCCCGCAACCTCGACCACGGCGAAGATCGTCCGCCAGCCGGACGCGTAACAGATGGCAACATCACCCTTCTGCACGCTCGGCCGCCGCGTGGACGAGTGCGCCCGCAGCGACTCGGGGTCGACGCGCGCACCGAGCTGCCGCTCTCCGGTTCCGCGCAGGAGGAGCCAGTGCTGCCGTCCGGGCTCGGGCATTGCCGCCACTAGACTCGGGACTCTGACGACTCCGCCGCTCGACCTCTTCCCTCTCAGCGCACGCATCGAGCAGGGCGAGCTCACCATCGGGGGTGTCCCCGCGACGGAGCTCGCCGGCGAGCACGGGACACCGCTCGTCGTGTACTGCGAGCACACGATCCGCGAGCAGGCCCGCGCATACCGCACCGCGGCTCCCGAGGCGCTGGTCGTCTACGGAACGAAGGCGTTCCCCAACGTGCAGATCGTCCGGCTGCTCCACGAGGAGGGCTTCGGAGCGGACGTCTCCACGCAGGGAGAGCTCGAGCTCGCGCTGCGCGCCGGCGTCCCCGGCGACCGGCTGGTTGTGCACGGGAACAACAAGAGCGATAACGAGCTACAAGCGGCCGCCGGCGCCGGCGCTCTCGTCGTGCTCGATGCCCCTGACGAGGTAGAGCGCGCTGCGGCCGCAGGCGTTCGAGGCGTGCTCGTGCGTGTCACGGCCGGGATCGAGGCGGACACGCACGAGGCCGTCCGGACCGGTTACCACGGCTCGAAATTCGGGCTTCCGCCAGACGATGCGGTCGAGGTGATTGCCGCCGGCCGCGAGGCAGGTCTCGACGTGCTCGGCCTGCATGTCCACATCGGTTCACAGCTCGTCGACACGACCGCCTCGCGCATGGCGGTGGAGTGGCTCGCAGCGTTTGCCGCGGACTGCCGGCGTCGGCTCGACTGGACACCGTCCGTCGTGGATCTCGGCGGCGGCCTCGGAGTCCGCCACGTGGACACTGATGCCGCGCCCACGATCGAGGACTTCGTGATCGAGCTGCGCCGCCGGTTCCAGGAAGCCTGGGCGGGGCACGAGCTCCCCCCTCCGGCGCTGATCCTCGAGCCCGGGCGCTCGATTGTCGGGCGCGCCGGCGTGACGATCTACCGGGTCGGTGTCGTCAAACGAGCCAGCGAGGCGGTGACCTACCTCTCGATCGACGGCGGCGCCTCGGACAATCCGCGGCCGCAGCTCTACGGTGCGCAGTACACGGCGCTCCTTGCGAACCGGGCGTCGGAGGAGGCGGGATGCGCCTACGCCGTCACCGGCAAGCACTGTGAGGAGGAGGTGCTGATCCGCCGCGTGCTGCTTCCCTCGGCCCGCCGGGGCGATCTGCTCGCCGTGCCGGCGACCGGCGCGTACACGCTCGCCATGGGCTCGAACTACAACGTCGTCCCGCTGCCCGCGGCGGTGCTCGTCGCGGCCGGCGTCGCGCGCGTGATCCGCCGTCGCCAGGCGGTAGAGGACCTGCTCGCCTGGGACGTCGAGTGACGGTTGCTGCCCCGGTCGCCGGGACCGGGGCAGCAACCGGGAGATCTACTTCGCGTTGTTCGCGGTTAGGTCGGGCGTCGGCCAGCCTGGCGGCCGGATGACGTAGACGATGCCGCCCGAAGCCGGAATCCACGCCCGCTCGAACTGCTCGCGGTCGTAGATGTGCGTGACCGGCGTGCCGTTGTCGACGGACGCCGGGTCGTTGGCAATCACGTTTCCGTCCTTGGTGAAGCCGGCGATGACCATGAGATGCCCGTTTGTGCTCTTGATCGCCGTGTCGAGCTTGTTGGACTGCCAGGCGACCGAGGCGACGAGCGGGATGCCGTCCCTGATGAACGGCTCGGCCTCGCTGAGGTCGTGCAGTTGCGTCACGTCGGCGACGAGCCCGCGCCCCGCGGCATACGCGGCGTTGAACGGCCAGTTGCCCGCCCCGTCGTAGTGGTAGTCGAAGACGTACCGCGCCGTGTAGTCGACCCACGGAAACGGGAACTTGACCCAGGACGTCTCACCCTGGGTCGGGCTGTAGTTCGTGCCTGTCTTTGCACTCCAGTAGTCGACGACCATCGATGTCGACGTCGGGCTGCACCACGCCTCGCCGCCGTTGTCGAACTCCGGGTACTCGCCGTGGTGCGTCTCCTGTGAATACTGCGGAACCTGGAGGTCTTTGTCCTGCTTCATCGTCGTCGAACTGGGGAAGTTCATCTTCTGGTTTGTCAGGTTCGAGGCGATGGCGCTTAGGCGCGTCAGAGTCGGGCTGGCGCTCGTGGTAACGCGGCGGAAGAGAGTCACCCGCAGCCTGTACGCGACGGCGGGATGGTCCTTCGCGAAGAAGGTGTCGATGGAGACGAAGCCGTCGGCGTCACCCTGGCCGCCAACCGACGTCCGGTGGAAGCCGCCGAGGGCGTCGGCGTCATTGTAGGTCCAGCGGCCGAGGATGTACCACTTCGCCCAGTGTCCGCCGCTCGAGTCGCCGATCTCCGGCTGCACCTCGACCTGAATCCAGGTGCCCGGCGGTGTTTGGGCGTTCCACGACGAGACGAGCTCGTTGAACGCGAAGGACGTGAACGTGGTGACGCCGGACGTCCACGTGCCGGAGAGGTAGTCGCCGGAGCCGTCCGCAGGTCCGATCACGTTCGCGTTCACGTTGGCGAACGGATCCGTGTAGTGGAAGGGTGCTAGGCCGCTTGGCGCGAGCGTCAGCGAGCCGCCGTCGGCCGAGAGCACGGTCCCGTTCAGGGCAACGCCGGGGCCGTTGAGCGCGAAGTTCTTGAAGTTGAGGGGATAGGGCTGCGAGGCCAGCGCAGGGCTGGCGGCGGCGAGCGCGAACGTGGCGATCGCCGCGACGGTGACAATCAGGTGTCGGATCATGGCGCGCATCGTAAACACACGTTTCCGTCGCATCAGCCCCTGTTTCAGGATGCTCAGGCGCTCGGGCGAGCTTCGGGGTAGCGCGGCAGACCGTCGTCCGGTATCGGCTCCCACTGGGCCGCGTAGGCGACGAACTGCCGGTAGGCGGGACTGATGCCCGGGTCCGAGTCGAAGGCGCCGAACCAGACGCTGACGATCTCGTCGTCTGTCGGATGGCGACTCCACAGCGGAGAGCCGCACACGGAGCAGAAGACCTCGGGGTCGCCACCGGGCGGCTGGTGGGCGCGCACGAGGTCGGCGCCGGCCACGACGCGCAACGAACCGGGAGCGAGGCGGGCCTGCGGCGAGGCGGCCGTCCCCGTCCGGCGCTGGCAGCGCGTGCAGTGGCAGTAGCTGGCGTAGAGCGGCGGCTCGGTCACCTCGAAGCGGACGCCGCCGCACACGCAGCCGCCGGTCAGCCGAGTCTCGCCCACCGGCGGCAGGCTAGCCGACTCAATCGGCGAGACTCAGGCGCTCGGGCGAGCCTCGGGATAGCGCGGCAGGCCGTCGGCCGGAATCGGCTCCCACGGGGCCGCGTAGGCGACGAACGCCCGAAAGGCGGGCCGGATCCCCGGATCGGAATCGAAGGCCCCGAGCCGGACGTTGATGATGTCGTCGTTCGTCGGATGGCGGCTCCAGAGCGCGGAGCCGCAGACCGAGCAGAAGACCTTCGGAAATCCGCCCGGCGGCTCGTAGGCTCGGAGGAGGTCATCGCCGGCGACGATTCGCAACGAGCCCGGAGCGAGGCGGGCCTGCGGCGAGGCCGCCGTCCCCGTCCGGCGCTGGCAGCGCGTGCAGTGGCAATAGCTCGCGAAGAGCGGCGGCTCGGTGACCTCGAAGCGAACGCCGCCGCACAGGCAGCCGCCGGTCAGCCGAATGTCGCCCACGGCGGCAGGCTAGCCGAACCACTACGCTCGACCTGTGCCGGAGTCGGCCGCCGAGTGGGTCGTCGACGCCGGGTCGGCTCGGCGGCTGATCACCGGGCAGTTCTCCGATCTCGAGGGGGCCTCGTTCACGCTCGTCGGCCAGGGCTGGGACAACTGTCTGGCGCGTCGACGACGCCTGGGTCTTCAGGTTCCCGCGTCGTGCGGCGGCTGTCTCCGCGGTCGACCGTCAGGTCGCCGGGTTGCCTCGCCTGGCACGCGGCCTCCCGTTGGCGATCCCGACGCCGATCTACCACGGTCGTCCCGCCGACGGCTTCCCGTGGCCGTTCTACGGAGCGCCGTTCATCCGGGGGCAGGAGGTCTCCGACGCTGCCCTCGACGACGGTCGGCGGATCCGCCTCGCCGGCCCACTGGGAGCCTTCCTTCGTGCGCTCCATTCGCAAGAGGCCTGGCCGCTGTGCGGGACGCGCCGCTCCGCGTCGATCCGATGGGTCGAGGCGACATGCGGGCGCGTCCCACGTACACGTGAGCGGCTGGCGGAGGTCGAAAGCGATCGCCCTAGCTCGTCCTGTCGGCTCCGCCGTCGTCCTGTACCGGTGTCTCGTTCCGGCGGACGGGCGGCCAGCGTTCCGCGAGGCGTACGGTTTGATTCGCGAGGGTCAGCTGCTGCGTTCGCGCGTGCTCGCGCTGTTCCTATGCGCCACCCTTGCGGTGTACGGAACCCACGAGCGGATGCCACGCGTGGTGTGCGAGGCGGTTGCGGCTCTCGCGCGGACCGCAACCGGCTAGCTCATCGCTCGAGCCGCCGAGCCACGTTCAGGATCCCGAGGCGCGTCTTCGTCACCGTCCCGCCGGGCTGCTCGGCGATGCGTCGGTGGATGCGCTCGAAGAGCCGGCCTCGCGTTACCTCGTCAAGGGCGAGGTTCGGTGAGAACGTTCCGAGCAGCGCGATGTACTCATCCGGTGTGTACGTGACCTCCCAGAGGCGGCGCCTGACGGCGACGGTGTGGAAATAGCCGCTAGCGTCGATCTCCGCGGCGAGGTCGCTGACCTCGTCCGGGCGGGGCGGCGGCCGGTTGTCCGGATGCGGGACGACGGCGTCATAGTCCTCCTGTACCTCGGCCCAGAACGGATCGGCGCCTTCCGGCAGGACGTGCGGCGCCTCGAAGATCGCGAGTGCCCCGTCCTCGCGGAGCAGGCACGCGACCTTCCCGAAGCGCGCGTCCGGATCGATCCAGTGGAACGCGGTGAACGAGACCGCCGCGTCGAAGCCGGCTCGTTCGGGCTCCCACGTCTCGAACACCCCGTTGACGACCTCCACGCCGTCGAACGCGGCGAGATTGGTTCGTGCGAGCGCTGCCAGCTGCGCGCCGAGCTCGACCGCGACGACCTCGAAGCCGCGCTCGGCCAGGGCGCGCGTCGCCTGGCCGGTGCCGCAGCCGATCTCCAGGATCCGCGCGCCCGCGCCGAGACCGGTGACGTCGACAAGGTCGTCGAAGACCTCGCCGGGGTAGCTCGGCCGGGCGCGATCGTAGAGCTCGGCGACACCTTCGAAGGTTGCGCGCAGCCGGTGGCGGTCGGTGGCGGCCACGCCTCGATCATGCCCGAGCCGGTTCCGCTAGTAGCCGTAGCCGCGGTTGGACGATGTCGAGCCGGTGCTGGTGCCGCTGCTGCTGCTGGACGTGCCACCCATGCTGGCGACGTGCCAGGTGAAGTGCTTGCCCGCGAAGCTGTCGGTGACACCGTTGCCCGTGACGGTGCCGGGCTTCGAGTCCTCGGCGAAGCTGTAGAGCGGGCGCCCATGGAACGTCACCTGCTTTCCACCGCCGGGCCGGGTGATGACGCCGAGAGCCGTCATCAGGCTCGAGCTGGCGGCCGGCTGACTCTTGCCGGCGGGCAGCTGCAACGGAATCCAGATCGACGTGCAGGAACCCGTGCAGAGCACCTTGCCGCTCGCCTCCTGCGCCGGCGAGTAGAGCGCTGCGCCCTGCGAATCGACGAGCACATTGCCGACACCTGAGACGTGCTTCACGGCCACGGTGTCACCAGCCGCGGGCGTGGTGGACGCGTTGTTTCCGGACCCGGAGGTCGCGGACGAGCTGCTGCCACCGCAGGCGGCCAGCGCGAGAGACGCGGCCGCAACGGCGGCCAGTGCGGAATATGTCTTCACTCGTTTCATATCTGTTCTTACGGGCGACGTCCCCCAGTGGGTTTCAGGGGGCTGTAAGCATTGGGTTACGAGCCGATGCGTCGCGCCGGTACGCTGGAGGCATGGCTCTCATCGACAACGTCAAGCAGCTCGCCGGCGAGGATCTCGGGGGGCTCGTCAAGAAGTTC
>Ga0075424_100000844_pt1 | contig 25283 bp, 20 predicted proteins | sample SoiMethybrSBSTD3_FD_75301 | JGI IMG/M metagenome (GOLD analysis project Ga0075424, IMG submission 75301) | Bulk soil microbial communities from a Populus tree surrounding site in Tennessee, USA - Soil MetaG P. TD hybrid SBSTD3 | ecosystem: Environmental > Terrestrial > Soil > Tree plantation... | reverse complement strand
CAGCGGCGTCTGCTTGTAGTTGTGAATCGGCGTCGTGTAATCGAGCGTGAATGCCGGCTCGATGACGTGCTTCATCCGCTCCGCGTACCCGCTGTCCGGCGTATCCCAGATCTTCGTCAACACGGGCCCGACGACCTCGGTGCGCAGTTGGGTATAGTCGCGGATCAGTGAATCGTCTACCGGCAGACCTCGCTGGTCGGCGCTGCGCGAATAGTACGTCATCCGGTGCGCTGCGCTCGTGTTCACCGAAAGATAGGTGAGTCGCGACAATGGGAGGCGCACCGACGGTGCGATATCCACGCGCGCGAGGCTGTTATCCTGCGTGACGATCCCCTTGGCGAGATCGAGGCTGCGGTACGGAAGGAACGCGTACTCGCTGTTCATCGACGCATAGACGGGCGCGCCGAACAGTTGTTGCGGCGCGAGCTGTGCGCTGACGCGAGGCGTCGCGCCGTACAGAAAGGAGCTGGTGTCGTTGTTGAACGTTTCATTTCGCTGATACAGCACCGTCGTCGAGAGCGGGCCGAAGATGTCGCTCGCGCCGGCTTCGATCAACCTGTTGCGCCGCGAGGCTTCGTAGATGTTCTGGTGATACAGCTGCTGTGTGAGGACGTCCGAAAAGTAGTCGAGGCGCATCCGCGCCCGGGCGGCGCCGCCAAGCGCCTGCGTCACGGCGCCGGTGAATTCATAGCTCGTCTTCGCAGGCAGCGTGCTGGTCGTGCCTGACTGCGAATACTGCGTCTCGTGCTGAACGAATCTGTACAGCCGGACGTTGCCGGCGGACTGCAGACCGGCGATGTAGCGATACTCGCTGCCTTCGCCCATGCCGGTGTGCGTGAACCAGTCATGAAAGAACGTCGCATCCTGACTGCGATCGATCGCCCAGAAGAACGCGTTGCTGATCGACTGGCCGCGCAGCGTTGACGTGCCGTAGGTGGGCAGCAGGAAACCGGTCGCGCGCTGGCTCTTCTGAATCGGGTAGTACAGGAGAGGCAGATAGAACATGGGCACGCCCTTGACCTTCAGCAGCGTGTTCCGTGCGATGGCGTACTCGTCGAGGTTCAGCACGACGCTGCCGCTCGTCACCTCCCAGCGCGGCGTCGGCTGAACGCACGTCGTGAAGCCGCCGTTGGTGATGCGGTACTTGCGCGGGCCGATCTTCTCCAGCTTGGCGCCGTAGAAGTAGACGTCCGGTTCCTGTCCGCCGAACGCGGCAGCAGTGGCGCCCGTCGCGGCGCCAACAGACATGATTCCCGAGGCGTCGTAGAAGGTCCCGATTCCGGTCCCGGTATTGAATTCAACCCGTTCGGCCGAAATGCGGCCGTCGGCGTTGGTGAACACCACATTGCCGCTGGCGACGACGCGGTTGGTGTCTTCGTACAGATCGATGTCGTCCGCGAAAAACTTCAGGTTCGGTCCTTCGACGGCTGCCTGATCGATCAGATGCAGATGGTCGCCGACCCGTTCGAATTTCCAGCTTGATGCGACCGAAATTCCCCGAAGATTCGTCGTCGTTGTTGATTGCGGTGTGGTTGGTGGTGTCGCCGCAGGTTGCGCGGACGTCGGCGGGACGGTTTGTCCGAAGGCCGCCGCGGCCCAGACACACGCGACAGATGAAAGCAGAAAGCCTTTAGTTGCCTTGAGATACACGTCAGATCTTGAGGAATTACCGCAGGATACCACGCCCGACTTCGCCCTACGCGCTTGGTCGAGGCCCGACTTCGCCCTACTCGCTTCGTCGAGGCAGGCGACGGAGATGTTCGCGAACTGCTCCGGCGAGAAAGATCGATCCCGCGACGCAGACGAGGGCATTGGCGGCAAGTGCATCGTCGATCGCTGCACCGGGATCGTCGCGCACGACGACCGGTCGAGCCGCATCCAGAGCTCTGACGTGTGAAGCCAGTTCGTTGGCGGGCATGGCGCGCGCGGTGTGTGCGGCGGTCGTGATAACAGAAGAGGTAACGGGCAGCAGCTCACGCAGAATCGCGTCGGCATCCTTGTCGCGCATGATGCCGACCACGAGCGACGGCCGTTCGGGGTGCCACACTGCCAGATAGTCGCGCAGAGCTCGCGCCCCCTCGGGGTTGTGCGCGGCGTCAATCAACACGCGCGCGCCGGTTGCAAGCGTCAGCAACTCGAGGCGTGCGGGCCATTCGACGTGCTCCAGGCCGTGCGTGATCGCCGATGTGGGAATCGCCGGTATCGTGCCGCGCGCCGCTTCGAGCATGGTTGTCGCGACAACGGCGTTGCTGACCTGATGTTCGCCACGCAGTGCAAGCAACGCGGGCCCGTACCGATCGATCGGTGTTTCGATCGTCAGTCGCGCTCGTCCCTGTTCCATGTCACGTCGCACACGGGCACGCTGAGCGGCGTCAACGAGGTTGGCGCCTCGCTCCGCGGCAATACGGCGGACGACGCGCATCGCCGTCTCGGGCAGCGCGCCGGTGACGATGGTCATGCCGGGCTTGATGATGCCGGCCTTCTCGAACGCAATCTGCTCCAGCGTCCGTCCCAGGTGCTGTTCGTGATCGAACGCGATCGATGTGATGGTTCCGACCGGCGGCTCGAGCACGTTGGTGGCGTCGAATCGACCGCCCAGGCCGACTTCGATCACCGCGACCTCCACGCCGGCGCGTCTGAAAATTTCGAAGGCCATGGCCGTCGTCGCTTCGAAGAAGGTGGGCGGCCGGTCGATCGAATCCAGCACATCGTTGGCGACCGTTTCAAGCATCTCGTCGTCGACGGCTTCTTTGCCGACCACGAACCGCTCGTTGAGGCGAACCAGATGCGGAGACGTGTATCGCCCGGCGCGAATGCCGGCGGCCACCAGTGCGGCATGTGCCATCGCCGTCACGGACCCCTTGCCGTTCGTGCCGGCGACATGAAGCGAGACGAACGAACGCTCGGGGTGACCGAGCGCGTCGCAGAGGTCGCGGATGTTGTCGAGACCCAGCTTGATCCCGAAGGTCTCGAGCGCAAATAACCGGTCGAGCAATCAGGGTGTTGCCGACGTCGCAGCCACTGGTTCCGCAGCGGCGGCGTGCGTGGCCATGAACCGCAGCGAGCGCGCGATCGTCGCCTTTATCTCGCGCCGATCGACGATCAGGTCGAGCATCCCGTGTTCGAGGAGGAACTCGCTGCGCTGGAATCCTTCGGGCAGCTTCTGCCGAATGGTTTGCTCGATGACGCGCGGCCCAGCGAAACCAATCAACGCCTTCGGCTCCGCGATATTCAGGTCGCCGAGCATGGCGAAGCTGGCGGTGACGCCGCCGGTTGTTGGATCCGTCAGCACGGAAATGAACGGAAGGCGCGCCCGATCCAGCTTTGCGAGCGCGGCCGACACCTTGGCCATCTGCATCAGCGACAGCGCACCTTCCATCATGCGTGCGCCTCCGGAGCAGGAGATCACAACGGCCGGGTTGCGCCGCTCGAGCGCCATCTCGATTGCCCGCGTGATCTTCTCGCCCACCACGACGCCCATACTGCCGCCGATGAACGCGTACTCCATCGCGGCCACCACAACGGGAAGGCCGTCGAGCGTGCCGGTGGCGATGATCACCGCGTCGCTCATACCGGTCTTCGCAATCGTGTCTTTCAGGCGATGGCGATACGGCTTGGTGTCGGTGAACTTCAGCGGGTCATTCGAGGTGAGGCTCTGGAAGTGTTCGGTCCACTCGCCAGCGTCAAACAGCGCGCGGAGGCGATCGGTCGCGCTGATGCGGAAGTGGTGGGCGCACTTCGGGCAGACCTGCTGGTTCTTGTCCAGATCCTTGTTGTAAATGATCTGCGTGCAGCCGGGACACTTGACCCACAACCCTTCCGGCACCCGGCTCGGCTTCTCGCCGGTGGATTCTATGGGCTTCCGCGCCTTCTTGAACCAGACCATTGGTGGAGATTAGCGTAATTCAAAATGCAAAATGCAAAATGCAAAATGCAAACACGGATTCTACGCAGCAACAGGGTGAAAGGGGCAGCGGGTTCCACCTCATCGCAAATCGCACGCAGAGTCTGCATTTTGCATTTTGCATTTTGAATTTTGCATTTCCGTTTACGTCCTGGGCACGTAGTACCTCGTCCCCCGGTTCATCGTCCTGATCTGTCGGATCAAGTCGTCTACTGCCTCATCGCTGGCGTCGGCGCCGAGCTGCGACGTCTCGACGACGAGCAGCGGCGTTGCGGTGTAGTGAAAAAAGAAGTGCTGATAGGCTTCGTTCAGTTCGCGAAGGTAGTCCGCGTCGGGATCGAAGGCGTCGCGTTCGGGATCCTTCGCGCGTTCGCGCAGCCGGCGGACCAGGACATCGGTCGGCGCCTGCAGATAGATCACAAGGTCGGGTGGAGGAATGTCCTTCGCGAGCAGATCGTAGAGGCGCTGATAGATGAACAGCTCGTTGTCGTCGAGATTCAGGTAGGCGAAAATCTTGTCCTTGTCGAACAGGTAATCGCAGACTGTCGCCTCTGAAAACAGATCGCCTTGTTGCAGGCCGACGAGCTGTCGATGACGATTGAGCAGGTAAAACAGTTGCGCCTGCAGCGCGGCGCCCGCGCGTCCGGCGTAGAAGTCCGACAGAAACGGGTTGTCGGTTTCCTCCAGCACGGCCGTGGCGTCAAGGCGTCCGGCAACGCGCTCGGCGAGCGAGGATTTGCCCACACCTATCGGGCCCTCGATAGCGATGTACCGGAATTCCATGGAATCGGCCGATGCTATCATCGGGCAATGCTGAAAGCTCAATGCTCTCAACGACGCTGGAGATTACGCATTGAACTTTGGGCATTGGGCATTGCGCTGATGTCGAGTGCCTGCGCCACCGCACCTCCGACTCCAGCTGCCGCCGTCAAGCCTCCTGTTGTCACGTGGGAAGAAAAGCTTGGATGGATCCTGCGGCTCGAGGATCAGCGCATCCTTCGCGATCCGAATCCCGCCGCGCCGGTGATCCTCGTTCCCGCGACGAAGGGAAGGCCGGCAATCGTCGCGCCGCCGCCACCGTCCGATCTTCTGCGTCTGCTGACCGATGAGGAAGCGCGCACCCGGCGGCGCGCGGCGCTGGCGATTGGTCGCGTGGGACTCCCTGAAGGTATTCCGGCGCTGCAGCAGGCACTTGCCGACCCCGAATTCGAAGTCCGCCAGATGGCCGCGTTCGCACTTGGGTTGATCGGGGATCCGTCCGCGCGTTCCGCGCTGCTCGCCGCTTTGAAGGATAGCGACCCGATCGTGCAGGGGCGTGCCGCCGAGGCGCTCGGCACCATTGGCGATAAGAGCGATGCGCCCGCCGTCGCAGCCATGGTGAAAGCCTTGATCCAGGGCGGCGCGTTGATGAACGTCGCATCAGACGACCTCTCCTGGCCGCTGACGCCGCCCACCGAGGCGACACGCCTTGGCTTTTACGCGCTCGTGCGGCTCGGGTCGTACGAGGACCTCGCATCGACGGCGCTCGATGCCAGAGGTGCGCCGGTGTCGACCTGGTGGCCCGTCGCCTACGCGCTGGGACGGTCGGGAGACGCACGTGCAGTGCCCGCGCTGACGGCGCTGCTTGCGACACCCGGCCGCTTTACGGCCGCTTTCGCGGCGCGCGGGCTCGGTGCGTTGAGGGCCCAGAATGCTGCTGCCGTGCTGCGCGACGTGGTCGAGAAACGTCAGCGAGAACCGGCGGTCATCATCGAAGCGATGCGCGCGCTTGCCGCCATCCGGGATGCCGCGTCGCGTTCGCTATTCGAAAAGATTCTGGCCGAGGGTGAAGCGGATCCGACGCTACGACTCGAGGCCGCCAATGCGCTCGGCGCCTTGCGCAGCCCGCAGTCGGTCGATTTCATCATCGATTTGATGTCGGATCCGGCGCCCGGTATCCGGGGAGCCGCCATTCGCGCGCTCGCGGCAATCGACACAGACACATTCCTGACGACCTTGTCCGGGTTGGATCCTGACCGCGATTGGACGGTGCGAGTGGCGCAAGCCGAAGCGCTGGCGACGCTGCCCGGCTCGCAGGGCGAAGCCCGCCTCATGGCGATGCTGCAGGACCGCGATCAGCGAGTCGTGCCGGCGGTGCTGCGCGCGCTGATTACCGCGAAGGCGGCGAACGCGCAGGCGATCCTCATCGACCATTTGAAGGCGGATGATTTCGTCGTCCGCAGCACTGCGGCAAATGGACTCCTGGAACTGAAAGCAACGGGTGCGGCACGTGCTCTGTATGACGCGTATCAGGCTACGGCTGGCGACAGCACTTATGTTGCGCGCGCGGCCATTCTGACGGCGCTGAACACGCTGGACCCGGCCACGGCGCGGCCGATGCTGCAACAGACGCTGCAGGACAAAGACTGGGCCCTGCGCGTCAAGGCCGCCATGCTGCTGCACGACCAGGGCGTCGCCGACACGGCCACGGCCATGCGGCCCGCTCCATCCCGCCCCATGGACGAGGCAACGCGGCAGTCGCTGCTGGCGCCGCAGTTTTCACCCCACGCGTTCATCCAGATCGACCGCGGGACGATCGAAATCGAGCTGGCCATCACCGAAGCGCCGATGACGGTGGCCAACTTCATCGAGCTGGCGCAGAGAGGGTTTTTCAACGGCATCGCCATTCACCGTGTGGTGCCCGACTTCGTGATCCAGGACGGTGACCCGCGCGGCGACGGCGAAGGCGGGCCGGGTTACACGATTCGCGATGAATTGAACGAGCAGCCGTATCTGCGCGGGACGGTCGGTATGGCGCTCGACTGGAAAGACACCGGCGGGAGCCAGTGGTTCATCACGCACTCACCGCAACCGCATCTCGACGCGCGGTACACCGTGTTCGGCCACGTCGTCAACGGCATCGAGATCGTCGATCGGGTTCAGCCGTGGGATGTGATCCGGCGCGTTCAGATCTGGGACGGAACCACCTTGCGATAAAAAAAAAGGGGACGCAGAAGCGTCCCCTTCCTTGGCGAGCAGCGAACTTACCTCTTCTTCGCCGCCTTTTTCTTTCCGCCCTTAGCCTTCTTCGCCATTGAGGATTCCTCCCTTCACTGGTGGATTGCGGGGTCAGGCTTCTCGCCGGCGCACTCTGCCGCCTGGCACGTCGGCCCGGCGTTCAGCGACCTCGCCTCGTGGGCTAACTCCCGGCACGCGGTGCGATCAGGAGAGAGCAGCAACTCGTTGCAACTAGGAATGACCGGGATAAAAAAATGGGGTGCTCGACGAGCACCCCCGAAGGTCAAAGCGGAAGAATTACCGCTTCTTCGCGGCCTTTTTCTTCCCGCCCTTGGCAGCCTTCTTCGCCATTGTTTTCTCCTCAGGTTGTTGTGACTCAGCCTCCGACGAACCACTCGGTCGTCACTACGGGTGGGCTGAGCCATCCACCCTCATACCAGATGTAGATTATGGGTGAGATTTTTTATCTGTCAAGCATAAAAGCGCGCGGCTTGTCAAAAATTCGCGCGCTCAGGACGCGCTCACTCGCATCCTGAAGTCAAGTGTCGGTTCGACTTCGCGCGAACTTCAGCGCGACGTGCGTGCGCGCGCTGTGAGACGCGTGAGATCGCGCTGCGCCTGCGCGTAGGAGCCGAAGGGAGCAAGCGGTTTGGATGCGATCACCGCGCGCAGCTGCTCGATGGCCGCGTCGATGTCGTTCAACCGCTCGAACTCCGCCGCCATGCCGAGCCGCGCGCGAGTTTCTGCGAGCTCCGGATAGGCAACACGATGTGCGTGCGCCGCATCGAGCAGCGATCGCCACGTACGAAGGCTGCCGGTGAGGTCATGGAAGTACACGTCCTGCACCTGTGCGATCAGTTGGACGAAGAGCGGGTTGCGCGGGTGACGATCGCGCAGGGCCACGAGCAGGTCGAGCGCGCGTTGCGGCTGCTTCTCATACCACAGATATAGAACGTGCAGCTGGTAGTCAGCCTCGTCGCGCAGGATGGCGCCGTGCTCGCGCGCGCGAAGCATCTCCTGCATCCCTTCGGTCCGGTTTCCCCCGGGCAGCAGGAGCAGCCACCGCAAGATCTTGGCGGCCGTCGGCGCGACGTCGGCGTAATAGTGGTAGAGGCCGATGCCGAAATACGCCTCCTGCAGTTGTGGATCGATGGCAAGCGCCCGCTCGAGCGCGTCTTTGATGCGTTTGCCGTCGCGCGCCGCGGCAAGGCGCTCGGCACGGAGGACCCTCCATTGCGCCCGCGCGCCGTACGCCCCGCCGAGGTAGAACCACGCCTCCGCCCGCTGCGGTTCGCGCCGGGTCCATGCTTCCGCGGCGGCGATCGCCATGTCCGCCTTTGACTGAAAGTGGCCGTCGCGTGACGGGCTCGACGGGTCCAGCTGGATCTGCCACCAGAGGGCAACCGCGTCGAGCACCTGGCAGGCTTCTGCAGGCGCCGGAGGACAGGTTCGTTCGAGCAGCTGCGGCACGGCGTCGAACCGCGCGTCGAAAATCGCGTCGTAGACGCGAACGAGCTGGCTCTCGCCGGTGAGTCCGTGGCCGGTCGACGGCTGGAGCGCGGCCGAAGCGTCTCCCACACCTCCGGCCCCCACGGTCAACGCGCAGGCGAGCGCGTGCCGCAGCATCGCTTCCCCACCGAAGCTCAAGGAGCGAAGGCGGGTCACGTGATGCTGGTGCGCAGCTGCTGTTTTTCCGCGTGTCGCTCGAGCGCGAGCGTGATCAGCCGATCGATCAGCTCGCTGTACGGAAGGCCAGATGCTTCCCACATCTTCGGGTACATGCTGATGGTCGTGAACCCGGGGATGGTATTCACCTCGTTGAGGTAGATGCTCCCATTCTCGCGGTCGATGAAGAAGTCAACGCGGGCCATGCCGGCGCAGTCGACCGCACGGAACGCGGCAATGGCGAGCCGCTGAACCTCCCGGACCTGCGCCTCCGTCAGATCCGCCGGAATGACATCCTTCGAGGCGCCATCGAGGTACTTCGCTTCGTAATCGTAGAACTCGCGCGAGGGAATGATTTCGCCAGGCACCGACGCCTGCGGATCGTCATTGCCCAGCACCGCACATTCGATCTCGCGCGCGTTGGGCACGGCTGCCTCGATGACGATCTTGCGGTCGAACTGCAGCGCCAGCTCCATCGCACGGGTGAGATCGGCTTCCGACTTCGCCTTGGAGATGCCGACACTCGATCCGAGATTGGCCGGTTTGACGAACACCGGGTAGCCGAGCTCGCGCGTGACGCGACGAATGACCGCGCCCGCGTCGCGGCTCCACTCAGGCCGCAGCACCACGACATACGGACCAACCGGAAGATTGTGCGCGATGAACAGAGTCTTCATGACCGCCTTGTCCATCCCGACGGCGGAGCCGAGCACGCCGGCGCCCACATACGGCACGTTGGCCAGCTCCAGCAGTCCCTGAACGGTTCCGTCTTCGCCGTATGGACCGTGCAGCACGGGGAAGACGATATCGAGTCCGACGCCGGTCACGGTGGCGGCGCCGCTCGGATCGAGCCGGGAGGCGGCGGGACGCCGCTCGATGGCAAGCACCGTATCCTCACCGGGATGCGCGACAAGGTGTGCCTCCCGGCCGGGACGGACGGGACGCGCGGCCTCCAGCCTCGTGTGCTCGATGACGTCGGCCGCAGAGATGGAAGTCGGCGCCTTGTCGGCCAAAGTCCATCGACCGTCCTTCTCGATGCGAATGGGAACCGGCTCGTAACGGTTCCGGTCCAGGTGCTTGATGATTGACGCGGCCGAGGCCACTGACACCTCGTGCTCGCCGGACCGGCCACCGTAGATGACGCCGACACGAAGCTTTTTCATGGGTTCAAGGGGCTCAAGGGGTTCATAGGGTTCACAGGTTCATTTTGCGAACCCCATGCACCCATTGAACCCAATGAACCAATTGAACCTAATAGTAGCGTGGCCCACGCGTTCAGCTTCGAGCTTCGCGACACCGACGGCGCCGCGCGCCTGGGCGAGTTCCACACGCCGCACGGCGTGGTGCAGACGCCTGCGTTCATGCCCGTCGGCACGCAGGGGAGCGTCAAGGCGGTGCGTCACCGCGATCTCGAAGAGGCAGGCGCGCAAATCATCCTCGGCAACACCTATCACCTGTACTTGCGGCCCGGCGATCAGCTGATCGCGCGCCGCGGCGGGCTGCACCGCTTCATCGGATGGCCGCATCCCATCCTGACCGACAGCGGCGGGTATCAGGTATTCAGTCTTGCCGAGCGCCGCAGGATCGACGAGCAAGGCGCCGAATTTCGCTCGCACCTCGATGGCTCGCTGCATCTGTTGACTCCGGAAAGCGCCACGGACATCCAGGCGCGGCTCGGGTCCGACATTGCCATGGTGCTCGACGAATGTCTCGCGTATCCGGCGACGCGGGAGGGAGCCGCGCGTTCGATGGAACGGTCCATTCGGTGGGCGGCACGATGCCGGCAACGCCTCGCAGACATCCGCAGTGGCGCCGCGCACGATGTCGGCGCCACCAATCCGGGCCAGGCGCAATTCGGGATCGTGCAAGGGGGCGTGTTTCAGGATCTGCGGGATCAGAGCGCAGAGGGGACGGTTGACGTCGGCTTCGAGGGCTACGCGATCGGCGGGTTGAGCGTCGGTGAGCCTATTGATCTGATGTACACCGTCGTCGCCGACACAGCGCGGCGTCTGCCGGCATCGCAGCCGCGCTACCTCATGGGCACCGGCACGCCGGAGGATCTTGTCGAGTGCGTTGCGCGCGGCATCGACATGTTCGACTGTGTGCTGCCGACACGGAACGGCCGCAACGGTCAACTGTTCACGAGCGAAGGGCGTCTGAATATTTCGAATGCGCGTTTTGCCGAGGACGAAAGCCCGGTCGACCCGGCGTGCGGCTGCTACACGTGCCGGACCCATTCACGCGCCTATCTCCGTCATCTGTACATGGCGAAGGAGATGACCGCAGGCGCCCTTAACACCTTGCATAATCTCAGCTTCTACCTTGACACCATGCGGAGGATCAGGGACGCTATATCGCTTCGGACCTTCGATAGATTCAGGCAGGAGTTCTTACGCTCGGCTTCCCGCCTGTCGCTCGATTCATGACCGAGACGTTCCTGGTGGCCATGGCTGCGCCGTCGCAGGGCGCACCGAGTGCGTGGGTGCAGCTGATGCCCTTCGCGCTCGTGCTGGGCATCTTCTATTTCATCATCCTGCTGCCGATGAAACGGCGGCAGCAGAAGGTGGCGACGTTTCTGTCGGGTCTGAAGGAAGGCGACAAGGTCGTCACGTCCGGAGGCATCTACGGCACGATTACGCGCGTCGGCGAGCAGGCGCTCCAGCTGCAGATAGCGGAACGCGTGCGCATCGACGTCTCGCGCAACGCCATCGTCGGGTACCAAGGGCAGGAGCCCGTGGCGCCGGAGGGCAGTGGTAGCTCGTCATGAACAAGAACATTCGCTGGAAAGTCATCACGATAGTCGCGGTGCTGGTGATCTTTGCGGGCGTCGGCGTTTATCCGATCCTCGCCTCCATGTACCACTGGCCGATGCCGGGCTGGCTGCAGCAGAAGCAGTTGAAGCTCGGTCTCGATTTGAAGGGCGGCGTCCACCTCGTGCTGCGCGTGCAGCGCGACGACGCGATTCGTCTGGAGACCGAGACCGAGGCGGAGCGTCTGCGCGATACGCTGCGCACCCGCAACATCCCGTTCACGAGCATCAATTCACCGTCGATTTCGCAGATTCGCGTCGAGGGCATTCCGCCGGCGCAGGATGCAGCGTTCCGCGACGCGTCGGTCGACCTGGCGACCAACTTCGACCGCAGCCCCGGCACCAATGGCAGCTATACGTTCAACATGAAGCCGAACGTGCAGAACACGCTGCGGACCGAGGCGGTCACGCAGGCGCTGCAGACGATCGAGCGTCGCGTGAACGAGCTTGGCGTTGCGGAGCCACAGATCGCGGAGCAGGGCGCCGACGGCGACGAGATCCTCGTGCAGCTTCCGGGCGTCACCGATGTCCAGCACGCGAAGGAAATCATCCGGTCGACGGGACTCCTCGAGTTGAAGATCGTCGAGGGCGGCCCCGCGTCGACGAAGGAGGAGCTGGGCCAGAACGGCGTCCCGCCCGAGGGGATGGAAGTCATTCCGGGCTCGGCGGATACGACCGGCGGAGGCACCGTCTACTACATGGTTCGCCGCGCGGCGGCGGTGAGCGGACGCGATATCACGAACGCGCGGCCGTCGGTCGACCAGAATAATCTGCCGGCGGTCAGCTTCACGCTCAGCAGCGAAGGCGCCCGCAAGTTCGGCACGGTCACCGAAACGAACATCGGGCGACGGCTGGCGATCATTCTCGACGGCCGCGTGATGTCGGCGCCGACGATTCAGTCACGCATCACCGATAACGGCCAGATCACGGGCGTTTCGCGCGACGAGGTCAGCGACCTCTCGCTCATTCTCAAATCGGGCGCGCTGCCCGTGAATCTCAGCTACCTCGAGGAACGGACGATCGGTCCGAGCCTGGGCGCCGACTCGATCCGCTCCGGTATCGAAGCATCGGTCGTCGGCCTGCTGCTGATCATCATGTTCATGCTGATCTACTACAGGCTGTCGGGCGTCAACGCGATCATCGCGTTGATCTTCAACCTGATCATCCTGCTCGGCCTGATGGCGTACATCGGAGCCGTGATGACGTTGCCCGGCATCGCCGGCTTCGTGCTGACGATGGGCATCGGCGTGGATTCCAACGTGCTGATTTTCGAGCGCATCAAGGAGGAGCTCGAAGCGCAGCACGGTGTTCGCGCGTCGATTAACGCAGGCTTCAGCCGCGTGTTCCTCACGCTGCTCGACACGCATATCTCAGCGCTGATCGCGGCCCTGTTCCTGATCCAGTTCGGAACCGGCCCGATCCGCGGGTTCGCGTACACGCTGATCATCGGTCTCGCGTCGAACCTGTTCACGTCGACGTTCGTGTCCAAGACGCTGTTCGAGCTGGAGCTGTCGCGCCACTCCCAACGTCAGCAGGCCGCGACGCTGTCGATCTAGAGACGAGAACGCACATGCATATTTTCACCAACCCCAACTACAACTTCCTGCGGTGGCGGTGGCACGCGGTCGTGCTGTCATGGGTGCTCATCATCGCCGGCCTGGTGACGATCTACACCAAGGGAATGGCCAAAGGGATCGAGTTCGCCGGCGGCACGACGGTCATCATGCAGTTCGACACGACGCCTTCCGTCGAAGCCGTGCGCGACGCACTGAACAAGAACTACCCGGGCGGCGGTCAGGACGCGATTGTGCAGTCCTACGGCGACCCGTCGCTGCGACAGGTGATGGTCCGCGTGCCACAGGTTGGCGCCGAACAGGGCGCCTCGCTGAGCGCGTCGGCGCAGAATGTCGAGGACGCGCTGCGGAAGGCGAACCTCGGGAACTTCAAGGTCGTCGGCACCGAGATCGTCGGTCCGTCAGTCGGCGAGGAGCTGACGCAGAAGGGTATCTGGGCCTTCGTCCTCTCGCTCATCGGCATCCTTGGCTATATCGCGTTCCGCTACGAGTTCTCGTTTGCCGTCGGTGCCGTCGTCGCGACCCTGCACGACGTATTGGTGACCTTCGCGTTCCTGGCGTTTTTCCGTTATGACCTCACGCTGAATGTGATCGCGGCGCTCCTGACGGTCACCGGCTACTCGACCAACGACACCATCGTCATCTTCGACCGCGTCCGCGAGAACATGCGCAAGATGCGGCGCGAATCGCTCAGCGAGATCATCAACATTGCGATCAACCAGACGCTCGGCCGAACGGTCATTACCGCCGGCACGGCGTTGCTGTCCGCGATTGCGCTCTTCCTGTTCGGCGGCGAGGTGCTGCATGGCTTTGCCTTCACGATGATTGTCGGCATCATCACGGGCACGTACTCGAGCGTGTTCGTTGCGGCGGCAATCGTCACGTTCTGGCGGCGGACCAAGCCGTCCAAGCTGTCGACGGCGACGACGGCGCCCGTTGCGGCGCCGGCAGCCGCGTCGTCGCGCAAGTCGAAGTCGCAGCGGAAAGCGCGGGCCTCATAGCTTGGGCCGCCTCAGGGCGGCCCCGACATGCCGGCCGGCTGAAACCGGCCCCTACGATTGACGTATTTCCTCGCCGCGATTCTCGGCATCGTTCAGGGCCTGACCGAATTTCTGCCGGTGTCGTCGACAGCGCACCTGCTGCTCGCCGAGAAGCTGCTCGGATTTCAGGATCCAATGGGTGTGTTCACGGTGATGATTCAGCTCGGGTCGATCCTCGCGATTGTGTGGCTGTATCGCCTGAAGATCGTCCACGTCCTCGTGGGACTGCCATCGGATCCCGATGCACGAAGGTTCGCCGCGATGGTCGCCATCGCCGCTGTCCCCGCACTCGTTGCCGGCGCCCTCTTTTCGGGCTTCGTGAAGTCGGTGCTCTACGACAGTCCGAAGGTGTTCGCCTGGTCGTTCATCATCGGCGGCATCGTGATGCTGCTGGTCGAGCGTTTCCGTCCGAAGCCGACCATTCTGAATGCGGAGCACACGCCCATTTCCCGGGCGCTCGGTGTCGGCATCTGCCAGATGCTGGCGCTCGTGCCCGGTGTCTCCCGCAGCGGGGCAACCATCGTCGGCGGCATGCTGATGGGGCTCGATCGTCCTGCGGCGGCGGAGTTCTCCTTCTTCCTGGCGATTCCGACGATGACGGCTGCGTTTGCCCACGATCTGCTCGAGCTGCGTAGCTCGCTGACGTCCGAACGGACGGCCGAGATTGCGATCGGGTTCGTTGCCGCGTTTATCGCCTCCTTGATTGTGATTCGGCCGTTTCTCGAGTTCATCCGGCGGGCGGGGTTTTCACCGTTCGCGTGGTATCGAATCGCGCTCGGAGCGGTCATCGTCGCGGCGCTGGCGGCGGGCTGGAGATAAGGCGTGGCAGGCAGCGCGATAGGATCGTGGCTGAGGCGCCGCTTCCTCGCGGGCTTCTTCGTGACCGTCCCGCTGGTGATCAGCATTGCCGCCCTGATGTGGATCTTCGGTATCATTGACGACTTCACGGCACCGCTGGCGACGCGGCTGGTGGGTCGTGCCGCGCCGGGCGTCGGCATCCTGATCATGGTGCTGTTCGTCCTGGCGGTCGGCGCCGTGGCGACCAACGTGATCGGTCGGCGCATCCTTGGACGCGCGGAGCTGCTGCTGACCCGAGTGCCCGTCTTCAAGACGATTTACTCGCCGGTCAGACAGCTGGTGGCGGCCTTCTCGCCGGACAACGAGTACGGCTTCAAGCGCGTCGTGATGGTGGAGGATGAACGCCGCGGTCTCGTAATGGGGTTTCTGACGAAGGAATTCACGGTCGACCGCGGCAAGGGTCCCGAACAACTGATAGCGGTCTATGTGCCGACCAATCATCTGTACCTGGGCGACATCGTGCTGTACCCGCGTGCGCGCGCCTTCTATCCCGATGTGACGGTCGAGCAAGGCATCCGCATTTTCCTGACCGGCGGGATGTCGATGCCGGGAAAGATCGAATCTGGCGCGCCGTAGAGACGCGCCCTGCACACGAGAGGACGAATGAGACCGACGACTGGATTGTTGAGGGGAGCCGGCCGCCTGTTCGCGCTGCTGGCACTATGGGCGGCTGTATTGGCGGTGCCGTCGCGCGCGCTGGCGCAGCAACCCGGGCCGGCAGGCGCGCCGGCGCAGACCGAGCGCCCGGCAGGTGGCGAGGCGAGCCTCGTGCTGCCGGACCTGCAAAGCGTGGATGTAGGCGGCTACAACGGGCGCACGCTGCTGATGGGTGGCATGGTGGTCGCCGCGCTCGGCATCGCCTTCGGCCTCATCATCCTCACGCAGCTGAAGAACCTGCCGGTCCACCGGTCGATGCGGGAGGTCTCGGAGCTGATCTACGAGACGTGCAAAACGTATCTGATCACACAGGGCAAGTTCATCGGCCTGTTGTGGGCGTTCATTGCGGTGATCATTGCCGGCTACTACGGATGGTTGAACCCGATTCCCGGCAAGTCCGTCGGGACGACGCTGCCGATTATTCTGCTGTTCAGCATCATCGGCATCCTCGGCAGCTACAGCGTCGCGTGGTTCGGCATCCGGGTAAACACCTACGCGAACTCGCGCACGGCGTTCGCCAGCCTGGAGGGCAGGCCGTATCTGGTCTACGCGATCCCGCTTCGTTCGGGAATGAGCGTGGGGATGATGCTCATCAGCATCGAGCTGCTGATCATGCTGTTCATCCTCCTGTTCATCCCGAGCGACTACGCGGGCCCGTGCTTCATCGGCTTCGCGATCGGCGAGTCGCTGGGCGCGGCGGCGCTGCGAATCGCCGGCGGCATCTTCACGAAGATCGCCGACATCGGGTCCGACCTGATGAAGATCGTCTTCAACATCAAGGAGGACGATGCCCGGAACCCCGGCGTCATCGCGGACTGCACGGGCGACAACGCAGGCGATTCGGTCGGCCCGAGCGCCGATGGATTTGAGACCTACGGCGTCACCGGCGTCGCGCTCATCACCTTCATCATGCTGGCCGTGCCCCAGTCGGCGACGCAGGTGAAGCTGCTCGTCTGGATCTTCGTGATGCGCGTGATGATGATCATCGCCAGCGCAGGCTCGTACCTCCTCAACGAAGCGATTGCGAAGGGACGCTACTCGAACGTCACGCGCATGAATTTCGAGGCGCCACTCACGTCGCTCGTCTGGCTCACCTCGATCGTCTCGGTCATTTTGACCTTCGTCGTCTCTCGGATACTGATTCCCGATCTCGGTGACGGCACGTTGTGGTGGAAGCTGGGCATCATCATCACGTGCGGCACGCTTGCCGGCGCCATCATCCCCGAGCTCGTCAAGGTCTTCACGTCCGTTGAATCGAGCCACGTCAAGGAGGTCGTCACCTCCTCGCGCGAAGGCGGCGCATCCCTCAACATCCTTTCAGGTTTCGTCGCCGGCAACTTCAGCGCCTACTGGCTGGGCCTCAGCATCGTCTCGCTGATGTCGATCGGGTACTTCGTCAGCTCGTCGACCGAGTCGATGTCGAACCTCATGCTGGCGCCGGCCGTGTTTGCATTCGGCCTCGTCGCCTTCGGGTTCCTCGGCATGGGCCCCGTGACAATCGCGGTGGACTCCTACGGTCCGGTGACCGACAACGCGCAGTCTGTCTTCGAGCTTTCGGTCATCGAAGGCATCCCGGGCATCAAGGACGAATTGAAGCGCGACTTCGGGCTGAACGTCGCATTCGACAAGGCCAAGGATCTGCTCGAAGAGAACGACGGCGCCGGCAACACGTTCAAGGCAACCGCCAAGCCCGTGCTGATCGGCACCGCGGTGGTCGGCGCGACGACGATGATCTTTTCGATCATCATGGAACTGACCAACGGGCTGACCAGGGATCTCGACAAACTATCGCTGCTGCATGCACCTTTTCTGCTCGGACTCGTGACGGGCGGCGCCATCATCTACTGGTTCACCGGCGCCTCGACGCAGGCGGTGACCACAGGCGCGTACCGGGCGGTGGAATTCATCAAGGCCAACATCCGCCTGGAGGGTGTCGAGAAGGCCTCGGTGGCCGACAGCAAGAAAGTCGTCGAGATCTGCACGCAATATGCGCAGCGGGGGATGTTCAACATCTTTCTCACGGTGTTCTTCGCGACCCTGGCCTTTGCGTTCGTCGAGCCGTTCTTCTTCATCGGCTACCTGATTTCGATTGCGCTTTTCGGTCTCTATCAGGCGGTGTTCATGGCCAATGCCGGCGGGGCGTGGGACAACGCGAAGAAGATTGTCGAGACCGAACTGAAGATGAAGAACACGCCGCTTCACGCGGCGACGGTGGTGGGCGACACCGTCGGTGACCCATTCAAGGACACTTCGTCGGTTGCTCTGAACCCGGTGATCAAGTTCACAACGCTGTTCGGACTGCTTGCGGTCTCGCTCGCGGTGCGGTTGAGCACGGAGGCGGGCAGCACTGTGAGCCATGGGCTGGCGGCGGCGTTCCTCGCCGTGTCAATCGTGTTCGTGTATCGCTCGTTTTACGGGATGCGTATCGGGTCTGCGCACTAAGGTGTTGCGTGTATCGTCGATTCCCTCTTGCGCTGAAAGGGAACCGGTATAAAATGCCCGGTCTTTGCCCCTTACAGCGGGGGAGCACATTAGAAGATCCGGTGTCTAAGTTGACTGTCGGCCGATCTCGCGGGAGGGCCGGGCGTTTCGTTGACACCTATTTTTTGCGGTAGCTATAATCGGCCGCCCTTGGCGAGCTCAGCCGCGTCTGTGGAAAGAAAGGAACGCCGCTAAGGCGTTCCGGAAGAATGAGGACGCGGCGCGGCAGCCGACGGCCGTACGTTCAGGAGGGTTAAGTCCGGTGCCAAAGGATATGTTCCGCGATATCGTGGATCCCACAGTCAAGGTCGGAAGCCAGCAGTGGTACACGGTTCCGGTCTCGATTCTGGTCCATACGGCCGCGGTGCTCGCGCTGATCGTGATTCCGCTGATGGCGGCCGATGTGCTGCCGACGCCACCGTCGATGCTGGCGTTCGCCGCCGCTCCGCCACCACCACCACCGCCGCCGCCGCCGCCGCCGCCACCGCAGGCAGCGGCACCCAAGCCTGTCGTCGAGGTGAACCCCGCCGCCGCGCCGGTGGAAGCCCCGCGCGAGATTGCTCCCGAGCCCCCAGATACCAGTTTTGAGCGCGCCGAACCGACGGGCATCGCCGGCGGCGTCATCGGCGGTGTCGTGGGCGGCATTCCGGAAGCTCCGCCGCCTCCGCCTCCACCGCCTGCAGCGCCCGTGCGTGTTGGCGGCAACATCAAGCCGCCGATGAAGACCAAGGATGTGCGGCCCACTTATCCCCCGATCGCGCAGTCGGCGCGTGTGCAGGGCGTGGTGATTATCGAAGCCACCATCGGCCCCAACGGCAAGGTGCAGGACGCACGCGTGCTGCGCTCGATTCCGTTGCTGGACGCGGCGGCGCTTGACGCGGTGCGGCAGTGGGAGTTCACGCCGACGCTGCTCAACGGCGTCCCGGTGCCGGTCATCATGACGGTTACCGTGCAGTTCACGCTCAGTTAAACAACCACCAGGCAAACGACTACACGCCAGTTTTTCTACCAGCGGAGGATGCAGTAATGGAAGTGAGCAAGATGCGTCAAATTGCCCGAATCGCATGTGCCGGGCTCGGAATGGTTGCGCTCAGCACCCCGGCCTTTGCACAGGCTGCGGGTGCCGGTGGTTTGAACCTCATCGACATCGCTCAGAACATGTCCGGCATCGCCATCGCGGTCGCCGTCGTCCTGTTCGTCATGTCGTTCTGGTCGGTCGGTGTCGCCATCGAGCGCATCTACACCTACAACCAGGCCCGCAAGCAGTCGAAGCTGTATGCGCCGCAGGTGGCCAAACATCTCAAGGACGGACGCCTGAAGGAGGCCATCGCGCTCTCGGCCTCGAAGGACTACCGCTACAGCCACCTCGCCAAGGTCGTGCTGGCGGGCCTGCAGGAATACCAGTTCCAGCAGGAAACCGGCGGCTCGACGCTGAACCGTGAAGACGTGCTCGACACCGTTCGCCGCTCGATTCAGCGCGCCACGGCGCTTACCGCGTCGGATCTGAAGAAGGGCGTCAGCACGCTGGCCACGATCGGTTCGACGGCTCCGTTCGTCGGACTGCTCGGCACGGTCGTCGGCGTCATCAACGCGTTCGTTGGCATCGCTTCCACGGGTTCGGGTGGTATCGGCGCCGTGTCGGCTGGTATTGCGGAAGCGTTGATCGAAACCGCGCTGGGACTGTTCGTCGCGATTCCGGCGGTCTGGTTCTATAACTTCCTGACGAGCCGGATCGAGTATTTCAACGTGGAGATGGACAACTCCTCGTCCGAGCTCGTCGATTACTTCATCAAGAAGACGGCGTAGTTGGTTTGCGATTTATGATTAGGGGTTGGTGATTCGCGAAATCACTAGTCCCTAGTCGCAAATCACCATCGAGTTGGAGTCGTAACTATGGCAATGCAACTGGGTGGCGGCGGCGGAGTCAAATCCGACATCAACGTCACCCCGCTCGTCGACGTCATGCTGGTGCTCCTCATCATCATGATGATCATCGCGCCGCTGCTCCAGAAGGGCGTGGACGTCCGGCTGCCAATCGCGACCAATAGCGCGAGCAAGCCGGAGACGCAGGACCAGACGGTCCTCGGCATCAAGGCCGACAAGACGGTCTGGATCAACGGCGTCGAGGTCCGCAAGGAGGAGATGCGCACGCGCCTCGAGGCGATTCTCGAGACCAAGAAGGAAAAGCTGATCCTCATCAAGGCCGATGAGGACGCGCCCTACAGCGCCATCATGGACGCGATGGACGAGCTCCGCGCCAGCGGCATCGAGGATGTTGGTCTGATTACCGACAGCAAGGCGTCCAGCGCGCTCTCGCAGGGAGGCAAGTAATGTCGTCCCACGCGCACAAGCACTACGGCGCCGACGCGGTCTACAAGGGCACGGTCCCGCAGCCGAACGCGGATATGAACATCACGCCGATGATCGACGTGCTGCTCGTGCTCCTCGTCATCTTCATGGCCGCGCTCCCGCTGTCACAGAAGGGTCTCGACATCAACCTTCCGCCCGAGACCAACGCGCCGCAGCAGAACACGCCGATCAGCCAGATCGTGCTGGAGTACACCGCTGACAAGAAGATTTCGATCAACCACCAGGACGTCCAGCTCCCCGAGCTCGAAGAGAAGCTCCGCACCATCTTCGAGGATCGCAAGGACAAGACGATGTTCATCAGTGGTGACGGCGCGCTGCGCTACGGCGACATCATCAACGTGATCGATGCAGCCAAGGGCGCGGGCGTGGAGAAGGTCGGTATTGTCACCGAAGGCATGAAGAAGGGCGCCGGGGCCGGTACCACGCCGGGCGCCTAACCAGCCTGCCTCGCCGTAGCCGCAGGCGAGGGCGGGATCGAATCCGTACAGCAAAAGGGCCGTCTCTCGGGACGGCCCTTTTGTTTTGCTGGACGTGTCGGAATTATTCGGTGGAAGCCACGAAGCCGTCCAGCTCACCCTCGGAGAGCATCCGCGGCCGGCCACGGTGTTGAGCCTGGAGACGTTTGCGTTCCGCCATGCCGCGCTTGATGACCTGGGCGAGATCTTCGCGGTTGAACGGCTTGACGATATAGCCGACAACTCCGTGGCGAAGCGTCACCATGGGATCCATTTCGACGAGACCCGTCGCCAGCACCATCGCGATGTCCGGACAGAGACGGCCGATCTGATCGATCAGCCAGATGCCGTCATGGCCGGGCATCCGGATGTCGCACAGCGCGACGTCGATCGCCGAATCGCGCGCGATTTCCAGGGCCGTGTCGGCGTCCCCAGCCGTCTTGACGCCATAGCCCATATCGGACACCCATCTCGATAGCACCCTGCGAACGCCTTCGTCGTCATCCACGACGAGAATGGTGCCCGGAATCTGTTCTGCCATGTTCTCCGTAAACCTTTTCGGTTGATCCACAGCGGAGCAGAACTGGTGCCCTGCCATGGCCGGAAATGCTCCTGAAATCAGTTGAATTTCAAGGAACACACGGCGCCTCTGTGCGCTGCCCACGCATCAATGGGCGCCTATGCCGCACGGACGTCTACGACTCGGCGTGGGTCTCGGGCAACGTCCAGGGCCGGCTGCCGCCGTCGTTCATGGTGATCGCGCGTTCCAGGCCTACCAGGACGAGATCGGGGACGAGCACATCGAACAGGTTCTCACGCTCGAACAGTCGCGCGAACCCGCCCGTTCCCACGACAATCGCGCTCTCGTCGCGAAACGCTTCGAGGCGCATCGCGCGAGTGAGGCCCGCGATCATGTCGCGGGTCCCGAAGTACAGTCCCGATTGAATGCTTTCGACGGTTGAACGGCCGATGACGTCACGTGGCGGCACGATTTCCACCGTCGGGAGCCGCGCGGTATTTTTCTCGAGCGCCTCCATGGCGATTCGAAGTCCGGGAACGATGGCGCCGCCGAGATATTCGCGACCGGCGGCTATGACGTTGATCGTCGTCGCCGTACCGAAGTCGACCACGATGACATTCCGATTCGGGTAGAGATGGACCGCGGCGATGGCGGTCGCGATGCGATCCGGACCGACTTCTGCTGGATTGCGGTAGCGAATCTTGAGTCCCGTTCTGGTGCCCGCCTGCAGGACGAACGGATCGACGCTGAAGTACTTGTGGCAGCAGCTTCTCAGGGAGTAGAGCATGTCGGGCACGACCGAGCAGATAGCGATTCGATCGACGCGCGATGGCTCGTGGCCGTTCTCGCGCAGCACGGCACGCAGGAAGATCCCCAGCTCGTCGGACGCTGCCGGCGGCCGGGACGTTTTGCGAAACTGCAGCCGCGATACGCCATCCTCGAAGATGCCGCCGAAGATATGGCTGTTGCCGACGTCAAGCGCGAGAATCATGCTGGCGCCAGCCTCGTCATGAATAGCTTTCGGCCTTCGACGGAAACCGGCCGCCCTTGACGTCCTCGTCGTAGCGGTTCAAGGCGTCAGTGAGGATCGCGCTGCCGTCGACGTACTGCCGGACGAATCGCGGCGCGGGCCCGTCGCCGACGCCCCACAGGTCCTGAAGCACCAGGATCTGTCCATCCGTACAGGCGCCGGCGCCGATGCCAATCGTCGGGATGGCCAGCTCGGACGTGATGCGAGCCCCGAGCTCCGCTGGAATGCATTCGAGCACGATCGAGAAACAGCCAAGCTCCTCCAGCGCATGCGCCTGCGTACGGATCTTTTCCGCATCCGCCGATTCGCGTCCCTGCACGCGGAAGCCTCCGAACTGATGGACGAACTGCGGCGTCAGGCCGACGTGACCCATCACGGGCACACCGGACCCGATGATGTGGCGAATGACGTCTTCATGACCGTCGACGCCTTCGAGTTTGATGGCCTGCGCCCCGCTTCGCATCAGCGCCTCTGTCGCGCGCATCGCGGCTGCGATGCCGCGGCGGTACGACAAGAACGGCATGTCCGCAATCAGGAGCTTGTCGGTCACCGCCCGCGCGACGGCCGCGGTGTGCAGCGCCATCACCGCGAGGGTCGCCGGGACGGTCGTCGGATGGCCGTGCATGACCATCGCGGCGGAATCACCGACGAGGACGGCGTCGACCTGGGAACGCTGGACCAGGTAAGCCGACCAGGCGTCATAGGCCGTCACCATCGAGATCTTTTTTCGCTCGGCTTTGAAGCGTGCGAAGTCGCGAACCGTAGTCACGCGTCCTCCCGGACGGAAAAACGGTCGGCGATGTGCGGGTTGAGCGGGCGAGCGAGGGCGGGACTGTCAGGTACCTGTCTCATGGATCAGGTCCTCCTTGAAAGAGCCGGTGAAGCGTCCAGGTCACCGTTCGCGAGTGAATCGGCGCCTTTCCACTATCTTACTGTGACTCGCGTCAATCTTGATCGGTGCCGGCCTTTTTTGCATCGGCGAAACATCACCGGACTAGAATGTTTCGTCGTTTCTTAACACTCTGGAGATCACAATGATGAATTCGCCGGCATGGCGGCGCGCCTGTGCGTATGCGCTTGGCGCATGCGTGAGCCTGCTCTGTGTTTGTTCAACCCTGAGCGCCCAATCCATCACCGACGGCGCCATCGGAGGCGTCGTGACGGACCAGACAAAGGCCGTCGTCCCGGGCGCGTCGATCACCGCCCGCAACGTCGCGACAAATGCGACGGCCGAGGCCGTCAGCGACGACACAGGCCACTTTTCAGTCATCCACCTCCAGCCGGGCGTTTACTCGGTTGCGGTCATGCTCACTGGATTCGGTTCGTATCAGCAGGACAATGTCACCGTCGAAGTCGGACGCACGACCAGTCTCGATGTGTCGCTCGGCGTTGCCGGCCAGGCCGAGACCGTCGAAGTGACTGCACAGGCGCCGATCGTCAACACCGAACAGTCAGATTTTTCCACGAACATCAACCAGACGACGATCGCCAACCTGCCGACCAACACACGGCGCTGGTCCACGTTCGCGCTGGCGACTCCAGGCGCCGCGCCGGACGGGAACTTCGGGCTCGTGAGCTTCCGCGGGATCTCCGGATTGCTGAACAGCAATTCAGTCGATGGCGGCGACAACACGCAGGCGTTTTTCGCGGAGGAACGCGGCCGCACGCGTCTCGCCTACTCGTTGAGCGCGGATGCCGTCCAGGAATTTCAGGTGACGACATCGAACTATTCGGCGGAGTACGGGCGCGCCGCGGGCGGCGTCGTCAACGCCGTGACCAAGAGCGGCACCAACCAGCTTCGCGGCTCGGGTTTTTACTTCATACGAGACAACAAGTGGGGCTCGACAAACCCGTTCCAGACACAGGTGCAGCTGGTCGGAGGTGTCCCGACCACCGTGCAACTCAAGCCGAAGGATCGGCGGCAGCAGTTCGGCGCAACGATTGGCGGTCCAATCCGAAGAGACCGCGCCTTCTTTTTCTTCAGCTTTGACCAACAGAAGCGCAAATTCCCTGGCGTCGCCGCCCCGAACAACCCGGCGGCGTTTTTCGCGCCGTTCAGCGCGGCCGAGCTCGCAACGTTCGCATCGCGCGGCATAACGCCTGCGCAGCAGGACGCGGGTCTCGTCTTTCTGCAGGGACTCACCGGCGTTGTCGCGCGTACGGGCGATCAGACTCTGTTTCTCCCGAAGGTCGACATAAACGTCAACAACAACAACAAGCTGGCGGTGACGTACAACCGATTGCGCTGGCACTCGCCGGCCGGGGTTCAGACCGCCGCCGTCGTGTTCCGCGGTGTCGAGAGCTGGGGCAATGACGGCGTCCAGGACGACTGGACGACGGCCCGCTACACCTCGGTTCTTGGGAGCAGCATCAGCAACGAGCTCCGTTTCCAGTGGGGACGGGATTTCGAGTTTCAAAGCAGCCAGCCACCGATTCCGGGGGAGCCTGTCTCGGCCGCGGGCCGCACGCCCGCGACCGACATCTCGGGCGCCGGCGGCCTCAGTTTCGGCAAGCCGAATTTCCTCGAGCGGCGGTCGTATCCGGACGAGCGCCGGACTGAATTCGGCGACGTCGTAACGATGTCGCGGGGCTCGCACTTGATCAAGATCGGCGGCGACGTGAGTCGCGTGTCCGACGTCCTGGACAACCTGTTTCAGGAAGGCGGCGTGTACGCCTATAACAACCGCGTCGACTTCATCTCCGACTTCGCGACGTTCAAGGCAGCCGCGCCGCAGATCAATTACACAAGCTTCAGCCAGGGCATTGGTCCGTCGGCGTTCAAGTTCGCCACGGTGGACTTCGACGCGTTCGTTCAGGACAACTGGCACGTCACGCAGCGCACGACGCTCAATCTGGGGCTGCGCTACGACTACGAGCGTCTGCCGAAGCCGCAGATTCCCAATCCGGCACTGGCGGCGACGTC
>Ga0075424_100000840_pt1 | contig 25327 bp, 23 predicted proteins | sample SoiMethybrSBSTD3_FD_75301 | JGI IMG/M metagenome (GOLD analysis project Ga0075424, IMG submission 75301) | Bulk soil microbial communities from a Populus tree surrounding site in Tennessee, USA - Soil MetaG P. TD hybrid SBSTD3 | ecosystem: Environmental > Terrestrial > Soil > Tree plantation... | reverse complement strand
TTCAAGAGCTGCGTCTCGTCATACGCATCCGCCTTGTGCGCAGCCACCATCTGCGTGTCCGACGATCGGATATACGCAACTGGAACATCGGGAATCGGCGACGCGTTCGAATCGAACTGTCGATCGTCCCCGGGTACGATGAAAAGGCGGCCAGTCTGAACACCAGTGTTCGCCTCGCCATCGGCCACGCGTCTGCGCAGCGCACGCTCGATCCGTTCGAACATGTCTTCGGCAAATTGTTGGGGATAGTCGAACAGCTGTTCCACTTCCGGTTTGAGGTGCGGTAACTTCCGCCAGCCGCTCACCCAGGCGAGCTTGTCGCTGGCGGCTTCCTCACCGACAAAGACATCTTCCAGACCAAAGCGTGTCACGGCATCGGGCTGCAGGGTTTTGAGCGCCATGTGCTCGATGAGATCGGATGAAAACCCATACAGGACTCCATACGGAGAGTACGCGCCGGCAACGGGCCGGAAGCGTTGACAGTCGTCACACAACGCTTTCGACACGCGACCGATCCGTGGTTCGTATTCTTGGAGCAGCTGAACGTGTCGCCGCCCCATGGGCGTATACGCCACCTGCCCATCCCCATCGGTCGTGATGAAGAGGTGCTCGATCATGCTGTACGCACCCAACAACTCGATGCGATTCAGAAACAACTCTGGATCCGGAGACACGCCCTGACAAATGGCGTCTGCCAATTCAAGCCGCTTCCGATCATCTTCACTGTGACAGGCGTGTTCATACGCCTCGAGCAGCGGCACGAGATCCTGAATCAGCAGCGCGAAATCCAGGGCATTGGAGGTGCGGGTGTTCAGAACCAGACTGCTCTCATCGAGCGACACAGCCTTCTTCATGGAGTAGTAGCGAATCTGTGACCGCAGGTGGCCGGCAGCCATGCGAACGCCGGCTTTGTGGATCTCAATCCGGTCTGCGTCCGAAAGACTCTCGGCGATTCTTTCTGCAACTTCGAAATAGGCGCCCAATTCATCGGTGGCGGGACTCTGCGCCATCTGCACCAGCCATCGCGCATCTCGCACGAGCACCGGCTGATCAGTCGGTGTGCGTGTCCATAGCTGGTCGAGCACGCCTTGAACGTGCGCGAGCCGATCCCCGGCGCTGCTCGATCCGGCATCCCACAGCCGCATACTCAACAGCGCAAGGCACCGAATCACATACAGGTTGAACAGCGTGTGCGCGTAGTGCACGCGACCACCGCGACCCGGCCACCGCGTCTGCCGCCACAAATGAAAGCCGCGGATCATCATCTCCGCCGGATCGATCAGGCCGTTGTGCAGCCCGGGAATCTCACGAGGCCTGAACCCGCGTGCCCAGTGCGCGTCTTCCAGTTGACCTCGAAGACGCGATTGGCCGTCGGTGACTCCGGCGAGTGTGAAGAAGCAATCCTCGAAGTGACGAGAGAGAAGGGAACCGTCCTGCAGGTATCTGATCGGCTTTCGTTGGGCGTTCAGGACCTCCTGGATCCGTTCGACGATCGCATCGCGATGGGCCAGGAAGAATTGGAGAAGTTCGATGTGCGCCTGAAACGGCACCTCACCCTCATTGCAGAACGACACGCTGCTTCATCACCCATGCATACACGAACTGCAGGACAGAAATGACCGCGATGAGGACCGTCGTGAGAAGCCAGCCCCGATCCACAACTGCGAGCGATGTTCCCGCGGCGATATCGTAGACATTGTTGACGACGAACACGATCAACGAGAGCGCGAACAGCCAGGCAGCGCTGCGGCTGCGCAGCAGCAGGGCAACTGCGGCCGCGAGCGGCAAGAGCAGCGCGATGTCGGTCGCGATCACGAACCACGACGGCTGAGCGGCGTAATACGCCGCCTCGTTGGCGTCAACGTCGGATAGCCTGCCTGCTTGCGCCATCAAGATGGTGTACGCGCCCGACCCGTTCCACAGCAGCGTCAGAATCGCCACGACCCACAGGTGCGTGGGCGACCGACGGATTGGCGTCGAACTCGTCGACATACGTCAACCCGCAACCTACCGAACCGTGAGCGGCCAGTACACTTCCGTCCGCCAATCCTTCACGTCCGGGAAATCGCCTGGGTCGGTCACGTACGATTCCCACGGCCCGACGCCAGGACGGTATCCGTTGGTGTCCATCCAGCGTTCCATGGCGACGTACGTTTCGCTGAGCGAGTCGTACGAGCCGGCGTGAACGGCCACGGCCATGGCGCCGCCGGGCAGTTCTCCTGCCTCCACGTCCCCCTGACCGGGTGCTGATGCGGCGAGCGGCACGCCGATCTGCATGTCGAAGAGACCCGGGCCGGAGGTGAGGTAGCGCGCCGTCGGCCGTCCGGCGATCGCCAATCCCGCTTGCATCGCATACGGAAACGCTTTCCCCAACGCCTCGGCGATCGCCTTGGCGATCTCGTGGCGGCCGGCTTTCGCGCGCACGAACAGGAACGGCTGCGGACGCATCTCGCGGCGCTCGATCGACAACGTGGGCATCTCGGATCTCCGGGAAGAATCGACGGTCACGTGATAGAGGCCGATGCACGGCCCCGAGGTTTCGACGACCGCCGCGTGCGTGCGCCGTACTCGCATCGACGCTGCTGCGAACGACGCGCGATACGCGATTGGCGTCGTGCCGTAACGTCGGCGAAACGCGCGCGTGAAGACTTCATGACTGTTGAATCCCGTGCCGAGCGCGACGTCGAGCACCGAGTCGTTCGTCGATACCAGCCGCGCCGCCGCGCGATCGAGGCGCAGCCGCAGCGTGTACTGCTTCGGCGTCTCACCCACCATCACGCGAAAGGCGCGGTGCAGGTGAAAGGGCGACCAGCCCGCCCGCGCCGCGATGCCGTCGAGCGTCGGATCGTCGATCGTCCGCAGACGGCGAAGCAGATGAAGCAGGGCGCGGTCGGACGGCACGCCCGAAATCATAGACGAGAGGGCTGGCTCGTCTCTTGATGTTTCTTGCGATTGGTTCCTGGCATGGGGCTCGCTACTGCGCCGGCGATAAAATGGGCGCATGGCAGGGAGTGACGACGTGAAGGCAAGCGCGCCTCACGTGCCTGGCCGCCGAGCGTAGTGCGCGAAGGCGGCAAGCTCACCTACGACGATTTCCTCCTGTTTCCCGACGACGGGAAACGACACGAGGTGATCGACGGGGAGCATTACGTGACGCCGTCGCCGAACGTGAGCCACCAGCGGGTTGTGGGAACCCTCTTCGGGGTGATCTGGACCCATCTTCAATCACATCAGATCGGCGAGGTCTTCATGGCGCCCCTGGATGTCGTGATGTCGAGGCACGATGTCGTGGAGCCCGACATTCTCTATGTGTCGAACGATCGGCGGGCGCACATTCTCACAACGCTGAACATCCAAGGCGCCCCGGATCTGGCCATCGAAGTGACCTCCAAGGGAACGCGGAAGCGCGACGAGACGATCAAGCGACGGCTCTATGAGCGCGGAGTGTCCGAGTACTGGGTAGTCGATCCCGAGATCGCGGTGATCAGGATTTACCAGCGGGAAGGAGACCGATTCGCGCGCGTGAGAGAGCTGTCTCGTGAGGCTGGAGACGCGCTGACGACACCCGTGCTCCCAGGGCTCGAGATCGCGCTTCAGCGCGTCTTCGCGCGCGACGAGTAGCCTGCCAACACGAGCCTATCGTTTGGCCTGCTCCGACAGCGTCGCCCGGGACGTGATCGTGCGCCCCGGCGTCACAACCACATCGAGGACCATCGGCTGATATCCCTCGTCGACAATCGTGATCTGGTGCGGACCGGCAACGAGCTCGAGCGGATGGTAATAGCCGTTGAAGTCGTCGACGCGGCCCTTCAGCACGCCATCGACGTAGACCCTCGAACGCCACGGTGTGACGTCGAGTTGCACGCCACCAGTCGGTGCATCATCGGAGAGCGGAACGAGCGGCACCGGCGAGCCGACGTAGAACACCGGCAGACTCCAGCCCCAGAACACCGGGAACGTGGCGAGGCCAACAGTACGGTCGCCGCGAAGACGAACGAACGCTGGCTGGATGCTCGTCGGTATCGGGCGCACCACCATGCGGCCGCCGCGCCCGTCAGAGCCAGGACTGGACACAGCACGGCCTGTCGCCGATCGCGGTGAAGCCTGTCCTCGCTGCTGCGCCGACGTCGCGGCAACGCTCAGAAGCACCAGCACCGTCGTCAGTTGAACCAGGCGTCTCATGCAGACACTCGGCGCATGCCAATGATCCTGCACTCGCGCCCGTTAGAACGCAACCTTGAGGCCGATCCGCGCAGCGCGCGGCGGCTGGATCGCGGTCGGCACGCGGAAGGTTGGCCCGGTGGTGACGTCCTCCTCGACTTCGTTGTTCGTGTTGAGGAGATTGAACACCTCGAAGACGCCGGCCACCCTGGCCCGCCCCACGGCGAACGTCTTCTCGACATGCGTGTCGAGTGAGAACGTAAACGTGAAGCGCGTGCGTCCGAGGCGGTAGCCGTTGATTGCTTCCGGACCTTGATTGAGGTCCGGCACGATCGCCAACCGCGAGAACGGCTGCCCATCCTGATAGCGCGCCACGGCGCTCGCGGCCCAGTTGTGCGGCGCCGCATACTGCGCCCACCACTTGATCACATACCCGCGGTCGACGAACCCATGACCGTAGGCATAGGCGCGCGCGTTCGGGTTCTCGAACAGCTCGCCGATGACGCCGGGATCGCTTTCAAACGGATGGAATCCGCGATTGCCGGCGATCACCCAGCCTTGATACGACGAGCCGTCGAAGCGCGTGCGGAACCGGGAGCCAATCGCCCCGTCGATCGTCACCTCGAATCCGTCGTACTTCCCGAATGTCGCCGGTGGATTGGTCAGCAGATACTGATCGAGCCCAAAGCTCGACGGCCGGCGATCATACACAGGAAGCGGACGCTCCTCGGGCGGATCGCGAAACGGCTCGCCGAGATCGACGACGTAGCGCAGCACATACGCCTCGTCCCCCGCGCCAACGTTCACCGAGCCGATCAGATCGCGCTCGCGCCGCTTCACACCCGTGATCCGCAACGACCATCCGCCGAACCGCGTCTCGATTCCGACCACGCCCTCGTCCGTCGAAGGACGACGAAGATCGGGATCGATGCGATTGGGCCCGATCGCGCTGCAGCATGGACCAACCGCTGCGACAAACGCACCGTACTCGCCATTCTGCAGAAGGCGATCGCCGTTCAGATCGTTCCAACGGTAGACACGTCCGGCGGCGGCGGCCGGATCGCCGTACGCGAAGTCGTCGAGCGCCAGACGATGCCCATAGCGGGCGTAGCCACCGAACAACGCAATCGGTTTCACTACGACCCATCGTCCGGAAAGACGCGGCTCGGTAGTGATCCACGAGATGCCATTGGCTGCTCCCGCGGCGGAACCGCGTGCCGTGTCGAGACGCACACCGGCATCGACCGTGACGTGCGCGCCGAGCATGACGCGATCGGTAAGGTACGCGGCGAATTCAGTGGACGCCCAGTGTGATTCGGGCGAGCGGAACTCGTACTCCCAGATCCGAGCCGGAAGGTCGTCAACCAATTCGGCGACTGGCGGCGACGTCTGTCCACGGGTCACCGCGGTATTGCGCGACACGGTGGCGCCCGCCTGTAGCAGCTGACGACTTCCCCATCGACCAAGGGAACGTGTCATCTCCGCGCGCGCGGTGATGCGTCGCCGCGTGCCTGGCATGACCTCGAACAGCATCGGCACCGGTCCGTCACGAAGCCGATCAACGGTTCCTGCGGATCCCATGCGATCGCCGATTGTCGGCAACCTCGGCGTCATCGTCCCCTGCGCCAGTCCCGACGAAACGGACCACAGCGTGCCCGTCGGCGCGGCTCGATTCCACGTCGCGTGAGCGGTCGCAAACGTGTCAGTCTCGCGGACATCGCGATTGCGAAAGCGCGCGCGTCCGACATAGGGCATGCCCGTACGATCGACACTGCCAATCACGCGCACCTGACCCCGCGCGTCCTGAAAATTGGCGGCAGCAAACAGCGAGTTGACATGAGTCGCGAGCGGGTTGGGATCGAACGGCTCCACGCGATCCGAGGCGATGCGGCGCCCCGTGACGAAGAGGCCGGCGGTCGAAGCGAGCGGCCCTCCCGCGTGCGCAACCCATTCTTGATGACCATCGAACTTCGCGATCGGCGCCGCGTGCACCGGGTCGGGGTCCGCTTGCCACCCGGCGGAGATGAAGCCCGCCTCGGTGCCGCCTGTCCAAACGCTGCTGCCACTCTTTGGTACAAGAGACAGCAGCGGGCCCGGCCCGCTGGTCGATGCCGGCAGCAAGGACGTCGACACGGCCAGCGACGCGATGGACTGTTGCGATGGGCGCAACAGCGGAATGCCGAGGCGAGCCGGGTCGGTCACGTCGAGATCGTCGAGCGCGATGGTCGTGTGACGCCACGAGCTGGCCTGTCCGCCGATCAGCGCTGCTTCGCCCAAGTAGAGACCGCCAGTCGACATGCGGTCCACGATCAGCGGTGCGACGGTCGTCTCGACGATCGAAGAGAGAGGGTCGTCGGCCGGCAGCGTGTCGAGGAGCGGTTCGTCGATGGTACGAACGATCCGCACCGGTTCACTCGACACCACGCGAAACGAGGACTCGCCGTCCTCGTCCGCGCGATGAAGTTCGACTGCGTATTCGCTGTGGGTCGCCGGTGCGAGGCTCACGTTCGCACGTACGTCGCGGTAACCAGGCAGGCGCACCGTGATGCGATACGAACCGGCCGCCAGGGCGCGCACGATGACAGGCGTCCCGGCGCCGGAGATCTCGCCGACCGAGACGTATGGCCAGGCGGCGATTTCAACCGACGCGATCGCTGGTAGTGGCGTTGGCGAGACGATGCGGAGTCGAAACGTCGCGGTGGTGTCGGACGCGACAGCCCGAAGCGGGAGAGCCAGGGTCGTGAGGGCAAGAAGCGCCGCAGCGCGGCGCGTGCGCCTCGCGATCACTGCTGACCCACGAGTTGCCTCACTACATACGGGAGAATGCCCCCGTGCTTGAATGCGACCAGTTCTTCGGGCGTGTCGATGCGAACCGTGGCCGTGAATTCGCGACTCTGTCCGTCGGGTCCGTTCGCGACCACACGCACGTCGCCGCGCGGCTTCAATCCGGAGGCGACACCGAGCACCGAGTACGACTCGGTTCCCGTGAGCTTCAGCGACGCCGGGTTCTCGCCGTGCTTGAACTCCAGCGGCAGCACGCCCATGTTCACCAGGTTGCTGCGATGAATGCGCTCGAACGATTCCGAGATCACCACTTTGACCCCGAGCAGCAGCGTGCCCTTGGCCGCCCAGTCGCGTGAGGATCCCGATCCGTACTCCTTGCCGGCGATCACCATCAGCGGCACGCCGGCGTCCTGGTACCTGACCGACGCGTCGTAGATCGTCATCTGCTCGCCGCTGGGTTGATAGCGCGTCCACCCGCCTTCGGTGCCCGGCGCCAGCTGATTGCGCAGGCGTACGTTGGCGAAGGTGCCGCGCATCATCACTTCGTGATTGCCACGCCGAGCGCCATACGAATTGAAGTCGGACGGTTTCACACCCTTCTCGATCAGATACTTCCCTGCCGGACTGTCGACCTTGATCGATCCGGCGGGCGAGATGTGATCGGTCGTCACACTGTCGCCAAGCAGCGCCAGCACGCGCACGCCGGTGATGTCCGCCAACGACGAGGGCTGCATCGTCATGCCCTCGAGGAACGTCGGACGACGGACGTAGGTCGACTCGGACTCCCAGGCAAAGCGACTTCCCTCGGGGACGTGCAGGCCCTGCCATCGCTCGTCGCCCTTGAACACGTCGGCGTAGGTGCGACGGAACATGTCCGAGGTCACTGCACGCAGCATCGTCTGCTGGATCTCGGCTTCGGTCGGCCAGATGTCATCGAGATACACGGGCTTCCCGGCGCTGTCGTGTCCCAGCGGCTCCTTGGTGATGTCCGTCGTGATCCACCCTGCGAGCGCGAACGCGACGACCAGCGGCGGCGACGCAAGGTAGTTGGCGCGAACGTCCTGCTGAATGCGGCCCTCGAAGTTGCGGTTGCCGCTCAACACGGAACAGACGACGAGTCCCTTCTCGCGAACCGTCGCCGAGATCTCATCCGGCAGCGGGCCGCTGTTGCCGATGCACGTGGTGCACCCATAGCCAACGAGATTGAATCCGAGCTGGTCGAGATACGGAGTCAGACCGGCGGCATTCAGGTATTCGGTGACTACTTTCGATCCGGGCGCGAGGCTGCTCTTCACCCACGGCTTTCGCGTGAGCCCCTTCTCCACCGCCTTCTTGGCCACCAGTCCCGCGCCGATCATCACACTGGGATTCGACGTGTTGGTGCAGCTGGTAATCGCGGCGATGACCACCGCGCCGTGATCCAGCGTGTCGACGGCGGGGTCGGCCACGGCAACCGCCGAGCGCGCCGCTGCGCTTGCCGCGCCGCCGCTCTTCACCGGCATCTGCATCGACGGCAGCGCCGCCTGGAACGCGGGCTTGGTCTTCGACAGCGACACGCGATCCTGCGGACGCTTCGGCCCGGCGAGGCTGGGCTCGACGCTGGACAAATCGAGATCGATCGTCTCCGAGTAGACCGCGTCCGCGCTGCCCTTGATCCGGAACAGACCCTGCGCCTTGGCGTACTGCTCGACGAGCGCAATCTGCGTGTCATCGCGCCCCGTCAGCTTCAGGTACTCGAGCGTCATCTCGTCGATCGGAAAGATCGCCACCGTGGCGCCGTATTCGGGGCACATGTTGCCAAGCGTGGCGCGGTCGGCGATCGTCAGCGCGCCGAGACCGTCGCCGAAGAACTCGACGAACTTGCCGACGACGCCGTGCTTGCGAAGGATCTCGGTGATCGTCAGCACCAGATCGGTGGCGGTGGTGCCCTTCGGCATGGCGCCGGTCAACCGGAAGCCGACCACCTTGGGGATGAGCATCGAACTGGGCTGGCCCAGCATCGCGGCCTCGGCTTCGATACCGCCGACACCCCAGCCCACGACACCGAGCCCGTTCACCATCGTCGTGTGCGAGTCGGTGCCGACCAGGGTGTCGGGGTAGGCGGTGGTAACGCCGTTGACGGTTTCAGCGAAGACGACGCGAGCGAGGTACTCGATATTGACTTGATGGACGATGCCGGTGTCGGGCGGTACGACCTTGAAGTTGTTGAACGCCTGCTGCCCCCAGCGCAGGAACGCATATCGCTCGCGGTTGCGCGAGAACTCGAGCTCGGCGTTGAGCGCAAACGCATCGGGGCGGGCGAAGTAGTCGACCTGCACCGAATGATCGATGACGAGCTCCACCGGCTGCAGCGGGTTGATCCGATCGGGGTTGCCGCCAAGTCCGACCACGGCGTCGCGCATCGCGGCCAGATCGACCACACACGGCACGCCGGTGAAATCCTGCAGCAGCACGCGTGCAGGCATGAACGAGATCTCTTTTTCCACGCCCGCCGTCGCGTTCCACTGCGCGAGCGCGCGGATGTCGTCGGCCTTGACGACGGAGCCGTCCTCGCGGCGCAGCAGGTTCTCGAGCAGGATCTTCATCGAGTACGGCAGCCGCGCGACGCCCGGGAATCCCGCCTTCTCCAACGCTGGAAGGCTGTAGATCTGCACCGACTGTCCGCTCACACGAAGCTCGGTGCGAGTGCCGAAGCTGTTCAGAGTCGCCATAACCTTTTGATAATACCTCGCGTGGTGACCTCCTCTGAAAGAAGGAACGGAGTTGAAGTCGAATGAGAAACCGAGGCTTGTCTCAACACAGAGAAACAGAGGAACAGAGGACGAACAGAGCTGTCTGCTGACACACATCCAAACGCGGATGGGGCGCCGACCTACGGTCGGCGCATGAGGCGAGAACACTCACGAAAACGAGCACCAGATGATCCAGTGGTGTTCGTTTTCGCGAGTGCTCTCGTCTCATCCGCGCGCTCGCGCGCGGCCCACCCGCGGAGAACCGGCGCGAGCAACCAGCCTCTGTTTGAGCTCTGTTTCTCTGTTGCTCTGTGTTGAGGCGGGCCTCTGCTCTCTCGGTTCCTCAAAACACCACGAAGAGGCTTCCGCTCACCGACACGTGACGTCGTGCACCCTCGTCGATGTGGATGCCGCCGGAGAGCCAGTTGAGACGCGCGTCGGCTCGGGCGCCGATGCCGCGGATGAAGCCGCGGGGACGGGTGTGGATCGTGTGCTTGACGCCGCCGCCGGCAAAGAACACGCGACCGTCTTCGATCACGACGAGACCTTCGTGCAGTTGCCGCAAGTAGCCGCCACCGACGGTGACGAACGGATTCAATCCCGCGACACGCCACCGATCGAGGCCGACGATCAGGCCGCCGTCGATCACGTACTGATCGAGCCGTTCGACCGCGGTGAGATCGGGTGCGTGCTCGGCGTCGGACGATGCGGCGGTGCGGACCTCGGGATGGCCGTACGCGGTGTGCACTTCGACGGCGTAGCGGCCGCCCAACGGGACGCCGAGTCTGAGATCGAGGATCGGCGCCGCCGACATTCGCGTGCGGCTCGAGAACAGCCGATATGGTTGGCCAGCCGTGGCCGTGCGCAAGTCGGCTTCCTGCGCTCCGAGCGCGGCCCCGGTGAGCACGCCGATGCCGCCGGCAACCTCGATGCGGTGCAGCAGCGACGCGCTCTGAGCCGCCGCCAACGCCGGGACCATCACCAGCAGCACCGCGACGATCGCGACGCGACGTGCAGTCGCACTCATTTGGGCTGCACGGTCACGTCGAATCGCTCGCTTGCGCCCCCTGCAGGCGCGACGGCAAGACGGGGGTAGAACGTCGCTCGAAAGTTGATGTCGACGCCACTGGGCGAGAAGAAGCTCTCGATGTCCGCATCGTCGAGTGGCTCGACGCGCACCACGTAGGCGCCAGGCGCAAGGCCTCTGATCTGAAACTCGCCGCTCTCGCGAAGCGAGAACCCGGCGACGATCGAGCCAGTGGCGACGCTGAATGCTTCGACGTGCGCGCCGAGCACGCCGCGGCCGTTGAGGAGCACGCGACCGAACAGAGCACCCGTATCGCTGGCAAAGCCACCATCGGGATAGAGATCCGACGCGCCAGCGATGTCGTCCGGCTGCAGCGTGCGATCCGCGATCGCACCGCGACCGAGTGAGATGGGAAACATCACCGCACCCGAGGCGAGCACGCGCCGGCCGCCATCGGGACGAATCTCGGTCTCCCCAATCGCCGAATGACCGAGCCCGAGCACATGGCCGATCTCATGGACCGCCACCGACTGCAGATCGAAGCGTGTGGGATCGCCGGATGCGGATACGGACCACGCGAAGATCGCGTTGAAGAACACGTCCGACTCGACGATCTCGCCGGTCACATCGTCGGTGACGAACGACGTCGCTCCCAGCACGCGCTCGAGGTCAGGTTGGGAATCGAAGCCCAGCACCGTGAGGCCGTCCTCGTCGTTCGGCGATGCCGACGTAAAGCCGACGAATTGAAAGCCGATCGAGACTGTCGGGACCGCTTCCCAGGTCGAGAACGCCTTGGCGATCTCGGCTTGAAACTGCGACGCCGTCACCCCTTCCGCACTCCGATCGCTGGCGTACCATCGAACGCGAGGCGTCTTCCATACGAGCGCCGTGGTCCCCGTCGCGGTGGTGACGCTCAGGTGCAGATAGGCGTGCGCAGGTGCGACGTTCAGCGCCAGCGCCGCAGCCATCACCACGGCGATCGCGCCGCGACGATGCCGCGTCACGGTCGACGCTCCATCGCCGCCTTTACCTGCGCGACGAAGGCGTTGACGTCCATCGGCGTCCGTGCCGGATCGCCGCGGACCACGCGCCCCTCGACCAGGGGCGGCGGCGCCACCAGGCCCCGTCCATCCGCCGCACGCGATACGCGATAGACGCCTTGACTCAATCCGAACGGCATTGGAATCGCCGGCGGCCGTCCGCTGAGAAACAGCACGACTTCCTCACCCGGTCTGAACGACGGCGCGCCAATCATCACGCGGCGGTATCGACCAACCACGCCGCCGGGCACGCGCACAGACACCGTCGCTCCGGGATCGCCCTTGATCGCTTGCGCCACTGATACAGTGACCACGCTTTCAATCGCGCGCCGATCGCCAACCGTCTGCGAGCGCACGTCGACGACGCGACCGTAGACGACCAGCTGCGACCCCGACACCATTTCAGCGAAGTCCGCCGGCACGAGCACCATTCCGATTGCTCGGCCGGGGCTCACCGACAGGACCACGAGCGCAAGGCTGAGGACCTTGATTGTTTCAACGATTGGCCTTTTCACCTTTGACCTTTGCCCTTTGCCCTTTGCCCTTTGACCTTTGACCTTTTGATCACCCGGACATCGATGTGTGCGCGACTTCGAGTACGGCCTCGGCGGCGCGCGCGCTGGCGCCCGGCGCACCCAGCGCTTTTCGCACGTGCACCAGCGCCTCGCGCGTGCGCTCGTATCGCTCCCGATCGGTGAGGAACGACACGATCTCGTTCGCCGTGCGCTCCGGCGTGAAGTCGTCTTGTATCAGCTCGGGAACGATGCGGCTGCCGGCGACGAGATTCGGCATCGCGTAGGTGTCGACGTGCACGAACGGCTTGCCGAGGCGATAGGTCAGCGGCGACAGCTTGTAGACCACCACCATTGGCTTCTCGTGCAGCGCGCATTGGATGGTGGCAGTGCCCGATGCGGTAATGACGACATCGGCGGCGGCGAGCACATCGTCGGTGCGCTCGTGCACGAGGACAAGCGGCGCGCCAAGGTTCTCGTTGACCAGCGGCGCAAAGAGCGCATCGGGCAGATTGGGTGCGCAGGCGACCACGAACTGCACCCTGGGAATACGGCCGACGATGCGCGGAATGGTCTCGACCATCACCGGCACGATTCGCTCGAGCTCGTTCTTCCGGCTGCCTGGCAGCAGCGCCACCGTCGGCGCAGTGGGGTCGAGCCCGCGGTCCTTCAAGAACATCTCGCGCGGTTCGCCGGCGCGCGCCAGATCCACCAGCGGATGGCCGACGAACTGCGCGTCGACGCCGGCGCGGCGATACAGCTCTTCCTCGAACGGAAAGATCACCAGCACCCGATCGACGTTCTCCTTCATCGTCTCCATACGGCCGGGGCGCCAGGCCCACAGCTGCGGGCTGATGTAGTAGACGATCGGAATGCCGAGCCGTCTCAACGCGGCCATCAGGCGGAAGTTGAAGTCGGGAAAATCGATGGCGACGAAGACGTGCGGCCGAAGCTCGCGGGCCGCGTCGATGAGACGCCGCAGCATGGCGAACGATCGCGGCAGCTTGGCCACGGCCTCGGTGAGGCCGGTCACCGAATACGCGCCGTAGTCGCCGATGAGCCGTCCGCCCGCCGCCTCGAGACGCTGGCCGCCAAAGCCGAAGATCTCTGCGGTCGGCTCACGCCGATGGAGTTCCACGGCCAATGCGCCGGCGTAGAGATCGCCGGACGCCTCGCCGCAGGAGATCATGATTCGCATCACGCCGCCGAAAACGTACGAACGCCTGCCAGTGTCTCGCGCGTCGAGCGCGCGCCGCTACCGCGTCACCCCACCACCTGCCGCCGCACGCCGCGGTTCCTTCTTGAGCGTCGCCGACATGAGATCGAGCTGGTCGATGGGAATGACGTCGAAGTCGGTAAAGCCGACGTTGCGCAATTGGTTGACGAACGCCTGGGCATTCCCGACCAGGACGATCGACAACCGATCGGGCTTGATGTACTGCCGCGCCACGCGCTGAATGTCGTCGGGCGTGATGGCGAGTACGCGCTCGCGGAAGGTCGGCACTTCGTCGAGCGGCAGCTCATAAAAGAGCGCGTTAATAATGATGGTGGCGATGTCGTTGGGCGTCTCGATGGTCAGCGGGAAGCTGCCGGCAAGATAGGCCTGCGCATCGCCGAGCTCGCGTTCGTAGACGCGCTGCCTCGGCAGCTTGGCGAACTCTTCTACCGCGAGCCGCAGCGCCTCGGCCGTCGTTTCGGTGCGTGTGTTCGTCTTGGCCACGTAGTCGCCGGACGCTTTCATCGCCTCGGTGTCAGCCTCGGCGCCGTACGTGAGTCCTCGCTCCGAGCGCAGCACGCGATGCAGTCGGTTCGCGCCTTCCCCGCCCAGGATCTTCACTGCGAGATCGAAGGCAAGGAAGTCTGGATGCTTGCGCGGGATGGCGAGTTGTCCGATCCGGATCTCGGTCTGCACCGAATCGGGTTTGTCGACAATGACCAGGCGTCGAGTTGGTTGGGGCGGCTCGATCGGCTTCCACTCCGGCAGATCGGCGCGTGCCCACGTGCCGAACACGCGCTCCGCGGTCGAAAACGCGTCGTCACTCGTGACGTCGCCGACAATGGCGAGGATCATGTTGTTGGGAACGAAGTACTTGCGATGAAACGTCTTCAGATCGTCCTGCGTGATCGAGGCGAGCGATTCCGGCGTGCCGCTGCCGGGAAGACCGTAGGGATGGAAGCCGTAGACGAGACGATCGAAGGTCACCGACGCCACGTAGTCGGGATCGTCGTCGCTGACGCGCAGCGACGAGATCTGCCGTTCGCGTTGACGCTCGATCTCTTCGGGGCTGAACGTCGGATTGTGGGCCACGTCGGCGATGAGATCCATCGCGAGCGCGAACGAGTCCTTCATCACCACGGCGTTGACGTAGGTGAGGTCGGTGCCCGAGCCGGTGCCCATGGCACCACCGATGGTGTCGATCTGCTCGGCGATCCGCTCGGCGCTTCTCGTCGTCGTGCCCTGATCCAGCACATGCGACACCAGCTCGGCGGCGCCGCCCTTGCGCTCGGGATCCTGCGCCGCGCCGGCACGAATGAGCAGCCGCATCGTCACGGACGGCTGCTCGTGGTGAAGGACGACCACCACCTGCATGCCGTTCGAGAGCGACCGCACCTCATAGGGCGGGAACTTGACCTCGCGCGAGGGGAGCGGCCGCGGCGCGTTTTCCGCCGGCCAATTCGGGAACTCCTGGGCGATCGCGGTCGACGCGATCAGGATTGCCGCCAGGAACCAGCTGCCAATCTTGATCAACGTGTGCCGCCCTTCGGCAGGATGTGGATGACGACCCGATTGTTCGGCGTGAAGTAGGTGCGTGCGACGCGCTGCACGTCTGCGGTGCTCACATTCATGAGGATGTCGTACTCGTTGTCCGCGGTGTTGAGATCGTTGTGAATCACCGCGGCGTGCGCCAGATGCGTCGCCTTGTCCTGATTCGATTCGCGGCCGATGATGTAGTCGCGCGCCCACTGATTCTTGGCGCGCTGCAGCTCCACCGCGCTCACCGGTTCCTTGATCATCTTCTCGAACTCGGCGACGAGCGCCTGCTCGGCGGCCGACGTCGTCTGTCCGGGCTGCACGATCGCCACCGCGTAGAAGAGATTCGGATCTTCGGTGATGTTGCCGCTCCCGAACGCCGTGAGCGCAATGCGACGCTTGTACATCAGCTCGAGCGGGATGCGCGCGCTCGCGCCGTCGGACATGATCTTCGAGGCGATGTGCAGCGGATACGAATCGGGATGGCCGTCGTAGGTCACGTGATACGCGACGATGACCGCCGGCAGCGGCCACCCCTCTTCGACCACCGCTCGCCGTTCTTTGGTCTGCGGCGGCTCCTTGGGAATGTCGCGCGGCACCGCATGGCCGGCCTTCGGCACGCGGGCGAAGTACTGGTTCACGATCTGCATCGCCTGCGCGTTCTCGAAGTCACCGACGATCACCACGGTGGCGTTCTCGGGTACGTAGTAGGTGTTGTGAAAGTCGCGAACATCGGCGATCGATGCGGCTTCGAGATCCTTCATGCTGCCGATCGTCGGATGTTTGTAGGGATGCGTGGTGAACGCGTTGTCGTAGATGATTTCCGACAAGCGCCCGTACGGCTGGTTCTCCACGCGCATGCGACGCTCTTCCTTCACCACTTCCCGCTCGCGCCGGAACGCATCGTCATCGAGGCGCAGCGTCGCCATGCGATCGGCTTCCAGCCAGACCGCTAACGGCAGGTACTGCGACGGCAGTGTCTGCCAGAAGACCGTCTCGTCTTCAGTGGTGTAGGCGTTGCTGCGTCCACCGACGCTGGCGATGATCGACGTGTGCGACTCGGGCTCGACGTTCTTCGAGCCCTTGAACATCATGTGCTCGAAGAGATGCGCGAAGCCGGTGCGGCCGGGCCGCTCGTTCTTCGATCCGACGTGGTACCACACGGCGAGGTGGACGATCGGCGTCGAATGATCCTCAGAGAGGATCACGCGCAGGCCATTCGAGAGCACCGTGGTTTGATACTGAAGCTTTGGAGGGCGGACCGCCGCATCGAGCGGCGTGATCAGGGACGCGATGAAGATTCCGAGAGCAACGAGCGCGCCCACGCAGACGGCTGGGCGCTTCGAAACGCGCATAGGCCATTATCCCAGAGACGAGCGGGACGCCGCGCGGTCACCGCGTCAAGAGCCGGAACCCCACGGTTACGAAGTTGATCGAGCCGAATTCCAGCGGATACGGGTCGATTCGATGCTCGCCGGCAATGAAGAACTCCATGGCGCCGGCGCCGCCGACGAAGTGCACACCAGCTTCGGTGCGAAAGCCGGTTGGCCCGCCCCGATTCTGCGTGCCGTCGACGCCAAGCCGTCGCAGATCGCCAGCGAAGAGAAGCGCCATCTTCGGACGAAGCTGCAGGTCGCTTCGCACGCTGGAATCGATCTCCCAGTTGTAGTCGACGAACGCCTTGGCCACCGACACGCGGGCGTCGACGCGCGCATCAATGCGCGCCATTCCGTATTGAAAGACGCGGCTGACCCGGCCTCCCGCCATGTTCCAGGCCACGGCGACACGATTGAAGCGATCGCTGAGGTGACGCGACTCGTGATGGAAGTTGAACGCGTACTCGAATCCGTTGTACCGCCTCGACAACGTCCCGCCGAGAATGTAGTTGCCTTGATTCGGATCGAAGCGGCGGAACTCGCCGCCCATGATGACCTGATAGTTGGCGTAGAACGTCAGCCGGCCGGTGGTGTAGTCGACGACGTCGAGGTCGCCGCCGAAGTCGGCGTCCCACTCGAAGCTGTCATCCTCACCCGACAGCTTCTCCGCCCACAAATAGAACGCCGCGCGCGGCATGAAGTGCACGCTGTTGTCCGTGGCCGACGGCGCAGCAGGTAGGGATTGGGCGCCTGCTGTGCGCGCGCAGAGACAGAGTACGAACGCCAGCGCCCACCCCTGTGGGCGGGCCCATCGATCGACACGATTCACTCGGATGACCTTTCGGGTTTATCGGCACGAGAAGAGCGGAGAGCTGCGATCTCCGCTTCGAGCGCCTCGATGCGGCGCTTGAGCTCGGGAAGGCGACGAAAGACTGCCGAGGCCTTGCGCCATTCGTGGTTGTCGATGGCGGGATAGCCGGCCACACGCGCGCCGGGGTCGAGCGAATTGGTGACGCCTGACTGCCCCACGGCAATGGCGCCGCGACCGATTGACAGGTGACCGCCCACACCGACCTGTCCGCCGAACACCACGTCGTCATCGATGTGCGTGCTGCCGGCGATTCCGACCTGCGCGGCCATGAGCACATTGCGACCGACCGTGACCCCGTGGCCGATCATGACGAGGTTGTCGAGCTTCGTGCCCGACTTGATCCGCGTCTCGCCGACCGCGGGGCGATCGACAGTCGTGTTCGCGCCCAGCTCGACGTCGTCTTCGATGACGACCGTGGCGACCTGCGGGATCTTCTCGTGCGTGCCGTCGCCTCGCCGCACGAAGCCGTAACCGTCGCCGCCGACCACGACGCCGTTCTGCAAGACGACGCGATTGCCGATCGTGACCCGCTCTCGAATGGCCACATTCGAGTGGATCACGCAGTCGCCGCCAATCCGAGCACCGGGACCGATCGTGACGTTTGGAAAGATGACCGTGTTGTCGCCGATGACCGCTCCCTCTGCGATCGCGACGAATGCGCCAATCGACACGTCGCGGCCGAGCGACGCCTCGCTTGCCACTGCCGCCAACGAATGAATACCTGGGCTCGGGCGCCACTCGGGAGCGAACAGCGCTACGGCTCTCGCGAACGCGAGATAGGGATCCTTGGCCCGCAGCATGGCGCAGGGCGCGGCCGGCGCCGCGTCGCGCAAGATTACGGCCGAGGCGCGTGTCGCGTGCAGCGTCTTCTCGTACTTGGGATTGGCGAGAAACGTGACGTCGCCGTCGCCGGCATCCTGAATGCCCGCAACGCGCCGCACTTCGATGTCTCCGTTCCCTTCCAGTCGGCAGTCGATTCGCTCTGCCAGCTCGCGCAGCTTCACCTAGTCGAGATTGTAATGCGTTGCCCGTACGTAGTGTCCGGCTTTAGCCGGACGTCGATTTCGGATGTACCATCGTGAGAGAGTCTTCCCGCCCGACTGCATTCCACCCACATGCTCAATGTTGCCTATCGGCTGGCCAGACGGATCGCCATCTCGGTTGTAGGGTTCACCGTGCTGCTGGTGGGCATCGCGATGATCGTGCTCCCCGGACCGGCGATCATCGTGATCCCGATCGGCCTCGGCATCCTCGGCCTCGAGTACGCGTGGGCGCGACGGTGGCTGCAGAAGGTGAAAGAAAAGGGCGAGGCACTCGCCCACAAGGTGACCGGGTCGCCCAAGAGTACGTAACCCTTATCGTCGCCTTCGCTGCGGCGGCACCTTCGGGTTGATGGGCACCGCCGGCTTCCCCGCTGCTTCCCACGCACCAGCAATCATCGCTGCCGATGCGGCAATCGCCTCGTTGAGACGGCGCTCCAGCACCGCACGATTGGCCTTGAAGAACGCCGCGTAGTACGCATCGTCGTACTCCTCGCGCGTGCCGATGGCCTCGAGATCCGACTTGAGGATCGGCGGCACGAGCTGCGTGCCCGCGATGACAGTATCGAAGATGAAGTCGCGCGGGGTGCGCACCGGCGCGATCGGCTTCGGCGCGATCGTCCATTGATCGCGATAGCGCTCGAAGAGGAACGCCTCGAAGCGAGCGTGGAGTCCCGGCTGACCCGTGAGCTGGCCGTCGTAGTTGACCACCGCGTGAAACGGCACGTGCGCGTCGCTCACGTAATGCGTGAGCCAGGCTGAATAGAACAGCACGTCGAAGCGTCCGAACGGACCGCGACGTTCGTACGACTCGAACGCGCGCCGCAAGTTGCCAAACATCTCCTCGACGCGCCACGGCACGGTGCCGTTCTTCTCGATGCGATCCTTCCCGAACTTCGCGACGGCGGCGGCATAATCACGCGGCAATCCATCGAATGGGTATTTGCCGTAGCCGTCCCAATCGAGGTCGAGGAAGTGATTCGGTGATTCCGCGTTGTCGAATCCCGCCGTCTGCCACAGGTCGGGATCGATCACGTGCTCGACGAGCGTGGTGCGATTCTGCTCGAAGAGCGGACGGATGTCCTGCGGCAGGAGCGCGATCGCCTTGTCCATGATCGTTTTGTGAGCCTCGTAGCCCCACGCCGACACGCCGGTCGGCATCGCCGCGAGGGCTAGAAGGCCAACGACCGCGAGGACTCGTCGCACCGGATTCATTATTGCCCAAGGTGTGATCCCTCGCGGCGAATCGCTCGCGGCTCAATAAGACGGACGCGAGGCTTCTCGCGGAACCACCGCCGACTGCGCGAAGCCTCGCCCGCCTGCGAGGAAGCGCATGTCGTACACGCTGACGCGCACGCTCTGTCCATCCGGCCTCAGCGTCCAGAACGGAAAGCGCGACCAGACGAGAAACGCGCGGATGTTCGCCGACGCCTCGCGCGCCGCGGCGACTTCCGGCTTGTCGTCATTCTTCGGAGTCTTCTCGGGATCCATCGTCAGTGACGTGGACCACCACGAGAACGTGCCCCTCTCATAGTGATCGCCCGCATCGACGATCACCTCACGTGTAAACGGCGTGATCGGCAGCGGACCGACCATCAGCGCCACTGGCGACGCGCCTCGCATGTCGTGCCACACGCGCTCGACGATCCCACGCGCCGCTCGCGCCGACACCAGCATCAAAACGATGTATGCGGTCGCGAAGATCAATGCGCCGCGCACGGGAGTGGGCGCCTGCCGTCGCCGCGTGAGCCAGATGCCGACGCCCAGCATCAGCCAGAGCCAGGGGTCGACGATGAATACCGAATCGCCGTAGAACCATTGCCAACTGAATGGCGTCATGAGGCGCACGCCGTAGTTGTTCAAGAAGTCGAGAAAGACGTGAGAGTAGACGCCCGCGAAGGACAGCAGCAGGAGCCACACGGGGCGGAGGGTACGATCGTCGCCGTCACGCGGCTTCCTGAACCTCGCGACGACCATGAAGATGCCGGTGAGCACGATCGGCAAGAGAAGCTGCGCGACGATGCCGTGTGTGATGCCGCGACGGAAGGCCACGGGCGGCGTGCCGCTGAAGAACACGAGCACGTCGACGTCGGGAATGTTGGCCGAGATCATCAGCGCGGCGGCGCCGAATCGGGTGCGGTGCTTGAGGCCGGCCTCTCCGAAGGCGGCGCCCACCAGTGTGTGACAGACGTTGTCCAGATGAATGACCCCAGATGAATCAGTGCGGCGCCTGGGTGCCTCGGTGTGTCGCGAGCGTTCGCTCCCCGAAGACCTCCGCTTCGAAGACGAACACGTGCGCGTCGCGTTTCCACGCGCCGGGCTGGAGTCCCGCCTTCAGACAGGTGTGGTCAAGAAAGGTATATCGGTCCCAGCCGTGCTCGGTCGCGACCTGCGGCAACAGCAGACCGCGATTGCGGCCTTGCTCGACGATGAGGCCATGACGCCCCACTTCGATCGCCTCCATCGAAACAACCTCGCGCTCAGGTGTCAGCACTGATATCTCGAAGGCGATATCCGCAAGCTCGTCGACTCGGACGGGATCAAAGCGCGGGTCGGAATCGGCCACGGACTGGGCGAGCTCCACGACCAGCTCCGCGAGGGGCAAGTTCACATCGAGGCGTCCCAGGCAGCCGCGCAGATCACCAGCGTGGAGGATCGTGACAAACGCGCCGCTCGCGATGTCGCGAGGCCCCTCGATGTACGGCGGATCGGTGCGCCGCACGCGCGCTTCCAGCGCGCGACGCGCCAAGGACAATAGACGTTTCTGATCGGCGTCGCTGATCACGTTCTTTGGGAGTTGGCAGTTTGGCTGTGGGAGTTTGCCCGCATTACCAGATCGCTGCAGCCATGTAGCCTACTACCGACGACTTGTCGCCGGACACGTCGCCAGAATCGGCGTACTCGAGCACGTGCGCACGTGATGCACCGAGGCGGCGTACCGCTTCCAGCACCGACACCATCGGTCCTCCCCCGCACGCATGGCGCGGCTCGGCCTCGAGCGCATGCATCAGGCCATCGGCATCGAGCGCCTCGACATGTCGGAGGACGACGGCGTCGAGGGCCTGCGCCGTCGTGGCGTTCTCATAATGCGAGAGATCGCTGCTGGCGATCAGCAGTGTGCGACCGGCACGCCGCGAGATGGCGTATTCGAGCGCATCGGCCAGCCCAAACGCCGTCTGCCGCGTCTGTTCACCCATGACGAGCGGCACGATTGGAATGCCAGGCAGCACGCGCGTCACAAACGGCAGCTGCATCTCGAGCGAATGTTCACGGCCGTGCGCCGACGGAAGATCGACGACGGTCTCCGATGTCGCTTGAATCGCGTGCGCGAGGTTGGCGTCGATCGCCACGTCACCGAGCGGCGACTCCCACACACCGTCAGGCCAGATCGACGCGCCCTGAAAGGGCACATAGTGCGACGGACCAACGAGCACCGCCGCCGTGCAGCCGCTGTGCACCGCGGCCTTGTAGGCAAATGCGGCCACCGGCCCCGAGTACACCAGCCCCGCATGCGGCGCCACGATCGCCAGAACCGGGCTGCCGATGGCATCGAGCTCGGCCCGCGAAATGTACCGATCGACCTCCGCAGTCAGCTGCGCAGGATCGTCCGCGTACCACCGGCCCGCCACCGACGCCCGTCTACGCCGCACAGACAGATTCTTCCACTTCTTGCACTTGCGATAGCATGCTTTCTGTGTCCACGTCCCTGACCATTGCCGACGTCGAGCGCGTCGCCGCGCTGGCGCATCTCGAATTGACTGACGAGGAAAAGCAGCTCTTCACTCGACAGCTGGCCGACATCCTCGCCTATGCCGAGCAGGTACAGGCCGTCGACACCACTGGCGTTCCCGCGACCTCGCACGTCAACGCACACGGTGTCGAGCGCGATGATGAGCCGGCGCCGTGCCTGTCGGTGGAGGACGCGCTCGCCAACGCGCCGGACAGCGCACCATCGGCCGGATTGTTCCGCGTGCCACGGGTCATCGGATGACGGCGCCTGCCGCCCTCGGCGCTCGCGAGATCCGCGAGATCGTCGCCAGCGGACAGGCTTCAGCCGTCGAGATCTGCACCGACGCACTCGCGCGCATGGAGCGCGTGAACTCGGCACTCAACGCCTTCAACCTGATCGCGACCGATCGCGCCATGGACCGCGCGCGTGAGATCGATCGCCGGCGTGCCTCGGGTCAGACGCTCGGTCCGCTGGCCGGCGTTCCCGTCGTGCTCAAGGACAACATGTGCGTGCGCGGGATGCGCACGACGGCTTCGTCAAAGATTCTCGATACCTTCGTTCCGCCCTACGACGCCACCGTGACGCAGCGACTCGAGGCCGCCGACGCGGTCATCGTCGCCAAAGCGAACTGCGATGAGTTCGCGATGGGCTCGTCGAACGAGAACTCGGCGTACGGGCCAGTGCGCAATCCGTGGGCGCTCGATCGCACGCCGGGTGGATCGAGTGGAGGATCGGCCGCCTCGGTCGCTTCAGCCTGTGTGCCGTTGGCCCTCGGCTCAGACACCGGCGGATCGATTCGACAGCCGGCATCGTTCTGCGGCGTCGTCGGACTCAAGCCGACCTACGGACGCGTGTCGCGGTACGGCCTGCTGGCATTTGCCTCGTCGCTCGATCAGATCGGACCGTTCTCGAGATCGGTCGGCGACGCGGCAGCAGCACTGACAGTGCTTGCGGGAAACGATCCGATGGACTCGACATCGTCCACCGAGCCGGTGCTCGACTTCACATCAGCGCTTTCAGGACAGATCGATGGCGTGCGCGTCGGCGTGCCGCGCGCGTTCGTGTCGGAGGGCGTGGACGATGTGGTGCGGACGGCTTTCGATGCGGCGCTCGAGACGCTGCGCCGCAGCGGTGCCACGCTCGTCGACATCGAGCTGCCGTACGCCCGCTACGCGATCCCGGTCTACTACCTGGTTTGCACCGCCGAAGCGAGCTCGAACCTCGCGCGCTACGACGGCGTGAAGTACGGCTTGCGCGCGGCGTCGGCGAAGGACGACACACTCAAGACCATGTACAGCCGGACGCGCGATCAGGGTTTCGGTGCCGAGGTGAAGCGCCGGATCATGCTCGGCACCTATGTGCTGAGCGCGGGTTACTACGATGCGTTCTATCTGAAGGCACAGCAGGTCCGCACGCTCCTGCGCCGCGATTACGAGCGCGCCTTCGAGCGTGTCGACGTCGTCGCGATGCCGACGAGCCCGACGCCGCCGTTCAAGCTGGGAGAGAAAACGGACGATCCGCTGCAGATGTATCTCGCCGACATCTTCACGGTGAGCGTGAACCTGGCGGGACTGCCGGGCATCAGCATTCCCTGCGGACTCGCGGGCCAGTTGCCGATTGGCTTTCAGTTGATCGGCAAGATGTTCGACGAGGCCACCATCCTCCGCGTCGCCGATGCGTATGAACGCGCCGCGCCGTGGACCCGCACCGCACCGATCAGTCCGTAGTGTGCGGCTTCAGCCGGACCGATCGTACGTAGTGTCCGCCTGTAGGCGGACTGAACAGGCTGGCTGAAGCCGGCCACTACGATGCCTGGGTTGCGCTTACCATCGTCAATGTATATTGTACATAGACATTAGACAATGGCTGGCGCCCTCCGCGTCGCGATCAATCTGAACTCGCCCATCCCGGCCTATCGTCAGATCGCCAGCGATCTGCGGCGGCATCTGGTGGAAGAGCGGCTCAAGCCCGGCGACCGGCTGCCGCCGATTCGTCAGCTGGCGCTCGATCTCGGCGTGCACTTCAACACCGTGGCGCTTGCCTATCGCCTACTGGCGGACGAGGGTTGGCTCGAGTTGAAGCGTCGTCGCGGCGCAGCGGTGATGGCGCGCAATGCGCCGCGCGCCGTCGATCACCGCCACATCGACCACCTGCTGCAGCAGTTGGGACACATCGCTGCCGAGTTGCGCAGCGCCGGGATGACCGCACGACAGATCTCGTCGGCGCTGCGACGCATCGCTCAAGGAGCCCGACCATGACGTCTTTCGCCTGGGCCATGATGCTCATCGTCACGGTGCACGCGCTGGTGTTTCACGCGATGCCCCGCTTCAGTCGGCCCGACATTCTCTTTGCGGTCACCGTGCCCGACGCGTTCGTGCGGGGTGCTGGCCGCGCGCTGGTCTCACGCTATCGCCTGATCGTCTGGTCCGGCGCCGCGGCGGCGCTCGCGATCGGCCTGCTGCTGCCCGCTTCATGGTTCAGTGCGGATCGAGTTGGGTTCGTCATGATGTCGGTGATGGCCGGCAACATGCTCGTCGCCGCATCAGCGTGGCTGTGGGCACACCGCCGGGCGCGCGCACACGCCGTGCCGCATGCCGACACGCGAGTCGCGTCGCTCGTCCCACGAGACACCTCGCTGCCAGGTGGAGCGCTCTTCGCCGGCGGACCGTTTGTGATTCTCGTCGCGACGACGATGGTCGTGTGGATGCACTGGGATCAGTTTCCCCCGCGTCCACGACCACTCGGTCCATTCGGACCGCTCGCGATGGGCGCCGTCTACGTCATGATGATGTTGACCTTGGCGATGTCATTGGCGCGGCGGACGCGGCAGATTTCGACTGATGGTCTTGCGGCGGCTGCCGAGCAGCGGTTCCTGCGCGTGAACGTGTTCGTCCTCGTCCTCGCAGGGTACGGAACCGCGATCATGCTCTCGACGGCCGCGCTCGAAGCGATACCTTCCTTTGCAGGTATGAGCTCGAAGATCTGGCTCGCGATGCTGCCGATCATGCTGTTCAACTTCGGCGTGGCTGTCTGGATGTTGCGCGTCGGTCAGGGCGGCCAACGCACCATCGCCCCGGCGGGGCGCGAGATCCGCGGCGATGCAACGCCTGACCGCGCCTGGAAGGCGGGCGGCCTCTTCTACTTCAACCCGAAGGATCCCGCTATCTGGGTCGAGAAGCGCGTCGGCTTCGGCTACACGCTGAACATGGGCAACGTCGGTGCGTGGGTCCTGATCTCCATGATGCTGGTGCCGGTCTTCGCCGCGCGGCTGTTCTTCTGAGTGCGTTTTGCGTCGTTTTTGA
>Ga0075424_100000839_pt1 | contig 25328 bp, 19 predicted proteins | sample SoiMethybrSBSTD3_FD_75301 | JGI IMG/M metagenome (GOLD analysis project Ga0075424, IMG submission 75301) | Bulk soil microbial communities from a Populus tree surrounding site in Tennessee, USA - Soil MetaG P. TD hybrid SBSTD3 | ecosystem: Environmental > Terrestrial > Soil > Tree plantation... | reverse complement strand
CGCCGTCATGGGACAACCCTCCTATGCTCAGGGCTATATGCTAGGACATCTGGACGTCGCCGGCCATCACTGTAATGCCAATCCAGGGCAACCGTGCCGGCCGACCTCGGGAAGCCAGGGCTGCAGCAAGTGCCGACGCTTCCGGAGCGGCCGGCGTGGTGCACAGGAGCTGTCGTCGAGGCAGTGCGCGGCGAGCTCTTCTCCCGGTCGCCGACTTTGGGTCTGTCGGGACTTGTCCTAGCCCAACAGCGCTCCTAACGTGGCGGCCGCCGAGCACACGCAAAAAGCATTTGAGGAGCCTTAAAATGCCGCGCCTAGGATTTGGTGCCTTTCTCGCCCCGCATCACCCCGTCGGCGAGCATCCGATGCTTCAGTTTCGGCGCGACCTTGATTTCGTGGAGCATCTCGATCGGCTGGGGTTCGACGAGTTTTGGTGCGGCGAGCACCATTCGAGCGGCTGGGAGATGATCGCCTCGCCGGAGATGTTTCTGGCAGCCGCGGGTGAGCGCAGCAAGCGCATCCGGCTGGGTACGGGTGTCATCTCGCTCCCCTACCACCACCCATTCAACGTGGCCCAACGCATGGTGCAGTTGGACTACATGACAGGAGGACGGGCGATCTTCGGTTCCGGACCCGGTGCGCTGGCGTCCGATGCGCATACCCTCGGGATCGATCCGATGTTGCAACGCGACCGCCAAGATGAGGCCATTGGCGTCATTCGCCGACTGTTCAGAGGTGAACGCGTCACCGTCAAGAGCGAATGGTTCACGCTGCAGGATGCGGCGCTGCAGCTGCTGCCCCTACAAGAGGACATGCCCTTTGTCGTCGCCTCCCAGATCAGTCCATCCGGCATGACACTTGCCGGCAAGCACGGCATCGGCATCATCTCGATTGGCTCGATGTCCAACGAGGGCTTGCAATCCCTGCCGCAGCAGTGGGCTTTTGCAGAACAATCGGCGGCACAGCACGGCAAGACAGCCGACCGACAACAATGGCGGGTGCTGTTGAGCTGGCACATTGCCGAGACACGCGAACGCGCACGCATGGAGGCCCGCGACGGGCTGCTGCGCCATCACAACGAGTACATTTTGGCAACCTTGCAAAGGCCGGGATTGAAGCCCTATGCATCCCCAGACGAGGCAGTCGATAAGACTGCATTTTCGGACGGAGCGGCGGCCACAATCGGCACGCCCGATGACCTTGTCGCCAAGATCAAGAGCGTGCTTAAGGTCAGTGGTGGTTTTGGCACCGTGGTCGGTTTCGTGCACGACTGGGCCAATCCCGAGAACACCTTTCGCAGCTGGGACTTGGTTGCGCGCTACGTCGTGCCGGAAATCAACGGCTACCTTGATGGCCTGCGGCGGTCGCAGAAGTTCGTGATCGAGAACCGCGGCGTGTTCGAGCGCAGTCGCGAGGCCGTGATGGCAAAGATCATGGAGAACGAGAGTGCGGCGGCCGCGCTCGCCGTTACCAAGTCCCCCCACTTTGCCGCCTCGGGTGGAAACCTGCCCGAGCTGCCAAAGGCTCGGACGGGATCACGCACCCAGAAGTAAGGCGAAGCGACGGCGAAAACCAAGCACGTCTCCGCAAACATAAGGTGGCCGACAAGCTTGTCGTGCGCCTGCTTGAGTGACATCGTGCTGCCCGGCCTAGACCACTCGCGGCGCACCATTGTGCAAAGGAAGGCAGCATGAACCTCGGTAAGCTTGGCGTTTGGGCGAGCCTCGACGGAATGACGGCGGCGGACGCTTTAGCCTTCGCGCAGCGGCTCGAAAAACGCGGCTTTCAGACCTTGTGGACACCGGAAAGCCGAGGCCGCAACGTCCTTGTCAACGCGGCTTGGCTGCTTGCAGGCACCTCGACCCTTATTGTCGCGACGGGCATTGCCAATATCTATGCCCGCGATGCGGTCGCGATGGCGAACGCGCAGCGGGGTTTGAACGAACAGTCGGCCAACCGATTTCTACTCGGGCTCGGCGTGTCACATCGCCCGTTGGTGTCGGATATGCGCGGCCATGCCTATGGACGGCCAGTCCCCACCATGCGCAGCTATCTTCAGGCCATGCGCGCGGCACCCTATCAGGCGCCACCGCCCTCGCAAGCGCCCAAGACCGTGCTTGCGGCGCTGGGGCCGAAGATGCTGGCGCTGTCAGCCGAGATGAGTGACGGCGCACATCCTTATTGCGTGACGCCCGAACACAGCTTGCAAGCGCGGCAAATTTTGGGAGCCGGCAAGCTTCTGTGTCCGGAGCTCATGGTGCTCTTGGAAACCGATGCCGCCAAAGCACGCGCGGCTGCGCGCGCCGCCCTCGCACCCTACCTGCAGCTCGAGAACTATGCCAACAACTGGCGCCGACTTGGCTTTACGGAAGATGACCTCGCCGGCGGTGGCTCCAATCGCTTGGTGGATGCCAATGTTGCCTGGGGCGATGAAGCGGCGATCCGGGCGCGCATTAAACTTTTTTGGGATGCGGGCGCAGATCACGTGTGCATCCAGTCGATTCACCCGAGCGGCTCGCGCACCATCCTCGACGAACGGATCTTCGACCTGCTCGCTCCAGCGGCTGCCTGAAACTCAACGGAGTGGTCCATGTCCCGCGAAGCCATGCGACAGCGAGGCCAAGACATAGCCGAACGGCTCGGGCTGAAGGCCGGGCCATCGCCGGTGCCCGGGCTGGACGACTTGCTGGCAGAGGCGATCTACGCGGGAATTTGGGGGCGACCAGAGCTCGCGCTGGCGGATCGAGCAATTTGCGCGTTGTCCGCGTTGAGCTCGCTGCAGCGTCTGGCGTCGCTCAAGCCGATGGTTGCGACCGCGCTGGAGGTCGGACTTACGCCACGTAACATCGTCGAAGTGTTTGTCCAGGTCGGGCTTTATGCGGGTTTTGTCACGACCAACGAATCGGCCCTGGTCGCGCAGGAGATTTTCAAAGCTCGCGGGCTGAGCATAGCCTCTGACCCGCAAAGCAACGACAGCACTGAGGACCTCGACCGTAAGGGTCGCGACCTGATGGTGCAATTGCACGGTGCCCGCGCGCAGGAGGGTTATGCGGCCCCTGGAAATGATGTAACGGGCGCGCTCTATCCGATGGCAATCCGGTATGGTTATGGCGAGCTCTGGTCGCGACCTGGTCTCAATCATCGCCAGCGCATGCTGTGTGCACTCGCCGCATTCACGACGATGGGACTTGAGGGTCAGCTCAAGAAATTTGCCAAGTCTGCCCTCAACGTCGGGCTCAGGCGCGAGGAGGTGATCGAAGCCGTTATGCAAACCGCGCCCTATGGTGGTTTTCCCCGCGCGCTTAACGGTCTCTCGCTGGCGAGCGAGGCTCTCTCCACATGATATGTTGACGAGAAACGGCGTTGGCCCCCACGACATCGGACATTCGTCGCGCGGTGCTTAATCAGAAGCGAGACGTCGCGGCTGTCTTTGAGGCTCTGCGCGCCGGTAGCAGTGTTGGCGAAGGTGTGACGCGCGATAGCTATGGACCAGGTGAGGAGTTCGCGCATCGCCTGATTGAGCAGCGTGCCGAGGCTCTGGGACTTGAATCACACCGCGATCATGCCGCCAATCTGTTTATGACGCTGGCAGGCACGAACCGAGGTGCGCCCCGCCTGATGACGGGGTCCCATCTCGACTCCGTAGGCAATGGCGGCAACTTCGACGGTGCGGCGGGTGTCATTGCCGGCCTGGTCGCGATCAAAGCCCTGCAAGATCTCGCTGTGCAGTCGATCTGCGACATCACGACCGTCGCGATCCGAGCCGAGGAAAGTGTCTGGTTTCAGGTATCATACGTCGGCAGCCGCTCGGCCTTTGGTATGCTGCCGTTGGGTGCACTTGAGGCAAGACGCGTCGACACCGGCAGGACGCTGGCCGATCACATGCGCGAGTGCGGCGCCAATGTCGACGCTGTGCGAAGCGGAGAGGCAAGCCTGCAGGCCCGGTCGATCAGGGCCTTCGTCGAGCTGCATATCGAGCAATCTCCGCAACTAATCGAAGCCGGTTTGTCGATCGGCATCGGCACCGGCGTTCCCGGTAACTTCCGCTATCCGGCCGTGAACATTCTCGGCGAATACGCGCACGTGGGTCTCGCCAGGCGCTTTCGCCGTGATGTGGTGCTTGCAGCAAGCGAATTCGCCATTGGCCTCGACGAAATCTGGAGAGCGAACGACGCGGCGGGCCGGCCGATGGCCTTTACCATTGGCCGCTTCCATACAGACTCGAACGAGCATGCGCTCACAAAGGTGGCCGGACAGCTCACCTTGAGCCTGGACGTGCGCGCCTACGCTGCGGCGCACCTGGTCGATCTTGAGGCCCAGCTTTTTGAGCTTGTGCGGGACATCGAAAGAAAGCGCGGTGTGCGCTTCGATTTGGGCGCACGCACGTCCGCCGAGGTGGCCCCTTCGCACCCTGGGCTATTCTCGCGATTGACGGACCATGCCAAGGCGCTTGGTATTCCGGCGACGCCTCTTGCAAGCCCCGCGTCCCACGACACGGCGACCTTCACCATCGCCGGGGTGCCGTCGGCCATGTTGTTCGTCCGCAACGCCAATGGCAGCCATAACCCGCGCGAGGCTATGGAGATCGATGATTTCCTCGACGGCGTTTCGGTGCTGACAGGCTGGCTTGCCGCGGAGGCGAGGTCGCCTTGAGCCTGGCCTGCGCACCGATGAGATCGGCCGTGTCCAGGCCTTCGCTGAAGGAGGCATAGACCTCGCTCAGCTGTGGACGAAACTTGTCGGCGTTGCCCGTTGCCGCGGAAAGGTCATGCATACTCATGCAAAGCCTCAGCTCCAAGGATTTGGCCTTCTGTTCGCGGGCGAGCTTGAGGCCCATGGAGAAACAACGCTCCGCCTGATTCCTGTCCCGGTCGGATTGCAAATATGCTTCTCCCAGCAGCCGATATATTTCGGCCGCGTAAAAGCGGACGGATCCGTCTTCCTCTAGCCCGATGTGGGCCTGTTCCAAGAAGTCGAAGGCCTGCCCGTAACGTTCATTCTTCAGGCACGCTTCCGCCAGAAGTCCAAGGGTGTAGGACTGATACAATAAACCGCCGGCGGAGCGGACCTTCTCCAAGCCGTCCTGCATCTCCGCAATGCCTTTCTCGAATTCGCCTTGCTGCGCACTCGCCCACCCGCGCAGGATCAAGGACATTGCGAGGTAATGGACGAACTCGTGCTGCTCGCACAGGGCAATCGCCGCATCAGCCTGAGCTGCGACGGCCGTCGGTTCGCCGCGGAACTGATGCACCCGCAGGGTGATTGTTCGCGCTAATGCCTCGCTGTAGGGGTGTTGGGATATGCGCCGGGCCTCGGCGCAGACTTGCACGGCCCGGTCTGGGTAACCCAGGAACCACAGGGCCATGCCATCATAGGAGCGAATGTGAACGCGCGGGTCTTGCGCGGACGGATCGATATAGCCTGCGGCCTCGGCGGCTTCACACATGCTCAGACCGCGTTCGAGCTCGGTGTGCGCACCGTCGAACTTTCCGTGCGCAAACAAGCTGAACCCTAGAGCCTCGTGAGCAAGCGCTCGGTAAATTCGGTTGTCGGTGAGCTTGACTGCATCAAGCAGATGTTCGGCGAGGCTCTGCGCTTCATCCAATGCAGCATGGACGAAATTCCAGGCCCACAAGCCAAACAACGCCGGAAACGTCTGTTCTGCAAATCCGCTTTCCCGCGACAGCTGCAGCGCGCGCGTATATGCGTGCTTTACCTCCTCGATGCTCCAGCCCTTTGTCGCCCGCAGCGAATTGCCGAGGGTTATCTGCAAGTCGAGCTCCATCTTGCTGCGCAGGAGGGGGTCATCGATATGGGGAATTTGTCTCAAGCCCTGCTTCAAATGACTGACGGCTTCGCTGTGGGCCGAGCGCGCCGCCGATTGTTTGCCCGCGTCGTACCAGTAGCGTATGGCTTTTTCGTAGCTCCTCGCCTGCGTGTAGTGGTGGGCGACGGTCTCGGGATGCGCTTTGGCCATTTCGGGAAAACGCTCCTCAAGCAACTCTCCCACTCTGTTGTGATAGGTTTCGCGTTCCGCTTTGGTCAGCAACGCGTAGGCAGCGTCGCGAATCAGTGAATGCTTGAATTCGAAGCTCGCTTGTTGCAGCACTGTCCCCTTCTGATAGAGCAGCTCGGCAGCGACCAAATGACGTAATTCTCTACGCAAAGCTTCTTCATCCATACCCGAGACGGCCAGCAGGAGCTCATAGTCAAATTTTCTTCCCAGTGTTGCGGCTAGCTGCAGCAGTTTTCGCCCCTTCACCCGATCGACTCTGGACGTCAACGGATCACGCAAAGTCAGCGGGATCGCGAAATCCTGTTCGCCGCTGAGATCCTCGCTCTTGCCATTTCGGCTCGGCTCGGCGTCCAAGACCATCTTCGTCAATTCCTCGACGTAGAGAGGTACTCCGTTCGCTTTGTTGAAGATCTGAGTGTGCACGCTACGTAGGAGCGCCTTGTCTCCCGTAAAGCTTTCGATGAGCTCCTCGACCTCATTCAAGCGCAAGCGCGAAAGCACGATTTGGGTGATGAAATATTTGTCCTGCAACTGGGTAGTCGATGTCGAACGGGTGGTCAGCAACAGAAACGCGCGCTCGTTGCTGATCATGGGGATGAGCGCCTCAAGCAGGCTCATCGTGGTTGCATCGAACCAGTGAATATCCTCGAAAACCGAAATCATGGTGCCGCGGTTGGCATAGTGCAGCGCCATTTCAATCAGGACGTCGAGGACCTCCTGCTGCAATGTCGGGGATGGCAACCGGTTTGCGCTGGTTTGGCCAGGGATGGAAAGCAAACCGCTCATCACCGGCAGCATTCTTTCCCTTTTTTCGAAGGGACTGAGGAAAGTCGTCAGTTTGGCAAACCTTTCCTCGCTGCTATCGGTCGGGTGAATTCGGGCTGTTGCTTGAATATTCTCGATCACGGGGTGCAGCATGGTGTTCTTGTGGAAGGGGGAGCCGTGAAACCTGAGGATGGTGCGTGCCTTGGCCCCGAACTCAGCCTCGAATTGCTGTACCAGTTTCGATTTGCCGATACCCGCTTCCCCAGCCACGATCACGGTCTGGCCGACACCATCCTTCGCCAGCTCCCAGTGATCGGAAAGCAGCTCGAGCTGCTTCTTGCGGCCAATCAACGGCCGCGTGATCTTCGTTTCGATCGCCAGGCTATTCCTGCCCTTTCGTTCCACGACGCAAAATAGTTGCACCGGACCGATGTTTTTCAATTCGCGGACGCCGAGGTCCTGGTAGATGAAAACTTCGCTCGGTAACAGGCGCTTCGTCGTTTCAGTGATGACGACCGTGTCAGGGTCGGCCTCGGCCTGGGCTCGACTCGCTACATTTGCCGCTTCGCCAACAACAAACTGGTCGGCGACGACCTGGCCAGTGTCCACCCCCACACGCAGCCTGAGCTCGACGTCGTGCTTCTGCTTGAGATCGATGTTGAAGGACCGGATGGCTTCAATGATCTTCAATCCAGTCAGCACCGCGCGATAGGCATCGTCTTCATGCGCGACGGGATAGCTGAAGTAGGCCATAAAACCATCGCCCATATACTGAGCGTAGTAGCCCTCGTACCGTTCGATGATCTGCTTCGAAATGAGATGAAAGTTGTTGATCGCGTAACGCAGGTCTTCAGGATCGAGGTTATGGGCCAGGACGCTCGAGTCGACGAGATCGCACGACAGCAGCGACATTTGCCGCCGATTGGCGCCCGCTTCCGGGGCGCGGGCGCGATGCGCCGGCAGATTCGGCGTGGCGGTGGGATCAGCGGGGGCCTTCGGCACGACCGCGCCACAGCTGTCGCAAAACTTGTTGCTGGGTGAAATCTCGTTTCCGCACTGAGGGCAGCTGAGGGCGACGAGCGCCCCGCAGCCACCGCAGAATTTGGCATGCTTACGATTTTCGAAGCCGCACGTGGAACACCGCATGCCCAATTTCCCCCGCCAACCGATCGTTGGCTCTAGGCTTTAGTCTAAAACACACTGATCTCCGCTCGCCTGACCCTCCTTATCTCCCATTGAGGTTCTAGGGGGCCACCGACGCGTCCCGTTAACGCCGAGGGCCATTTTAGGCTGGCGTCGAAGAGTGGCAAGGCGCACGCTTCAGACCTCAGGTATTACCCTGATTTCGACTAAAGAAATGGCGAGCCTCGGTGGCGGCGGTGACCGTTCTCGCCGCTGCTGCGGTTTCTGCCGAAACGGCGGGGTGGCTGGTCAAGACAACTGGTCTGGACTGCAACTATCGCGGGCGCGGCGAGCTACGGCATACACGCGCCAGGCTAGATGCCCAGCAAGGCGCCGGCCCGCCCTTGCGGCGGAGCGCAGGCCCGAGCCGAGCGATAAAACGCGGGTAAGGCTCGCCTGGCGATGCTTGCCTGGCATTCCGCTCTTCACGTGCCGGCAAAATATCTGCATCAGAGAAGCAACGGCAGGATTGAGGCGGCTATGACGCCGCCCATGGCGATGTTGAAGGCGACCTCAATGGTATCGATGTGTGCCTCCACCAAGTCGCCGGAGGTCTCGAACGATACATGCAGGTGCTTATCGGGATTTGCTACCGCGCGTAGCAGATCGGCCTTGTCGAGGCCATTGCGGACTTCCAGCTCACGCGTCGCCATGCAGGCCTCCTCGTAAGGTTCAAATCGATGCGCCTTACCTCCCGAGAGCAGAACCGGCGGACCGACAACGAGTTCCAACGCTGCCCGCCTTGACGCGAACCGAAGTGCCGGAGGGAGAATATCGCCTACGTATGCAAGCGCTCCTGGCGCCCAGCTGCGGTTTGACCGGGGTCTTCGGCCTATTCGCAGCGCCGCCGGTCGGCATCGCTGTGCTCGGCGACTTTCGGGGGGTGGTGAGGGCGCTTGCCGGAGGCTCGTCTTCTAGCCTGGCGAACTGCCCCGATCATGAGGTGTCCTGCTGCGATCGAGGCGCCGCACGGAGCTTGCCTGCGGTCGCATCGGCCCCTCCTCGGTGGTGACGGCCACCTGCGCCATCATTCCGATTTTAAGTTCTTGCAAATCGCCGCGGACAACAGCGTTGCGCGTGAAATAAAGCTCCGGCGAATTGTCTTTTCAATGCACCCGTAGTTCTGCTCGAGAAAGAGCCGCACGACCATGCCACTTTGTCCGGCGTTTTTCGTGTGGCTTGGCGTCGGCGTTCTATCCGCCAACTTCTCCAGCTCGCCCTCGACGGCATCGAAGGCATTGTTGAGTGCGGCGGAGTGATCTTGCTTCGTCTCGCGCCGCTCCTGCTCGTCCTTGCCGATCACCAGCGCGCGCCCGGCCAACCTCGGCCTCAACGGACACGGCGATTGGGACCTTTGCAGTCTCGGACTTGCGATGGGGCACCTCGACGACGACGCGGCAGCCGATCATGCGCGGACAAAGCGCCTCGAGATGACCGACGCGCTCCCGGATCAGCGCGTCGAGCGTCGGCGCCTCATGCCCTTAAACGTGATTTGCAGGGGACGCTGCATCTTGGAACACCGTTTCCAGCTCCGCCCCGCTTTGCCTGTCCCCTGGCCCGGCCTGCCCGGTACTCTGCGATGGTGGGCTCACAATGACAGCGCTATCAAGTGTCAGTGGAGGCACCCCGAGCTTGCCAAATTATCGGGGAGATACCTGATTGAACTTGATCGGGCCGGTTCATAACGTGAGCTTGAGCTTTGGGTTTGGGGCCTGCCATGCGTGCTCGACGGCTTATTGATGGTGCGTCGTTCGGATCTGAGGCCACAAAGGCAATTGGGCAAGCGTTCGACGCTGCTTGGGCAGAGATTGCTCGCAATTTCGGCGATGATCCCGCCGATATCGAGGATGCTCGCCTTAAGCTTGCCAATGCGCTCCTCTCGGTGGCCAGCGAAGACAGCCAGGACGTAGAGGTGCTGAAGAAGGCTGGCCTGCAACGGTTGGCGCTGGAGTACCGTGAAAGCAGCCCAAGCTATACTGAGTTGAAGCGGCGAGCGACCACTCGAACCACGCAATAAAACACAAATGCTGTAAGTTACCGGTTGCTTGCATTCGGGGAACAAAAGGGTTCACCGTTCTGCCCAAGGCGGCGGACGCAACCCCCCGGTCGCAGGATCCCTCAGCGGTGGGTTGCACCGCGGGCCCTGATGCCCATGACATTTAGCGAAAAGTGGCGGCCCTCGCGCGGAGGTCCGACGGCTTCCCTGGGCGCTCAACGGCGAGCCGAACGGCCTCACGTCTAAAAAGCAATGGCATCGATGAAGCCGAGGCGGCCGAATGGCTTTCGCTCGGCGCAGCACCGGCGTGACGGCAGACAGCAAGCGGCAAGTTCCGATTGGCCCAAAAATAGGCCTGCTTGACATGGCACCTCTGCAGCGCTGCGTCAGTCTACAAGGACAGCAGGACCCTTGCGCGAGGCCAACTTACATGCTGAAAATTTTCCTCCTCGTCACGCTAGCGCTTGTGGCCCCTGCGGCTGCCCAATCCAGAAGCGCGGCAGCGCCCAAGCAGGGCAAGAAGCCATCCGCGCCGATGATTTTTTATTTGGCCAAAGGTGGCCCAGATGCCTGTGGAGCAGGCTGCAGTGAATGGATTGCCGCGGAGGGTCGGATCGACGAGAGCTCGGCGCAACGCTTGCGCGCCCTTTTGACTCAAATAGGAAAGCGTAAACTCCCAATCTTCTTCCATTCGGCAGGTGGCGTTGCCTCAACAGCTAGAGAAATGGGGCACCTGTTGCGCGAGCGCGCGATGTCGGCTGGCGTGTACCAGACCGTTCCCACGGGTTGCGCGGGCGCTACCGAGCAGGCGTGTCGGGTTTTGAAGCAGTCTGGGCAAGCGCTGCCAGCGGCGCTGCGCACGATTGCCAGTTGCGATTCTGCCTGCGTCTTCGCCTTGATCGGCGCAAAGATGCGGCAAGTACCTCCCGGCGCGCGCATTGGAATCCACTCTGTCAAACTCGTCATCGAGTGGGGTCATGCCCGTGATGCGGGCTTTTCGGACCGCCAGATTGCCTCTTACGAGAAAACCAGGCTAGCGGAGATCAACGCGCAACATCGCCGTTACGCGCGCGAAATGGGCGTCGATGTGGGTCTGATTGACCTGAGCTTGCAGGTGCCCCATACGAGTATCCACTACCTTAGCCGAGAGGAAATCGTGCGGTTCGGAATTGATCCGCAGGAGTTTCAGGAAACACGGTGGGACGCCCTCGACCTAGGTTCGCCGGAGCTTTGGGCATTGAAGTTCTTTATTGAAGGCGCAGCAAAGGATCGTAAGGAATTACACGCAGGTTTCCTTCGAATCTCGTGCAGAAACTCCCGGCAAGTTGGCATTACCTATTTTCGCCACACCGGTTTTAGCGGCGCAGGCGGCGAAGCGACGATCCGGTTTGCGGCGGGCGAGCGCAGTGTAGCGCTTTCGAGATTCGGCTCTGTCGTGACGACCAACGCCATCGAATCGGGCGCATCTTACAATACTTGGGGAGCGGTCTCATCTTTCGAATTTCTTGAAGCGGTTGCCGCGCGCACCAACATGGAGCTTGTCGGATCGGGTGATGCAGAGGTGCCGGCGCGCATTACAAAGCTGTCGACCGCGGGACTTTCACAAGCGATTTCCGCGTTGCAACTTCGATGTGGTCCGAAGCCGGAATGAGCGGCAACCGCTGCGCTCAGGTGTGGGCGGCTCTAGCGGGTGAGGCGTCGCTATTCTTTCCAGGGTTGGCGCGAGCCGGCTGAGGCCAAGCAACGGACATCTCAGGGGTCGAGACATTTTGGCGATGGTGGCGCAGCGCTGCATTGATGGCGGTCTGAGCGGCGACGAGTGCGGAGCTGGAGGAGATAAGTCGCACGGCGACGCGGATGGTGATCAATCAAAACAGAAAACCCCGGTGTCTTCGCCGGGGTTTTCGTTACCTCGAACGGCTCCGTGCTTAGTCGTCTTTGGTTGCGTCGCGTGCGGCGTCCTTAGCGTCGCCAAGGGCCTGCCGGCCGCGACCTTTGGCCTTGTCCAGCTTGCCTTCGGCTTGGGTTTTCTTGTCGTCGGTTATTTTGCCGATCGTGTCCTTAACGGCACCCTTGGTCTTGTCGTAAGCGCCTTTGATGTGTTCCTTATCCATGAAGAATCGTTCCTTGCATGTTGATCTTCTGGAGGAAAAACGCCGGGGTTAGTGCCCCTGTTCCTACCTGCGGGGCTGGAAACTGCACGCCGCTGGCCGGCTTTGTGAACGGTGGCGGTAAAGGTCGAACCCCTGCGATAAGCTCCTTTGTGAACCCGTGCTGGCGCCGCTGCTTGCCGCCGCTGGCTTTGCCGTCATCGTGCAAGCGGCCCCTAACACCATGGTGCGGAGCGAACGCAACGATGAGGTCTCCTGCCTTGCTCAACGATCTCCCCTCAAAGAGGAGCTCGTCGGTTGGCAAGGCAGGACGGAGTCACGGGTAGACTGAACACACCTGGACTTCAGCCTTCGCGTGGGCGTCCGCTAGGGCGCTGGCACGCGACCGAACAGCTTCTCGAGGGCAAGGCCGATCGAAAGCAATTTGCGGTCGCTGCCTGCTGGACCATCGAGCCCGAGCCCGATCGGTAGCCCTGCTTGCGTGCGCGCGATTGGAATCGTGATTCCGGGGATGCCTGCGTTCGAGCCTGGATCGGCGTTTCGGATGAAGGTCGGGAAGGTCGGAACGTCCTGGCCATTGAGCTTGGTCTTTTCGTCGTCACCGATCGGCGCCGCTGGCAGTGGCGTCATTGGAAAGGCGATCGCGGCAATCCTGTTCTTCGCGAAGGTCTCGGCAAATAGCTTTTGCAATTTCGGCCGCGTCGTGAGTGCCGCCTTATAGACTTCCGGCGGAATCGCCTTCTGCGCCCCTGGGACCACCATGCCGTCGAATACGCCCTTGACGTCGGGGCTCTTGATTTGGCCGGCGACGCCGGCGACGTCGAGAGGGATGTCAAATTTTTTCAGATACTTCGCCAAGTCTGCATTCGCCTCGAAGAGCGCTACGGGGAAGCTCACTTTGTCGTCAAGGTCCTTCAGTCCGGGCATGTCCACTTCGACGATCTCAACACCCGCAGCCTTGAGCTTGTCGATCGCCGCCAGTGTGAGTTTCTCCGTCTCCGTGTCCACGCCATCGAAGTAGTAAGCCTTGTGCACGCCGATGCGCAGCCCCTTGAGGTTCGCTGCGGTCAGCTTGCCTTTCGCGCCGGTGATTACGTTGTCGAGCAGCACCAAGTCTTCCACCGTGCGCGCCATCGGGCCAGCGGTGTCGCGCGTGTGCGCGATGGGCGTGATCCCTTCCTGCGAATAGCGCTTCAGGGTCGGGCGCAACCCTGTGATGCCGTTCACTGCGGAGGGAATGCGCACCGAGCCACCCGTATCCGAGCCCAAGCCAGCGGCGGCCATACGAGCCGCGATTGCGACCCCGGTTCCTCCCGAAGAACCGCCTGGAATGCGCTTGGGATCGTAGGGATTGTGTGCCGCACCGAAAGCGCCGTTGTTGTTGGTGATGCCGAACGCGAGCTCGTGCATGTTGTTCTTGCCGAGGACGATTGCGCCCGCGCCGATAAGCTTGGCCACTATCGGGGCGTGCGCTTTGGGACGAAAATCTTTAAGCGCCAGCGTCCCTGCGGTGTTCGGGAAGCCCAAGACATGGATGTTGTCCTTTATCACGAAGGGAACCCCGTGCAGCGGTCCCTTGAACTTCCCTTTCGCGGCGTCGGCGTCAGCGGCACGGGCAGCCTTGATTGCCGCTTCTCGATTGTAGGAAATGAAGGCTCCAAGATCCTTCTTGTGCTCGATCTGATCGGCAAGCGCCTTGACCAAATCCTCGCTCTTCAGCTTCCCGGCGCGGATCCGCTTCGCCGCTTCTGTTGCGGACAATTCGGTGAGGTTCTCTTGCGCGTGCAGCGGCGGCGCCATCGCGGCCGGGGCAACGATGGCGACGATCTGCGTGAATTCCTTTATAGTCATAGCGGTTCCTCCGCTTAGTCTTCCCTCTTCAGGTGGTCGCGTTCTTGCAATTGTCGCGGGCCGCGCAACCAGCCTTGAACAGGATACCAGCACCAGAAGGGTGCGGTGCCCCGTTGTGGCATCGATGACCACTGTCTCTGCCACATGCTTCCAACACGCTCGAGGGACCGACGTCAGTACTGTTGCCCATCAAAGTGGCACGCACATGGTGCGTGCTGTCGCTCGGCGTTGTGCGCAAGAATTGCGCAGCACTAAGCCTACTGCTGCCAACACAGTCGCAGGAAGTCATCATGCTGCTCACTTCCGAGAGAGGAAAAGCTGCAACGTCGTGGACTTTGGTCGTGGAACTTCAATAGGGAAGGATCCTCCTGGGGCGTTGACCGCATCGGTGGCCGTAAATCGCACGGCGCAACTGGCTCGAGTTGCCGGCTAAGACCCGTGCTAGTCGCGCAGGCGCGAGCGAACCGCGGTTTTGCTCAACCGTGCCGACGACGCGGTGCCAGAGGCCTGGCTTTGCCGAGCTCTCGGCAGCTGCCAAGGAATAGCTTCACCGCGCGGTTGGCGGCCGGGTGGCAGAGGACGAGCGAGCAAAGCCCAGTCTTTCTGAACCGCGACCGTTGAGGGGCAGATCGCAGCCATCGTCTTGTCGCGGTCGTGACAAGGCCTAAGGGGTCGGGGCGCTCTGTCTAAGGGTTAATCTCGATTCAGCTCACGCTGCAAATGTATTACGGGCTCGACATCGGAGATGTGTGAAGCCCGCAAATCGGCGGGCAGGACCAAGCCAAACGTGAGTTCTGCGAAAAGTAACTCAGTAGCAGGTCTATGCGTCGACGGCTTTCGAGCTGACGGCCTGAAGACGTGCTGCGTGATAAATGGTGACACGTTCGCTCAAGGTGCCGGCTTGGCCATTTGCCGTACCTATCTGATCGATCTCATCAACAAGCACGTGGCCCACCACGGGGTGTTTGAGGCGGTCAGTCCCAGGCCCGCTCGCCTCATCAAATCCTAACGCCTGCTGGCAATAAGGGCATACCCCGTGCAAGACGTTGTGCCAAACCGGATCACTCGCGCGCGAAACCGTCCTCCGTTCGAGTGTATCGCCTTGTTGCTGCAGGGCGGCGGCGCCCTTGGGTCCTACCAGGCGGGAGTCTATGAAGCCCTTTCGGAGGCAAATCTTCACCCCGACTGGGTTGCTGGCATCTCGATCGGCGCCATCAATTCCGCCATCATCGCCGGCAACCCACCCGAGCAGCGTGTCACAAAGCTGCGCCTGTTCTGGGAAGGGATCACCGCCAATCCGCTGTTCGACTGGGTCGCTGCAGCCGACCAGTTTGCACCAAAGGGGGATCTCGCGCGGAGCACTTTCAACCAGTTGAGTGCAGCCATGGCAATGTTTGGCGGGGCGCCGGGCTTCTTCGCGCTACGCCAGCCCTCCCCTTGGTTGCATCCGGCCGGCTGCCTCGAAGCAACAAGCTTTTACGAGACGAAGCTTCTCAAGGCGACTTTGGAACAGCTCGTGGATTTCGAGCGTATCAATTCAGGTGCGATGCGCTTCAGTGTTGGCGCGGTAAACGTGCGCTCGGGTAATTTTGTCTATTTTGACAACACCACGCGCGAGATCCGCCCCGAGCATGTGATTGCAAGCGGCTCGCTGCCGCCGGGTTTTCCAGCTATCGAGATCGAGGGTGAACACTACTGGGACGGCGGTCTTATCTCGAACACGCCGCTACAATGGGTGGTCGAGCACGGTCCGCGGCAGGATACGCTCGCCTTCCAAGTCGATCTCTGGAGCGCGCGCGGCGACTTTCCAGGCGATCTCGCCGAAGTCGCGACAAGACAGAAGGAGATCCAGTACTCGAGCCGCACCCGAGCGAACACGGACCAATTCAAGCGCCTGCAACGACTGCGCTGTGCGCTCGCGACGCTTCTGGAAAGACTGCCCGAGGACCTGAAAGCGAGCGAGGAGGCGCGGGTACTTGGTCCCTTCGCTGACCGCAAGCGCTACAGCGTCGTACATCTGATCTATCGCTCCAAGCATTACGAAGGCAATTCGAAGGACTACGAATTCTCGCGCTTGACGATGCAGGAACACTGGCGCGCCGGCTATCTCGACGCGGTGCGCACGCTGCGGCATCCGGAGGTGCTAGAGCGGCCGGATAATCTGGAAGGAATGTCTACATTCGACGTCGCCTACGACGGGCGGGAATGAGTTTGCGCACTGGCGCAGACCTTGTCATGAGGAGAGTTTCATGAAGGAAAGCGAAGTTCGCGCGAAGGCGTTCGCGATGCCGCTCACCAGTCCGGCCTTTCCGCCGGGGCCCTATCGCTTCGTCAACCGCGAGTATTTGATCATCACCTACCGCACGGATCCTGAACGCCTCCGCGCCGTGGTGCCAGAGCCTCTCGAGGTCGTTGAGCCCGTCGTCAAATACGAGTTCATTCGCATGCCTGATTCGACCGGTTTCGGCGACTATACCGAGACCGGGCAGGTCATTCCGGTCTCGTTCCAAGGCAGAAAAGGCGGCTACACCCATTGCATGTTCCTAAATGACGAGCCCCCCATCGCCGGCGGGCGCGAACTTTGGGGTTTTCCGAAGAAGCTTGCCAACCCGAGCCTGCGCACGGAGATCGACATGCTGGTCGGCACCCTGGACTACGGACCGGTCCGAGTTGCGACGGGAAGCATGGCCTACAAGCATAAGCAAATTGATCTGTCGGCGATCAAGACAACGCTGTCTTTACCGAACTTCCTCCTGAAGATCATTCCGCACGTCGACGGCACTGCGCGTATTTGCGAGCTGGTCGAGTATTATCTCGAGGACATCACGATCAAAGGCGCGTGGACCGGCCCGGGCGCGTTATCGCTGAGCCCGCATGCCATGGCCCCGGTCGCCGAACTGCCGGTTTTGGAGGTCCTCTCCACGATTCACATTCTGAGCGACCTAACCTTGGGATTGGGCAAGGTCGTGCATGATTATTTGGCTCCCAGCCTGCAAAAGTCGACGCGCAGCAAGGAAAAGGTCGATGCGAGGTAGGTGATTGCCGTCGTCATCGCGGCCGTGAGGGATCGGTCATGGACGCGATAATGGAGATTTATTGGGGTAGCTTAATGCCAGTGGATTGAGGCTGTCGCAGCTTCGCGCTGCAGCGAAGCTGGGCGTCTGTTTGCGCTTCTTGCTTGCAAAGCGTCGCGCCATGCCTTAACTCGCTGCAACCCGAGTGCGGTGCAGCTGCCCGCGACCTCCGGAGACGGTTCGTGAGCGCGATTGATGCCATCATCGTTGAGACGGTCACGGGACTGCGGCCCGTAACGTCACTGCTCCGCGACGCTACCGCCCTGCTCCTTAGAAGCCCCTGAGCTAACCGATCCCGGGTTTTTCCGGCGGTCCCTCAGGGGGTGAAGCCAAGCAAGATAAGACGCGCACGGTGGGTAGTAGCTGCCCGCGCCTCGTCATGGCGCGAGCCGTCGCGCCCAGCCGGCGCAGTTCCGCTTCCACCTCCGCTTTGGAGACGATCCAATGACTATGAGCAACGCTGCGAAAGCGACGCATGATGCCGCCATTGCCGACCAGTTCACCCGCCAGGCCGTGCAGTTTGCGGCCTCCGCGGTACACCACAACCAGGCGGCCCTCGATCTGCTGGTCAAGGCGGCTCGCCCGCGGCCCGACGAGGTTTCGCTTGACGTGGCCTGCGGGCCCGGCAGCGTGGTGGCGGCCTTCGCGCGGCGCGTGCGCCGGGCGGAAGGGCTCGACGCGACCGAGGCCATGCTGAATGAGGCGCGCAAGCTCTCGCTGCGGGAAGGCTTGCGCAACGTGGCATGGCACCTCGGCAATCTCTATGCACTCCCTTTCCCAGCCGCGGCGTTCGATATCGTCAGCTGCCGCTACGCATTCCATCATCTCCTGGAGCCGGCGCGGGCGCTCGCCGAGATGGTGCGCGTGTGCCGACATGGAGGCCGCATCGTGCTCTGCGATGCCTTTGCGTCCGATGATCCTATCAAGGCTGCGGCGTTCAACGCCATGGAAAGGCACCGCGATCCTTCGACCGTGGAATTTCGCACGCTCGACGTCCTACGTGGCCTTTTCGTTGAGGCTGGACTGCGCGAGCCCGAGGAGCACTTCTACGGGGTGCCCGCGGAGTTGGAGCGGCTCATTGCCATGGCCTACCCCAAAAACGACGATCGCGACGGTTTGCGAGCGATGTTCGAGGCAGCGGTGGATCACGACGGGATGGGCGTTGGCGCTCGGCGTGAGGGAGGCACGATCCGCTTCGAATATCCAGCGCTGGTGTTCGCGGCGGTGAAGCGTGACTAGTTGAATGTTCACTCCTCCTTTTCGGAAATTGCAGGATCGGAGCGCCCCGGCACCCGCAGCGCGAGCTATCGGGTTTGCTCAACATCGCGACGGTCGGATGCGGGTGGCGAACGCCGTTTGGGCGCTTGATCCATCGACCCAAGGCCGAACCCGCGACTGGAGTTGACGCCAGCAAGCCTGAAGAGGAGCTTGCGCCACCGAGCTGGCCGTCTGACGACGGCAGCAATCGGTGCACGCGACATCTGCAATGGAGGCGGGCACGCAAGTTGGAACGAGCCAGTCATTGGCTCGCTTGCGGATAGAGAGACGACATCACCCTGTCTTCAGCGCCTCGTATACGCTCGACTCGAATCGCCCGTAGAGTTTCAGCACGCGCGGATCGGCGAACGGCAGCACCTGTGTCATGATCAACCCGGTGACCTTGCGTGCCGGGTCGAGCCAGTAGTAGGTGTTGAAGAGCCCGCCCCAGCTTACCGTGCCCGCGCTGCGGCCGTTCGGACCCGCCTCGACATTCAGCATGTAGCCTAGTCCCCAGCGGAGCGGCATGCCGGGGAAGAGGTTGACGTCGTTCGAGACCGCCGGCATCTCAGTCTTGAGCAGGCCACACGGGATATTGCCCGTGGCATTCCGGTGCATCTCCGCGACGGTCTCCGGCTTGAGTAGCCGCACGCCATTGACGCTGCCACCGTTGAGCAGCATCTGGAGGAAGGCCAAATAGTCGCGCGGCGTGGAATACAACGGGCCGCCGCCCGACCAGAACTCAGGCGCGGCCGGCACGGTTTCGAGTGGCTGGAGCGCAAGGCTTCCGTCGGGTTGCCGCGTGTACAGGCGCGCTTGACGACCGCGCTGCTCGGCCGTGGGCTGGTAGCCGCTGTCCTTCATGCCGAGCGGCGTGAAGATCTTGTCTCGGAAGTACGCGTCGAGCGGCTGACCGCTGGTGGCTTCGACGAGACGGCCCACCCAGTCGGTATTGATGCCATAGAGCCAGCGATCGCCGGGATCGAACACCAGTGGCATGCGGATCGTCACCAGCTTGCCGGTGGCTCGCGGCGGCAGCCCGGCGCCTTTGACGTAGCGATTGATGCTGGGGTCCCACTGCTCGTAGCCGAAGCCCGCAGTGTGCGTCAGCAGATGCCGCAGCGTGATCGGTCGCCTGACCGGACGGAGCTTCGGCTCGCCGGCGGCGTCGAATCCTTCCAATACCTGGGGTGAGCCGAGCGTGGGGTCGATAGCGGGCACGGGCTCGTCGAGCGTCAGCTTGCCCTGCTCCACCATCTGCATCGCCGCAACCGACGTGATGGCCTTGGTCATCGACGCGATGCGGAAGACGGTGTCGGGCGTCATGGCCGCGGTCTGATCGTGCGCGCGTAAGCCGGCCGCACCTTCGTAGAGTACGCCCCTGTCGGTGGCCGCCATTGCCACAACGCCCGCCGCGTCCCCGGCGTCGACACCCTGGCGCAACACGCCGTCAATCTGGTTCTGCGCAGCTTGCGCGTCTGCGCGCTGGTAACCAAGACCGATCGAGCTGGCGGTAGCGGCCGCGGCGGCGGCGGCTTTCAACAGGTCACGGCGGGATGTCATGCCTGATCCTCTCTTGGAGGGCCTCATAGTCGCAAGACTACAATGTGGCACCCGGAGGATCAACACTGGCCATAGGCTCGCTGATGCGCATCGGCTACGCCGCTGCTGACGCAGGACGGGGACGCCGCCGAGCATTGGCGTCCCTGTGGCAGCGATCCTGTTGGCTTGTCGAGGCATATTGATGCTGTGCTGGTCTTCGGCCGCGGTGTCTCGCAGGAGATTTGAGCCCGTTCGAGGCCAATTTATTCAATCCCGACCAACTGGACGGCACTCGCTCGGCTGGATCGGCGATCCGCACGCCGGTAGCAGTCGATCCGCCTCAACGCCGTTGAAGCGCCGCGGTGGTGGTTGCGGGCTCGACCCATTGTGCTCACCTGCATCAGCACCTGCGCCCTGATCGCATGGGTTCATTCGCGGCGCCCGGAGCGATCGAGCTTGCCAGCGTGCCGGCAGCGGCAATACTCGCCAGCACGCATTCCCTGCGACGCTGTCCATTGCAGTCACAAGAGAACTTGCGAGTGCGGTTGCCGCCTTGCCAGAAGCATTGGCGTCCTGCACTCTCATACAGCGAGCGCAACGAGGCTTCTCGCGCAAAACTCAATACGGCCAAGAGAGCGCTCCCAAGATGCACCGTCAGCTCTCCACCATGCGATCAATCGCAACGAGGGCGTCGCCTAGGACTTCCAGTCGGCGCAGTATCATCAGCAAGCTCGGCTGCGCCTGCGACCTGGTGGGGCATCGTGCTGGCCAACCTGCGCGAGGCGGCCGGCGCTATACCGGCGCCCGGCCTCGACCTGGCGAGCTTGTGGGCGAGCTCGGCCGCGTCGCCGATGTCACTTGGGGCATGCTGCCCTTAACTGTGGTGGCGCTGGTTGGGCTGTTTACGGCAAATCCCGACGTTCCCGTCGGGCTCTCCAGCGACATCGTGGGTGAGGGATGAGCGCGACGTTGGGGGTCGACGTCGGCGGCACCTTCACCGACTTCTTCTTGAAGGACGAGGCGAGCGGCGAGACGCGCACGCTCAAGGTTGCCTCCACCCCCGACGATCCCTCGCGCGCGATCCTGCAGGGACTGCGTGCGCTGACTCCCGCGGGCAACCTATCGCTTCTCGCGCATGGCACGACCGTGGCGACGAATGCGCTCATCCAGCGACGCGGCGGCAAAGTCGCGCTCGTCACCACGGCAGGCTTCAAGGACTTGCTGGAGATCGGCCGCCAGACCCGACCGAGGATTTATGATCTGAAGGCCGATCATCCCGAGCCGCTTGTTCCGCGTGAGCATCGCTTCGAGGTTGCCGAGCGTATCGGCCCAGCCGGCGAAGTCATTCTGGCTCTTTCGGACGCCGAGATCAGGCGAGCCGCCGCTGACGTGAAAAGAAGTGGGGCTCAAAGCGTGGCCGTCTGCTTCCTATTCTCGTTCCTCAATTCCGAGCACGAGCGGCGCATGGGTGCGGCAGTGCGGGCGCTGCTGCCTGGCGTCGACGTGTCACTCTCCTGTGAGGTGCAGCCCGAATTTCGTGAGTATGAGCGGTTGTCCACCACCGTGCTCAACGCGTTTTTGCAGCCGGTCGCTGGTAGATACATGTCCCGCCTCGGTGCCGCGGTCGATCAGCTCGCGCCCGGCGTCCGCATCGGGATCTGCCAATCCTCCGGTGGGCTGATGTCGATCGCTCGGGCCGGCGAGATGCCCATCCGCACCGCCTTGTCCGGCCCAGCCGCGGGTGTGGTCGGCGCAGTTGTTGCCGGGGCGCGCGCCGGCCGCAGCGATCTCATTACCTTTGACATGGGCGGCACCTCGACGGATGTCTGCCTGGTCCGCGACGGTAAGGCGGAGATGGCATTCGGGCGCAGCGTCGCTGGCTTTCCCGTGCGGCTTCCGGCCATCGATATCCACACGGTCGGGGCCGGTGGCGGGTCCATTGCTCACATCGGCCGCGACAGCCTCATGCGCGTCGGGCCAATGAGCACCGGCGCTGACCCCGGCCCCGCCTGTTACGGCAAGGGCGGCCGGGAACCGACCGTTTCGGACGCCAATCTTGTGCTGGGGCGTCTGCCCGAAGAGCTCATTGGCGGCGGCATGCGCCTTGATCCCCGCCTGGCCGAGGGAGCAATTGCGCCACTGGCGGGAAAGCTGGGCCTGTCCTTGCGCGAGACAGCCCTTGGCATCGTGCGTATCGTCAACGCCAACATGATGCGCGCGATCCGGGCGGTCTCGATCGAGCGCGGCCACGACCCGCGCGCCTTTACTCTGTTGCCTTTCGGAGGTGCGGGCGCGTTGCATGCGGTGGAAATCGCGCGCGAGCTTGGCATTCGCCACGTCCTAGTACCTGCCGCCCCGGGCATTCTCTGTGCCCAGGGTGTGGCAGCCGCGGATATCGAGGAAAGCTTCGTTGCCACCTGCCGCGTGCCGCTCGAAGGCGATCTTGCATCCGTGGCAGCGGCGCTCGCCGGCCTGATCAGCGCAGCCCAGCAGTGGCTTGCGCGCGAGCGCCAGGCCGGCTTGCAGGAGCGCTTGGCAAGCGCTCTGGATATGCGCTATGTCGGGCAAAACTTCGAGCTGGCAATTCCTGTGCCGCACGGCCAGGGGTTTCCGTCCGGTGTTTGGCTCAAGGCTGCGTTTCTTGAGGCGCATCAGCGCAAATACGGCCATCACGATCCCGCCGCCGACATTGAAATCATCAACGTGCGCCTGAGCGCCCGCAAGCTGCGAGCCAGCGCGAGCGCCCCCAGCTTTGCCCCCAGCCAATCCCGCCCTGCCGCGACCTCGAGCGGCACACGCCCCGTGTGGTTCACCGCGGACCGGCCCACCGAGACCTCCTTCATTGACCGTGCTGCCTTGACGCCGGGAACGGCACTGGAGGGACCGCTCGTTATCACGCAGTTCGACGCCACCACGCTGGTGCCACCGGGCAGCCGCCTGTCCGTCGCAGAGTGCGGCAGCTTGCAAATCGAGGTCGATCCATGACGCCTCCGATAGCTCCATTAGATCCGATCACGCTGGAGATCATCTGGAACGCGCTCAAGTCGATCAACGATGAAGCCTGGATCACGATCCAGAAGAGTGCCTTCTCGACCAATATCAAGGAGCGCCATGACCATTCCACGGCCGTTGCAGACGCGCGCGGGCGGCTGATCGCCCAGGCGGAGATGGCACTGCCGATCCACCTCGCCTCCTTGCTCGATTTGATGCGTATCCTCGTGAGCCGTTACGACGACATCGCCGAGGGTGACCTCTTCATTGCCAATGATCCGCACGTGGCCGGCGGCACGCATCTGCCCGACATAAACATGGCAATGCCGGTATTCGCCGAGGGCCGGCTGGTGGCCTTCGTCTCAAATCTTGCGCACCACGCTGACGTGGGCGGCGCCGCCCGCGGCTCCATGTCCGGTGGCATGTCCGAGATCTATCAAGAGGGCCTGCGTATTCCGGTTATGCGGCTGTATCGCCGAGGTGAGCTCGACAGCGAGCTCTTCGACCTGCTCCTTCTCAACATGCGCCTGCCTGCCGAGCGCCGCGGTGATTTGCACGCGCAGATTGCCGCATGCCGGCTGGGTGTCGAGCGCATGAAGCAGCTGTTCCACCGCTACGGCAACCAGACGATGCAATGCGCTTTCGAGCAGATCCTCGACCGCACCGCCAAGCGCATGCGCGCGGGCATCGCCGCCATTCCCGATGGCAGCTATCGCTTCGAAGACATGCTCGATGACGACGGTCTGAAGGAGCGCAACGTGAAGTTCGCGCTGGACGTGCGTAAGCTCGGCGAGCGCATTATTTTCGACTTCACTGGCTCATCGCCGCAGGTTCCGGGAAACGTCAACCTGACCCGCAATGCGGTGCAATCGGCAGTTTGCTATGCGTTGAAGGCCCTGCTCGATCCAGACCTACCCAACAACCAGGCGGCGATCGATGCCATTGAGATCGTCGCCCCGGCCGGTACGGTCGCCAATTGCCTGCCGCCCGCCGCAGTTGCGCTCCGGGCCAATACCTGTCAGCGCGTCATCGACGTGGTGATCGGCGCGCTAGCCGATGTGCTGCCCGGACAGGCGATCGGGGCGGCCAACGGGGCCAATACGAGCATCGTATTTGCCGGCATCGACCCGCGCAGCGGAGCGCCCTACGTCTACCTCGAGACCCTCGGCGGTGGCATGGGCGGACGCAACGACCGTGACGGCAAGGACGGCGTGCAGGTGCATATCACTAATACGTCTAACCTGCCGGTTGAGGCGATCGAAATGGAGTATCCGCTCCGTGTTGAGGAATATGCGCTGGTGACCGACTCAGGCGGCGCGGGCCGTTTTCGTGGGGGCATGGGGCTGCGGCGCCGGGTGCGTCCGGTGGGGCACATTTGCGAGTTCAATGGTGTCGGCGAGCGATTCCGTCTGCCACCCTGGGGCATTTTTGGCGGCGCGCCGGGGCTTCGCGGGCGCTTCCGGCTGCAGCATGAGGATGGGACGCTGTCGGAGCTACCCCCGAAGACGGGCCGCATGGAGCTCCGGCCGGACGAGGTCGTGGTCGTCGAAACGCCTGGCGCAGGCGGCTACGGTCCCCCCGTCGAGCGCAACTCTGCCGACGTGGCGCGCGACCGTCGGTCTGCCAAATTCACGGCGGCGTACCTCGCGCGCCATTATGGAGCTGGAACGGTCGAGCCCAAATAAACAGCTGCTGCACAACTGCGGCTGGAACCGATGTGATACCCAAGCGGCCACGCACGGGTCATCGCATGCTGGCCGCCTCGCTTGCGCACAATTCGCCTGCCAGGGCGTGAAAGAAGCATGGGCCCAGCATCTGCAACGCGGCACGGCTACCGCCTGAATGTCCGGCGATCCGCCTGGAATTAACCTAAGCCGCGCAGCTTTCGGAATCATTGACCTAAGTCAAGCAGCGCGACCGCTGCGAAGGTTATGCAGCCTTTCCATATACGGGAGAAAAAGTCATGGCGAATAAGCAGGGTCGATCGCGCCGATCGACCGAAGTTATATTCTTGCCTAGGCGAATGACGGACATGCTGTCGCGCACCCGGTTCGACATGAGTCGAGCCTTGCAAGGCAAGAATTGGGAAGCTTTCAAAACGGCAGCTAAGACCTGCGTACACTGCTCGGCCCAAGGCGAATGTGAGCAATGGATCGCAACGCATCCCCAGGGAGAAGAAAACCCAGTTCCAGGATTCTGTCCAAATGCGCATTACATGGCTTCACACGCACCCAGGCGTGTGCCGGCGGCGATGCCTGGCAAAAGGAAAGCAGCCAAACGGTTGGGGACGACATCTCTCAATTCCGCACGAGGTGGGCGCTCGAGGAAGCCCGGGTAAGTCATCGAGCCGCTCTTGAGGCAACAAGGTTCCCGATATCTGCTTGAGGTTGGCGCACGCGATTGTGCGTCCATACCGGCGCCGGTGAAATCGACGCCAATATTTCTCGCCGCGGCGCCGATTGCAAAGCACCTGCCGCGATGCAAACGATGCCCCCCATTTAACGAGGTTCGCCGCACGGCCCGCGTCATTTTGCTGATCTTGC
>Ga0075424_100000838_pt1 | contig 25329 bp, 20 predicted proteins | sample SoiMethybrSBSTD3_FD_75301 | JGI IMG/M metagenome (GOLD analysis project Ga0075424, IMG submission 75301) | Bulk soil microbial communities from a Populus tree surrounding site in Tennessee, USA - Soil MetaG P. TD hybrid SBSTD3 | ecosystem: Environmental > Terrestrial > Soil > Tree plantation... | reverse complement strand
TGCGAAGGTGCGTGCCCCACGGTTCCCTCCCCCCTTGTGGGGGAGGGACAGGGAGAGGGGTGTCGGCGAAGTACCGAGCGCGAGACCTATTTCGTTCACAGACTTGCGAACGGCATGAAACAGAGGTCGTGCGTGTCCTACCCCTCTCCCTGTCCCTCCCCCACAAGGGGGGAGGGAACGTTGTGGGACCGCTCTGCCCATCTCCCGCAACGCGCTCGCGTTCGGCGTCGTAGCGCTTTCATGGGAGCGAGCGGATCGTGATAGGGTGCCGCCGAATTTGTGGGGGAATGCTGCATGAACGCTGGGCGGCGCGGTGCCGCGGTCAAGATCGCCGGCCTGCGCAAGGAATATGTCAGCGGCCAGGGCCGGGTAGTGGCGCTCGACACCATCGACCTCACCATCGCGGCGGGCGAGTTCCTCTGCATCGTCGGCCCGTCGGGCTGCGGGAAGTCGACGTTACTGCGCATCCTCGCCGGGCTCGACCATCAGAGCGCCGGCACCATCACTGTCGAGTCGGGCGGCTGGTCGGTCGAGAACGCCATGGTGTTCCAGGAGAGCGGCCTGTTTCCCTGGATGAGCGTCGAGACCAATGTCGGCTTCGGCCTGATGACGCGCGGCGTACCGGGCCCGGAAGCGAAGCAGCGCGTCGAGGCGGCGCTCAAGCTTGTGGGCCTGACCAAATTCCGCCGTCACTATCCGCACCAGCTCTCCGGAGGCATGCGCCAGCGCAGTGCGATCGCGCGCGCCTTCGTGACCGATCCCGCAATGCTGCTGATGGACGAGCCGTTCGCCGCGCTCGATGCGCAGAACCGCGTCATCCTGCAGGCCGAGCTGGTGCGCATCTGGGGCGAGACCCGCAAGACCGTGATCTATGTCACGCACTCGATCGAGGAGGCGCTCCTCATGGGCGACCGCTGCGTGATCATGACGGCGCAGCCCGGCCGCATCAAACGGATCATCGATGTGCCCTTCCCGCATCCGCGCGATCTGATCAAGCTGTCGGCGGCCCCTGAATTCGGTGCGCTCAAGCTCGACATCTGGCACGTGCTGGAGGAAGAGGTGAACCGGGCGCGGGCGGAGCTTGAGCTATGAACGCAATATCGGCAAAGACGCGCGACCGGCTGCTCTACATGATCTCGCCGCTGCTGTTTCTCGCGCTCTGGCAGCTGCTGCTGATGGCCGGGATCGGCGACCGCCGCTTCATTCCGGCACCGAGCGACATCGCGGTCCGGTTCTGGCAGCTCGTCATGAGCGGCGAGCTTGCGATGCATACCGGCGTGACCTTGCTGCGGGTGTTTGGCGGGTTCTTCATCGGCGCCATCCCGGGCGTCGCCTGCGGGCTCCTGATGGCGATGTTCCGCCCGGTGCGCTTCATGATCGATCCGCTGATCGCGGCGCTGTTTCCGATCCCGAAGATCGCCTTGATGCCGTTGCTGCTGCTCGCCTTCGGCTTCGGCGACGCCTCGAAGATCGCGCTCGTCGCCATCGCGGTGTTCTTTCCGGTGTGCGTGAACACCTATGTGGGCGCCGCCAATATCGAGAAGATCTACTGGGACGTCGCCAAGAACTACGGCGCCAGCCAGACCGTGATGTTCACCCGCATCGTGTTCTTTGGCGCGCTGCCGACGGTGTTCGCAGGCATCCGCATCGCGCTCGCAGTCTCCTTCATCGTGCTGGTCGCGGCCGAGTTCGTCGCCACCAAGTCCGGTCTCGGCTACCTGATCTGGAATTCCTGGGAGCTGCTGCAGGTCGACATCATGTTCTGCGGCATCGTGACCATCGGCATCCTCGGGCTGATCACCTCGGCACTGCTGCAGGAGCTCGAGCGCAAGATCATTCCGTGGAAGGCGGAGTGACGTCCAGCACGATCACTAGAGCACGGTCTCGAAAAACGGAGAACGACGCGCTTCTCACGTCATGGCCGGGCTTGTCCCGGCCATCCACGTCTTGCTTGCGACAACTTCAAAAGAAAGACGTGGATGCCCGGCACAAGGCCGGGCATGACGAGCAAGCATTTAGCGCGGTGGCAACAATCCACTCAAATCAATGTCCGGCGCCAACGAGTCACTTATGCGTCAGCTGCCCGACGAGCTCGCTGATGACACAGCTGCTGGTGTTCAGATCCAAGTTCTTGCTGGCCTGGCGCGGGCCTTTCTTGCTCTCGCAGGGATTGAGCTCGCCGGTCTGAAACTGAATCAGGTAGCGCGTGACATCCGACAGGCTCCAGCCCAGGGGCAGCGGGTAGCCATATTCTTCCAGCCTGACCTTCAGCACCGCGCCTGACTGCGCTGCGGCCTTTGCGAAATCGGCCTGCTCGGCCCGGCCGACCTCGATGTAGCCACGCGCCTCACTGGCATTGAGCATGGTCCTGATCGGATCGAGCGCCTCGTTGAGCCCATCCGCCGTCTCCGACGCAAAGCCGCCAGAGGTCAGAATGACGAGCTTGATATCGACATTCAGCCCACGCTGATCGATGATTTTTTGCAAGGAATGCGCCAGGTCGAGCGCCGTGGCGACGCCGGAGCTTTCGAAATACCCGCCGTCGCTCAACTTGGTCACGCTCTTCTCGGGCGACGTACATTCACCCGTCTCCGAAGGGTCGTAGTACCAACCCGATGGTGTGATCCATGGGAAGCGCGCGCTCAGCACCGCCGCGGTGCTCAGCGGCAAGGCTTCAACCTTGCCTTCATGCGTCGCGCTCGCCGACGTGCAGGTGACCGGAAAAAATCTCAGATCGGTCAGCCCTTCAAATCTGAACGGCGAGATCAGCCGGCGCCGCCCGGTATCGACCTCGGTCGTGTTCAGCACCAGCGCAGGCGTGAACAGCGACTTGTCGAACCCTTGCGGCCACAGCGACAGGAACGGCTCCGCCATGGTGTTGCCGGCGCTCTTGTCAATCAGGCGCGGCCCGTACAGATCGTTGCGGGTCACGCTGCGCCCCCATGACGTCTCCAGCCCATGCTCCAGGGCACGCGCTCGGTCGAAGATTTCGACTCCGACCGGCAGGAACTGCTGAAGCAAGTCAGGGAACAGCCACATCGCCTGCAGCGGCGACCAGAAGTCATCGTCCAGAACCTGGACCGCGCTGATGGCGGGGTCCTCGCCACTGCGGTCCGCGCAGCCTGTGTCCGGAATCTTGACGCCGCCGCGCTGCTCGGCGTCCTTCATCGCAGCCGCAAATGCCGCAGCCCCGACGCTCCCACCGGAAACGCCGCTGATGGCGAAGAGATGATGGGCGAAGTTGGGACACCGTGCCTGCATGTAGCTCAGGAAGTGGGCGGCGTGCATCGCCGCATAGATGCCACCGCCTTGAGCCGCGACGATGTAGATGGGATATCGCCCAGAGAATTTCGATTGGTCGGTGCGGGCCTTGTACCAATTCTCAAACGCAACCGTTAAGTCGGGCGTGGTCGGCGCCGGCTGAGCAAAATACGGCACGCGCCGGACGCGGTGATTGTTGGCGAAATCAAACAGCGAGAACACAACAGCGACGGTCGCAAGAACCCAGATCACGAGGCGGCCGGTGCTTCCGGACTGAACCGCGAGATAGTTCACGACAACAAGACTCAGCGCTGCAAACAAGAGCAGAGTGGGCACCGCCGAGATGCGTGTCGCGGCTGCTCCCGCTTGGGTGGCATAGAGAGCGCACAATCCGAGAAAAATGAGTGCAGCAACGAGAGCCACATAGCCTTTTGACATGACGCGGCCGACCGCGTCGGCGCGCTTCGAGTGTTCCAGTCGACTGAGCACGAAAACAAGCAGCAAGCCGAGCAGAACGAAGAAGCCGGCTCCTGCGAGCAGAATGATGTTGTAGCTCGCGATCTTCTCCGCCCAGTCGAGTGCAGCCGTATGGGCGAGCGCAGGATCGAATCCGCTGTCCAACAGATTGGCTTCCTTGATCCGCGCGAGCAGACCTTGGATCTTACCGACCGCGTCCCTGTCGCTGCTGGCCGCATAGAACCCGACCGCCATACCCAGGAATGGCAAACCGGCCAGCACCAGGCTGACAAATCGGCGCGCGCCAAGCGTGGCCGTGCCCTCCGGGTTCCCCGGCTCCTCAAGGTTCGCGCGGCAAGACAGCCACAGCAGGATGGAGAGCACGATGAGACCGCCGAGCGTGTAAAGCGATGCGGTGACAGCGGACCACAGCTCCGGATTTTCGTACGTCATGGGCATCGTCTGCAGCGCGGCGATACGTTGCGACAGCGCCCGGTGGATCTCCCTGAACTGTGCAGGCGCGAACAGAACGTAGAATGTCAGAACCGTCACGAGGATCGGTATGAGGTTGAGCTCGAACGCCAAGAAGACTCGATCGATGTTCTTTCGCATGGGCTGAACCGGTCGGTTTTGCGACGATTTTTGACTTGAGGAAGCGCGGGTGGAGCTATCTGACGCAGAACACTTTCGCGCGCTCGCATTTACTTGCGATCGCGCAAATATTGTCCATCAGCGGCTTGCATCTGTCGGGCTGGGACGGGCTGCGTGTATTGCACTTCAGCGCTGTATATTGGACGTATAATGTGTTGGCCTGCTCGCCGCAGGACAGAATCCTTTGGGCCAACACAATGCGGCCTGGCTCCGTTTCAGCTTGCGCATGATAGGAAAAGGCAAGAGAAACCAGTGTCAAGACCAGCAGAACAACTGCCCGCATCGCAGTGCTCCGTGTACTCCATAACGATGATGCAAGAACACACACAACGTCTGGAGCGATAGCAGAAATTGAAACTTGGCGCAACGACGCATCATCAACAGGCACGAATGTCACGCTGCAAGATGTACGTGCGTTCACACTATCAATGCTCGCACATGTCAATGCTCGCGCAACCCTGACCACGCACTGTCCGTCAAGTCTGGCTGCGCCTTAACGAATTCAATTGCATAGCCGTGTTGCCACGGGAAACGTCCATCGCGATCGGTCCAGATCAGTTGCACGCAATCGAAATCGTCGCCGCAGTAGAACCAGCGGCTCCAGCCGAGATGATCCTTGTAGTACCGCTTCGACACCGGCAGAAGCGCTGCCTGGCTGTTCCCGAATATGCCGTCGATCGGCGCACCAATCGCAAAGCGCTCGCCCTGCTCCACCGTTCGATAGATGTGCCAGAACGTGTCGTGGGCCGTCTCGCGTTTCAGAGCAAAGGTAATGATCTCGGGAAAATTAAGCTTGAGCCAAAAGCCCGTCGTGTAGCTGAAGCCGGGGCCTTCCTTGTCACTGAACACGGCTGTGCCGAACCAGCCATGTTCTCGAATGTTCGAAACGAATTTCCGCTCATGTTCGTCGAGCTTGGAAGGATCGACGTCCAGAGTTGTAAACATCGCCGCCTTCGACCCCGCTTCGATCACGCAAACGTTGCGCCATCACCGTCCCGCCGCATAGCCCTGCATGCCGCGCGGATTGGCAGCCGCGCGGCGGTGGCGGCCATCGCGCGCCGCGGTGGTGAGACGGCCTTCCGACCAGTCGGCTTCGACCTCGACGATATGGCCGCGGCGGCGCAGCTCCTTGATCGTGTCAGCCGGCAGCCGGCCCTCGACCACGAGCACGCCGGGGCGCGCTTCGCGCGGCCAGAACGACGATGCGAAATGCTCGGAGTGCCACGCCGGCGCGTCGATCGCCTCCTGCAAGTTCATGCCGCAATGCACGTGGCGCAAAAAGAACTGCGCGGTCCACTGGTCCTGCTGGTCGCCGCCGGGCGAGCCCCAGGCCAGATAGGGCTCGCCGTCGCGCAGCGCGAGGGTGGGCGTGAGCGTGGTGCGCGGGCGCTTGCCGGGCGCGAGCGCATTGGGATGGCCCTCCTCGAGCCAGAACTGCTGCGCACGCGTTCCCAGACAGAACCCAAGCTCCGGAATGACGGGTGAGGATTGCAGCCAGCCACCGGACGGCGTCGCCGACACCATGTTGCCGGCGCTGTCGACGATATCGAAGTGCACGGTGTCGCCGCGCATCAAGCCCGAGCGCTCGAGCTTGGCGTGGTCGATCGTGACCAGGCTCGGATCGACCGTGTCGTCATGCGTCCAGGCAGCGCCACGGCCAACGGTCGGCTCGCCGGCGCCCGGCGCCGCGATCCGCTGACCACCTGCCACCCGGAGATCGAGGCTCATGCCATAACCCGGGATATTGCCCGGCCGCTGCTCGAGCGAGGCACGCTCGCCGATGAGCTTGCGGCGCGCGGCGGTGTATTCAGCGGACAGTAGCGTCTCGCCCGGCACTTTCACAAAGTCCGGATCGCCGTAGAACGTGTCGCGGTCTGCGAATGCAAGCTTCGAGCACTCGACCACGGTGTGGATGAAGTCCGCGCTCTTCGGATCGGCGCCGTCGAGACCGAAGCCCTGCGCCAGCGCGAGCTGCTGCAGCATCACCGGGCCCTGGCTCCAGAAGCCGCCTTTGCAGACCGTGTAGCGACCATATTGGTAGGTGACCGGCGCCTCGACCCGCGGCTGCCAGCGCGCCATGTCGTCGCCCGTCAGCACGCCGCGATGCCGCTCGCCGCTCGAATCCATCAGCTCCTGGGTGCGGCAGAAGCGATCGATCGCCTCTGCCACAAAGCCGTGCGACCACATCCGCCGCGCGGCTTCGATCTGCTTGTCGCGGTCTCCGCCTGCGCTCTCCGCCTCACGCAGAATGCGCGCATAGGTCTCCGCCATCGCGGTGTTGGCAAACAGCGAGCCGGTCGCCGGCACATTGCCGCCTGGCAGATAGACCGCGGCCGATGTCGGCCAGTGATCGCGAAATAGCTCGCGCACGGTCTTGATCGTTGCATTCGCGCGCTCGACCAGCGGCTGGCCTTCGCGCGCGTAAGAGATCGCGGGCGACAGCACATCAGTAAGCCGCATGGTGCCGTAGTCGCGCAGCAGCAGCATCCAGGTCTCGAACGTGCCGGGCACACAGCAGGCAAGGAGCCCGGTGCCGGGCACGAGATCGAGCCCGAGGCCGCGGTAATGCGCGATGGTGGCGCCGGCCGGCGCGGGACCTTGGCCGCACATCACCTCGACCTTGTCTTTGCCCTTGCGGGTATCGTGCAGGATCACCGGCACATCGCCGCCAGGGCCGTTGAGATGCGGCTCGACGACCTGCAGCGTGAAGGCGGTGGCCACCGCTGCATCGAAGGCGTTACCGCCGCGCTCGAGAATCCCCATTCCGACCGCGGTCGCGATCCAGTGGGTCGAGGCGACGACCCCGAAGGTTCCGTCGATCTCGGGACGCGTGGTGAAGGGATTGGGGTTGATGTTGCTCATCGGGGGTCCTGCGCAGTTGCGGACCCCACCTAATCACAGACGGTTGCGGCTGTCTCGGGTTGCGCTTCAGCGCGGCGCCGCGTTGAACTTCCGCAGGTCGGGCGGCGGCTGGTCCTTACGCACCGGCATCAGGATCCCTTCGGCGCTGACCATGTAGTTCTCCTTGCCGATCAGGACCTGCTGGTTGCCCTCGTTGCAATAGTACTCCGCCCAATAGGGCTTCTTGGCGCGCTGGTATTTCCTCGCCACGGTCCACGGCCGCGTCAGCCCGCTATCGATCACCGTGATCTCGTCGCGCAGCAGATCCTTGTCATTCTTGTCGAGATAGATCCGCTCCTTCACGATCGTCTGGTTGTCACTGTGCAGCGGAATGCCGGGCGTGCCCTCATAGGTGCGTGGCCCTTTCATGCCGCGGGTCTCGACCGTGAGCGTGTCATAACGGCCGTCGCCATCCTCGTCCGACCACTGCCCGATCGAGGTGCCTGAAAAGCTCGGCGTCAGCTTTTCGGGCCAGCCGCGGCCATCGGTGTGGATGCGGCGCAGCTCGTTCATCAGCGTCATGCGGATGTAGGTCATTTCCGGCAGCACTATGATGTCCATCGTCTCGTAGACGATCATCATGCGCGGCATTCCGGTCGGCAGGCAGGTCACCGTGAAGTTGCCCTCGAGCGAGCCGCGCGCACGGTTGGCCAGGACCTCATCGAGCTTGGCCTGATATTCCGGCGTCAGCGGCGCCTGCTGGCCGCGTCCGCCCGGCTTGCTGGGATCGAACTGGGCACTGTCGGCGCGCACCCACTGTGCGCGCCAGTCCGGATATTTCGATTCGTCATGGGCAAACGCGCTGGTCGCCAGCAACACGCACGCAACCAGGCCAGTCGATCGTCCGAAACGCATTCCCAAATTCCCTGCCATCAAGGGTTGATATCGGGCGCATTGCCGATCAGCCAGCACTCACGAGTTGCGATCAATCAGGCTTCGCACCCGAAAACTTCACCACCTTGGCCCACTTCTCGGTTTCCTCGGCCACGTATTTCCCGAATTCGGCGGCTGATCCGGTGATGAGCGTGGCACCCATGCTGTCGAACCGCTCCTTCGCGGTCCGATCGGCGAGGATCGCGTTGACGGTGGCATTGAGCTTATTGACGATCTCGACGGGCGTACCTTTCGGCGCGCCGAGGCCGTACCAGGCGCTCGCCTCGTAGCCCGGCACGAACTCGGCGACTGTCGGGGTGTCCGGCAGCAGATTGGAGCGCGTCGTGCCAGTCACCGCCAGGCCACGCAGCCGGCCTGCCCGAATGTGCTCGATCGATGTCGGGATATTGTCGAACATCACCTGCACTTGGCCGGCGATCATGTCGGTCAGGGCAGGCGCTCCGCCACGATAGGGCACGTGCACCATGTTGATCCCGGTCATCATCTTGAACAGCTCACCGGACACATGGATCGTGGAGCCCGGGCCGGAGGACGCCATGTTGAGCTTGCCCGGATTGGCTTTGGCATAAGCGATCAACTCGGGCACGGTCTTGACCGGCAGCGACGGGGTCACATCCACGACGTTTGGAAAGCGGTTGACGCCTGCGATCGGCACAATGTCGCGCAGGAAATTATGGTTGAGCTTCTCGTAAAGCGAGGCGTTGATCGCGTTCGCGGGCGCGACCAGCAGCAGCGTGTAGCCGTCAGGTGGCGCGTTCACGACGGCTTCGGTGGCGAGATTGGTGCCGGCGCCGGGGCGGCTCTCGATCACGAATTGCTGACCCAACCGCTCCGAGAGCCACTGCGCCATCAGACGGGCGGTGATGTCGGCCGAGCCGCCAGGCGTATAGCCGATGATCAGCCGTACCGGCCGAGACGGGTAGCTCTGCGCGCTTGCGAAGCGTGAGACGGCAGGCACTGCGACCGCGCCTGCTGCCAGGCGCAGAAATCCACGACGGGGAAATTTCATGACGTTCCCTCCCTGAATGCAGGCGATGCCTGCGGGCAGATCAGCCGCCCTTGATGCCGGCCGCCTTGATGATCGGCCACCACTTGTCGATCTCGGCCTTGTGATAGGCGCCGAACGCTTCCGGCGACTGCCTGTCACGCGGCGGCATGTCGAGTCCCTGGTCGGCATAACGTTTGGCCACCGCGGGATCGGCGAGCGCCTCGAGCGCAGCGCGGTTGAGCGTTGCGATCATCTCCTTGGGCGTGCCCTTCGGGGCCCACAGCCCGTACCACGTGGCGCTGTGGAAGCCCGGCAACCCGGCTTCGTCGGTCGTGGGCACCTCGGGCGCCGATTGCGTGCGCGTGCTCGACGTCACAGCCAAAGACTTGATCCGGCCGGCGCGCAGATGTGGCAGCGAGTTCGAGGCCTGGTCGAACAGAACATCGAGCTCGCCTGCGATCAGTGCCCGGATCGAGGTCTGCACGCTCTGGTGCGGCACGAACTCGAAGCTCACGCCGGCAGCGTTCTGGAAATAGACGGCGTTGACATAGGTGCCGCTGCCGGCGCCCGCGCTCGCGGTCTTCACCTTGCCAGGATTGTCCTTCATCGAGGCGATCAGGTCCTTGAGACTCGCAGCCGGGAGATCCTTGCGCGCGGAGATGAGCAGCGGATTGCTCGGCAGCAGCGCGATGGGCTCGAGATCGCTGCGCAGGTCGAACGGCAGCGGGAAGATCGCGCCGTTGACGACGTGAGATCCATGATGCCCGAAGCTCAGCGTGTAGCCGTCAGCAGCCGCGCGAACCGCGCGCGTGACTCCGGTCGTCCCCGACTCGCCGCCAATGTTTTCGATCGCGATCGGCTGCCCGAGCGCTGCCGCCATGCGCTCCGCCAGCGGACGCGCAACGCCATCGGCCGGGCCGCCGCCGCCATAGGGCACGACCATGGTGATCGGCCGCGACGGATAAGCCTGCGCGCCGGCGATACGCGACACCGCCTGACCCGCAACGGCGCCAGCAGCCAGGGACAGAAATCGACGGCGCGGAAGCATCATGGCGTTTCCTCTGATCATCGTTGTTCGTAAGCCCCTGGAGAATACGGCAGGGATGCCCCGGAGTCAGCGGCCCTTGGTGCGGCCAAGTGCGGCCATGAGCGCCGCAGCCGCCCTTGACTCCGTTCCGGCCAAGGGTGAACAAACATTGCAAACAGGGGCGGAAAACGAATGTCGCAATCCAACCTCGAGCAACGCGTGGCGGGCGTGCGCGCGCTGTTCAATCCCCGCAACATCGCGATCGTGGGGGCGAGCGACCGCCCCGGCAACTGGTCGCAGCGGGTCTATCGCTCGCTCAGGAAGTTCGAATTCCCCGGCGCGATCTATGCGGTCAATCCCCGCAACAAGACGGTGTGGGACGGCCAGATCTGCTACCCGAGCCTGAGCGAGCTGCCGGAGGCACCCGACCACGTGGTGGTGATCGTGCCGGGCGCTGCCGCCGTCGAGGCGATCACGGAGGCCGGCAAGGCCAAGGCGCGCAGCGCCACCGTGTTCTCGGGCGGGTTCGGCGAAGGCGGCGACCCAAAGGGGCAAGCGCTCGCGGCCGATCTCAAGCGCGCGATCGACGGTGCTGGGCTTGCGGTGTCGGGCCCCAACTGCATGGGCAATCTCGCCGCACCGTCGCGGATGATGACCATTCCGGACGACCGCATCACCTCGCTCGATCGCGGCCCGGTCGGCATCGTGGGCCAGAGCGGCGGCATCGTGATGGCGATCCACCGCGCGCTGCTCGCGCGCGGCGTCACCGCCGGCTACGCGGTGACGAGCGGCAACGAGATCGGCCTCAACATGGCGGACTACATCCGCTATCTCGCCGACGATCCCGAACTCCGCGCGATCGCCTGCTTCATCGAGTCGATCAAGGAGCCCGTCGCGTTTCGGCGCGCCTGCGAATATGCGCGCGACGCCGGCAAGCCGGTCGTCGCGGTCAAGATCGGCGGGTCCGAGGAAAGCCGGCGTGCCGCGCTCGCGCACACCGGCTCGCTCGCCGGCTCGCTGCAATGTTTCGATGCCGTCGCGGAAACGATCGGCGTGGTGCGCGTCGACACGCTCGATGAGATCGTCGAGACAGTGGAATACTTCACCCATGCCAAGCCGCCGAAGGGCCCACGGCTTGGCGCCATGACGTTTTCGGGCGGCATGAAGGGGCTGCTGCTCGAAGCCGCGGAGCGCAACGGGCTGAGCTTCCCAGCTTTGTTGCCTGAGACCAACGCCAAGATGAGCGAGGTGCTCGGTGTCGGCACGTCACTCGGCAATCCGCTCGATGCCGGCTTCGCGGCGCTCTCGAGCGCGGAGGCCTATTTCAAGGGCATCGAGGTGATGCTCGCCGATCCCAACATCGACGTGCTGCTCGTGCAGGAGGAGCTGCCGCCGGCGCCACGGCTCAACAACAAGGTCGAGAACCTGCGCGTGGTCGACCAGATGGTGGCGAGCGCGGGCAAGCCGATCGCCGTCATCTCGATGATCTCCTACATGTTCACCGAGCACACACGCGAGTTCCGCGCCGCGCTCAAGAACCTGCCCGTGCTGCAGGAGATCGACAAGGCGATCCGCGCGGTCGGTCGCGCCGGGCGCTACGGCGCGTTGCGCGCGCTAGCTGGCGTTGCGCCAACGTCTGCCGCGAAGCCCGATGTCTCCGCGATTCTCAAGCGCCGCACAGCTGCCGCGAATGGGCTTTCGGTGCTGAACGAGGCCGACTCCAAGGCGCTGTTGCGCGCCTACGGGATCGCGACGCCGCGCGAGCAGGTGGTCGGCAGCGTCGACACTGCCGCAAGCGCCGCCAAGGAGATCGGCTATCCGGTCGTGCTCAAGCTCGTCGCCGCCGAGGTGACCCACAAGTCGGATATTGGCGGCGTCATCCTCGGCATCCGTAGCGAAGCGGAGCTGCGCAGCGCCTACACGCGCCTGGAGCAGAACTTCGCCAAGGCGCAGGGCGGCGCCAAGCTCACCCAGGCGCTGGTGGCGCAGCAGATATCAGGCGGCGTCGAGCTGGTGCTGGGCGTGCAGCGCGATCCGGAAGTGGGCCCGGTGCTGATGTTCGGATCCGGCGGCGTGCTGCTCGAGCTCAGCAAGGACGTCAGCTTCGGCGCCGTGCCGCTGCCGCCCTGGCAGGCGAAGGCGATGATCGAGCGCACGACCGCAGGCAAACTGCTGAAAGGCTATCGCGGCGCACCGGCTTGCGACGAAACCGGCGTGCTCGCCGCGCTCAGCGCGCTCGGCCGGCTGGCGCAAGATCTGGGTGACCAGATCGAAAGCATCGACATCAATCCGTTGGTTGCGCTGCCAGAGGGCCAAGGCGCGGTTGCACTCGACGCCCTGGTGGTGCTGCGGAAGTGAAGAGTTTGGTTTCTGTTGCCTCCGCGAGAACACGTAGGCGTCTGATGAAAGGTCGTTACGAGAGCACGGCGTTGCCGCTCCCCTCCCCCCGCGAGCTCTTGCGAGCGGTGGGGAGGGGGAAGGGGTGGGGGAAATCAGGCCACGCGGTGCACTAATCGCCCCCCACCCCTTCCCCCTCCCCACCACTTCGTGGGGGGAGGGGAGCGGCAACGCTGTGCTCACCTAACTCGATCAAACAATTGCTGTGCGACTGCGACGCAACGTCGAGATTGGAGACCAGTCATGCATCACATTACCCAGCTCGCCGCCGCTGGCGCATTCGCCATCGCATGCATCTCCCCCGCGCCTGCTGCCGAGATCAGCCCCGAGCTGATTGCCAAGGCCAGGCAGGAAGGCCAGATCACCTACTACACCGACCTGATCGTGGATCAGATCGTGCGGCCGCTCACCACCGCGTTCGAGGCGAAGTACGGCATCAAGGTCGCGTTCACGCGCGGCGACAGCCAGGTGAACAGCATCAAGCTGCTGAACGAATATCGCGCCAACCGCGTGGTGGCGGATGTGTTCGGGCTCACATCCGCCATGGAGGTCCTGATCGCCGCGGGCGCGGTCCGGCAATTCACTGCCGCCAATGCCGAGGAGCTGCCGCCGCAATATCGCGACCCGGACCGCTACTGGGTCTCCTCGCATCTGTTCGTGATGACGCCAGGCCTCAACACCAGCCTAGTGCCGGCGGCGCAGCGGCCGAAGGGCTACGACGACCTGCTCCTCCCGCATTGGAAGGGCCGCATGGCCTGGAAGATGAACGACCTCTCGGGCGGGCCGGGCTTCATCGGCAATGTGCTCACCCACATGGGCGAGGAGCGCGGCATGGCCTATCTGCGCCAGCTGGCCAAGCAGGACATCAAGATCCTCAACGCCAGCGCCCGCGCCATCCTAGATCAGGTGATCGCCGGCGAATACGCGATGGCGCTGCAGATCTTCAATCATCACGCCGCGATCAGCGCCGAGAAAGGCGCGCCGGTCGACTGGGTGCCGCTCTCGCCCGCGACCGTCACGCCCGGCCTCGTCGGCCTGCCCAAGAACGCCCCGCATCCCAACGCCGGGCTTCTGTTCGTCGAGTTCATGACCTCGAAGGAGGGCCAGCAGATCTTCCAGAAGGCCGCCTACCTGCCGGCGCGGCCTGACGTGCCTCCCACGGTGCCGGGGCTGGTGCCGGCAACCGGGGGTTTCGGCGCCACCGTGATCACCCCGGCCCTGACCGCCGAGTCGATGAATCATTGGGATAAGGTCTTCGCCGACCTGTTCCGCTGATCGTTATCGACTCGCCGAGCGCACACGCGGGCTGACCGAGCGAGGCTACAGCGAGTTCAAATCAGTCACCAGCCAGCCCGCCGATGGCTACTACGGCTGGGAGGATGCACCACCCTTCGACAAGATCATTGTGATCCGCGGTATCGACCACGTTCTCCATCACTGCAGCAACTCAACACTGACGACGTCATGATGATACCGGCTGGCCGTCGGGCGCTCAGCGCGTCCTGCACGTGGTCAAGGACCCGGCGCCCGACGGAACCTTCACGATTGCGCGATCGGACATCTACAACGGCCGCGTCATGCCGTTCGTACCCTTTCACCAAACTCGAGGGCGATGTGATCAGGGGCACACACAATCAGTAACGGTAAGTGCCTCAGCCGGATCGATGAAAGCCGCGAGCGAGCGGCAGATGCGTGATGAGTGAACGCCTCGTCTGGAAGCATGGCGGTAATATATAACCTACAGAGCCGACATGTGAATTCCTTAACCTGTTGCCTCCCAGGTACAGCCTCATGCGCCCTGCAGGTTTAAGGTAGCTGCGTAAGTTTGTTGTGTATGAGTCAGGGGTGGCGTGATGAAGCACAGTTTCTTGGCTGCTTCGGCAGCGGCTTTCGTGTTCGCGGGTAGCCAGGCACTCGCGGCGGACCTTCCAACAAGAGCTCCGGTCTACAAGGCGCAGCAGGCGTACTTCAGCTGGACCGGGTTCTACATCGGTGCCAACGCCGGTTGGGGCTGGAATGACGATGACGGCGCTCCATTCTGCATCAACCCCGGCGGCGTGCTGAACGGGACTGGCTGCAGGACGACCAATGTGCCAGGCGCACAAATACGCTCCAAAGGCTTCTTGGGCGGCGGTCAGATCGGCTACAACGTGCAGAACGGCATGTTCGTCTGGGGAGTTGAGGCCGACTTCCAAGGCGCCGACATCAAGGATTCCATTTCAATTCCAGGCCCATTCGCCACAGTCGGTGGTGGCGCAGCTGGTGGTACTCGCTTTGACGCGAGTCACAGCATGGACTGGTTCGGAACGGTTCGCGCCCGCCTTGGCCTGGCAGCGTATGATCGTGCCATGATCTACGCCACTGGCGGCCTCATCTACGGTCGCGTGGAGGTCTCCCAGAACACGGTGTTCCCGGCTACTCAATATGCCAGCACCTTGGAGACGACGCGGACGGGCTGGACAGCGGGCGGTGGCATTGAGTTCGCCTTCTCGCCCAACTGGAGTGGAAAGGTCGAAGCGCTGTACTACGATATGGGGTCCGTATCGACGCAGGCTCTCGGCTCGCCCGTTAACGACGGCTTCGTTGGTGGCAAGACCTTCGACCTCAAGGGCGGAATCGTGCGCGCTGGCATCAACTACCGCTTCGGCTGGTACTGAGCCCTAGACACGCGGAATCCAAAGGGCCCCGGGATTTGTCCTGGGGCCCTTTCCTTTTCTTTGATCGAAGTGCCGGCCATCGGCGCAGACTGCCGCGGCCTTCGCGGCAATTAAGTTTACCCCCAACTTGCAGCAGCCAGTCCTGTCCAACTCGCACAAGCTCGAGTCCACCCGTGATATGACGTGGACCGGGCAGGACTGCGGAAAGCTATCCCCTTGGATGATATCACGTCGACTGCCGACGCCATGACTTCCAGCGCATCGGCACCTGATGGCGGCCTTGCACCGTCGTCATCTCTCTACTTGTCGGTCGCGCTGGTCGCCGGCGCCGTCATCGCGCTGCAGATCGGCATCATGCGCATCTTCTCGGTCGGCAGCTGGGCGCATTTCGGCTCGTTGGTCGTGAGCCTCGCGATGCTCGGCTTCGGGCTGACCAGCGCGATCATGTGTGTGACGACCAGATGGTTCGATCGCCACTGGCGCGTCGTGGCCGCGACCGCGCTTGCGCTGTTCGGGCCGCTCGCGGTCGCAGCCAATCTCATGGCGCAGCAGCTCCCCTTCAACGCAATCTTCCTGATCTCCGACCCGATGCAGAAATGGCGGCTCGCCGCCAATTTCATGCTCTACATGCTGCCGTTCCTGGCGGGCGCGTTCTTTCTCGGCACCGTGTTTCTCAAGGCGCAAAAGATTTTTGGCCGCGTCTATTTCGCCGACCTGACCGGCGCCGGCCTGTGCGGGCTGGCGTTCCTGCTCGCGATGTACGTCATCGTGCCCGACAATCTCATCATCGTGCCGCTCGTTCTCTGGCTCATCGGCAGCGCGTTCTGGCTGATCGCGACGGGGCGCCCCGGCCAGGTGATTGCACTGGCTGCGCTCGCGGTCATCACCATCGCGGCGCACTACGCGCTGCCTTCGTGGCTTAACGTCAGCAAGCTCGCGGTTTCCGACTACAAGGGCGTCGCTTACGCGCGCAAGTTCCCGGACAGTCAGCGTGTCTATGAGAGCGCCTCGCCGTTCGGCTATCTCGAAGTCTATTCAAGCTCCTACTTGCACTTCGCGCCGGGGCTTTCCGACAACGCGGCGTTCAATCTGCCTAAGATGCCGGTCAACGCCTATCTCGGAATGTATATCGACGGCGACGGGCCGATCGGCATTATCCGCGATCTGCCGCCGGAGGAAACGGCCTATTACCGCTTCCTGCCGATGATCTATCCGTACCTGATCAAGCACAAGCCGGACACCTTCGTGGTGCAGTTCGGCGGCGGCATCTCCACGTCCGTTGCGCTGCGCTCCGGCTCCAACACGGTGACGGTCGCGGAAGGCAACCCCGCCGTGCTCAACGCGTTCCGCACCGACAACGGCCTGCGCGACTTCACCGGCGACATCCTCAACAATCCGAAGATCCGCGTCATCGACTACGACGGCCGGCTCTATCTCGCCTATACGCGCAATCGCTACGATGTCATCGATCTCAGCCTCGCCGATTCTGCCGGCCTCTCGAACCCGGGCGGCTTCGCGATCGTGGAGAAATTCTCCTATACGCGTGAGGCGATGCTCAGCTACATGCGCGCACTCAAGGACGGCGGCGTTCTGTCGGTGACGCTGTGGAATAAGGAGGAGCCGCCGAAATCGGTGCTGAAGCTCTATGCCACCATGGCAGCGGCGGCGCGCGAGCTTGATCCGGAGCGTGTTGCCGACAGCTTCTTCGTGGCGTCGAGCTATCTCTCGACCGCGACCGTGCTGTTCAAGCGCGGCGGCTTTACCCAAGCCGAGATCGAGAAGCTGCGCGCGCATACGCGCGCCATGTCGTTCGACGAGATCTATTACAAAGGCTTCGCCTACGACGACTCCCAGACTGAGCGCGTGCTCGATGACTATCACAAGCAGATCTTCGCGACCGGCGACGAGACCGAGCCGTCCGAGCCGCCCGAGGGCGCGACACCCGGTGAGGCACCGCCCGAGCAGGCGCCAACTGCGGTACCGGCCACCACCATGGGGCAGCTCGCCTGGCATCGGCTGATCAATGGCGGCTGGGACGATGTCGCCAACGCCTACGTGTTCGATACGCGCCTCCTCACCAACAACCGTCCCTACTTTGCAGCCTATGTGAAGCCGTCGGACCTGCATCGCGTCACCGACCGGCTGGAGCTTTTACAGGACGAGTGGGGCTATCTGCTGATCTGGGCGACGCTCGCGATTGCGTGCCTGACCTCGCTGTCGCTGGTGATCCTGCCGGTGATCTTCGGCTGGCGCACGATCTTCAGCCACAACCCCGGCAAGTTTCGCACCATCATCTATTTCGCCTGCCTCGGCGCCGGCTACATCATGGTCGAGGTCGGGCTCATTTCCGAATTCATCCTGGCGCTCAGCAACGCGACCGTCTCGGCCTCGATCCTGATCACCGGCATGCTGGTGTTTTCAGGTCTCGGCAGCTTCGTATCGGAACGCTTTCTCGAACGCGCGCGCGACGTGATGCCGAAAGTGTTTGTCGCGATCGGCGCGATCCTGATCATCTATGGGCTCGCGCTCGATCGCGTGCTCGACTTCATCGGCACCTTTCCCTATCCGGTGCGCCTCCTGCTCTGCTTCGTGCTCGTCTTCCCGCCCGCGTTTCTGATGGGCTTCCCGATGCCGACCGCGATGACCACGCTCGGCCGCCTCGGCAAGCAGCACATGTTCCTGTGGGCTTGGGGCATCAATGGCTGCTTCTCGGTCATCGGCGCCGCGCTGGTGCCGATCCTCGCGACGTCATTTGGACTAACCGCCGTGCTCTGGGTCGCGGGCATCGCCTATCTGATCGCGATCCCGGCGTTCTTTGCCGTACTTCTGCCGTTGAAGCCGGGGTATTTGCCACCTGTCTTCCCCGCTCAGGCAGAATTGTAGGGTGGGTTAGCGTGGCCCCTGCACGCGCGATTCCGTTAAACCATCGTCCACGCGTAACTCACCGGCGGCGCCATGGTGGGTTACGCGTGGATCAAGCCAATCGACTCCATTCAGAGTCCGGGGCCACGCTAACCCACCCTACTGCGCTTGCGCGGGTCGTTGCCGTTGTCGGTCTGCTCTGGGCGACCTCTGCGCTCGCGCAACCTCCGATGCCGGCCGCCAAGACCCAGCTCGTGCCGTTTGATGTCACGCCGTTTCCCTACAGCGGTCCGGTGCCAGACAAAAACATCACCTTCCTTGACGTGGTGAACGGCGAGCGGCGTGGCCACACTTCCTTGCGCGGCGGCGTCTATTGGGAGGACCTGACCTACAGCGACAAGCGCGTGCTGCTCTCGATCCCGCGCGGCTTCGATATCCGGCGGCCGGCTCTGATCGTCGTGTACTTCCACGGCAACCTGGCAACGCTCAGTCGAGACGTGCGCGACCGCCAGCAGATCCCGCGCCAGCTCGAGCAGTCCGGACTCAACGCCGTGCTGGTCGCGCCCCAGCTCGCGGTCAACGCGGCCGATTCATCGAGCGGCCGGTTCTGGGAGCCGGGTGTATTCGGCAAGTTTCTGGACGAGGCCGTCGGAAAGCTTGCCCGCCTGCATGGCGATGCGCAGGCGCGCACTGCTTTCGAGCGAGCGCCTGTCGTCATCGCCGGGTATAGCGGCGGCTACAACCCGGCCGCCTACGCGCTTGCGATCGGCGGTGTCAATCAGCGCGTGCATGGCGTCATGCTGTTCGACGGCCTGTTTGCCGAGATCGACAAGTTCGCCGACTGGCTCGCCAAGCGTCCAGCCGCGTTCTTCTTCACCGCCTATGGCAAAGCCGCCCGCAGCGAGCATGCCGAGTTGCAGCGCATGCTGACCGATCGCGGCGTGGGCTTCGGCACCACGCTCCCGGCGCGGCTCACGCCCGGCAGCGTGACGCTCCTGTCGGTCGGCGATAACGTCGCTCACAACGACTTCATGACCCGGGCCTGGGCCGGCGACCCGCTGAAGGCGGCACTGGCGCGCATCCCGGACTTCGAGCGCAGCGGCCCCGCGCCGACCGGCAAGCGAAAGTAGCCCCCTTCCCCTCGTCGGCTTCAGGCTCTAATCAAGCGGCGAACCCGGGAGGATATCGCCTTGCCTTGGATGACCGCTAACGGAGTAAGCCTTCACTATCAGCTCGCCGGCGATCACGGTCCGGTGGTGGTGCTGCTGCACGAGATGGGCGGCACGCTCGACAGCTGGGACGGCGTGACGCCCGGCCTCGCCGCGCAGTTCCGCGTGCTGCGCTACGACCAGCGCGGCGCCGGCCTGTCCGAGAAGGTGCGAACGCAATTCACCAACGACGACGCGGTCAACGACCTCGAGGGCGTGCTCAAGAACCTCGACCTCAAGCCGCCCTACAACTTCGTCTGCGTGGCCGCCGCCAGCACGCAGGTGCTGCGCTTCCTCGAGCGCCACCCCGAACAGGTGTCATCGATCGTGCTGTGCAACCCGGCCCCCGGCGTCGACCCGAGCCGCGCCGGAGCGCTGCGCGAGCGCGCCGAGCTTGCGGAGCGCGACGGCATCCGCGGTGTCATGGGGATCACGCTCGACAAGTCCTATCCGCCCGATCTCGGCGAGCGCTCGGCCTACGAAGCCTATCGCGGCCGCTATCTCGCCAACGACCCGGTCGGCTTCGGGCTCGCGCACCGCATGCTGGCGATGACCAACATGATCTACATGCTGCCGAAGGTCAGCGTGCCCACCATGGTGGTCGCCGGCAAGCACGACACCGTACGGCCGCCCGCCGGCACCGAGGAGCTCTCCAAGAAGATCCCAGGTGCACGCTTCGAGCTGATCGAGGAGGCTGGGCATTTCCTGCCAACCACCGGGCCGAAGACGCTGCTGCGGCTGCTGCTCGATTTCTTCAAAAAGTGAAGCGGCGGACACCTATGCGAGTCAGCGACGCGTAGCCCGGATTGAGCGGAGCGAAATCCGGGAGCAACAATGCAAGTTGATTGGCCGCCCCGCATTTCGCTTCGCTCAATGCGGGCTACACGTAACCGATGTCTCATTGAGGGGTGACATGCAAACCAATGCCAACGGCATCAGCATCAACTATCAGATCGACGGCCGCGAAGGCGCGCCCTGGCTGATCTTCAGCAACTCGCTGATCACCAATCTCTCGATGTGGGACGATCAGGTGGCGAGCCTGAAAGACAACTACCGTATCCTGCGCTACGACCAGCGCGGCCACGGCGGCACCCAAGTCCTCGACGGCAAGTACAACTTCGACATGCTCACCGCCGATGTGGTCGGGCTCATGGACGCGCTGTCGATCAAGCGCGCACATTTCTGTGGCCTCTCCATGGGCGGCATGACGGCCCTGTTTCTGGCGCAGCGTCACGCCGACCGCTTCGACCGCATCATCGCCTGCGATTGCGGGCCGGCCTCGACTCCGGTTTCGGCGCAGCAATGGAAGGAGCGCATCGACCTTGGCGGCGAGAAGGGCATGGAGGCGCTGGTCGACGTCACTATCAACCGCTGGTTTCCGCCCGACTTCGTCGCCACCAAGGCGCCAGTGCTCGACAAGGTCCGCGGCATGATCCGCACCACGCCCTATAAGGGTTTCGCGGGCTGCGCGCAGGCGCTCTCCGACTATGACCTGCGGCCAGGGCTTGGCGGCATCAAGAACCCGACCCTGCTGATCTGCGGCACCAAGGACGCTGCCTTCCCCGCAGTGCAGCAAATCCACGCTGCGATGCCGGGGTCAAAGCTCGTGCCGCTCGAAGGCGCCGGACATATCTCCAACGTCGAGCAGCCGCAGGCATTTACCAAAGCAGTCGCGGATTTCTTGAAAGGGTGAATGGCGGTCGCTGCCTCCGCCAAATCGCAGACGTGTGCTGCGATTCAAGCGCCCTGCCACGCCGTTGCAATCATTTCTGGGGCGTTATACCTCACTAAGGGACAGCCCGGCCCAATCCTGGGCAAATGGCTTGTTTACTTGGCTTTACTTTGGCCTGCGCTACCATCGCCGACTTTGGCGGCCTCGCCGCGGCCGATCAGGAGGAGCATCATGACCCTGCAAGAACCAACAGCCCGCCCGGGGCTTTCCAACAAGGCGCGCGAGTTGATGGAGCAGATCAACACCGACGCCGGCAAGGACAACATCTGGGTGCGTACTCAGATGAACGCCCCGGCGCAGCGCCCGTGGTTCACCGACACTGGCGGCGCCACTGGCACCGGCGCAATGGCGAGCGGCCGGGTCGCGGCCAATCAGATGAAGAGCGCCGCCTATCGCTGGCGCTGGAAGGACTACAAGGCCTATCTCGATCGCCTCTCCACCATCGCGGCCAAGGCCGACGTGCCGCCGATCGAGTTCGCCGACCGGCAGAGCATTCTGCTCACCAATCCCGGCCTTAACGGTCGCCTGCAGGTCACCAACACCATTCGTTGCGCGATCTCGATCTACAATCCGGGCGACATCGCACCCGCGCACGTTCACTCACCCAATGCCAGCCGTACTATCCTGTCCGACAAGGGCGGCTACACCAATGTGGAGGGTGAGCGCTGCGAAGCAACGCGCGGCGACATCATTCTCACGCCGAACGGCACCTGGCATGACCACGGCAATGAATCCGGCCAGCCGGTGGTCTGGATCGACATGCTCGATTGGCCGCTGATGGAGTTTCTCGACTGCGCCTGGGTCGACCAGGAATATCGGCCGGCCAACACGAGCAACACCAAGAGCCAGGCCACGCTGCAGGGGAACGGTTATTCCGAGCGCCTTTACGGCAATGGCGGGTTGGTCCCGACCTTCGTGTCGCACCAGCGCGGCTGGGGCAACGAGCCGGCGCCATACATCCACTACCGCGGCGACGAGATCCGCGGCGCACTCGAGCGCCTCGCCAAGGAATCCGGCGATCCGTTCGAGGGCATCCAGATGCAGCTCGTCAACCCGGTGACCGGCAAGCCGGTGTTCCCGACGTTGAACTACCAGGCGCAGCTCATCCGCCCCGGCGAGGAGACGCAGCCCAAGCGCGAGACCTGCGGCACCTTCATCGTGGTGATCGAGGGCAAGGGCAAGACCGACATCGGCGGCCAGGTCTTCGACTGGGAGCAGAACGACATCATGGTCGTGCCCAACTTCGTGTGGCGCAAGCACACCAATACGGGCACCGGCAACGCGATCCTCTATACGGTGTCGGACTCGGCGCTGCTGAAGAACATCGGCCAGTACCGGGCGCAGGGCAAAGCCAAGGACGGCAAGGTCATCCAGCTGGTGCAGTAACGATCAGTTCGCATCAATCAGCGCTTTGGCGCCGCCTTCGGGCGGCGCCTTTGTTTTCGGGCCGGCTTCTTGCCGGCGGGCGCGCCCGATAGCAGCAGCATGCGGTCATCGGAACACTCAAGGCTCATTGCAATTCCGGTTTCCCATGCGTTGAGCATGCGGTCGCCGATTTCGGGATGCGCAGCGACTTCGCTGAAATAGCGTTTGACATCAGCCATCACATCACAGAGCGCGTCGGCGGTCTGCTCCAAAATCTGGCCGATCTCCTTGGTGGCGATATCGCAGCGTGACTGCGCCAGAACCACCAGCGCACGCTTGTCGGGCCACATGGTCGTGCTGTTCAGAGTCAGCGCCATGGCGTCATCGGGAATGTAGGCATCCGTGGTGACGAGGTCATAGACAGGCGCGAGCCGCGCCGGTCCCACTACGTCGTCGTAGATAATGCCAAAGTTCTTGAGATGAGCGTCGCCGTTGCGAAGCGCGCAATTGAGCACGAACAGCCGGAACAGCCGCTCCAACGCGGTTCGCCGCCCCTCGACCTCGATGAAGTCGCTGGCGCGCTTGAACAGGCGCGTCTCGTAACCGCCATCATATTTCTTCGCGCTGGTCAGTCCATTAAGGACGCAGAAATCCTCGAAGCCGCGATGGCTGCCGTCCGGTTTGAGGTCGAAGCGCTCGATCACCAGCGCATGACCATTCTCCGAAAGCTGAAATCCGGGCACCACAAGGCCGGCCTTCCTGGCAGCGCACAGGCAGAAATATTCATTCGCAGCCAGCTCGGGCAGCTCGTTTGAATCCCAAAGCTTCACGATGTGGGTCGCAGGCCGGACGCCGTGTGGCTGCTGTTCGCCCGCGCTCGCCGCTTGATGCTTCGCGCCGCGCACCATGACTTTCGGCTGAACGCCCGATATGCCCGAATGCCTGGCGAATGTCTGCAAGAGATTCTCGTAGAGCTCTCCGCCATGCTCGGTCTTGATGATTTCATCGATCGGCTGAAACGGCACATCATCCGAAGGCTCAGCCTCGGCGGATGAGCAACCGATGCGACCGATCTGAGCGCCTCCAACAACGGCCAGCAGATCGATGTCATCGAATTTTCCGGAGGGCTTGGCGAAGCTCGCGGAAATCCGCGCCCGCAGCACGCCTTCGGGCAGGTTCATGTCGAAGATTGGCAGCAGTCCCTGGCTCGAGTTCCACGAAGCAAGCCGAACCGGCATGGTGACTGAGACCGCACGCGCCGTGGCGAGCTCGGGCTCGTACGCGAAGGTCGCGCCACTCACCTCATGCCGATCGAGAAAGCCCGCGTGCCGGCTATCGGTCCAGACCCGCAGCATTGCCCTCTTCCGCCATGAGCTCTTCCAGTGTCGGACGCGCCCGGTCGAGCTCACCGACCTTGAGGTCGAGCCCCAGCGCGTTGAGCAGCCTCAGCACCGGCTTGAACCCGATTCCGGCGGCCCTGGCATTCTCGAGCGCATCGATCCGCGCCCGGCTGACACCGGACTTCCTGGCCAGGTCGCTCTGAGTGAGACGCTGTCCCTTGCGGGCGGTCCTGATCACGCTGCCCAGTTCCACCAGATCGGGCATAACCGCACCACAATTATGGTAAACAGTTTCTTCGGTTACCTCCACTATGGTGGATAGTGGCCTCAGACACAAGGCAATTCTTCCAAAATGGAGGTAATTGCCTCAATTGCGATGTATATTAAGTTTCATCCGCAATCCGCGTGCGCAGCACGCCGATGCGATCAACCTCAACCTCCAGGACGTCACCGGACTTCATCCACACCGGCGGATTGCGCTTCGCGCCGATGCCGTCGGGCGTACCGGTGGCAATGATGTCGCCCGGCGCCAGCGGCGTGAACATCGAGCAGAACGAAATGATCGCCGGAATATCGTGGATCAGCATGTCGGTGCCGGAACGCTGCATCTCGGCGCCGTTGAGGCGCGTCACCAGCGTCAGCTTGGTCGGGTCGGGGATCTCGTCCGCCGTAACGATCCACGGCCCCAGCGGACCGGAGCCGACGAAGTTCTTGCTGGCTGCGAGCGAATATTTGGTGAAGTCACGCACCGTGGCATCGCAGAAACAGGTGTAGCCGGCGATGTAGCCGAGCGCGTCCTCGCGCTTGATGTGACGACCGGCCTTGCCGATGACCAGCGCCAGCTCGCCCTCGAAATCGAAATTGGTCGACACTTTGGGGCGGATCATGGCGCCGTCATGCGGCACCAGCGTGTTGATGAAACGCAGGAAGATGTTCGGGAGCTTGGGCGCCTCGGTGCCGTGCTCAGCGGCATGGGATTTGTAATTGATCCCCACACACATGATCTTTTCGGGATTGGTAATGACCGGCAAATACTGCAGGTCCGCGAGCTTCTGATCAGGCTGCGCGCCCTGCGCCGCGCGGCGCAGCTCGTCGAGCGCGCCGGCCGCGATCACATCACGCAAGGTCGCGTAACGGCCACCGAGGCGATCGTTCATGGTGACGACGCCATCGCCAACAACCACACCGAAGGCCGGCTTACCGTTGGCGATATAGCTTGCGAGCTTCATGGGGAAACCTCAACGCGGGCAGTGGAGACAAGAGTGCGAATGGCGAAGAAGTAGGATGGGTTGAGCGCAGCGAAACCCATCAACAAAACAGAACCGCCTAAGACGATGGGTTTCGCTGCGCTCAACCCATCCTACCAGCTCGCCTAATGATCATGCTTGTGGTCGTGCTTGCCCGTGTGCACCGGCGCGCCGTCCGGGCGAGTCAGCAGATGGCTGATGCCGGCCTTGTTGGCCCAGTACTCCCAGGCGCGCCAGGTCTCGGTCGAATAGGGACTGTAACCCTTGTTGCGCGCATCGATCTCGCCCTTCGACAGGTACTTGATCTTGCCGCCAAGCATCTTGGCGCGCATCAGCGCGCGGG
>Ga0075424_100000837_pt1 | contig 25358 bp, 26 predicted proteins | sample SoiMethybrSBSTD3_FD_75301 | JGI IMG/M metagenome (GOLD analysis project Ga0075424, IMG submission 75301) | Bulk soil microbial communities from a Populus tree surrounding site in Tennessee, USA - Soil MetaG P. TD hybrid SBSTD3 | ecosystem: Environmental > Terrestrial > Soil > Tree plantation... | reverse complement strand
TCGACCTCGGGCCGGGCGTGCAGGTGCTGACGCCGGACGACCTGCTGCGGGGGACGCTGCCCGACGGCGAACGCGTGCTCGTCTACGACGACGACCACTACTTCATGGGCGGGGCGCTCTGCGAGGTGCTGCGCAAGGCCGGCCTCGAGGTGACGCTGGTGACGCCCGAGTCGCTCGCCTCCGCCTGGACGGTGAACACGATGGAGCAGGGCCGCATCCAGGGCCGCCTGCTCGAGCTGGGCGTCGAGGTGGTCGTGTCGCGGGCGCTCGCCCGGGCCGGGCGCGGCAGCGCGACGACCGCCTGCGTCTTCACCGCGGCGGAGCGCGAGCATGCCTGCGACGCCGTGGTGCTCGTCACCGGCCGGCTGCCGAACGACGCGCTCGCGGGCGAGCTCGCGTCCGCCGGTGCCGGGGCGACGGTGCGGACGATCGGCGACGCGATGAGCCCGGGGACGATCGCCGCGGCCGTCTGGGACGGCCGCCGCTACGCGGAGGAGCTGGACGCCCCGCCGTCCGACGACGCCCTCCCACCCTTCCGCCGCGAAGTGGTCCAGCTGGGGACTGTCCCCGCCTGAGCGGGGACAGTCCCCGAGTGCCGGCCGCTAGAGGTTCGGGATGACGTCCGAGGCGACGAGCGCGATCGTGCGCTCCTCGAGCTCGGGATCGGGGTTGAAGATGCAGATCGAGTCGAGCCCGGCGTCGAGCCACCAGCGGATCTTGGCGACGACCTCGTCCGGCGAGCCCGTCAGCGTGAGGTCCTCCAGCCACTCGTCCGGCATCTCCGCGGCGACGACCTGCTCGCCGCCCCGCTCGATCATCGCCGCGAGCTCGTCGGAGATCCCGTAGGCATCGGTCATCGTGTTCACGCCGAACTCGGCCAGGAAGCCGCCCAGCATCGGCCGCAGCGCGTCGCGCGCGGCTGCGCCGTCGCGGTCGACGCAGGTGAGCGCGATCGTCGAATAGGACATCGCCTCCTTCGGCCGGCCGGCCCTGGCGAGGCCGCGCTCGACCCGCTCGCGGCCGAAGCGGAAGTACTCGACGCCGGCCGATGCGGCGAAGAGGGTGGTGTCGGCCAGCTCGCCCGCCAGCCGCAGGAGCATCGGCCCGCTCACGCCCATCGCGATCGGCACGTCCTCGGTGGCCGGGTGCGTGATCGCGATCTCGTCGAGCGTGAAGTGGCTGCCCTCGAAGGTCACCGTCTCGCCCGCAAGCAGGCGCCGGATCGCGCCGACGCTCTCGCGCAGCGCCGCCACCGGCTTCGCGGGCATGAAGCCCATCTGCCGGAGCCACTCCGGCAGGCCCAGGCCGATGCCGGGCCGGAACCGGCCGGGGAAGGCGCGGCTGATGCCGGCGATCTCCATCGCCAGGACGGCCGGATGGCGCACCATGCCCGACACGATGCTCGTCCCGACCGGGACCGACTCCGTCGCCCCGAGCGCCAGCGTCGTGCAGACGAGCGCCGGCTCGTAGAAGTAGTCCTCGGGGATCATCAGGTGCGAGAACCCCAGCCGCTCGAGCTCGCGGGCGCGTTCGCCGATCCGCTCCGGCGGCACCATGTCGCCCAGCGAGACGCCGATCGGGTGGGCGTAGCGGGGCGGCGCGGGCATGGCCGCGGAGCCTACCTCGCGCTAGAGTGGGAGCATGACTGCAGCGCATCGCACCCGCTGGTCCTGGCCGCACTAGGGCGGCCGCAGCGTTTGCATGCGACGGGCCGCCTTCGAGCGGCCCGATCTGTCTTCAGGAGACGAGCACCGCTCGGGGGCGACCCTTCACCCGATCGAAGGAGATCTCCCATGTCATCCACACTCATCGCGGCCGAGCGCCGCAGCGCCGAGCTCGAGCAGGCCGTGCTCGCCGACCCGGCGTCGTTTCGCATCCTCACCGGCGACCGGCCGACCGGGCCGCTCCACATCGGCCACTACTTCGGCACGCTCGAGAACCGCGTGCGGCTGCAGCGGCTGGGCGTCGAGCTGCTCGTCCTGATCGCCGACTACCAGGCGATCACCGACCGCGACTCGCCGGCCCACCTGCCCGGCGACGTCGAGGGCCTGGTCGCCGACTACATGGCGGCCGGAATCGATCCCGGCCGGGCGGTGATCTTCACCCACAGCCAGGTCGCCGAGCTGAACCAGCTGGTGCTGCCGTTCCTGAGCCTGGTCAGCGTCTCGGAGCTGCGCCGCAACCCGACCGTGAAGGACGAGATCGCGGCCGGCGGCGGCACGACATCGGCGCTCATGTTCACCTATCCGGTGCACCAGGCGGCGGACATCCTCTTCTGCCACGCCAATCTCGTCCCGGTGGGCCGCGACCAGCTGCCGCACGTCGAGCTCGCGCGCACGATCGCCCGCCGGTTCAACGACCGCTACAGCCCCGGCGCCCCCTACTTCCCCGAGCCGGAGGCGCTCATGGGAACCGCGCCGCTCCTGCTCGGCCTCGACGGCCGGAAGATGAGCAAGAGCAGGGGAAACGCGATCGCGCTGGGCGCGACCGCCGACGAGACCGAGCGTCTGATCCGGGCGGCGAAGACCGACGCCGAGCGCCGGATCACCTACGACCCTGACAGGCGCCCGGAGGTGTCCAACCTGCTCCGCCTGGCAGCGATCTGCCTCGACGTGCCGCCGGAGGCGGTCGCCGAGGAGGTGGGCGACGGCGGGGCCGCCGCGCTCAAGCGGGTCGCGGCCGACGCGCTCAACGAGCGGCTGGCGCCGATCCGAGCCCGGCGCGCCGAGGTCGCCGGCGAGCGCGACTATCTCCGCGCCGTGCTGGCGGACGGCAATGCCCGCGCGCACGAGATCGCCGCCGAGACGCTGCGCAGCGTCAAGGACCTGATGCATACGCGCTATCGCTGACCAGCGTCCCACATTTCGATATGCGCGGAGTCACCCAGATCGTCGAGCGGGACGACGTCCGTGTGATGTTCAGTTCTACGGGGTCTTCGATCTGATCGACCTGCTGCTCCCGTCGTCTAGATCTCGACCGTGCCGCTGACGCACGTCACCGTGCCGCCGGCGACCCACACCGCGCCGCCCTCGTCGGCCGAGATGTGCACCCGGCCGGCCCGTCCCAGGACCGTGCCCTGCGCCGCCACGTACGGCGCCGTCGCCCGGCCGGTGCGCAGGAGCCACTGGGCGACCGACGCGTTCAGGCTGCCGGTGACCGGATCCTCGGTGGTGGCCCCGTCCTTGGGAAAGAACGCGCGCAGCTCGAATGCAGCGTCGGCGCCGCGCGGGTGCGGGCCCACGAGGCCGACGTCGTGGTCGACGAGCCCGGGGCGCACGGCGAGGACGGCGTCGGCGGACTCGAGCAGGAGCGCGACCCAGCCGGGGCCGTTGTCGGCCCACTCGGCCGCGACGATCGCGCCGCGCTCGATGTTGAGCGTCGCGGCGACGTGGGCGAGCTCGTCCTCGTCGACCGGCCCGGAGCGGATCAGCGGCGGTGCGGCGAACCCGAGCCCGTCCGGCGTTCGCCGGATCGAGACGAGGCCCGCCGCACACTCCTGGACGATCTCGGCGTCCGACTGCGCCGCCCCGCCCGCCTCGAGCCAGGCGTGGCAGGTGCCCAGCGTCGGATGGCCGGCGAACGGGAGCTCTGCCACCGGCGTGAAGATCCGCACGCGGTAGTCCGCGCCGGCAGCGGTGGGGGAGAGCACGAAGGTCGTCTCCGACAGGTTCGTCCAGTGGGCGAACCGCTGCATCTGCTCGTCCGAGATCCCCTCCGCGTCGTGCACCACCGCGACGGGGTTGCCCCGGTACGGCTCGGTCGTGAAGACGTCCACCTGGCGGAAGCTGCGCTGCATGCGGCCAGTCTCTCACGCGGCACAGATCGTCGAGAAGGTGTCCGTCACGCGCCACGGCGGCACCGGCGCGCAAGATGTCCAACATATCGAACTCCTTTGGAGGGCGAGGTGTTGGGCGCGACTACGCTGGAGCGTGCCCGGGCGGATTGGCGACCGTGATCCCGGTCACAGTTGTCCGACCTCTTCCGGTGCGGACGGCTAAGCCTGGTGGCGGGCGATGGCGGCGTCGAGCCGCAGCAGGTCGGCGTCTCCGACCTCGCCGAACGCCACGCCGACGTGCCCGCCGGCCAGGCGGACGCGCACCGCCAGGCAGCGTACGGGGTCGGCCTCGCCGGGCAGGGAGAGCTCGATCTGCCAGGGGCCTTCGCCGATCCCGGGCCGGTTCTCGAGCAGGGCGCCGCCCAGGCTGAGGTCGATCGTCACGGTCTCGATCGCCCGGGTCGGGCCCTCGGCTGCCAGGGGCGTCGCGCGCACCGGCGCCCGCAGATCGACGCGTGAGTTGGCCCGCCGCTCGGCGATCTGGACGAGCCGGTCGCCCGCCGCCGTCAGGGTGTCCTCGCTCTCGACGGTGGCGGTGCGCTGGGAGGCGACCGTCTCCTCGATCCGGCGCGTCGCCGCGCCGACCTCGGCCAGCGCGCTGCTCGTGGCCTCGATGGAGGCGGCGACGCCGTCGCTCTGCTCGGTGACGGCGCGGATGTGGTCGAGCACGCGCCCGGCGGCCGCGCCGGCGGTGTTCGCGAGCTCACCGACCTCGTGCGCGACGACGGCGAACCCGCGGCCGTGCTCGCCGGCCCGGGCCGCCTCGATGGCGGCGTTCAGCGCGAGCAGGCGGGTCTGGTCGGCGACGGCCGAGATCTCGCGCGTGATCTCGGCGGCGGCGGCGGTGGTGCCGCGCAGGGCGAGGCTGCCCTGGACGGCCTCCTCGACGCGTGCCCGGGCCGCCTCGGCGGCGGTCATCGTCTCGCGTGCGCCCTGGCCAATCGTGTCGCTCGCGCCGGCGAGCACCTCGAGGGTCGCGTTGATCCGGTCGAGCGCCTCGCGGGCGGCGGCCGAGCTGGTGCGCCGGGCATGCGCTGCCGCCTCGGCGCTCGCGTGCTGCGCCTCGGCGGCGTACCGGGCGCGGGCCTGCTCGGCCCGCCCGGCCGCCTCGGCGAGCGCGCGCTCGGTCTCGGCCTCGCGCTCGGCCGCGGCGGCGCGCGCGGCGTCGAGCTCCGCGGCCATCGCGGCGCGCTCGCGCTCGGCCGCCTCGCGGTCGGCGACGGCTGACTCGAGTTGGGTGTTGGCGGCGGTCAGCTCGGCCCGGAGCGCACGCCCCCTGCGCACGCGCAGGGCATGCGAGGCGACGAGGCCGAGCGCCAGGACGGCGACGGCGACCCGCGCCCCCAGCGGCAGCGCGACGCACGCGGCGACGATCCACGTGAGCTCGCTGCGGATGAGCTGGACCAGGGCGGGGCCTTCTGAGGCGCGGTGCATCTCCCACGCGTAGTCGGCATGACCGGCCTCGCTGTTGAGCGCGGCGGCCGCGGCTGCGTCATCCGTGTTGCATCTCGAGCGGCAGGGCGGTCAGCGTTTCGGCGCCGGCGGCGCCGACGAGGATCATCTGCTCGAGGATCACGGCGCCCACATCCGGCACGGCGATCCCGGGCTCGACGCACATCACCATCCCGGGCTCGAGCACCAGCTCGCCGTCGGCGAGCGCGTGCGGCATCTCGTGCTGGCCGGCCCCGGTGCCGTGCGGCATGAACGCGCCCCACCACGAATCGCCGAAGCCGGCGGCCCGCACCGCCTCGTGTGCGGCAGCGTGCACGTCGGCGACGCGCGCGCCGGGCCGGGCGGCGGCGGTCGCCGCCCGGACGCTCTCCGCCACCGCCGCGAGCATGGGCCCTTGCACCGCGTCGGGCCCGCCGATGACGACGGTACGGCACATGTCGCCGTGGTAGCCCTCGACGCGGGCGCCGCAGTCGAGGACGGCCAGGTCGCCCTGGCGCATCGGCCGGTCGGACGGGAAGAAGGTCGCAAGTGCCGTCCGTGGGCCGGCGCCCATCACGGTGGCGAACGCGATCTCGGCGCCGGCCCGCCGGATCGCGTGCTCGGCAGCGGCGACGACCACGTGCTCGCTGCCCCCGTCGCGGATCTGGTCGAGGCCGGCGCGCATGCCCAGGTCGGTCGCGTGTGCGGCCGCCCGCAGGAGCGCGATCTCGGCGTCGGACTTCACCAGCCGAAGCGCCTCGACCATCGCGGTCACGCCCTCGAAGGACACGCCCGGACAGCCGCCCGCGAGGGCGACGAAGACCGGAGCCGGAAAGACCTCCATCCCGCTCAGGCCGACCCGGTCGCCGGTGCCGGCGTGGCCGCGGACGAGCCGGACGAGGGTCGAGCCGGGCTCCGGGTCGTACACGATGTCGCCGGCGCGGGCCTCGGCGCGGGCGCGCTCGAGATCCCATTCGGCATTCGTCACGAGTGTCGTTTGGCCGTCGGCCGGCACGAACAGGAACGAGAGCTCCTCGTCGGTGCAGTACCAGCGGGCCAGGTAGCGCAGGTCGGCCGGCCAGAAGTCGCGGTGCGCGCCGAAGCAGATGACGGCGGAGAGGCCGCGGGCGGCCGCCTCGGCCTGCAGCCGCCTCACCCGCCCGTCGACCTCGCCGTCGGCGATCGCGGCGGCTCCGCTCGACGGAGCGCCGATCACTCCGTCACGCGCACATCGGCCTCGCGCAACGCCCTCTCCAGCCGTCGCACCCGATCGGCCAGGTCGGCGAGCAGGGCGCGGGCGATCTCGGGGTGGCGGTCGACGAGGTCGAGGAACTCCTTGCGCGGCAGTTTGACGGCGGTGACGTCCGTCTCGGCCAGGATGCTGGCCGAGCGGGTCGACCCGTCGAGGAGGCCCATCTCGCCGCAGAAGTCGCCCGCGCCGAGGTGCGATCGCACCGGCGTCCCGGTCGCGCGCGCCTCGCCCTCGAGGATGACGTAGAAGGCCTCGGCGGTGAAGCCCTCGCGGACGACGTGCTGGCCGGCGGGGACGTGGGCGACCGTCGCCGCGCCGGCGACCTTCTTCAGCTCGCGCTTCCCGAGCCCGGCGAAGAGCGGGACGCTCGCGAGCGCCGGGAGGATCTGCGACTCGTCGCCGGTCGCGTCCCTGGACACAACGTCACTTCTACCACAAGCCGGGAGCCGTGTCCCGGCGCCGAAGCGTGTCGGTGGCGGCTGCGCGGAACCGCACGGAAAAGGTACCGTTGGCGGTGATGGTGACGGCAGATGAGATCGCGGGGATCGCCGTCTTCGCGGAGCTGAGCGAGGCGGATCGCGAGCGGATCTCGCGGGCCGCCGCCGATATCACGCTCGCCGCCGGCGAGTACGCCGCGTACGAGGGCGGCGAACGGGCCCTCTTCGGGCTGCTCGAGGGCAAGATCGAGGCGGTCAAGCACGTCGAGGGCATCGGCCGCGTCGTCGGCGTGCGCGCCCCCGGCGACATCTTCGGCGAGGTACCGGTCACGCTGGGCACGACGTTCCCGGTCGGGTTCCGGGCGGCCGAGCCGTCGCGCGTCATGCGCCTCGATCCCGACGACTACTACGCGGTGGTCGCCGCGGCGCCCGACGTCGGCCGCGAGATCGGCCAGCTGGCGAGCCACCGCATCAGCGGGCTGCGCGGCCTCCAGGGCATCTCGTTCGAGCCGTCCGTCCCCCGGGCGTTCGTGGTCGGCGAGCGCTGGGATGCAGCCTGCGCCGAGCTGCGCCACTTCCTGCAGCGAAACCAGGTGGCGTTCAAGTGGCTGCGGCCGGGCACGGACGACCTCACCGACCAGTGGGACGGCCCGGTGCCGGCGCCGGAGGACTGCCCGGTGCTGCGCGTCGTCGACGGCAAGACCGTCGTGCGGCCGCAGCTGCGGCGCGTCGCCGAGCTGCTCGGCCTGTCCACCGAGCCCGAGGCCGCCGAATACGACACGGTGATCGTCGGCGCCGGCCCGGCCGGCCTGGCCGCGGCGGTGTACGGCGCGTCGGAGGGCCTGCGCACGATCGTGATCGAGCGCGAGGCGCCCGGCGGGCAGGCGGGCGCGTCGTCGCGGATCGAGAACTACCTCGGCTTCCCCTCGGGCGTCTCCGGCGACGAGCTCGCCAGCCGGGCGCTCCAGCAGGCCCGCCGGCTCGGCGCCGAGATCCTGGTGACGCGGGCGATCATGCGCATCGACGCGGCCACCCGTCAGGTGCACCTCGACGGCGGCGACGTCCTGCGGGCGCGCACGATCATCCTCGCGTGCGGCGTCACCTGGCGCCGGCTCGACATCGAGGGCGGCGAGGCCCTGGCCGGGAAGGGGGTCGCCTACGGCGCGGCCCGCAGCGAGGCGCCGGCCAGCCACGGGTTCGACGTGCAGATCGTCGGCGCGGGCAACTCGGCCGGTCAGGCCGCCCTCTACTTCGCGAGCCACGCCCGGTCGGTGACGATCCTGTGCCGCAGCGCCGGCCCGGAGCGGACGATGTCGCAGTACCTGCTCGACCAGCTCGCGGCCCGGACGAACATCGAGGTGCTCACACACAGCGAGGTCGTGCGGGTCGAGGGCGAGGGCAAGCTCGAGGCGATCGTCGTCCGCAACTCGCAGACCGGCGACGAGACCACGCTCGAGTCGGGCGGCCTCTTCATCCTGATCGGCGCCGACGCCGAGACGGGCTGGCTGCCGCCGGAGGTCGCCCGCGACCGGCGGGGGTACGTCCTCACCGGCCCGGAGCTCGCGGGCAGCGACCGCTGGGAGCTCGAGCGCGACCCGTACCTGCTCGAGACGAGTGTCCCCGGCATCTTCGCCTGCGGCGACGTCCGCTTCGGGCCCGTCAAGCGCGTGGCGGCGGCCGTCGGCGAGGGCAGCATGGCCATCGCCTTCGTCCACCAGTACCTGCGCGAGGCGGAGGAGCGGGCGGGCGCCGTCGCCGGCTGATCCCGCCGGACCGAATCCATGCTCGTCGTGATCGCGCAGTACCGCACCCGGACCGGGAAGGGCGACGACGTGGCCTCCGTGCTTGCGCTGCACCGCCTCGCGACGGTCGCCGAGCCGGGCTGCCGGGCGTTCGTCGTCAACCGGTCGCAGGACGACGGCGACCGCTTCGTGCTCTACGAGCAGTACGACGACGAGGCCGCCTTCGAGGCGCACCGCGCCTCGCCGCACTTCAAGCGGTACATCGAGGGCCAGGTCGTGCCGCTCCTCGCCGAGCGCTCCTGGGAGCGCTTCTCGGTCGTCGAGTAGTCGCCGCCGCCGCCGGGTACGAAGTAGGCATGCCGAAGGTGCGCATGCAGATCACCGGCCGGGCGGTCGGCGCAACGGACGAGCAGGCCGGCTTTGCCGAGCTCGTCCGGACGAAGGTCGGCGGCGTGACCGACCGCGCCTTCCCCGACGTCAAGGTCGGCTCCGAGGACGCGGTCACGATCGAGATCGTGCTCGACCGCGAGCTCCAGTCGGACGTCGGCGAGGCCATCGAGCCGCTGCTCGCCGATCCGCAGATCACGAGCGCCGTCCTCGACGACGAGGAGCAGCAGGCAGAGGGCTAGGACGGCTTCGTCGTCATCGCCCACACGGCGAAGACGTAGAGGGCGATCAGCACGACCGACAGGCTGGCGCCGACCTTCGCCAGCTTGCCGAGCCCCGAGTCGGGATCGCGGCGCACCGCGACGTTGGCGACGATGGTCGCGATCAGGAGCAGGAGGCCGCCGGCGTCGCCGGCCAGGAACCCGTCGCCGATCCACGCGGCGTTCGAGTTCTCGAGGTGCTCCTTCGAGAGGATCCACTCCGCCGCGATGCGCATGACGAAGAAGGACGGGATCGCTGCGTAGAGGAGCGTTCGGGCGCCGAACCGCTTCAGGGACGCCGAGGACGGATCGCCCGTCCGCCACCCCTGGATCAGTGCGACGGCCGCCACGGTGACCGACGCGACCAGCGCCATCGCCCCGCCGACGTGCAGGAGCAGCGGCAGGTTCCAGCTGTCCGGGCGGATCAGGAGGACGGTCACGACGCGCCCGGCTTGTAGATCATGTCGATCAGGATCACGACCAGCGTGACGACCAGCGCGAGGTTCAGCACGAGTGCCGAGGGGTCGGCCGCGGCCCCGGACGCCGTCACCTTGCGGTAGCCCGCCCCGAGCCGTCCGCCGATCGCGCCGCCGATCACCCAGAGCACGATCGCGGCGATGATCCAGCCGTCACCCAGCGAGTACTGCGAGTCGTGCAGCGCGAGCCACACGCCGAAGACGATCGCGAGCAGGCTGCCGATCGGCCACAGAATGGCGGCCGCGGGCGCAAGCCGAAGCGCCGTCGCCGAATGACGGTTGCTCCGCTGGGCCAGCGCGATGGCGAGAAGGAGACCCGCCGCGGTCACCATCGTGAACGCCGACGTCACATGCAGGAACAGCAGGGTCGAATACCCCATCCGCGCCTACCGTACATGATGCCGTCCACGGCGAGGACGGCCCGCGTGGCTAGGCGGCCCGGCGCTTGGCCCGGTAGAGCGACTGGTCGGCCTCGGCGATGGCGGCGTCGATCGAGCCGTCCGTCGTCGAGTGCACGGCGACGCCGACGCGGGCGCCGCGCACCGGGTCGAGCATGGCCGCGATCCGATCGGCGGTCTCCGGCGTCGTCAGCGCCAGGAACTCGTCGCCGCCGAAGCGGGCCACGAACCCATCCCTGCCGACGAGGCGGCGCAGCTCCTGGCCGGTGCGCAGGATCGCGCTGTCGCCGGCGTCGTGCCCGTCGCGGTCGTTGATCGTCTTCAGGCCGTCGACGTCGCAGGTGACCACGCCGATCGCACCGGTGTTCAGGCTGCGCCGGCGCACCTCCTCGAAGAAGGCGCGGCGGTTGGGGAGGCCGGTCAGCGGATCGGACAGGGCGACGCGGCGGAGGCGGCTGGCGAAGTGGCCGACCAGACTCGCGATGAAGAGGTAGGTGGCGCTGCGCAGGACGACCGAGATCAGTCCTCCGGTCGCGGAGCTCGGGGCCACCGTCAGGACGAAGACCGCCTGCATCGCCATGATGGCGCCGACGACGGCGACCGCGATGCGGGCGCCGAACCAGAGCGCGACGATCGCGATCGGCCAGAGATAGAGGGTGGCGATGCCGTAGCTCTGCGAGGTCGGCACGGAGAACTGGACCGACGCGACCAGGCCGACGAGGATCGCGACCAGGGCGGCGATCGCCGGCGGTGAATCGACGGTGCGGAGGCCCCTGGGCATTGTGTGCCCGTAGTCGTCCGCACGGGGGCGGCGTGCATCCCCCGTTCGTGCGATAGGGGGATAAGGCAGTTCGGGGAGGCGGGCCCGGGCGGCCGGGATGCGACCGCCCAGGCCCGTCGTTCGGCTAGTGGTGCCTGTGCGCCGCGGCCGCGAAGAACCACGGGCCGCGGGGCGAGCCGACGCCCGTCTCGTCGTCGTAGCCCCGGACGCTGTGCAGCGTCGAGGACTGGACGTCGACGGTCTGGAGCCGGAACAGCTTGCCCTCCGCCGCGTTCAGGAAGTTCGCGAAGTCGGTGCGCACCTGGGCGACCGGCTTGCGGGGGGCAACGATGTCATGCAGGGCACCCGACCCCAGCATGCGGTAGTAGAGCGGGTTGATGAACCCGAGGTGCCGGTGCGCCCGCTGGTTCGCGACCGCCACCACGCCGGCCAGGAGCGGCGACGACAGGCTGGTGCCGCCGATCCGGTATTGCGCCCAGAACGTCCCGTGCGGGAAGGCCTGGGTCTCGCCCACCTCGAAGCCCGTGTTCGGGTCGCCCGGCATCGAGATGTCGGGGACGGCGCGCATCGGGGTGCTGCCGTAGTACCGCGAGATGCTCGCGGGCACACGGCCCTTCTGGTAGAACGGCTGCTCGTAGAGCACGCTGGTGCCGCCGCCGCCGCCCGAGTTGTAGTCACCCGGAGGCGTGGGATCCCAGAGTCCGTCGGTCAGTGTCGAGTACGCGTTCTGCCAGCCGTACTCGTTCAGCCACTGGCCGCGGCGGCCGATCAGCACGCTCGTGCCGCCGACCCCGGTCACCCATGGAACGTCCGCCGGGAACTCGACCGTCTTGGACGCGAGGTCGGTGCCGCCGGCGGTGTGGTCGCCGTCGTCGCCGGAGGAGAAGTTGACGGTGATGCCCGTCAGCGCCGCCTCGAGCGAGAACTGGTTGTAGAAGTCCACGTAGGCCTGGCCGAGCAGGCTGATGTCGTCCGTCCCGTCGGTCCAGGAGTTCGTGATGACGTTCGCGACGTGGTTGTCGATCGTCGCCGCCCAGGCGTTGTCGAGCCCGCTCAGGCAGTCGGACGCGCCGACGAAGACGACCTTCGCGCCGGGCGCCATGGCGTGGACGGCCTCGACGTCGAGCGTCTCCTCGCCGTACCAGCCCTGCGCGCCGCACAGGTTGACCTGGTCGAACCCGTTCTTGCCGGGGATGATCTGGCGGAACTGGCCCGGCTTGAACCTCGGCTGATGGTGGACGCGGTTGTAGATCTGGGCGTCCTTGAGGATCGTCGGAGCCGCGTAGGCATCCGTGATCGCGACCGTCGTGCCGCGGCCGTCGATGCCGTGGGCGATCAGGCCGGACTCGCCGTAGGCGCCCTGGTACTGCTGCGGGCCGTAACCGCAGACGACGTACGGCTCAGGGTGGCCGTAGGCCTTCGGCTTGTTCGTGGCCATCTTCTGGCCGTAGTAGCGCGAGCACGGCTGCACGCCGTAGCGGGCGCCAGGGGGCGGGCCCGGCTCGGTGGCGGCCGGCTGCTTCAGGGCCGAGCCCTGGTCGATGCCGATGATGCCGGCGATCGCGCCGGTCACCGCCGCCGGCGTGGCGGCCGGCAGGGAGAGCGGCGTCGCGTTCGAGCGCAGCGTCGCCCCCTTGTACCGGTACTCGTGCAGGGTCGTCCCGAAGACGTGCTCGACCCGCGCGGCCGTGCCGGTCGCCTGGATGTACATGCCGCTGCGGAACGTCTTCGTGACGGCGAAGCCCTGCGACAGAAGCCACCGCTGCACGGCGGCGACTTGTGTCCGCGAAGGCGCGTAGCGTGCGTCGAACTGCGCGTTCGTGAGCCAGCGGCCGTAGGCCGCGCTCGCGGGTTCGGATACCGCTTGCAGCGTGCGCACGGCGCCGGCCTGGTCTCGCATGTGCAGGAGCACGCCGAATGCGACTTGCTGCGTCTTCGGCGTCGCGCCGACCGTCGCGGCGTGGCTCACCCAGCGCGGCGCGCTGCCGGCGAGCAGGTGCCGGGAAGGCGCCGACGCGGTGGCGGGCCCTGCCAGGACCGCCGTCGCAACGACGGCCGCCGCGGCGAGCAGCACCCGCCGGCTGCCATGGAATCCGGTACTCAAGTCCTACCCCCTCGAATCGTGGCTGCGCTCGCGGAAAGAGCGCCAAAACGGGTGGAGTATCCCCCGGAGTCGGATAACTCGTCAAGTTGCTGCCAGTTGCTGGCTCGATCGTGCCCCGCGGTGTGCGCCCCGATCGAGTACGCGGCGAGCACCGAGCCGACGAACACCTCGAACGGCGCCTGGTGCGGCGCCGCCACGGCGACCAGCAGGCCGCCGGCGGCCGTGATGACCACCACGGTCGCGATCGGCCGCCGCACCCGCCACGCGAGCGGCAAGGTGCAGCCGAGCGCGAGGCAGACCTGGAGCGGGCCGCGTCCTCCCCATGACGACGGGTCGGACGAGAGGAGCAGGTCGGCGACCGCGAGGAGTCCGAGGCCGACGGCGAGCGCCGCGTCCGCCGCGCGCCGGGCCCGCGCCGAGAGGAGCGCGTCGGCGACCGATCCGTCCATTGCCCCGCGGTACAAGCAGGTGCCGCGGCGCGCATCCGTCGCGCGGCCGATCCGAAGATCCGCCGTGCGGGGTCGCCTTCCTCGTCGTCTTCGGGCTGTGTCACCAGATCCGCCTGATGCGGTGGCGGCGGCAGCAGCCGGCCTAGCACCGAGGGCCCTCCGATCCACGTCTTTGGATCGCGTGGTACACACGGCTTGACTCGGCCGATGCAGACACGTCGCCCGCGGCCACCTAGCGTGACGGCATCTTGATTCGTCCACGGCAGGAAAGGAGCGGGACATGATGTCGATGAGTCGCGTGATCCGCTGCGCCGCCGGACTTGCGATCGTGCTCGCGATCTCGGCGCAGGTTGCGCAGGCGGCTCCGAATCACCTCACATCGAAGGGCGAGCAGGTCGGCCCGAAGCGCGGCCCGATGGTCTACACGCCGACCCTCCACCGCAACGAGCTCGTGCTCGGCGGCACCGTGCGCCAGCAGAAGGCCATCGTCCACGTCGTCGACCAGGGTGACGGGAGCGGCTTCGACTGGGGCGCCGCATCCGTCGGCGCCGCCTCGGTGGTCGCGATCGTGCTCGTCGCAGGTGGAGCCGCAGCCGGCGTTCGCAACCGCCGCCGGATCGCAATTCCGTAGCGGCGTCTCACACACGCGAGCGGGGCCCGGTCATCCGGGCCTCGCTCGCCGTACGTGCGCGATGGAGGAGCAGCGGTCCAGCTGCCGGAACGAGCCTCGTCGGCACGAGGGATCTAACGCAGCACAACCGGTCGGCCGTGCGCGCGACTCCCTCCTCGCGCGATCGCTGAGCCGCCGTCGGCGCGGCCGGCCGGGCGGATGGTCGATACTGCGGCGATGAGTGGGCGGGTGACACGCGTCTCGATCGCTCCCGTGAAGTCGCTCGGGCTGAGCCATCCCGAGACCGTGGAGCTGACGCCCTCCGGCGTGGTCGGCGACCGCCGGTTCTGGATGATCACCGACGAGGGACGCCTCGTGAACGGCAAGCTGTGCCCGGAGCTCATGCAGATCCACACAACCTGGGACGAGGCGGCCGGCCGGCTCTCGCTGCGGTTCCCCGACGGGAGCGAGCTCGCCGGCGCCGTCGAGCTCGGCGACCCGGTGGAGGCGCAGCTCTACGGCGAGCCGCATCCCTCGCGCCGGGTGATCGGCCCGTGGCAGGACGCGCTCGTCCGCTTCGCCGGGTTCCCGCTGACGCTGCTGTGGTCGGAGCGCGGCGCGGTCGACCGTGGCTCGGATCGCGGCGGCTGGGTGTCGATCGTCTCGCGCGCGTCGCTCGAGCGCCTGGGCGATGAGGTCGGCCGGCAGCCGGTCGACGGCCGCCGCTTCCGGATGCTGTTCGAGATCGACGGCGTCGGCGCGCACGCGGAGGACGGCTGGATCGGCGACTGCGTCCGGATCGGCGCCGCCGTGGTACGGCCGCTGGGAGACGTCGGCCGCTGCGTCGTCACCAAGTGCGACCCCGACACCGGCACCTCCGACCTCGACACCCTCGGCGCGCTCGCCCGCTACCGGCGCGACGGCCAGACCGAGCCGCTGCCGTTCGGCGTCTACGGCGAGGTGGTCGAGCCCGGCCGCGTCAGCGTCGGCGACCCGGTGGGCGCAGCCGCCTAGACGCGCTCGGTCGCGAGGCGCAGGCCGAGCGCGACCAGCACCACGCCGCTGATCCGGTCGACCGCGTTCCGGACGCGGCCCGCCCGCAGGCGCTCGCCAAGCCGGGCGACGACGGCGGCGTAGGCCGTGAGCCAGCCGAAGGTGAGGGTGCAGAACAGGAGCCCGAGCCCGAGCAGCGTCCCCAGCGAGCCATGGCCGGCGTACTGGGGGAGCAGGCTGAGGAAGAAGGCGACCATCTTCGGGTTGGCCAGGTTGCTCAGGATGCCCTGGCCGTACGGGCTCGTGAGCCGGCGGTGTGCGCATGTGTCAGTTGGCGGGTGGTGGCGTCGCCGCGTCCCGAGGATCGAGCGCACTCCGAGGTAGATCAGGTAGGCGGCGCCCGCGATCCGCAGGGCGGCGAAGGCCGGCTGCGACGCGCGCAGCAGCGACGCGACGCCGACTGCGGTGGCGAACGCCCAGACGGCCTGGCCGCTGGCGACTCCCGCAGCGGTGAGGACGCCGGCGCGGCGGCCGCGGACGAGGGCGTTTCGGATCGTGAGCGCGGTGTCGGGCCCGGGCACGACGATCACGAGCACCGACACGGCGACGAATGCAGCGAGATGAGCCGTCAACCAGGCACCCCGGGAGCCACGATACTCGCATGGCTTGATGTTCAGTATACTGAACAGATGGACGGCTCGGTCGGCGACCTGCTCAGAACCCGGCGGCTTGCGCTGGGGCTCTCGCTGCGGCACGTCGCCCGGGCCGCGGACATCTCGCCGAGCTACCTGGTGGCGCTCGAGCACGGGCGCAACCCGACCACCGGCAGGCCCCCGATGCCCTCGCCGCCCGTGCTCGCGGCGCTCGGACGCGTGCTGGGCATCGGCCGCTCGGCCCTGCTCGAGCTGGCGGCGCCGCCGTCGCACTCGCCGCACGCCTTGCTCTACCAGACCGGGTCGGGGCCCCGTTCTCCGGGAGAGGCGGCACGCCTGCTGTTCGGCGACGCGGTCGACCGGTGGGTCGAAGTCGGGCGCCCGTCTGCCCCGGATCGCGCGCTGGCGGAGCTCGAGGCGCTCCTCGCCGAGCATCGACCGGCCGCGGGCGCGGGACGCCTGGGCCTGATCTTCGGCGCGGGCCTGCGGCCACGTCGTCGCGACCTCCCGTCGCTCATCGCCGCCGAGGCGACGTGGGAGGCCGACGTTGCGGGCGCCTGCCGGCGCGCGCTCGGCGTCGAGCCCGTGGCGAACGTCTGCGTCTACCGCGACGCCGATATTCGGCACCGCACCGGTGGGGCGGACCCGCTCGCATCCGCGCTCGAGCTCGTGCGGACGCATCCGCTCGTCGCCGTAGACGACCGCGGCGCCGGGATCACGACCGGCCCGGCCGCGATCGAGCGGATGCTTGCCGGTGTCGCCCCGGCCGAAACGGAGGCCGGCACCTGGCGGGAGCTCGCACACGCCGCGGCGATCGGGCTCGCCGGCGAGCGGCCGTGAGCACGTCGTCGTCGACGACGGCTGATCGGCAGGCGCGGCGGGGCGTCCCGGATTCGCTCGCGGGCGCGGCCATGATCGTGGGCACGAGCGCGAGCATCCAGGTCGCGGCTGCGCTCGCCCACGGCCTGTTCGCGACCCTCGGGCCGGCGGGGACGTCGGCCCTCCGGTTCACCCTCGGGGCTGCGATCCTCTTCGCCGTCGTCCGGCCCGGGATCCGCGGCCGGGACTGGGAGACGTGGTGGGCGATCGCACGCTACGGCGTCTCGCTGGCCGCGCTCAACCTGACCTTCTTCGAGGCCATCCAGCGGCTGCCCATGGGGATCGCGGTGACGTTCGCGTTCCTGGCCCCGCTCGGCATGGCCCTGGCAGGGTCGCGGCGTCACGAGGACGTCGCGTTTGCGCTGCTCGCCGGTGCCGGCGTGCTCCTGCTGAGCGGTATCGGCCGGCCGGGGTCGGGTCTAGGGATCGCCTTCGCGATCGCGGCCGGCGGTGCCTGGGCGAGCGTCGCCTATGCAGGGCGCACGGTCGGTGCGCGTACGTCCAGGCTCGATGGGCTGGCCCTCGCGTTGCCGATCGCCGCTGCCGTCACGCTGCCGTTCGGCGTCTTCCGGTTCGGGGCGATCGACGCACACGCACTCGGCCTCGGCGTGGTGATCGCCGTCGGCGGCCTGATCCTCCCGTTTGCGCTCGAGCTCGAGGGGCTGCGCCGGCTCGAGCCGCGGGTCGTCGCCGTGATCTACAGCCTCGATCCGGCGATCGCCGGCCTGGTCGGGTTCGCGGCGCTCGGGCAGACCCCGACCCCCGTGCAGCTCCTCGGCATGGGGGCCGTCGTCGTCGCGAGCATCGGCGCGGTCTGGAACTCGGCACCCCGGCCGGTTTGACTTGTTCTTCTCTTGTTGCCTTCTTCGCAACTTGCGTGGATAACGGAGTGAGTGTGGCCGGCGGGTACCCGTTCGGCTGAGACGTTCGGTTGCAAGAGGAGGGCAAGTGAGACGGCTAGGCAAGACGCGCGTTGCTGTTGCCGCTGCGCTCGCTGTGGCAGGTGCGATGTTGGTTGCGCCGACAGCGGAGGCGGCGGTCGTGACGCAGACCCCGCTGGTTGGCTATCAGCCCAACAACACGGTCCGCGACATGATCGTGGTGGGGAACACGGCGTACATCGGTGGGAGCTTCACCGCGCTGACCTCGGCGAACGGGGCGACGACGGTCACGCGGAATCACGTCGCGGCGATCGACATGACCACGGGCAACGTGCTGCCGTGGAACCCGAACGTGAACGGCACCGTGTACACGATCCTTCCCGCAGGGAACAACGTGTACCTCGGCGGCTCCTTCACGACGGTGGGCGGGGCGACGCACAAGAACATCGCCGAGGTGAACAACACGAACGGGGCGGTCGTGACCGCGTTCGCCAACACGTCGCGGCCGAACAAGGCCGTGCGCGCGCTGGTCATCGCAAACGGCAACCTCTACGTCGGCGGGGCGTTCACCAGCCCGCGGTCGTTCCTGATGGAGGTCAACGCCACCAACAACACCTACATCCCGACGTGGGCACCGGTCGTCGACGCCGAGGTGCGTGCGCTCGCGACCGACACCAGCCAGACCCGGATCGTGGAGGGCGGCTTCCAGCAGTGCCCGACGGGTTCCGGCTGTGACGGCCGCATCGGCATCGGCGCGGTCAACACGACGGACGGCTCGTTCGTGCCGTTCGCCTACAGCGGCCCGCCGACGTTCATCCCGCCCCCGGGCTTCCCGTATCGCCCGTTCCAGGTGATCCAGATGACGCAGGACGGGAACACCCTGTTCGCGTCGGGCACGGGCAACGGCGGCACCGCCCTCAGCCTCAACATGGAGGACGGAACGCTGAACTGGCAGGCCGGCTTCAACGGCAACGTCGTCGGCATCGGTGTCACCGACGGGGTCGTCTACGCAGGCGGCCACTACAGCGACTACTGCGGGCCGGTCCCCGGCAACAACTTCTTCTGCGTCGGTCGGCCTGGGTCGGCCGCGCGGTCGAAGCTCGCGGCCTTCGATGAGGCCACCGGTGCGCTGGAGCCGTGGGCGCCCACCGTCAACACCGCTCTCGGCATCGAGGCGGTCGGCGCCGACCTTGGTCGCGTCGCGGTCGGCGGTGAGTTCACGCGGATCTCCGGCGTGAACGTCAACCACTTCGCGCGGTTCCAGGAGTAACCGCCCGGCGTAGGTGACACGTGCCCCCGTCCCTCTTGTGAGAGGGGCGGGGGCGCATGCATGGACCGGCTCAGAATTCACGCTCGTCCGACGATTAGCCGGTCACATGGAATCCGACGAGACTCACCCGCCGCTCGACCCGGCTGTGGCAGCGACGCTCGCGACCAGCGACGTCCTGCGCCGCATCGCCGGGACGGCGTCGATCCACCTGTACGAGCTGCGGTATGCGAAGGACGGGTCGTACGAGTGCACCGCCTTCATCGGTGAAGGACTGGCAAGCCTGCTCGGCCCGATCCCCGATGGTGTGGACGAGGAGGCGGCGTGGGAGGAGGCCGTCCACCCCGAGGACGCCCCGTCCTACCGCGCGTTCGGCGAGGCGCTCCGTCGCGGCGAGTCGTCGGAGATCGAGTATCGGCTCGTCGGGTTCGACGGCGTGACCCGGTGGGTGTGGGAGCGAGCCCGGCCGCGCGTCCAGGACGGTGTGGTCTGGGTGGATGGCGTCGTCGCCGACGTCACCGAGCGCCGCCGTGCGGCCGACGAGCTCCAGGAGGCGCGAGCGCGCCTCGAACACCTGGCCTATCACGACAGCCTGACCGACCTGCCCAACCGCGCCGCGTTCCACGAGCAGCTGGTGACGGCGATCGCGGACGCCGGCCGTGCCGGCCGCAGCCTGGCGGTGCTCTACATCGACCTCGACGACTTCAAGCTCGTGAACGACGGATTCGGGCACGCCGTCGGCGACGAGCTGCTCGTGCACTGCGCGGAGCGGCTGCGCGCGGCCTGCCGCCGGGGCGACCTGGTCGCCCGCCAGGGCGGCGACGAGTTCCTCATCCTCGTACGCGATTCGGACAGCGACGAGCACGCGCGGCGCGCGGCCGAGACGGTCGCCGTGTCGGTGCGCGAGACGCTGAGCCGCGATTTCCTCGTCGCCGGTGTGAGCGCTTACATCACGCCCAGCATCGGCGTGAGCCTGTTCCCGGAGGACGGGGCCACCGCCGAGGAGCTCCTGAAGAAGGCGGACATTGCGCTGTATGCGGCCAAGAACGCCGGTCGCGACAGCCACCGCTACTACCGCCGGCCGGAGCGGGACTCCGGATACGACCTGACGATCGCGACGGAGCTTCGAGACGCCATCAGGCGCGACGAGCTCACCCTGCACTACCAGCCCCTCGTCGAGCTGGAGGACGGGCGGATCGTCGGGGCGGAGGCGCTCTTGCGGTGGAACCACCCCGCCCGCGGGCTGATCGCGCCAGGGCAGTTCCTTCCGGTGGCCGAGCGCAGCGGCCTCATCCGGCCGATGACGACGTGGGTCGTCGGGCGCGCGTGCGACCAGGCTCGCAGGTGGCGAAGCGACGGGCGCGATCTGCGCGTGTCGGTCAACCTGCCGGCGGCGTACTGGGAACCGCAGGCCATCCGCCAGACCCTGGCCACGATCGATCGGTTCGGGCTCGACGCGAATCGGCTGACCCTCGAGATCACCGAGCAGGCGGCCATGGGCGACGCCGCCGAGGACGAGACGACGCTGACGCTCGTGCACTCCCGCGGCCTGGGCCTCGCGATCGACGACTTCGGCACCGGCTACTCGTCCCTCGGCCGGTTGCGCCGGATCCGGCCGACCCTGATCAAGATCGACCGCTCGTTCATCTCCGATCTCCCGGACGACCGGGATGCGGCGGTGCTCGTGCAGACCATGGTCACGATGGCGATGAAGCTGGGGATCACCTGCCTGGCGGAGGGGATCGAGACAAACGCCCAGCTGGCGTTTCTGCGCGACAACGGCTGTGCGCTGGGTCAAGGGTTCCTCTACAGCAAGCCGGTGAATCCCTGCGCATTCGACCGCCTGCTCGCGGGCGACGGTCGCGCCCCCATCCGCCGGGCCGCCTGACGCTGGTCAATCGAGCGCTCGCGCCGCGAACGCCTCGATCCCGTCGATCAGCGTCTCGAACCGGGCCGAGCGCAGGAGATCGAACGAATGCTGCGCCCCGGGGAGCTCGATCCACACCACCGGCCGGTGGGACACCTCGCCCAATCGCTCCGCCAGCGCCGCCGCCCGCGCCGTCGGCACGAGCGTGTCCTGGGATCCGTGCGCGATCAGGAAGGGAGGCGCGTCGGGGTGCACGTACTCCGCCGGCGAGGAGGGCGGCCCGGCCGGCCGCGCGCGTACCGGCCCGTAGTAGCCGTACAGGCCCACGTATGCCGAGACGGAGGTGTCGGCGTCCTCGAACCCGGGCTGGAACGCGGGATCGTTGGCCGTCAGCGCCGCGATTGCGCCCAGGTGCGCCCCCGCGCTGCTCCCGGCGAGGATCACCCGGCCGGGGTCGGCCCCGTGCTCGTCGGCATGCGCGCGCGCCCAGGCGACGACGCGTTTCGCGTCGATCACGAAGTCGGGGAACGTCGCGGCGGGGCGGACGCGGTAGTTCGCCGAGATGCACAGCCACCCCCGCCGGGCGAAGCGCAGGAGGAGCGGTCGTCCCTCCCTGCTCTTGCCGCCGCCCGTGTACCCGCCGCCGTGAAAATGGATCAGGATCGGGGCGCTGTCGGCGAGGCCGGCCCGGCGCCGGTAGACGTCGAGCGTGGTGCGCCTGCCCGCGTCGCCGTAGGAGATGTTCGAGATCCGCTCGACGTCGTGATGGAGGAACGGCAGCGGCGCCCACAGGATCCGGGCCGGGTGCGCCCCGATGGGAGCGTCGACCGCTGCGGCCACGGCCCGGCCCGCACCCAGGCTGCGCCGGACGAGCACGACCGCCGCGCACGGTGAGACGAGGGCGATAGCGACGCCGGCCCACGACCCGGCCGAGCCCACGTCGCCCTGCCCGACGGCGAGCGCCGTATCGGCGACCACCCAGTAGACCGCGAGCAGCGGCCACTCGTTGATGACGCAGGTCACGATCCAGCTCAGCCGTCCCAGCCGGCCGGATCGCGCCAACGGCCGCACCGAGAGGAGCATCGGCACCGCCGCGATGACGACGCCGATCAGGTATCCGACGGGCATCCCGCAGACGGTACCGGCATGCGCCGGCCGTCGAGCAGGGCCGGCCCGAGCGCCGCCCAGGCGTCGCCGTAGCAGGCTTCGCCAGCCTTCTGCCGGCCGGGCGCACATCGCCGCCGGCGCGACGAACGCCCGCGATCCGGCCGTGGCGCGGCGCGGCTACATGCTCACCATCCAGCTCGGCCGGACGATCCCCCTCAGGGTCCGAGCCCCGTACGTGCACATGCTGGGGCGGACCAGGGGGTCTTCGTCGACGAGAACTTCCTGACCCTGTACTAGCCGCTCCCGTCCTTCTGCCACACCGACACGTGGCTCGTGCTCTCGGCGGTGAAGGGACTCCGCTCCCAGTCGCTCCAGCGGTCGCGCAGTGACATCCCGCCGAGGCGGGCCATCAGGTCGAGCTCGGACGGCCACACGTAGCGGAACGGCACCGAGAGCGAGTCGAAGCCGCCGTCCTCGTTGCGCCAGTAGTGGTGCGAGACCATGCCCTGGCCGACCACGTCGTACTCGTCGAAGCCCAGGCGGTCGGGCGTGACCGTGAAGGGGACGGCAGTCTGGCCGGGCGGGAGCCGGCGCAGGTCCGGGACGCCGACCTCGATCACGAAGTGCCCGCCCCGCGGCAGGTGCGCGCCGACGTTCTGGAAGCACGCGACCTGGGCGTCCTGTGTGGTCAGGTTGTTGATCGTGTTGTAGACGAGGTAGGCGACCGTGAACGCGCCCTCGACGCGCGTCGTCGCGAAGTCGCCGATCGTGACGCCGATCGACTCTCCGCCGGGCTTTGCCCGCAGCCGGGCGACCATCGCCTCGGACAGGTCGATGCCGTGCACGCGGACGCCGCGCTGGGCCAGCGGCACGGCGATGCGGCCCGTGCCGATGCCGAGCTCGAGGGCGGCGCCGCCGCCTGCCAGCTCGGCCAGCAGGTCGACGACCGGCACGATCGCCGAGGCGGCGAACATGCTGTCGGAGGGGTCGTCGTAGCGAGCCGCGACGTCCTCACCGAAGTAGTTCTCGGGCATGCCACACTCTAGGCCGACACCCGACCATGGAGGCATCGCATGAGCTCCCCGGCCCCGGTCTTCGATCTCGACGACATGCAGTTCAGCCCCACCGCCTGGCTCTTCGAGGGCGCGAAGCGCGGCGGCGCCGGCGTCTCGATGTTCATCGTCCGCACCCCGCCCGGGGGCGGCGTCGACCTGCACGTGCACCCGTACCACGAGACCTTCCTGATGCTCGAGGGCGAGGGCCGCTGGACGGCGGGCGACGACGTCGTCGAGCTGTGCCCGAACCAGATGCTGGTCGTGCCGCCGGAGACGCCGCACGGCTTCCGCAACACCGGCGACGGGCCGCTCCTGGTGGTGTCGGTGCACGAGTCCGGCACACTCCAGCAGACGTTCCTCGGAGAGGAGCCTGCCTGATGGACTACGCGGGGTTCATCCGGAAGCTCGAGCTGCCGGCCGGGTACGCGGCGCCGGCCGAGCTCGTCTACGAGAACCTGGTTGCACGGGCGCTGACCCGTGCGGACCTCGCCGAGGACGTCCGCGGGATCAACGCGAGCATCGCGCTGATCCAGCGCACCCGCGGGGGCGGCTGGCCGGAGGGGCCCGTGACCGAGGACTTCAACTTCGTCGACCTCGTCTGGCACGAGCAGGAGTTCCGCGAAGGGACGTCGTTCTCGTACGCCGTGTACGACCGAGACGGCGCCTATCTCGGCTGTGCCTACCTGTATCCGATGGGACGGCGCACGCCGCTCTCCGAGGCGCTGCTCGGCAACGACGTCGACGTCAGCTGGTGGGTGACACCCGACGCGTACGCGCGCGGCGAGTACACGACGCTCTACCGGGCGCTGCGCCACTGGGTGTCGGCCGAGTTCCCGTTCCAGGCGCCGCACTATTCGAACGCCGAGATCCCGCCCGCCGGTGCTTGACCTCGTCGTCCGCGGCGGCCGGGTCGTGACCGCGCACGAGGACTACGTCGCCGACGTCGGCGTGGCCGGCGAGGCGATCGCTGCGATCGGGTCCGGCCTGCGCGGCGCCCGCGAGATCGATGCCGCCGGCAAGCTCGTGATCCCCGGGGCGATCGACGGGCACGTGCACATGCGCACCGAGCGGCCGGTCTCGGTCTACGACGACGACTGGGACAGCGGTACGATCGCCGCGGCGTTCGGCGGCGTCACCGCAATCGTCGACCAGGCCCAGGTCGAACCGGGACTGACGCTGGCGGATGGGGTCGAGGCGCGGCTGGCGGCGGCCGCCGGAAAGGCGGTGATCGACTACGGCCTGCACGTCAACCTGCGCGAGCCGAACATCGAGCGCGTCTCCGAGTTCGCGGCGCTGGCGGCGCGGGGGATGCCGAGCTTCAAGTTCTACATGACCTACGACACCTACAAGGTGCCCGACGACGTGCTCTTCGTCGGCATGCAGGAGGTCGCGCGGCTCGGTGGCCTTGCGATCGTGCACGCCGAGAACGACGTCATGATCGCCGAGCTCGAGCGCCAGAACGCGGCCGCCGGCCGGGCCGGCGCGCGGGCGAACGCGGCGGCGCGGCCGCCCGAGCTCGAGGCGGAGGCGGTCTACCGGTGCCTGGCGATGGCCCAGGTGGCGGGCGCGCGCACGCTGATCTTCCACGTCACTGCGGCCGAGGCCGTGCGTGAGATCGCAGCGGCGAAGGCGCGCGGGCAGGCCGTCTTCGGGGAGGCCGTCCTGCCCTACCTGATGCTGACGATCGACGCGGCCGACGAGCCGGTCAGCGGCACCGCGCTCGACATCGGCCCGCCGCTGCGCGACGAGATGCACCGCCGCTCGCTCTGGGAGGGCCTCGCCAGCGGCGCGCTCGACATCATCTCGACCGACCACGGCCCGCGCCGGCGCGTCCACGCTCCGGACGGGACGGTCACGACGCCGCCGGGCACCTCGGGGGTCGAGGTGCGTCTGGCGCTCGCCTACACCTTCGGCGTCCGCGCCGGGTACTTCTCGCCGAACCGGTGGGTCGAGGTCTGCTGCACCCGCCCCGCCGAGGTCTTCGGGCTCACGCGGAAGGGCCGCATCCTGCCGGGCTACAACGCCGACCTGGTCGTCTTCGACCCCGAGCGGCGGGTGACGCTGTCCCCCGCCAACCTGCACTCGAACATCGACCACTCGACGTACGAGGGCGTCGAGGTCGTCGGCTATCCGGCCGTCACGATCGGACGCGGCGAGGTGCTGGTGGCCGACGGAGAGCTGCAGGTCGCGCCCGGTCGCGGACGCTTCGTCGAACGCAGCTACGCCTAGCGGTCAGTCCGGCGAGAGGGGCGGGCCGAGCAGCGTCATGTCGTGCCGCTCGAAGCACGCGGCCACTGTCGCGCGGTCGGGCGCGCCGTTGCGCGCGAGCGGCCCGAGCTCCTCGTAGAACCGGTGTCCTCCGCCGGGGGTGTAGACGACCACGATCTGCGCCGGCTCAGCCGTAAGGTTCAGGAACGCGTGCGGGACGCCGGAGGGCAGGTACGCGAACCCGCCCGGCTCGCAGGTGAACGTCTCGTCGCCGATCCGCACCTTG
>Ga0075424_100000836_pt1 | contig 25369 bp, 23 predicted proteins | sample SoiMethybrSBSTD3_FD_75301 | JGI IMG/M metagenome (GOLD analysis project Ga0075424, IMG submission 75301) | Bulk soil microbial communities from a Populus tree surrounding site in Tennessee, USA - Soil MetaG P. TD hybrid SBSTD3 | ecosystem: Environmental > Terrestrial > Soil > Tree plantation... | reverse complement strand
TCGAGGACACTTTCACGTTCCCGATGGTGTATCACTACGCGCTCGAGCCGCATTCGGTGATCGCGCAGTGGACCGAGGAGGGCGTCACGGTTTATTCGTCGGCGCAGCACCCGTTCCAGGTGCGCGGCGACATCGCAAAAATATTCGGCCTTCGTCCGACGCAGGTGCGCATGGTGATCCCGTTTTTGGGCGGCGGCTTCGGCAGCAAGTCGTACACGAAATTCGAGCCGCTCGTCGTGGCGCTCGCGCGGAAGGCGAAGCGGCCGGTAAAGATCGTGAACTCGGTCGCCGAGTCGATGCTCACGGTGCGGCGCCACGGCGCGCGCGTGCGGCTTAAAACCGGCGTCAAACGCGACGGGACGATCGTCGCGCGCGAAGCGGAGATCCATCTCGACACCGGCGGCTACGCCGACAACGGCCCGCAGGTGGCGACCCGCGCAGCCACGCGCGTGCTCGGGCCGTATCGCATTCCGCACATCCGGACCGACGCCTCCGCGGTTTACACCAACAAGAGCTCGGCCGGCTCGTTTCGCGCGATCGGCGCGCCGCAGGTGATCTTCGCCTCGGAATCGCACCTCGACATGATCGCCGAGCGGCTGGGAATCGATCCGGCGGAGCTCAGGCTCAAGAATTTTCTCAAGAAAGGCGAGGAGCTGCGTCCGAAGCTCCGCGGCATGGACGCCGATCTGCCGTCCAGCCTGAAGACCTTGGTGCGCGCGAGCGAGTGGCGGCGCCGCTCGAAGAAAAAGGGCGCGGCGATGGGGCTCGCCTGCGGCGCGACCAACGCCGGCGCGACGCCCGTCTCGGTGGCGATGGTGCGGCTTCTCCCCGATGGCACGCTTACGGCGTACGCGGGCAGCACCGAGATGGGGCAGGGCGTGCGCACCGTACTGTCGCAGATCATCGCCGAAGAGCTGAATTTACCCATTGAGGCTATCGAGGTCGGCGGCGCGGATACGAAAGTCACGCCGTACGACGCGTCCACCGGGTCGAGCCGCTCGACCACGCTGATGGGCACCGCGATTCAGCGCGCGGCGCGCGATTTGAAACAGCAGCTACTGAGGATCGGCGCCGAGGCGCTGCGCGTAAAGTCCGGCCAGATACAGCTTCTCGACGGCGCCATGATTGCCGGAGAGATGCGCCTGACGTTCAAAGAGGCGGTCGAGCGCCGCTTCGGCGGCGGCGGCGAATTGATCGGCCATGGCGACGTGGGGCCCGAGATCACCGGCTCGTTGCCGGTTTTTTGGGAGATCGGCATGGGCAGCGCGGAGGTCTGCGTTGATAAGGAGACCGGCGAGATCGCCCTCACACGTTACGTTTCGGTCGCCGATGTCGGCAAGGCGATACACCCCGAGGGCTGCGTCGGGCAGGAAGAGGGCGCGTCGATGATGGGCATCGGCCATACGCTCTTCGAGCAGATGATTTACGAGGACGGGCAGCTCGTCACCGCCGGCTTGATCGATTATCGCGTGCCCCGCTTCGCCGACGTGCCGGCGGAGTTCGAAACTGTTCTGGTAGAGAACGAAGACGGGCCGGGCCCGCACGGCGCGCGCGGCATGGGCGAGGGCGGCCTCGTCGCCGTCGCGCCGGCGATCACGAGCGCGCTCGCGCGCGGCTACGGCGTCCGTATCCGCGATCTGCCGCTTACTCCGGAGCGCGTCTGGCGCGCTTTGAAAGCGAAATAGCTCCGTTTCACCTCCCCGCTTACTTACCCGAAGCGGCTCGGTATTTCTCCTCCCTTTTTTTCTTTCCCATCAGGTGAAGTCCTTACTTCAGCGAATGTTTTTTCCCCGCTTTTCGGGGTTTTTACACCATTGTTGCGGCTGAAGCCGCGCTTTATTCTACACCTGTAAAAAAGGCGCGCGGCCGCGCCCTAGACTGAAGACATCTTCCCCGTGGCGAATCAGACGATCATTTCATCAGTCGCATCGCGCGCTCTCAGCAATTATTGCTTTCACGAGCTGTTCGAGCAGCAAGCCCGGCAAACTCCCGAAGCCGAGGCTGTCGTTTATCGCGACGAGCGCCTTAACTACCGCCGGCTCGACGAACGCGCCAATCAGGTCGCGCATTTTCTTCGCGCGAGCTGCGTCGGCCCTGAAACGCTCGTCGGCATCTGCATGGAGCGCTCGCCCGAGATGATGGCGGCGCTGCTCGGCATCCTGAAGGCCGGCGGCGCCTATCTGCCGCTCGACGCGTCGTATCCCGCCGATCGCCTGGCCTACATGACGGAGGACGCGAACGCGCCGGTTATTCTCACGCAGCAGCGTCTGGTCGATAAAATTTCCGCGGCGGGAAAAGTGGTCGCCGTTGATGAACAGTGGCCCGAAATCGCCAAGCATAGCACCGACAGCATCGACAGCGGCGTCAAGCAGGAAAACCTCGCCTACGTGATTTACACTTCGGGCTCGACGGGAAAACCGAAGGGGGTGATGATTCATCACCTCGGGCTCGCCAACTACCTCTTGTGGGCGAGCCGCTTCTATCGGATGTGGGAAGGGGCCGGGTCGCTGGTCCATTCGCCGATCGGTTTCGATCTCACGATCACGACGCTCTTCGGCCCGCTGATCGTTGGACAACGCGTCACGCTGCTGCCGGAGGGTCTCGGATTGGACGAGCTCGCGGCCGCGCTGCGCTCCGGAAATGATTTCAGCGTCGTCAAAATCACGCCGACGCACCTGGAGGCGCTCGCGCACATGCTGCCGGAAGACGATCTGGCCGGCCGCGTGCGCGTGCTCGTCATCGGCGGCGAGATGCTCCGCTGGGAGCACATCGAAAGATGGCGCCGGCACGCGCCGCAGACGCGGCTCATCAACGAATACGGACCGACGGAGACGGTGGTCGGCTGCTGCATTTACGAGGCGCGCGATAGAGTCGCGGCCGGCTCCGTGCCGATCGGCGTCGCGATCGACAACATGCAGGTGCACGTTCTCGACGCCGATCTCCGGCCCGTGAAGCCCGGCGCGGCAGGCGAAATTTATATCGGCGGTGTGGGCGTGGCCCGCGGTTATCTCAATCAGCCGGAGACGACGGCGGCGAAATTCGTCTCCGTCGCGCTCGGCGGCGGCGCGCCGTCGTGCCTGTATAAGACCGGCGACCTCGCGCGCGCTCTGCCCGACGGCAATCTCGAATATCTCGGCCGCACGGACCACCAGGTGAAGATCCGCGGCTATCGCATCGAGCTGGGCGAGATCGAAGTCACGCTCGCGCGCCATCCGACGGTGCGCGACTGCGTTGTGCTCGCGCGCGAGGACGGCGGCGACAAACGGCTGGTGGCCTATGTCGTCGGGTGGAAAAACCGCGTGCCCGCGGCCGATGAGCTCAGGACCCATTTGCACCAACAGCTTCCCGAGTACATGGTTCCGGCCGCTTTCGTGACGCTGACCGCCTTTCCGCTGACGGTGAACGGCAAGATCGATCGCGACGCGCTGCCGGCCCCGGAGCAGCGGCGTCCTCCGGATTGGGCTTTCAAAGCGCCTACCGACACGCTGGAAATCCAGCTCGCCGGGATATGGGAAGAGATACTGGCCGTCCGGCCGATCGGCACGATGGAAAGTTTTTTCGAGCTTGGCGGCGATTCGCTCAAAGCCGTCCTCATGGCGACGAAAGTCGAGGAAGTGCGCGGCCGGCACATCCCGCCCGCGATGCTGCTCGAGGAAAATACGATCGAGAAGCTCGCGCGCGCGATTCACCGCCTCGACCTCGAGCCGCACGACCAAACACTGGTCGCGGTGCAGGCCAAAGGCGAACTGCCTCCGCTTTATCTCGTGCCCGGGATCGGCGGCGTGGTCCTGGGACTTTCCTATCTCGCGCAGCGCCTGGGAACCGATCAGCCGCTCTACGGCCTGCAGGCGCGCGGCGTCAAGGACGACGAGAGCCCTTGCGGCTCGATCGATGATATGGCCGCTTACTACATCGACGCCATCCGTGAAGCGCAGCCGCAGGGACCGTACTTCATCGGCGGATACTCTTTCGGCGGGATCGTCGCCTTCGAAATCGCGCGGCAGCTCCGCGCCGCGGGACAATCCGTCGGCATGCTCGCTATTCTCGACACCGAGGCGCCGGGCCCTCAATCGTTCGACATCAAAGGCTTCGTCCAAAATTTTCCCTACTGGCTGACGGATTTCGTCCTGAGCCGCCATCCGCGCCGCGTTTTTTTCGAGGTCTTCATCAAGACCAAAAACCTCTTTAAAAAATCTATCGACAAAATCGGCCAACCGCTCGGCTTCGACGCCCTGCCGAAAAGAATCGAGGACGAAGTCGAAATGCCCGAGCATTGGCCCGAGCGCTATCGACGCGTGATCGAAACGCACTACGCGGCGCTGCTCGGCTACGAGCCGGCTCTATATCCCGGCCGTATCACGCTCTTCCGCACCAAGGCGCAGCCGCTGTTCCGCGCGCACACGGACAACGGATGGGGACGCCTCGCTCAAGGCGGTGTGGAAGTCCACCGCATCGCCGGCCTTCACGCGAATTTCATGCATGAGCCTTATGTCGCCTCGCTCGCGCGGCAGTTGCGAGCGACGTTAGAGAGAGCCCGTATGCCGTCCAACCTTCGACAGCATTCGCCGTCGGAGGTTTCCGACGTCCGTGACGAATTCCTCGGTTACCGCCTGCCCTGGATCCTCCGGCCCGTTCCACGCTTCCTCCAGGCGCTGATCACCGCGATATTCCGCGTCGAGCTTTAGCGCCGACGCGCCGATTGAGTTCGGTCGCTTGCCCGAAACCGGCCTCCTCTGATAGGAGTCGGCGATAGGAAGCGTTATGGCCGTGTCGCGGATTGCCGCCGAGCTCAGAAAAAAAGTCGCGCTCTCGTGCCGCATCGTGGGCAACCAGGGACTCACGCGCGGCGCGCTGGGCCATGTGAGCGCGCGCATCCCGGGCACCGACCGCGTCCTGATCAAAGGCAAGGGCGTCAACGAAGAGGCGGTCGAGTTCGCCACCGAGCGCGACATCATCACCGTCGACCTGGACGGCCGCGTGCTGGATAAAGGCCGCGGCCTCGAAGCGCCTAACGAGAGCGCGATGCATCTCGCGGTTTACCGCAAGCGCCCCGAGGTGATGAGCGTCATTCATACGCATCCCGACTGGATCGTCGCGCTCACCGCGTGCGACAAGCCGCTCCTTCCGATCTACGCCGCCTATAGCCCGGCGGGCATGAGGCTCGCCGTCGAAGGCATCCCGATCTACCCGCGCAGCGTCACGATTATCAACCGGGAGCTCGCGGATGATTTCATGCAGACGATGGGTGAGAAGCAGGCATGCCTGCTCGCCGGTCACGGCATGACCGTCGCCGGCGGCAGCGTCGAGGAGGCCACCGCGACAAGTCTCCATCTCTACGAGCTCGCGCGCGTCAACGCGATGGCTTACGCCATCGGCCAGCCAAGGCCGATCTCCGAGGCTGATATCTTCGAGTATCGCCGCCGCGCCGAACGGAGCGCGGGCCGGCAGAGCGAGTCGTCGACGCGTTTTATGTCCGAGTGGCGCTACCAGCTGAAGTTGCTCGCCAAGCGGCGCTGAGCGCCACACAAAACTACACAGCGAGCTACCATCACTACACAACGAGCGACTATCTATGGCGGAACGAATCGTCTCCATGCACGCCGCGTATAAAAGCGGCAAAGAAATCGTCGACGGCTTTTTATCGCGGCCCAACGACTCCGGTCCACGGCCGGCCATCGTGCTGATCCACGGCTATCGCGGCGTCGACGACGGCCAGCGCGCGGTCACGCGGCGCTTCGCCCAGGAGGGCTTCGTCTGTCTCTCCCCCGATTTGTTCCACGGCAAGCTCTTTTCGACGCCGGAGTCCTGCGCGTTCGCGAAAACGTCGCTTGACGTTAAGCGCGCGACCGAAAAGATCGTCGACAGCGTGCCGTATTTACGGAAGCTGCCGTTCGTCGGTCAAAAGAAGATCGCCGTGCTGGGCTTCTGCATGGGCGGCGGCCTCGCGCTCTACGCGCTGGCGAAGTCGCGCAGCTTCGCCGCGGGCGTGATCTATTATCAGAGCCTTTTTCCCGATCCCGAAGAGCTGAAGACGATCCGGGCGCCGCTCCAGTGCCATTACGGCACGGAAGACGCGAACACGACGCCGGCGGAGATCGAGATGTTCCGCGCCGCGCTCGACCGCTACGGCAAAGAATGCGTGATCCACATGTACGAGGGCGCCCGCCACGCCTTTCTCAACAATCCGTCGGGAAAGATCGAGGCCAATCGGAAAGCGGCCGATCAATCGGTAGGGCGTACTACGAAGTGGCTGAAAAAAGCTCTCGCGTAGATTAGTTGAACGTGCCGCGCACGAAGCAGCTCTCGAGCGGCAGCTCCTTCCGCATGAGCCCCTGCTCGATCTGGTAGCGGTTGAGCGCCTGGAGCGTGCGCTTCTCGATCTCTCCGAGGACGCAGTCGTAGGGGTCTTCGCCGACGACGGCGGATTCCTTCTCGTAGCCTTCGACCTCGTCTCGCTTCATATACTTCGGCGCGGCGCGCTTCGCCGCGCGAAACGCCTCGACCAGTTTCGCCGGCAGATCGGGATATTTTTCCGCGGCCTCTTCCTTCATCGCGATCAAATGAATGATCGGATAAAGCCGCGTGCGCTTGATCCAGCGGATCACTTCGTCGGTGTCGTCGAACATCGGCTTGACGCCGGCGAACTCGCCCATGGCTTTCGGCAGCGTGCCGCCGCCGAAGATGCCGAAGTAGCCCATGTCGCCGGCAACGAGCGCGGCGTGGAGCCCGCCTTCGCTGACGAGGCGCGAGAGCACCGCCTTTTCCTGGCCGAACGGCGTCGGCGGCTCGAGACGCTCAACTTTCACCGGCAGGTCCTGGCCGATGAAGACCTCTTTGCCCGAGACGTACCAGCTCATATCGGTCGTCTTGAGACCGTGCTCGTCGAGCAGGTAGCCGCGCTCCCAGACGACCGCGGTCGCGCCGTAGCGGAAGCAGCCGATCTTCTTGCCTTTCAAGTCGGCAGGCGAGGACAGGTTTCCCTCGCGATAAAAAATATTCCGCTGGCGCGGGCCGCGCTCGAAGAAGATCGGCAGCGCGACGAACGGCTTGCCTTTCTCGCGCGTGCGCATAAAAGTCGCGGCCGAGTATTCGCCGATGTCGTACTCGCCCTGGGCGAAGCGATAATGCCGCTCGCCGGGCGAGGCGAACTTGTAGGTGAGGTCGAGTTCGTAGCCGTCGATCTTGATGTCGCCGTCGATGATCGCGCGCGTGCGCGGATGATCGGGGATGCCCATGCTGATGCGCGGCTTCACCATCCTTACCTCCCGTTTTCGACCAGGGGCAGCAGCTCGGAGAGATTTTTGATTTTGGGAAATCCCGCCGCTTTGAGCTTCGCGTTGCGGTCGAGCAGCACGCCCTGAATGCCCGCGCCCCGCGCGCCCTCGGCGTCCTTCTCGACGCTGTCGCCGACGTGGAGCGCTTCAGCGGGCCGGGTGTGATGCCGCTCGAGCGCGAGGCGAAAGATCTCCGGCGCGGGCTTGGCGTAGCCGGCATGGCTGGAGATCAAGATCGATTCGAATTCCGCCGCGACACCGAGTCCTTCTAGGATGCCGAATAGACGCGAGTCGAAATTCGAGATCACGGCGAGCTTCAAGCCGCGGCGCTTGAGCGAGGCCAGCGTCTCTTCCGTCTCGGGAAACAAACGCCACGAGTCCGCGCGCGAGAAGTAAGCGAACAAATCCGTGAAGTATTCGTCGAACCGCTCGAAGCGGCCGTATGGCTCGAACACGCGGGCGACCAGCGCCCTCCACCAGCCGCGCTCGAGCTCGCGAATACCGTTGTTTTCAGCCGCGGGAAACGCGAGCGGCGGCGCGTTGCCAAAGCACGCGCGAAAGCGCGCCGAGACTTCCGCCGCCGGGACGCTCATGCCGTAGTTCCCCGCAACGAGCGCATAGCTCTCGCCCACGGGCCGCACGGGCCGCATGAGGGTTCCCGCGGCGTCGAAAAAGACGGTTTTGATGGGCATTGCGATATCGAAAGAGGAGAGCGCGCTCCGCGCGCCTTTTCTTGCAACCAGGTTATCTTCCATATAATCTGAATCGATGCAAGGCAAGGACGCGCTCGTGATCGTCGACGTGCAGAACGATTTCTGCCCCGGCGGAGCGCTCGCGGTCGCCGGCGGCGATGAGGTCGTGCCGCGGCTGAACGCTTATATCGATAAATTCGCAAGAGCCGGACTGCCGATTTTCGCGACGCGCGACTGGCACCCGGAAAAAACGATCCATTTCAAAGCTTACGGCGGAGAATGGCCGCCGCACTGCATTCAGGGAACCAAGGGCGCCGAGCTGCGCTCCGATTTACACCTTCCCCGTACAGCGGTACTGATCACCACCGGCGCTTCGCCCGACGAAGACGGCTATTCCGGCTTCGACGGCCGCGACGAGCGCGGCGTCGCCCTCGTTGAGCTGCTCAAGCGCGCCGGCGTGAAGCGGATTTTCGTCGGCGGTCTCGCGACGGACTATTGCGTCAAGCACACCGTGCTCGATGGGCTGAAGCACGGCTTCGAAGTCGTCTGGCTGGAGGACGCCTCGCGCGGCGTCGACGTCGCGCCGGGTGACTCCGCGCGCGCCACGCGCTCGATGCTGTCGCGCGGCGCAACCAAATCCGGCGGTCCGCAAAATATTTTTCAGAAATGACATGACTGAGCGATTTTTCGCGCCCGAGAGCGCGATCTGGCGCGTGGATCGCGAGATGGCGCTGCTTCTCGGCGGCGGCCGCGCGCTGCTCATGCAGATCGCGCATCCCAAGATCGCCGCCGGAGTCGCCGACCACAGCCGCTTCGCGACGGACCCGCTCGGGCGGCTCAAGCAGACGATGGAGACGATGTGGTCGATCGTGTTCGACGACCTCGCGCGGGCGCAGGCCTCGCTCGATCGCCTCGGCCGCGTGCACGAACGCGTCCAGGGCCAGGTTCCCAACGGCCCTGCCTACAGTGCGCGCGATCCGGAGTTGCTGCTCTGGGTGCACGCGACGCTCGTCGATTCCGCGCTTGTCACCTACGATCGCTTCGTTCGGCCGCTTTCCGTCGGGCAGCGCCGCCGCTACTACGACGATTCGAAGAAGCTCGGGCTTTTGATGGGCGTTCCGGAGGCCATACTTCCGCCGACGCTCGAAGATTTCGAGCGCTATATGACCAGGACGATAGAATCCGAGACGATTTCCGTCGGCGCGCCGGCGCGCGCGCTCGCGCGGGCGATTCTCTATCCGCGCCCGTGGTTCTTACAAACCGTCGCGCCTGTCAACGTTTTAATTACCGCCGGACTGCTGCCGCCGAAGCTGCGGCGCGCGTACGGGCTTCGCTGGAGTGGCCGGCGGGAAGCCGTGCTGCGCCTGGTCGCGGGCTCCACGCGCGCGGCGCTGCCGCTCGTGCCTCGAGTGATTCGGCTCGTGCCGCACGCGCGCGCGGCCGAGCGCCTGATGGGGGGATGATGGGTTTCGATTTCACCGAAGAGCTGGAGACCGCCGAGCGCGCCGCGCGCGAAGCCGGCGCGGTCGTGATGGGCTATTACGGCAAGGAGTACCGCATCGAGCAAAAGGGAAAAAATAATCCCGTTACCGTAGCCGACCTCGAGGCGAACGCGAAAATTCAGGAAGTGCTGCTCGGGAAATATCCCAACGACGGCTGGCTCTCGGAGGAGAGCAAGGACGATCTCGCGCGCCTCAAGGCGAAGCGCGTCTGGGTCATCGACCCGATCGACGGCACGCGCGAGTTCATCGAGGGGATTCCGCAATTTACCGTGTCGATCGGCTTCGCGGTCGAAGGGCGGCCCGTCGCCGGCGTGGTTTACAACCCCGCGCTGGATAAGCTCTACAAAGGCGGCCGGGGCGCCGGCGCGACGCTGAACGGCCGGCCGATTCATGTGACGCCGCGCGAGCAGGTCGAGGGCGCGTCGTTGATCGTGAGCCGCTCGGAGCCGCGGAAAAGATTTCAGCAGTTCGAGCAGATGTGCAAAGTCCAGGCGGTCGGCAGCATCGCCTACCGCCTGGCGCTCATCGGCGGCGCCGAAGGCGACGCGATGCTCACGTTCCGCGCGCTGCACGAGTGGGACATCTGCGGCGGCGTCGCGGTGATCGAAGGCGCCGGCGGAGTCGTCATCGACGGAGCGGGGATTCCGGTGCGCTTCAACCGGCAGGACAGCCTTTGCCGCGGCCTCGTCGCGGCGAACCCCACGCTGGGGAAGTCGCTGCACGTCCTGCTCGCGAAGGCGCTGGCGGAGAATTTCTAAGCGACGATGGCGCAGTGCGTTTATTGCGGCGAGCGGAGCGGCTTGTTCGCGAAGCTCTGCAGCGACTGCAAGAAGCTCCTGGCGAAAGTCGACGAGCTGCGGGGAAAGGCGGGCTACGGAGAATTTCTCGACGGCCTCGCAGCAACCGGCGTTCCCAAGGAAAAAATCATCGTCTTCTTGAAGGCCGATCCCGAGGGCAAGGGCAGTGTTCAGGATCAGGTCACTGCGGAGATGACGAGCGAGCTGATGCAGGTGATGGGGCTCAAAGGGAAGCAGAGACCCGAGATCGTCAAAGGCATCCGCGAGTCGATCGAAAAAGAAAAAAAGTAACCGGCCGCCGCCTTCGACGGCCACGTTTCCTATGGTCGCGACGATTTATCTCTCGCTGATTTTTCTTTCGCTTTATCTCGTCGCTCTCGCCGTCCGCCGCTACCGTTTCGCTCGAGAGAAAAGACGAATGGAGCGGGAGGGCAGGGCGGGCGCGCGCGTCGTCGCGCGCGTGGGGGAGATGGCGCCGGGGTCGGTGAAGAAGTTCGGCCTGATCTGCCAGAAGTATCGCATCGACGCCTTCCTGATCAATTATCAAGGCGCTTTTCACGCCTACGTGAATCGCTGCCGGCACATGACGACGCCGCTCGATTTCGTCCGCTATCAGTTTTTCACCGAAGACGGCCGGCATCTCATCTGCATGACGCACGGCGCGCTCTACGATCCGGAGAGCGGCGTCTGCGTAGACGGCCCATGCAAGGGGCAAAGCCTGTATCCTCTTCCCGTGCGCGTGGAAGGCGACGAGGTGCTCGTCGGCTGCCCGCAGGGCGATCTTCACGAAGTGGCGGATCTCTAAAATGGTGTCGAAGAGTAAAAAGACCAACGGGCGGAAGCTCGTCGCGCGCGTCGGCGAGATCGCCCCGGGCGCGACGAAGAAATTTATTCTCAAGCCAGGCGGCCATGCGGTCGAGGCGTTTGTCGTCAATTTCGAAGGCGCGCATTACGCATATGTGAACCGCTGCCGGCACATTGCGCTGACGCTCGATTGGGTCGACAACCGCTTTTTCACGGAAGACGGGCGCTATATCATCTGCGCCAATCACGGCGCGACGTACGAGCCCAAGACCGGTGAATGCATCTGGGGGCCGTGTCTCGGCGCGTTTCTCCAACCCGTCGCGCTCGAAATCGCGCGGGAAAAAATCTACGCCGTGTGTCCGGAAGAGCTGGACGACGACTAAGCGAGGGAGGCTGACATGGCCGACTGCCTTTTCTGCGAGATTGTCGAAGGGAAAATCAAGGGCGACATCGTTTACCGCGACGACCGGATCGTCGCGTTTCGCGACGCGCGGCCGCGGGCGCCCGTTCACATTCTCATCGTGCCGGTGAAGCACGTCGCGATGTTATCGGATCTTCAGAAAGAAGATCACGAGCTCATCGGCGCGATCCACGGCGTCGCGAACCGTCTCGCCGAGCAGGAAGGCATCGCGAAAGACGGCTACCGTGTCGTCGTCAACTGCGGCGCGAGCGCCGGCCAGACGGTTTTTCACATTCATTTTCATCTTCTCGGAGGGCGCCATTTTTCGTGGCCGCCGGGATGATAAAAACAGTTTCGAGTTTCGGGTTAAAAGTTTCGAGTCATGAGATCAGGACCCTCTGCGCGCGAAACTCGAAACTAGAAACTCGAAACGCGGATGAGAAATTTTAGAGGGGATTGATTATGGCGACGGTTGAGTGGCGCAGCCCGGCGAGCGAGATGGCGGTCAAGCAGTTCGAGATCGCTGCGGGAAAATTGAACCTCGATAAAAACGTGGCCGAGCGGCTCCGGCGTCCGGACCGCGCGCTCATCGTGAGCGTCCCGGTCATGCGCGATACCGGCAAAGTGCAGGTGTTCACCGGCTATCGCGTGCAGCACAATGATACGCTCGGCCCGTTCAAGGGCGGCATTCGCTACCATCCCGACGTGAATCTCGGCGAGGTCTCCGCGCTGGCGATGTGGATGACGTGGAAATGCGCCCTCGCGGGCCTGCCGCTCGGCGGCGCGAAGGGCGGCGTATCGGTCGATCCGACCGAGCTGTCGCGCCCCGAGCTGCAAGGGCTGACGCGCCGCTACACGGCGGAGATCCTCAACATCATCGGGCCGGAGGTCGACGTGCCCGCGCCCGACATGGGGACCGACGAGCAGGTCATGGCTTGGGTCATGGACACGTACAGCCAGCACAAGGGACATGCCGTGCCGGGCGTCGTCACGGGCAAGCCGGTCGCGATCGGCGGCACGGTCGGACGCCGTGAGGCGACGGGCCGCGGCGTGGTCTACGCGATCACCGAGGCCGCGAAACATCTGAATATGGATCTTGTCGGCGCTACGGCCGCCGTGCAGGGCTTCGGCAACGTCGGCTCGGTCGCCGCGAAGGAGCTGGCCGATGTGGGCGTGAAGATCGTCGCCGTCTCCGACAAGACCGGCGGTCGCTACGATCCCAAAGGCCTGCCGATTCAGAGCATCATCGACTACGTCACGAAAAAATCCAAAAACCTGACGCTCGAGGGCTGCCCGCACGGCGAGCGCATCACCAACGCGGGGCTGCTGGAGCTCCCGTGCGACATCCTCGTGCCGGCGGCGCTCGGCATGCAGATCACGGCCGAGAACGCGCCGAGGCTCAAATGCCGGCTTTTAGCCGAAGGCGCGAACGGCCCGACGACGCTCGACGCCGACGCCATCCTGAGAGAAAAGGGGATCTTCGTCCTCCCCGACGTGCTCGCCAACGCCGGCGGCGTCATCGTCTCGTACTTTGAGTGGGTGCAGGATCTGCAGAATTTTTTCTGGACCGAGGATGAGATCAACAAGAAATTGCGCGCGATCCTGACTAAGGCATTTTACGAAGTGCTCGACGCGAGCCGGAAGGAAAACGTCGATATGCGCCTGGCGGCGCTCATGATCGGCGTCGAGCGGGTGTCCCGCGCCATGCTCTGGCGCGGCTTGTACGCTTGAGCGGAGCCAATAAACTTCGCCTCACTTCGTTCATCGCCCCTCGTCTCCCTGCGGCGCACAAAAAAGGTACGCCTCGGTCGCTTCGGGGCTCGCGCCTCGTTATGCTCATTCCTCGACTCCGCTTCCTTTACTCCACGCATTCCTTGATTCCGCCTGCGATTTAGGACATGTATTAATGTTCCAGTGATATTCTGAGAGGGGAATACATGATCCAGGCGACCCAACTTAGACCGGGTATGATTATCATCTACGAGGGCGATCTCTATCGCGTGACGGCGATCCATCACCTGACGCCGGGCAACAAGCGCGGCTTCATGCAGACCAAGATGAAGAATTTGAAGACCGGCATCGGCACCGAGAAGAAGTTCCGCTCGGAAGACCGGCTCGAGCAGGCGACGATGGAGACCCGCAAAATGCAGTATCTCTACGCCGAAGGCGATCTGCACACCTTCATGGATACGGAGAATTACGAGCAGATGTCGCTGCCCGCGGAAGAGATCGGGGACTTGTTGAATTACCTGCTGCCGAATCAGATAGTGGAGATGGAGTTCTTCGACGGGCGGCCCGTCGGCATCAGCCCACCCTCGACGGTCGACCTCGAAGTCGTGGACACCGAACCCAGCCTCAAAGGCGCTACCGCGAGCGCCTCTTACAAACCGGCGAAGCTCGAGACCGGCGTGACCGTACAGGTGCCGCCGTTCGTTCAGGTTGGGGACAAGGTCCGGGTGGATCCGTCGGAAGGCACTTATCTGGAAAGAATCAAGTGAGACGGGCGCCTACCGCACCGCCGACTGTTTGGCGCCCGAGACTTTCGTCCACACGTCGCGCACCTGGCGCTTGAGATCGTCCAAATCGCCGTCGTTTTCGATCACGTAATCGGCCAAGGATTTTTTTTGCGCGAGCGGCATTTGCGCCTGGATATGCTGGTCGATCTCCGCCTCGCCGAGCCGGTCGCGCGCCTTGAGTCGCTGGCGCTGCGTCGCGTCGTCGCACGAGACGACGACAATCGGGCTCAGCCAAGTGTGCGCCTCGTTCTCGTACAGCAGCGGCGCTTCGTAGATAACGACCTCCGATCCCTTGGCCGCGAGCTCCTGCGCGCGTGCGAGCGCCAGCGCGCGGATGCGCGGATGGGTGATCGAGTCGAGCTTCGCGCGCGCTTTTTCGTCTTCGAAGATGATTTTCCGGAGCTTTTCGCGGTCGATCGTCTTGTCCGGGCGGAGAATGTCGTTGCCGAAGGCGGCGACGATTTCCTTCCAGGCTTCTTTGCCGGGCTGGATGATGACCCGCGCCAGATCGTCGGCATTGATGATCTTGGCGCCGAACTCGCGGAGCATCGCGGCGACGGTGCTCTTTCCTGTTGCGATTCCACCGGTCAAACCCACGAGCTTCACGGTTTACTAATGGCAGAAAGATGACGTGCTTGCAAGAAAGCGGTTGGCTTCGGCGCGCATGCTGCGTTAATTTGTCGCCGTGAGGTACGCGAGTCTCGCAGAAATGTTCCTCGCGCAGGCCGATCGCTTCGGCGATCGCGCCCTCTACCGCTTTCATTCCGGCGGAACATGGCGAATGATGAGCTGGCGCGAGGCGCAGGCGCGTGTAAAGGCGATTGCGCTAGGTCTCGCGGCGCGCGGCGTCGTCAAGGGCGATCGCGTCGCGCTCTTTCTTCCGAATCGGGTCGAGTGGTGCCTCGCCGATTGGGCGAATATCTGTCTCGGCGCGTTGACAGTGCCCGTCTACGCGTCCAACACTCCGGCGCAGGCGGGAAATATTATCGAGCATTCCGGATCCGCCGTTCTGTTCGTCGACTCGACCGACAGGATAAAGCGGCTCGGCGAAGCGCTCTCCGGCGTCCGCCTCGTCGTCGTCATCGACGGCGCGGCTGCGGCGGAGCGGCCGGAGCACACGCCGCCTGTCGTCTCGCTCGTGGAACTCGAGCGTGCGGGAACAGAACTGGCCGCCGACCCCGATCGCTTCGAAAAGACGGCCGCCGCGCTCGGTCCCGACGACGACCTTACGATCATCTACACTTCCGGGACGACGGGCGAGCCCAAGGGCGTGCTTACCACCCATCGCCATTATCTTTTTATGGTCGAAGCCGCGGCCGCGGCGATCGGCTGCGATGAAAACGATTCCGACATGCTGTTTTTGCCGCTGGCCCATTCGCTCGGCCGCGTCGAGCATTTTTTCGTCGTCGCGCAGGGGCTCACCTGCGGGATCGCGCGCTCGCTGGAGACGATCGCGAAGGACATGCCGGAACTTCGGCCGACGATTCTTATCTCCGTGCCGCGCGTTTACGAGAACGCCTACGAGCGCATTCGCTCGAGAGCCGAGTCCGCCGGCTGCGTTCGCCGGGCGGTCTTCCGCTGGGCGGTGTCGGTCGGCGCGCGCTGGAGCCGTTATCAAAGCGCCAAAAAGCCCCTGCCGGCCTCGCTTCGGCTCGCGCATCGCCTCGCGACCCGCCTCGTCTTCGCGCGCATCCACGAGGCGTTCGGCGGCCGGCTGCGCTTCGCGGTCTCGGGCGGCGCCGCGCTCGCCGAGGACGTCGCGCGCTTTTTTCATTCGGTGGGCATCCTGATTTTACAGGGTTACGGATTGACCGAATCCTCGACCGTCTCACATGTGAATCGCCCCTGGCATTACAAATTCGGCACCGTCGGCCCGGCGCTTCCCGGCGTCGACTGCCGCACGGCGGAGGACGGCGAAATCCTGCTGCGCGGCTTGAACATCATGAAAGGCTACTTTCGCGACGCTTCGAGCACGCGCGAGGCGGTCGACGCCGACGGATGGCTCCACACCGGGGACATCGGCGCGATCGACGCCGACGGCTTCCTAACCATCACGGACCGCAAGAAAGATTTGATCGTGACCTCGGGCGGAAAAAAGGTCGCGCCGCAGATGATCGAAGGCCTCATCAAGGCCGACCCGCTGATCGACGAGGCAATGGTGCTGGGCGACGGCGAGCGGCATTTGATGGCGCTCGTAACCCTCGATCGCGCCCGCCTTTCAGAATGGGCCGAAAAAGAAGGCATTCAGCTCGGCGGCGCGGAGCAGGCCGCAGCAGATCCGCGGGTTGCGGCGTTGATCAAAGAGCGCATCCGCGCCGTTAATAAACGCGTGGCGGCATACGAGGCCGTGAGGAATTTCCGCATTCTGCCGCACGGCTTCTCGATGGAGAACGCCGAAGTGACTCCGACGCTGAAGCTCCGGCGCCAGATCATCCAGGAACGCTACAAAAATATCATCGAGGAGATGGCGCGGCGGCCCAGATCCGACGCGGAATAGCTTCTTGACACCCCAGGGGGTATCCGTTAGCTTTCCAACCGCTGCAAAGGAAAACAGGAGGTTGCGAGATGAGAAACAGGGGACTGCTTCTTTGGGCGGGATTGTCGGCGTTTTTGGCAGCCGGCGTCCTATCGCTGCCGACACGCCACGCGGTCGTTCCCGCCGCACAGGCGCAGGACGAAGAATCGAAGAAGATCGTCCCCTATGTTCCGACACCGCAGGAAGTCGTCGAGAAGATGCTCGACATGGCCCAGGTTAAAAAAGGCGACGTCGTCTACGACCTCGGCTCCGGCGACGGCCGCATCGTCGTCACGGCGGCGAAAAAATACGGCGTCAGGGCGATCGGCTTCGAGATCGACCCGCAGCGCATCAAAGAATCGCACGAGAACATCAAAAAGGCCGGCGTGGAAAAGCTCGTCGAGATCCGTCAGCAGGATATTCGCACCGTCGATCTGTCGGCGGCCTCCGTGCTCACGATGTATCTGCTTCCTGAAGTCAATATGATGCTCAGGCCAAATATCTGGAACCAGATGAAGTCCGGCTCGCGCGTTGTCTCGCACGACTTCGACATGGGCGACTGGAAGCCCGTCCGAGAAGAGCACATCAAAGACTCCTCCGGCTGGGAGCACACGCTATACCTCTGGCGCGTAGAGGCGAAGAAGTAGCCGCCCGCCACACTCATCTAAATATTCCCCCGCAGGCCGAGAGGGATATCCGGCGAGTCACGGAGAGCACCGCTCGCCAACTCCCAGCCCGCGGCGTTACAAATTTTGTCTACACGCCCAGAAATGGCAGAATCTGGTCTTCCAGGCGCCAATCGATGAAATCGAATCGTCTGAAATATCCGTGACTTGCTTCTCAAACCCAGGTCTTTAGCTTTGGCATAAATCCTGCTGACTTGGTGTAAACGGGCAAATGCAAGAACTTTGGGAGGCAAGTAAAGTGGAACAAATACTAACAGCTTCACAGGTCGCAGATCTGCTTCAGGTCCACTTGCGGACGGTTTATAAGCTCGCTCGCAAGGGCCTGATTCCGGGCCGTAAGTTCGGCGGTGGCTGGCGCTTCAGCAAAGAAGAGATCTTGAAGATGATCTCGAGCGGCCGCCTCGCTTCGCTACAGTCCGAGCTTTCGCAGGCCGGCGACGAATTGAAATAACTTCACCTTGTCGACCCCGCGGCGCCGCGTTTACGCGGCGCTTCGATTTATACGGCCGCGGACGCTGTCGGATGTCGAACACGGGGACGATGAAAAACCCATTTATCATATCCGTCGTCGCCGGCTTGCTGCTGGCGGCGGCGCCCTGTCACGCGCAAAAGGTTTTTCATATCTGCGCGCTCGTCGGCGAAGACCAGTTCGTCCCCGCGTTTGAAGGTTTTCGCGGAAAAATGGCGGAGCTAGGCTACGTCGAAGGTAAAAACGTCCGTTACAGCCTCTACAACGCCAAAGGGGACATGGATGGGCTCAAGATGCTGGCGCAGAAGATCGTCCAGCAAAAGCCGGATCTCATCGTAACGTCCTCGACGACCGCGACCGCGCCGGTTGCGAAGCTCACCGCTGGCACCGATCTCCCGGTGGTTTTTTTGACCGCCGGCAATCCGCTGAAGCTGGTCAAAAGTTATTCCAGCTCCGGCAACAACCTGACCGGCATCTCCAGCTCGGCGCTCGAATTGACGGAAAAACGCCTTGCGCTCGTCCGCGAGTTCGCGCCCATGGTCAAACGGATCGTCTTTCTGACCAACGGCAAGGCGACAAACTTCGAGGAATATCTCGCCGCCACTCGCGACACGGCCAGCAAATTCAATTTCGACATGACAGAGATCGAGCTTCTGGGCGCCAATCGGGACGAGGTTAAGAAGCATATCGGCCGCATCACGCGCAAAGCCGGCGAAGCCGTTGTCGTCCCGCCCGATGCGTCCCTGGTAGGCTCGATCGAATTTATCTCGGCCCAAGCCGTAAAAGAGAGGCTTCCCTCTATCGGCCCGAACGTTCAGACAGTGCGGAGGGGGATGCTCGCCGCCTATAGCTCCGACTATTACTCGCTCGGCCGGCAGGGTGCAAAACTCGTCGACATGATTCTCCGCGGGGCAAAGCCCGCGGACCTGCCGATCGAGCTGCCGCAAAAACTCCAGCTCGCCGTAAATCTCAAGATCGCCCGCGCCATCGGACTCAAGCCTGCCAAAGAAATTCTCTTGCGCGCCGACGAGCTCATTGAGTAAATTCGGGCGTGCCGAATATGCCGTGGAAAACAGCCGCAGGTTGGTTTCGCTGGCGTGGCGGCATCCGCCACCGGCTGCTCTGGACCGGGCTCCTGTTTCTCGGTATCGCCCTCCTCGCCAACACGATCGCAGGCAGCCTGTACACACGCAGACAGATCAAGCGTGCGGCGGTTCGCCTTCAGACTGAAGTCGCCTCGAAAGTCGCGAATCACATCGCCGGGATCATGGACCGCAAAACGGAGCGGCTCATGGATCTTACAGTTTCGCTGAGCCTTTACGGGCCCGGAACGGAAGGGCAGCGCACGCTCGCGCTGCTGCTGCTGAAAAACGACCCGGCGTTTACCGGCATGACGATTCTCGATGCGCAGGGAAACGAGATCGTGAAGGTCTCCGAGCGTCGGGTCTATTTCCCGACCGATCTCGCCAACCGCTCGACCGAGCGGTTCTTCCGCCAACCCATGCAGGGCGCCGCTTATGTATCGCCGGTTTATACGACGGACAAGGCCGAGCCGTACGTGACGATGGCGGTCCCGATATTCCAAGGCCCCGGCCGCGCGGTGGGCGTCGTCGCGGCCGAAGTCAACCTGACCTTCTTATGGCAGATCATCGGCGACGTCAGGTTCTCCGAGTCGGGAAACACGTTTCTTGTCGACGGGCAAGGGAATTTGATCGCGCATCGCGACCCATCTCTGATCCTCAGACGAACCAACCTACGCGAGCATTTCAAGGTGCGGGAATTCGTTGAGCGGCCCGAGGCACCCGACGCGAAAGCGGGCGAAGAAGGAATAGGCATCATAGGTCAGCGCGTGGTCTCGACCTACGCGCCGGTGCGCGGGCTCCGCTGGGCCGTCGTCGTCACGGAGCCGGTCGAAAGCGCGCTTGCCGATCTCGGCGCAATGCAGCGCTATGCCATATTGCTGCTTGTCGCAGGCCTGGGCGTGGGGTCTCTGCTGATTCTCTGGGTCAGCAACAAGATCACCGCGCCGATTCGCGAATTGCACCGCGGCGTGGAAATCATGCGTCAGGGCGGTCTTGAGCACCGCGTGGACATTAAAACCGGCGACGAGATCGAGCATCTCGCGGCCGAGTTCAACGAGATGGCCGCCGAGCTCGAGAACTCCTATGTAACGCTCGAGCAGAGGGTCGAGCAGCGGACGAAGGATCTTGCGGCGCTTTACGAAGTCACGACGGTCGTCAACGAATCTTTAGAGCTGACACCCGTTCTCGACCGTGTGATCCAAAAAATATCCACGCAGTTCCATTTCGACGCCACGGCGATCTTTCTGTTCGACGCAGGCGGGGAGCAGGTGAGCATGCGCGCGTCCTCCGGCGCGTCCCCGGAGTTTTGGGGCCGCGGGACCGGCTTCCGCCGGGGCGAAGGCGTCGTCGGCCGCGTCGCGCAAAGCGGCGAGCCGCTTGTGTTCGAGGATATCGCCAACGACCCGCGTTATGACCGCCTCACGCGCACCGGAGCGAGGCGCCATGCCGGTATCAGGTTTTTGGCCATCCTTCCGATCAAGACCAAGGGTGAGACCGTGGGCATCGTCATCTCGATGTGCAAGAAGCCCCGGCAGCTTTCGGAGGACGAGCTCAAGCTCTTGACCTCGATGTCGGATCAGATCGGCGCGGCCATTCAGAAAGCCAGTCTCTTCGAGGAGAGCGTAAGCCGCGCCAACGAGCTGGCGGCGCTCTACGAGGTCACCGCTACCGTGAACCAATCGCGCGATCCGGACGTTGTGCTGCGCGAGGTCGTCCACAAAGTACTCCAATTGACCGCTTTCGACGCCGCGCGCGTTTACCTCTTCGATGCGGAGACTCAAGGCCTGCGTTTGAAGCTTCACGAAGGCCTCACGACGGAGTTCGCCGCGGAAGTCGTGTCGTACCGTGCCGGCGAAGGCATTGACGGCAAAGTCGCCGCGAGCGGCGAGCCGGCGTTTTTCTACGACATCCAGAACGACCCGCTGTACGATTCGATGACGCGGAAGGGCCGGGCGCGTGAGGCCGGCTTCCGTACGCTCATGAGCTTTCCGCTCCGCAGCAAAACCCAAAATCTCGGAACGATCAATTTCTTGAGCCGCACGCCGCGCAGCCTGCTGCCCAGGGACCGGGTCCTGCTGCTGTCGATGGCGAACCAGATCTGCGTCGCGCTCGAAAACGCGAAGCTTTTCGAGCAGACCGTAGCGGGCGCGAAGGAAATTTCCGCCCTGTACGACGTCACCAAGACCGTCAATCAGTCGCTCGACCTCACTGTCGTGCTGCAGGAGGTCATCGAGAAGTTCAACGACATTTTCCGCTTTCATTCCACGCGCATCTATCTTGCCGATCCGCATACCGGCGATCTTAACTTGCAGGCGTCGTACTCAATGGATGGAAAGGGCAATGAGAGGGTCCGGTCGTTCGGCCGCGGCGAAGGGATCATAGGCAAGGTGGCCGATAGCGGCGAGCCGATGATTTTCGAGGACCTGCGCACCGATCCGCGATACCAGCAGCTGAGCAGCAGCAAGAACACCCGGGACACCGGCAACGCGTTTCTCGCGATCTTCCCGATCATGGCGAAGTTCAAGACCGTCGGGACGATTCTCTGTAACGGACACGTGCCGCGGCGGCTGACGCCCGGTGAGACGCAGCTGATCGCATCGATGGCCGCGCAAATCGGCGTCGCCGTCGAAAACGCGCGGCTGTATTCCGAGACCAAGCAAAAAACGCTGGAGCTCGAGAAGGCGAACCAGGAAATGGAGGAGGCCTATCGGGCGAAGGGGGACTTCCTCGCGGCGATGTCGCACGAGCTCCGAACCCCGCTCAACGTCATTATCGGCAACGCAGACCTGTGCCGCGACGGCTTCTTCGGCGATCTCTCTGCCAAGCAAAGACAGGCGATCGAAAAAATACTCCGCTACTCGCGGATTCTGCTGAAGCTCATCAGCGATGTGCTGACGCTCACCAAAATCGAGGCGAAGAAAATGTCGCTCGACCTCTCCACGTTCGAAATCGGCGAGGTCATCGAGCAATTGGAAAGTTACGTCGAGCAGCTCAACCACAACGGACGCGTGAGAATCTCCTGGAACGTGCCGTCGAAACTCCCGCGGCTCACAACCGACGCGCTCAAACTCGAAGAGATCCTGCAGAACCTCATCGGCAATGCGTACAAGTTCACGCCGAGCGGCTCGATCGAGATCCGCGTACGCGACCTCGCGCGCGAGCAACGCGTCGAGTTTGTCGTCGCCGACACCGGCATCGGCATCAAGCCCGACGACCTGGATAAAATTTTCGAAGAATTCCATCAGCTCGAGGAGGCCCATACCGGCAGCTATTTCGGCGTTGGACTGGGTCTCAGCATCATCAAGAAATATCTCAATCTCATGAAGGGCGACATCCGCGTCGTCAGCGAGCCGGGGGCCGGATCGACCTTTACCTTCACGGTGCCGTATTCGTTGGAGGGCTCCGCGCCCGCGCGGAGCGCCGCCGCCACTCAAGCTTGAAGCTTTCCTCTTGACTTTCTTTCCCCGTACGGGAAAGAAGGTGGATTTAAGCAAGCGGTTCATTCTTTCTCCACGAATGAGGAAAGGCGTTACCATGGGCGGCGCGCTGCAAGGCATACGGGTAATCGAAATTGCGAGCTACGTAACGGGGCCGTTCGCCGGCCTTTTGCTGGCGGACATGGGCGCGGACGTCGTGAAGCTCGAGCAGCCGGGCCAGGGCGATCCGTTCCGCGGCTGGGGCGAGAACCTCTACTCGTCCAATTTCCGCAGCCTCAACCGCAACAAGAAAAGCCTGACGCTCGACATCCGCAAGGACGCCGCGCGGGAGATTTTTCTTAAGCTCACGTCCGGCGCGGATGTCGTCATCGAGAACTTCCGCCCCGGCACTCTCGAGAAGCGCGGCATGGGGTACGACGCCGTCAGGGGGTTGAATCCCAAAATCGTTTATTGCTCGATCTCGGGCTTCGGCCAGACGGGGCCGTATCGCGACCGGCCCGGCTACGACACGGTAGGGCAGGCGATGAGCGGTCTCCTCAGTCTGTGTACCGATCCGGAGAAGCCGCAGGGCATGGGCATATCCTTCTCCGATCATCTCACGGGCATTTACGCCTGCTACGGCATCCTGAGCGCGCTGGTGCACCGGCTCCAGACCGGCGAGGGGCAGCGCGTCGAAACCTCGCTGTTGCGAGCGACGGTTTCCTTTACGAGCGAGAACGCCGCGCGCTTCTTCGAGACCGGCCGCGTGCCGCGGCGCGCGACGCGCGTGCGCACTGCCGGCGTCTTCGCCTTCACCGACCGCGAGGGGCTGCCGTTCGTCATTCACCTGTCCTCGCCGGAGAAATTCTGGCGCGGCCTCCTCGATGTCGTCGGCAAGCCCGAATGGGCGGAAGATCCGCGCTTCCGCGACCGCAACGGCAGGCAGAAAAATCACGACGCGCTGGGCGAAATGCTCGAAGCGATCTTTCGCACCGGCGCGCGCGCGGATTGGCTCCGCAAGCTCGAGGAGCACGATGTGCCGTCGGCGCCGCTCAACACGATGGACGAAGTATTCAAAGACCCGCAGGTCCGCGCGTACGGATTTCCGGTCGAGGCGGAGCATCCTGTCATGGGGAAAATGAAGCTCGTGGGCAGCGGCGTCGACCTGAGCGCGACGCCACCCGGCGTAGCGCTGCCGCCGCCGATGCTCGGCGAGCATACGGAGCAGATTCTCGGCGCCCTCGGCTACGATGCGCGGCGCATCGGCGAGTTAAAGGAGAACGGCGTCGTATAGTCTTCGGTAAGCGAGCCGGCGGACGAGCAAGCAAGAAAGAAGTCTTGCTTGTCACTTCATAAAGCCGCTTTCTTCGAGCTTGTTGCACAAGCTCATATCCGCCACGTCTTCGGGCTTCAGCTGCGCCGCTTTCGGGTTGATGCCGTGCTGCGCCATCAGCTTCAGCACCGACGCGATCCCTTCGATCGAAGGGCAGGGCTTCCGCGGCAGGCCGGCAATGAGATCGAGGTAGGCTTTCTCGGCGCGATCGGGCTTGTCGAGCTTCAGGTTCTTCGCGATCGTCTGCTCGACGATGCGCTTATTCTCGGGGTTGTGGACGGCGGCGACGCTCTCGACGATCGCCTTTGCGAAATTTTCGACCACTACCGAATTCGCCTTCATGTATTTGCGCGAGAACACGACGCCGGCGGACTGGAACGGGATATTCTCTTTCACTTCGTCGACGAGAATGCGGTAGCCTTCCTCCTTGAGCTGCGGCCCCATCTCGGGCGCGAGACTTGTCGCATCGACGCTTCCCGAGCGAAGCGCGGCCAGCCGCTCGGGATTGCCACCGATCCCGAGCAGCGTGATGTTGTCGCGTTTGGGAACGAGTCCGAGAAAATCTAGCGCGACGTAGGTGCCGAGGGATGCCGAGCCGGAGGGCGTACCGATGCCGACTTTCTTGCCCTTCAGATCCGCGGCGCTTTTGATCGTCGGCCGCGCCACGAAGAGGTAATCGAGACGATTTTTCATCCCGAGGACCATGGTCAAATCGCCGCCCGCGGTCACCGCATTGGTCACGTGCGTCGCGCCGATAAGCCCGACGGGAACCTGCCCGGCGAGCATTGCCTGCGCCGCGCGCCCGGCGATGATGAAGACGTTGTCGATGTCGAGGTTGTACTTGCGGAAAATGCCGCGGTCTTTGGCGAACCACATCGGCGTCACGTCGTTGCTGATCGCGCCCTGCGCGACGAAGAGCTTGGTCGGCTGATCGGCCGTCCAGGCGCGCGGCGCGGCGGCTGCGAGCAGAATAACGACGGCAGCGATGCGGGTTCGAAGGCTCATCGTCGATTCCTTACACGGCTGATCGCTTGTAGCACGCAGGGAATTCGATGTAAACATAGACGCATGGCGCGCCATCCGAGCTTGATCGCGCTCTCGCACGATCACCATCACGGCCTCGCGCTCGCGCTCCGCTGCCGGAAGCAGGCGCTCGGCCGCTTGAAGCCGATGGGCACTGCGGGCTTGAAAGAGCGCGCGGCCGAGTTCACCGCGTTCTTCGACCAAAACCTGGCGCGGCATTTCAAAGCCGAAGAGGAGATCCTTTTTCCGTTCATGCGCGCCTCGATCCCCGAATCGTCGGCATTGATCGACGATTTGCTGGCGGATCATACGCGGCTTCGCGGGCTTCTTTCACCGCTCACCAGCGAGACGGGGCTCGCGAAGCATTTATTCGATGCCGGCGACCTGCTCGAACGCCACATCCGCCGCGAAGAGCGCGAGCTTTTTCCGCTCTTCGAGAAGCATGCCGCCGCGATCGACGCCGAAAAGCTGGGAAGCGAGCTGGGAGCGATCCTCGGATGACGGCGCGCTTTACCTTGCAGGGAAGCCGCGCGCTCGATTTCTCGCCCGAGCGCGTCATCATCGCGGGCTACACCGGCCGCAACCAGGAAGAGACACGCGCGCACATCCGCGAGCTCGAGCGCCAGGGCATCCCGACGCCGGCCGAGATCCCGGCGATCTTCCGCACGACGCTCGATCGGCTGACGACCGACGGCGAGATCGAAGTCGTCGGCGACCGAACCGCCGGCGAGGCGGAGGCCGTGCTCCTCGTCAACGGCGGCGATCTCTGGATCGCGATCGGCAGCGATCATACCGACCGCAAGCTCGAGACCATCGATATTCCCGCATCGAAGCAGGTTTGTCCCAAGCCGGTTTCCGCC
>Ga0075424_100000829_pt1 | contig 25448 bp, 28 predicted proteins | sample SoiMethybrSBSTD3_FD_75301 | JGI IMG/M metagenome (GOLD analysis project Ga0075424, IMG submission 75301) | Bulk soil microbial communities from a Populus tree surrounding site in Tennessee, USA - Soil MetaG P. TD hybrid SBSTD3 | ecosystem: Environmental > Terrestrial > Soil > Tree plantation... | reverse complement strand
GCGATCGGGCGCGCGAAGGCGGCGGCCGAGGCGCAGGTCAAGGCGGCGCGGGCGAAGGCCGAGGCCGAGGCGCAGGCGAAGCTCGACGCCGAGCGCAAGGTGCGCGAGGAAGTCGAGCGCAAGGTGCGCGAGGAGGCCGAGCGGGCGCTGCGCGAAGCCGAGGCGCTGCGGCAGCGTCTCGAGGAAGAAAGGAAGGCGCGCGAGGAAGTGGAGCGCAAGCGCCGGGAGGAAGAAGAGCGCCGCCGCAAGGAGGAAGAAGAGCGGCGCGCCCGAGCGGAAGCCGAGCGCAAGGCGCGCGAGGAAGCCGAGCGCAAGCTGCGCGAGGAAGAGGAGCGCAAGCGCCGCGACGAGGAAGAGCAGAAGCGCCGCGCGGAAGAGGAGCGCCGCGTCGAAGAGGAAGCTCGGCGCCTGCGCGAGGAGATCGAAGCAAAGGCGCGCGAAGCCGCAGAGGCTGCGCGGCGCGAGGCGGAAGACCGCCTGCTGCGCGAGAAGGAGGAGCAGGTGCGCCGCGCCAAGGAGGCGGAGGAGGCGCGCATGCTCCAGGCGCGCGCCATGGAAGAAGCGCGCACGCGCGCGCGCCAGCGCGAGCGCGGCCAGGACGACAACCACCGCAAGTCCAAGGAAGAGACCCGCATAGCGCAGCCCACGCTTCCCGCCGCGGCAGCGCCGCAGGCGCAGGACGGAGGCAGCCTCGACGCGCTGATGGCCGACCTCGATTCTTTCTCGCAGCGCGAGGAAGAGGAGCGCCAGTCGCGCGAGGCCTCGGATCGCGAATCGCGCGAAGAGGCCAAGCGCAAGGCGCAAGCTGACGCCGAACGCCGGGTGCAGGAGCAGGCCGAGCGCCAGCTGCGCGAGGAGTTCGAGCGCCAGGCGCGCGAGCAGGAAGAGCGCCAGCGCCGCGACGAGGAAGAGAAGCGCGCGCGCGAGGAGGCGGAGAAGCGCGCGCGCGAGGCCGAGGAACAACGCCGGCTCGAGGCCGAGGAGCGCAAGCGCAAGACGCAGGAGGCAATGCTCGCGAAGGCCGCGCCGCTGCCCGACATCGAGGTGAGCGACAAGGACCTCGACATGACAGAGGTGCGCCACGACGAGTCGGCGGTCGCGCGCGACGCGCGCAAGGCGCAGCGCGAGCGCGAGCGCGAGGCGCGGCAGCGCGCCAAGGAGGCCAAGGAGCACGCGCGGGCGGCGGCGCGCGCGGAGTCGGTCAAGGGCCCGAAGGTGCGCCGCCGGGTCAACTGGGGCCGGCCGGTCGCGATCACGCTTGTCACGCTGCTCGTCGCGGGCCTCGGGGCGCTGCACATCATCCCGCTGCCGATGGACGAGTACGAGCAGGCGGCGTCCGCGGCGCTCGGCCGTCCGGTGAAGATCGGCACGGGACGGCTGTCGCTCTATAGCGGACTGCGCCTCGACCTGGACAGCCTGACGGTCGACGGCTCGACCACCATCGCCCGAGCGCGCGCCTACCCGCAGTGGGGCGCGCTGATCGAGGGCAGGAAGGTCGTGGGGCGTCTCGAGCTCGCCGGCGTCACGGCGCCCCAGTCGGCGATCGGCGCGGTGGTCGGGGCGAAGCTGCCCGGCGACAGCTTCCGGGGGGCGCGCATCTTCGTGAAGGACCTGAAGCTCACCGGACCGGTTGCGCTGCCGGCATTGGACGGCGAGGTGCGGGTCGGCCCCAGCGGTGCGGTGAGCAGCGTCCTGCTGAGTGGCCCGGAGGGCTTGGCCGCGACGCTGACCCCGACGGCGAGCGGCGAAGTCGAGTTCGACGTCACCGCCGCCAACCTCGCGGTTCCCTTCGCGCCCGAGCTCACGCTATCGACGTTCGCGATGAAGGGCGTCGCCAACCGCCAGGGTATGAACATCGCTTCATGGGGCGGTGGCCTGCTCGACGGCGCGCTGTCCGGAACCGCGAACGTGCGCTGGACCGGCGCCTGGCACGTCGATGGGGGCCTGACGGCGCGCTCGATTAACGGCGCGTGGTTCGCCCCGGCGCTCCTCTCCGAGGGCAAGGCCGAAGGCCAGGGGCGCTTCTCCATGAGCGGCAACGATCCCATGAAGCTCTACAACGCCGCCCACCTCGAGGGCGACTTCAGCGTGGGCAAGGGCGTGCTCGGCACCATCGACCTGTCGCGGGTGCTGCACACGGGCGGGCGCCAGTATGGCGGACGCACCCAGTTCACGGAGATGACCGGGCATGCGGTCTACGACCGCGGCGCCGTGGCGCTGCGAAACGTCAATATCAGCGCAGGGGCGCTCACCGCCGGCGCGAGCGCGGACATCGCGCCGAGCGGAGCCATCGCGGGGCGCATCGTGGCCGACATCCGCACCACGGTGCAGCCTTTGCGTGCGATACTCGTGATCGGGGGAACCGTCAAGGAGCCGCAAGTCCGCAACTAGTGTCTGAAATCCTTCAGCTTCGCGGGCCGCGCGCCCTGTCGCAGTTCCGACTCGCCAAGCTGCTCGCCACCCTGCAGAAGATCGACCCGGGCCTGCGCTCCCTCAGCGCCGAGTACCGCTATTTGGTGGAACTCGAGCGCGCGCTGGAAGCGCACGAGTCGCGCACGCTGCGCGCGCTGCTCGACGACGGCAGCCCGCCGCCCGGCGACGAGGACGGCAGCAGCGTCTTCCTCGTCGTGCCGCGGCTCGGCACGGTCTCGCCCTGGTCCTCCAAGGCCACGGACATCGCGCGCAACTGCGGGCTTTTGCCGGTCAGGCGCATCGAGCGCGGCACGACGTACTACCTCGGCTCGAACGCCGCCGCGCTCGCCGCCGGGCTGCACGACCGCATGACGCAGACCGTGCTGCGCTCGTTCGACGAAGTGCCACGCCTCTTTGATCATGTATCTCCCAGAAACCTGAAGACCGTCCCCGTTTCCAGGCTTGTGGAAGCCAATCGTGACCTCGGCCTTGCGCTGAGCGAGGACGAGATCGAGTACCTCGAGCGCGCCTATCGCAGGCTCGGGCGCGACCCGACCGACGCGGAGCTCACCATGTTCGCGCAGGCGAACTCGGAGCACTGCCGGCACAAGATCTTCAACGCCGACTGGATGGTCGACGGCAAGCGCCAGACGCAGTCGCTCTTCGCCATGATCCGCCACACCCACGCGGCGGCGCCGCAGGGCACGGTGGTGGCCTACGCCGACAACGCCGCGGTCATCGAGGGTGGCGTCGCGCACCGATTTATTCCGAACTTGAATCGGGTGTACGGCTTCGTACCCGAGTTGACCCATTTCGTGGCCAAGTGCGAGACGCACAACCACCCGACGGCGATCTCGCCCTTCCCGGGCGCGGCCACCGGGGCCGGCGGCGAGATCCGCGACGAAGGCGCGACCGGCCGCGGCGCCAAGCCGAAGGCGGGCCTCGTCGGCTACTCGGTGTCGAACCTGCGCATCCCCGGCGCGGTCCAGCCCTGGGAAGGCGAGGGCCTCGGCAAGCCGGATCGCATCGCCTCCGCGCTCGACATCATGCTCGAGGCGCCGATCGGGGCGGCGGCCTACAACAACGAGTTCGGGCGGCCGAACCTGTGCGGCTACTTCCGCGCCTTCGAGATGGGCACGCGCGGCTACCACAAGCCGATCATGCTCGCGGGCGGGCTCGGCGCGCTCCGCGCGCAGCACGCGCACAAGAAGGCGATTTCCGAAGGCGATCTGCTCATTCAGCTCGGCGGCCCCGGGATGCTCATCGGCATGGGCGGCGGCGCGGCCTCGTCCATGGGCGCGGGCGCCAACGTCGCCGATCTCGACTTCGACTCGGTGCAGCGCGACAACGCCGAGATCGAGCGGCGCGCGCAGGAGGTGATCGACCGCTGCTGGCAGCTCGGCGAGGCGAACCCGGTCCTCTCGATCCACGACGTCGGCGCGGGCGGCCTGTCGAACGCGCTGCCCGAGCTGGTGCACTCGGCCGGGCGCGGCGCGCGCATCGAGCTGCGCTCGATCCCGGTCGAGGATACCGGCATGTCGCCGCGCGAGATCTGGAGCAACGAGGCGCAGGAGCGTTACGTCCTTGCAGTTTCAAGAAAGGACCTGAACCTTTTCCGGGACATCTGCGATCGCGAGCGCTGCCCCTTTGCGGTCCTCGGCACCGCCACGGACGACGGCCGGCTGCTCGTCACCGATTCGAAGCTCGGAGGGAGCCCGGTCGACGTGCCGCTGGAGCTGATCCTCGGCAAGCCGCCGAAGATGCTGCGCGACGCAAAGCGGCTGAAGCCGTCGCTCAAGCCGTTCGCGCTCGACAAGATCACGCTGCAGGCCGCGGCCTACCGGGTGCTGCAGCATCCGAGCGTCGCCGACAAGACCTTCCTCGTGACGATCGGCGACCGCACCGTCGGCGGCCTGTGCGCCCGCGACCCGCTGGTCGGCCCTTGGCAAGTGCCGGTGGCCGACTGCGCGGTCACGCTCGCCGACTATCAGGGCTACGCCGGCGAGGCCTTCGCCATCGGCGAGCGCACGCCGCTCGCGCTTATCGACGCGCCGGCCTCGGGCCGCATGGCGGTGGGCGAGGCGCTCACGAATCTCGCCGCCGCGCAGATTGCTTCTCTATCGAAGGTCAAACTCTCGGCGAACTGGATGGCGGCAGCCGGCCATCCCGGCGAGGACGCGGCGCTCTACGACACGGTGCGCGCGGTGGCGCTCGAGTTCTGCCCCGCGCTCGGCATCTCGATCCCCGTCGGCAAGGATTCGCTCTCGATGCGCACCGCCTGGGACGGCAAGGAGATCGCGAGCCCGCTTTCCCTCATCGTCTCGGCGTTCGCGCCGATGGAGGATGCGCGCGCCACGCTTACGCCGCAGCTCCGGACCGATTGCGGCGAAACCGAGCTCGTGCTCATCGACCTGGGAGAAGGGAAGAAGCGCCTCGGCGGGTCGATCCTCGCGCAGGTCTTCTCTCAGCTCGGCGACCAGTCGCCCGACGCCGAACCGCGCCTCGTCAAGGCGTTTTTCGAAGTCATCCAGGCGCTGCGGCCGCTGCTTCTCGCCTATCACGACCGCTCCGACGGCGGGCTCTTCGCCGCGGTGTGCGAGATGGCGTTCGCCGGCCACTGCGGCGTCACGCTGAATCTCGACACGCTCACCTTCGACGCCGCGGCGGACGACGTCGACGCCTTCAAGCGCAATGCCGAGGAGCAGCTCGCGGGGCGGCTGAACGACCTCGCGCTCGCCGCGCTCTTCAACGAGGAGCTCGGCGCGGTGCTGCAGATTCGCGCAGGTGACCGCGGCCGCGTGATGGACGCGCTGCGCAAGGCGGGCCTGGGCCACTGCAGCCATCTCATCGGCGAGCCCAACGCGCGCGACGAGATCCGTCTTACGCGCAACAACAGGCTGGTGTTCAACAACAAGCGCGACCACCTGCAGCGGCCCTGGGCCGAGGTCACGCGGCGCATGCAGGCGCTGCGCGACAACCCGCAGTGCGCGCGCGAGGAATACGACCGCATCATCGAGCAGAACGACCCGGGCCTTTCCGTCTCGCTCACCTATGATCCGAAGGAGACCTTCGGGGACCCGAAGGAAGTGTTCGTCGCCGCGGGCGCGCGGCCGCGCATCGCCGTGCTGCGCGAGCAGGGCGTCAACGGCCACGTCGAAATGGCGGCCGCGTTCCACCGCGCCGGCTTCGAGTCGGTCGACGTCCACATGACCGACCTCATCGCCGGGCGCGCCTCGCTCGAGGGCTTCAAGGCCTTCGTCGCGGGCGGCGGCTTCTCCTACGGCGACGTCCTCGGCGCGGGGCAGGGCTGGGCCAAGACCATCCTCTTCAACGCCCGCGCGCGCCAGGAATTCGAAAAGTTCTTCGCCCGCTCGGACACCTTCGCCCTGGGCGCCTGCAACGGCTGCCAGATGCTTGCGGCGCTGAAGGAGCTCGTCCCCGGCGCCGCCGGCTGGCCGGTCTTCGTGCGCAACAAGTCCGAGCAGTTCGAGGCGCGCTTCGTCATGGTCGAGGTCACTCCGAGCCCGTCGATCTTCTTCAAGGGCATGGAGGGCAGCCGCATGCCCATCGTCACCGCCCACGGCGAGGGCCGCGCCTTCTTCAGGGACGGCGAGGAGAACGCGCTCGTGTGCATGCGCTACGTCAACAACCGCGGCGAGCCCGCCGAAACCTATCCCTACAACCCGAGCGGCACCCCGCACGGCATCACCGGCCTCACCACGCCCGACGGGCGCTTCACCATCGTCATGCCCCACCCCGAGCGCGTCTTCCGCACCGTTCAGATGTCCTGGGCCCCCGACCGCTCCGTCGAGGACTCGCCCTGGATGCGCATGTTCCGCAACGCGCGTAAGTGGGTCGGGTAGTCGCGCTCAGCAACTGACCAAAGGCCCTAGGGGGCCGTTTTTCAGTAGCACCAGCAAATCAAGCGCTTGTTCCATTTCGCGCATGATTCATTTGTCCGATCCGCGGACCTCCAAATACAGGGCACCTACGGCGGCAGCCTTACTTGTGGTCAATCTCGATGTTTTGTTTCGCGCCGCCATTGGCGATGGCGATCATGATCCCTACGCCAGCGAGGATTACGACGCCAATCACGATCCAGGTGGTCTCGATGTTCTGCAGAATGCCCAGCTTCCAGAGTGCGGCGAGAACGCCGCCGATGAACAAGACAAATCCAAGAAAATACATTCCTGCCCATTTCATAGCGCACCTCCTGTTAGCCGACTGACCAGTTCCATGCTGACAGCAACATCTAGGCCTGCGTTCTAGTATGTTGATCAATCCGAGCGGCTCAGTGCCTTTAAGGCTCCGAAATGCGTTGTCACCTGCGCCAACAGTGACGCCTACAGGCTTAGGTTCGTAGGGCTTGCACCACAGATTCGAACGCCGCCACCGTGTCGAGCATCTGCGCCGGGGTGACCGGGAACGCCGCGCGGCCCGCGACTGCATCGGCGAATGCCTCGAGCTCGGCGCGGAGCGAGTCGCGGGGCTCGAGGCTCTTGCGCTCCGGCGGGCGGCCGCTCATGCGCAGCACGAGCTCGGTTTCGCCCAGGACCTCGGCGCTGCCGAGCGTGCCGAAGGCGTGCACGCGCCAGTAGAACGGCGTCGCGCGAACGGTGGCGAGGAGGCCGCTGACGCCGGATTCGAATTCGAGCAGCGCCGATACGGTGTCGTGCGGCGCCGGGGGCGGCTTGCGGGCGATGAGCTGAGCCCGGACGCGTTTCACGGGGCCGGCGATGCCGACCATGGCGTCGAGCGCGTGCAGGCCGGCGCCGGTCATGCCGCCGCCGGGCGATTCGCTCTCGAGCGTGCGCCAGCCGCCGGCCACGGCGTTGGAGTGCTCGTTGCTGTTATGGCCTTCGAGGTGGAGCAGGGTGCCGAGCCGCCCGGACTGGACGATGTCGGCCAGCTCCCGCATCGCCGGCCAGAACCGCCGGTTCTGGCCGACGCCGAGCACCACCCCCGCGCGCGCGCAGGCCTGGACCATTGCCTCGGCGTCGGCACGTGTGAGCGCCAGCGGCTTTTCGCAGAAGACGTGCTTCCCGGCCCGGGCGGCGGCGACGACCTGCGGCCGATGCAGGGAATGGGGCGTGGCGAGGACCACCGCGGCAAGCGAGAGCTCGGCGAGCGCCTCGTCGAGCGTCGACACGAGCTTGAAGCGATGCTTCGCGGCGAATTCGCGCGCGGTGTCCGTCGCAGGGTCGACGCCGACGACGAAGCGCAGCTTTTCCGATTTGCCCTGGACCGACTCCGCGAGGCTGCGGCCCCAGCGGCCCAGGCCGACGATCGCGGCGTCGATCACTCCGGCTGGATCCCTGCCTCGCGGATTTCCTTCGTCCACTTGGCGATTTCCTGCCTGATGAAGGCGGCGAACTCGTCGGGCGGCATCGGCGCGGGCTCGAGGCCCAGCCCGGCGAGCCGCGCCTTGACGTCCGGCTTGGCGAGGCTCGCGGTCACCACGTCGTGCACCTTCGCCACGACCGCCTTCGGCGTGTTCGCCGGCGCCACGAGGCCGTACCAGATGCGCGTCTCGTAGCCGGGGAACGTCTCGGCGATCGCTGGGAGCTCGGGCGCGAGCGGCGAGCGCTGCGGCGAGGTGACGCCGAGGCCCTTCATCTTGCCGCCGTGGATCTGCGGCATCGACACCGCGAGATCGCCGAGGGTGAAATCGACCTGCCCGCCGAGCACGTCGGTGATCGCGAGCGGTACGCCCTTGTAGGGCACGTCCAGGGTTTTAAAGCCCGCCGCGGTGCGCAGCTTGGCGATCGACACGATCGTGGCCGCCGAGCCGTAGCCCGCGGTCAGGCCGTTCGGCTTCGCCTTTGCGTGGGCGATGAAGTCTTTCAGGGTCGAAGCCGGAAAGTCGCTGCGCACGAGCAGCACCATCGACGTGGTGATGAGCCGCACGATCGGTGCGAAGTCCTTCACCGGATCGAACGGCAGCGACTTGAACAGCGCGACGTTCGCCGCGTGAGGGGTATTCGTGGTGAGGAGGATCGTGTAGCCGTCGGGCGCGGCGCGCGCCACCTCAGCGGTTCCCACGTTCGCGAGTGCGCCAGCGACGTTCGCCACGATCACCGGCTGGCCGAGCGCTTCCTGCATCTGCTGAGCGACCACACGCCCGACGCTGTCCGGCGAGCTGCCCGGGCCATAAGGCACCACGAGTCTGACCGCGTGCGTCGGATAGCTCTGCGCGCATGCCAGGCCGGCGAGGAAAGCGATGCACGCGGCGAGGCACGCGCCGAACGCGCGATGCCAGCCAGGTATCATCGATTTCCCCCACCAGGAGAAGCCAGCCATGGACACCCAAGAACTCTACAGTCGCGGGCTCGCCGTCCGCAAGCAGCTCTTCGGAGCCGAAGCGGTCGAGAAGCGCATGGGCGCGCTCGGCGAATTCGGCGCGCCGCTGCAGCACATGATCAACGCCTACGCGTACGGCGACGTCTGGTCGCGGCCCGGCCTCGAGCGCAAAGTCCGCAGTCTGGTCGTCCTTGGGATGAACGCGGCGATCAACCGGGCCCCCGAGTTCAAGGTCCACGTCAACGGCGCGCTCACCAACGGCTGCACACCCGACGAGATCCGCGAAGTCTGCCTGATGGTCGCGCTGTATGCCGGCATCCCGGCGGCGATCGACGCGCACCGGATCGCGCTCGAGACGTTCAGGGAACGAAAGATCGATGCCTGAAGCATCGACGGTCAGGATCGCCAGCGCGTCGGAAGAAGAGGTGCGGGACATCGCTCTGTGGCGGCGCATGCGCGAGCATAACTATCGGATTGTCGGCAAGTACCCCGAAGGACAGAACGTCTGGCTCAACGCGAAGGACCCGCAAGGCAATTTCCTCGGCGGATTTCGCGGCGAAATCCATTTCCACTGGCTCTTCGTAAACATTCTCTTCGTTGAAGAGGCGCACAGAAACAAGGGAATCGGCAGCCGCCTGCTCGGCGAAGGTGAGGCGCACGCGAGGAAACTAGGTGCGAGTCGCGCCCGCCTGGACACCTTCGACTGGCAGGCCCCGGCCTTTTATCTCAAGCACGGATATAGGGAGCTCGTGAGGATGCCCGACTACTATCGGGGCCATGCGTCGTCGCTCATGGTGAAGGACCTGTGATTCGCCGCACGATGTTCGTTCTCGCCGTGCCGGATCTCTCCCGCTCGGCCGCGTTCTACCGCGATGTGCTCGGTTTCGAGATCCGCGAATGCGCGAACTCGGATTGCGCACGGTCGATGGGCATCGAATCATGATCGGGCAGGATCTGAAACCCACGTCATGATGCTGCGGAGGCGTCATGCCGACATGCTCGCATCCGCTCTGCTTGTGGCATTGACAGGTTGCGCGTCCACCAAGGTGGAAACGACCGGTGTGACGATGCAGCAGCCGTTGTGCAAAGCTGAAGGAAGGAAAGTTTCGGCGCTCGTCTACTGGGGGCCGCGGTGGCGTCCCGACCAGAAGGAGCCGGAGCGGCGGGAGGCGGCGGCACTGAGCGGCATCGAAAGCTTCCTGACCAATTCAGAATGCCTTGCCAGGGTCGACGTGCGGCGGCTCCCCGGCGGCAGCACGGCGGACGTGCCTTCGGACGCAGCGCTGCTCAAGCAGGCGTCCGGGGCGGCGCCAAGGGCTGACAAGGTGATCGTGATCGTGGTCCGCGAGCTCGGGCCGGTCCTTCGCATCGGCATCCCGTGGATCGTGGAGGGCGGCACCGAGGTGGTGCTCGAGCTCCGCGTGCTCGATGTACCCAGTTCGAGTACGCAAACGAATGTCCGGACCCACTGGTCGAACGGCGGCACCTTCGTGATCAAAGGCGTCGGATCGCTCGACCGGGACATGAGCGCCGCGCTCGCGGCGGCGCTGACCGACACGTCACCGCCGCGTTGATCAGATCGTGTCGTAGGTGCCGAAGAGCTGGAGCGTATCGAGCGCCACTACGGAGAGCGTCGACCCGAAGACGTCGACCGAGCGGCCGGCGGTCAGGTCGAACACCGAGTTGATGGTGAACCCCAGCACGGTCCGCGCGATGCGGATGCGCATCGTGCCCGGGCCGCCGTTGGCCGAGCCGTTGTTGGTGACGCGGTAGAGCCGGTTGCCGACCGAGACCGCGATGGTCTGGGTGAACCCGGCGTCGCTTGTGCCGCCGGAATTGATGAGGCGAATCAGGCCGTGCTCCATGCTTTCCCCCTTTCCATCCTCGTCGAGGTGGGCAATGATATTGCCAAGCGATGAAGCCTCGCATCACGCTCCTGACCCTCGGCGTCGACGACCTGGAACGGGCGGTGCGGTTCTACCGCGACGGGCTCGGATGGAAGACCGAGGGCATCGTCGGCGCGCAGTTCGAGCACGGCGCGGTCGCGTTCTTCGAGCTGGAGTCGGGTCTGAGGCTCGCGCTCTGGCCGCGCGCCAGCCTGGCGCACGACAGCGGGCTGAAACCCGGCGGCCGAAGTGCGACCGAGCTCAGCATCGGCCACAATGTCGCCTCCAAACAAGAAGTCGATGACGCGATGAACCGGGCTAAGCGGGCAGGGGCGGCAATCGTCAAGCCCGCCCATGACACCTTCTGGGGCGGCTACGCCGGCTATTTCCAGGATCCGGATGGGCACCTTTGGGAGGTGGCTTGGAATCCGCAGTGGACGGCGCCGCAATGAGCTTCGACACCCGGACGATCTCGTTCGCCTGCGCGGGTCCCGGTGTGGCAATGGTGGTGCTGGCGAGCGTGCTTCCCCCACAATGGTATGCGGTGCCGCTTCTTTTCGGCGGGCTTGCGCTCATCGCTCTCTCGCACGTGCTGACGCCGTGCCGCGACCAGATCACGCGCTGGTGGCGAGCCCGCATTTCGAAATCGTCGCCGCCGGACCGCGCATGATGCGGGCCGCGTTCGCGCATTACGTGGAATGGTCCGCCTAACCCCGTCCCTCGCGCTGCTGCCGATCGCGCTGGCGCCGGCGGGCGGCGCGTTCGCCCAGGCCGCATCGCGTCAGCATGTCGCCGTCGTGTGCGCCTCCGCGGCTGGCGGGCCATGGACCCAGAAAGCGCTCGGCACGCTGACGCGGACCAAGTCCGAAAGGGAGCTCGTCTACAAATTCAGGAGCGCCGACCAGGCCTTCGAGTGGCGCTTCGTCACCAGTCCGCAGGGAAATACCACGGTGTCGGGCCCCGGGTTCCTGATGGAGCGTTTCGGCGTGTCGCCCAAGGGCGCTCCCTCGCAGCCCGGGCAAAGGCGCCAGAGCGTCGAGGCGACCGGCGAGATCCGCGAATCCGCCGGGCCGAACAGCCTCGCCCTCCTCATTCGCACCGACTGCCCCGGCGGCCGGGCGCGCTAGGCAAACGATCGACCACCATTACGCGGGAGAAACAAGAAATGGCACTCGATTTCACCATCATCACCGACGTCCGGCAGCGCTTCGGGGACTACGCGCGCGCCGAGACGGAATCGCCTGGAGGGGGTGGCCTGGAGGCCGACACGCCGCCGGGCCTAGCGAAGTCGTTCGCCTTCAGGTGTCCGGCGGTCGACCGCAAGCAGTTCGCCATCCTCCTGTTCCAGACGCTCGGAGCGTCGGTGCGACAGGGCCTCGAGATCAACGGCCAGACCATCTTCGGCGGCATCGCGCCGAGCCTCGACCCCGCCGCCCGGATCCTCGGGCCACGAACGGAATCGCCGGAGGATCGCACTACGCTCGGGACGTGGAACGGGCACGTCATGCTCATCCATCCCGGCGTGCTGCAGGAGAGCAACATCCTGCGCATCCGCGCCGCCGACGCTACCGCGGCGAATATCGACGACTTTCTGGTCGAGAACGTGGTGGTCGTCTTCAAGACCGCTCAGCAGACGAATGGGCCGCGCAGAGTTACAGCCAAGACTGGAAAGAAGCGCGGGAAGAAACGCAAATAGTGGCAGGACGCTGCGTCTTCGTCACCGGCGCGACCGGGTACATGGGCCGGGCCTTGATCCCGGCGTTGCTCCGGCGCGGCCACCGCGTGCGCGCGCTGTCACGCCCGGAGAGCGCGCGGCACGTGCCTGCCGGCGCCGAGGCGGTGCTGGGAGACGCGCTAGCGGCGGAGACCTTCGCGCGCGCGGTATTCCCCGCGGATACGCTCGTCCACCTCGTCGGCACGCCGCATCCGGGGCCGGGCAAGGCGGCGAGCTTCAGGACGGTGGACCTGCCTTCTGTCAATGCGGCGCTTGGCGCCGCGCGCGTCGCGCAGGTCACGCACTTCGTCTACGTGAGCGTCGCGCAGCCCGCTCCGGTGATGCAGGCCTACATCGCCGTGCGGCAGGAAGGCGAGGCGCGCATCCGCGAGAGCGGTATCGCGGCGACGATCCTGCGGCCCTGGTACGTGCTCGGGCCCGGGCACCGCTGGCCGCGCTTCCTCGTTCCCTTCTATGCGCTGGCCGAGCGGCTGCCGCCGCTGCGTGAAACCGCGCTGCGCCTGGGGCTCGTGACGATCGGCCAGATGGTGAGCGCGCTCGTCGAAGCCGTCGAGCGCGGACCGCAAGGCGTGCGCATCGTCGACGTGCCTGCGATCCGCGCCGCCAATGGGTAAATCTCCCAGAGCAAGGCGTTTGCTGCTGATCGGCTTGACCGGCGTCGCGCTGGTCGCGGCTGCGACCCTGGCGATTCCGAATCCGCTGCGCGCGCTCGCGCCGGGACTCTTCGGGTTGGTCTGCGAACAGCGCGTCTGCGTCGACGATCCGCGGCGGTTCGCCGAGGCGCAGGCGCTTCTTCAGTCGGCGCGCGCGGACGTGGCAAGGAAGCTCGACGCCCCCAATGCGCTGCCGCTGGCGCTCTTCTGCTCGTCCAAGGCGTGCTACGACATTTTCGGCAAGCGGAGCTCGACGGCCCAGACCTTCGGCGGCAAGGCGATCCTGATCGGCCCCCGCGGCTGGGCGGCGCATTTCGTCCGCCATGAGCTCATTCACGTCGCGCAGTATGAAAAGCTCAGCTTCATGCGAGCCTGGCGCGGACCAAGGTGGATCAACGAAGGCATGGCCTATTCGCTCAGCGAAGATCCGCGCCACCCCCTGCCCGCCGAGCTCGAAGCGTGGCGGACGCAGTACGAAGGCAGGCTCGGCGGCGAGGAGGGCACGGCGCTGTGGCACAGGGTGGAAGCGCTATACTCGAGCGGCCAAGCGAGGATCGAATGGAAGCGCTGAAGGACGCCAGCCATCTCTACGAGGTCGAGCGCAGGGCATTCCACGCCCAGCGCCCCGGTTTCCGCATCAACGAGCTGCAGCTCTCGAAGACCCAGAAGGTGCCCTGGCATTACCACAACAACGTGCAGGACACGTTCTACGTGCTGCAGGGATCGATCCGCATCTTCATGCAGGATCCGAAGGAGAACGTGACGTTGAAGCCTGGCGAAACCTACTCGGTGCCGCCGCGCCGGCCGCACCTCGTCACCAACGCCGGGGAAGGCTCGGCCACCTTCCTCGTGCTCCAGGGCCTCGGCGAGTACGACTTCGTTCCACTCCTTGGCGAACGCTGAGCCGAGGTTCCGGCGCGCGGTGCGCGGCGACCTGCCTGACATCGTACGCATGCTTGCCGACGACATGCTCGGCGCCGAGCGCGAGGAGTACGCCTCGCCGCTTCCCCAGTCCTATTACCAGGCGTTCGAAGCGATCGACCGCGATCCGAACCACGAGCTCATCGTCGGCGAGCTCGATGGGCGCGTGGTTGCCGTCGTGCAGCTCAGCTGCATCCCCAACCTGAGCCGCCGCGGCAGCCTGCGCGCGGTCGTCGAAGGCGTGCGCGTCGATTCGTCGCTGCGCTCCGGCGGAATCGGCCGCAAGCTCGTCGAATGGGCGATCGCCCGCGCGCGCGAGAAGGGCTGCCGCCTGGTGCAGCTCACTTCCGACAAGCGGCGCCGCGACGCCATCCGCTTCTATGAGTCGCTCGGCTTTGTCGCCTCGCACGAAGGCCTGAAGCTCGAGCTGGCGCCCTAGGACAAGGCATGCGATCCCTCAAGCACCTCTTCGACGCCAACCGCGCCTGGTCGCAGGCGATCCGGCTGCAGGACCCGGAGTTCTTCAGCAAGCTCTCGCGCCAGCAGTTTCCGGAGTACCTCTGGATCGGCTGCTCCGACAGCCGCGTGCCGGCGAACCAGATCGTGGGCCTGCTGCCCGGCGAGCTCTTCGTCCACCGCAACATCGCCAACCTGGTGGTGCATACCGACCTCAACTGCCTGTCGGTGATGCAGTTCGCGGTCGACATCCTCAAGGTCGGGCACGTCATCGTGTGCGGGCACTACGGCTGCAGCGGCGTGCAGGCGGCGTTTGCACGCGAGCGCCTGGGTCTCTCGGACAACTGGTTGCGCCACGTGCAGGACGTGCGCCTGAAGCACGAAGACGCGCTCGCACGCGCGCCCAACCCCGCCGAGCGGCTGTGCGAGCTGAACGTGATCGAGCAGGTGGCGAACGTCTGCCACACGAGCATCGCGCGCGACGCCTGGGATCGCGGCCAGTCGCTCGCGGTGCACGGCTGGGTCTACGGTATCAACGACGGCCTGCTGAAGGACCTCGACGTCACGGTGAACGGCTTCGCCGAGGCGGGGGACGTGTATAAAGCGGCGCTGCGGTAGTTTTTCTTAACTAAAAAACGCGGTCTCGTCGGTCGGGGTCTCGCTGACCCACTTGGCGATCGCGCCCGGGGTGGTGAACCAGACGCGTTTTTCCTTCACGATGTGCTGCAGCGCGCGGCGCAGGTGCTTAAGGCGGTGGGGCTGGCCGACGATGTAGGGATGCAGCGCGATGCCCATGACGAGCGGCTGGGTGCGCGACTGCTCGAGCATCTCCTCGAAGTTGTCGACGACGAGGTCGGCGAATGCGCTCGCCGACATTTGCCGGTGGATGATCGCGGGGATGTCGTTCAGCTCCTGCGGATAGGGGATCGCCCAGATCTTTCCACCCCGGGTCCTCATCTCGACCGGCTGGTCGTCGTGGCACCAGTTCAAGGTGTAGGAGTAGCCGGTCTCGTGAAGGAGGTCCGGGGTGACGAAGCTCTCCGAGATCCAAGGGCTGAGCCAGCCGTGCACCTGAAGCTTGGACTCCTTCTGGATGCGCTCGCGGCAGTACTTGAGGAGCGCCTTCTCCAGCATCTCGGTCATCTCGCCCTGGCGCTCGGAATTGGTGTGGCCGTGGCCGATGAGCTCGTCGCCGCGCTTCACACACGCCTCGATCACCTCGGGGCAGTAGTCGTAGAGCGCCGTGTTGACGATCGCGCCGACCCGGACGCCGAGCTGGCCGAAGAGGTCGAGGCAGCGCCAGACCCCGACGCGGTTGCCGTAGTCGCGCCATGAATAGTTGAGCACGTCGGGCTCGTGGCTCTTCGGCCCGATGCAGGCCCCGAGGCCGGCGCCGAAGGCGAAGTGCTCGACGTTGAAGCCGACGTAGACCGCCAGCCGGCGGCTCTTCGGCCAGGCGTAGTCGGGCCGCCGCGTGATCGCGGAGTAGGGGTAGCGCCCGTGGAACCTGAGCGGATGCACCGGGTCGGTGAGGGGGTTCTCCGGCGCGCACCGCAACGATACAGGCGGAATGTCCGCCCGGAGGACACTGTGGCTGCGAAGACGCAAGCGTAACATGGCACGCGTCCTGCTAAGCTAGCGCCAACCTGGGAGGATCAAAATGGTTCGATTGCTGCATGGATTGCTGTTTGCCTCGTCGCTCGTTGCCGCGGCGCCCGCCTGGGCGCAGCAAACCATCAAGATCGGCCTTGTCACCGCGCTCTCCGGCCAGTCCGCGCGCGCCGGCGAGGCCATCACGCGCGGCCTGCAGGTCGCGATCGACGAGATCAACGCCAAGGGCGGGCTGCTCGGCAAGAAGCTCGAGCTGGTGCGGCGCGACGACGAGTCGATTCCCGCCAAGGGCGTGATCGCGGCGCGCGAGCTCTACTTCAAGGAAAAGGTCGCCGTGCTGATCGGCGGCCTCGATTCGCCGGTGGCGCTCGCCATCGTGCCCATCGCGAACGACAACAAGCTGCCGTTCATGGATCCATGGGCCGCCGGCACGCCGATCACGAAAAATGGCGCGAAGGACAACTTCGTGTTCCGGGTCTCCGCGGTCGACGAGCTGGTCGACAAGGCGATGCTGCAGTACGCGCAGAAGACGTATAACGCCAAGAAACCCGGGATGATCCTCGTCAACAATCCCTGGGGCGAATCGAACGAGAAGGGCCTGACGGCCGCGCTCGCCGAGAAGAAGATGAAATCCGCGGGCATCGAGAAATTCGAGGGCAACGACGTCGACGTGGTGCCGCAGCTCTCGCGCCTCAAGTCCGCCGGCACCGACGTCCTGTTCCTGGTCGGCAACGTCGGCCCGTCGTCCCAGGTGGTGAAGTCGCTCGACCGCATGGGCTGGATGCCGCCCATCGTGTCGCACTGGGGCCCGGCCGGCGGCCGCTTCACCGAGCTCGCCGGTCCGAGCGCGAAGAACGTGCACTTCGTGCAGACCTACAGCTTCTTCGGCAATCAGTCTCCCGTTGGCCAGAAGGTGTTGAAGGCGCTGATGGCCAAGTACCCGGACATCAAGGGCGCCGGCGACATCACGCCCGCCGTCGGCGTGGCAAACGCCTACGACGCCATGATGCTGAGCGCGCTCGCCATCCAGAACGCCGGCTCGACCGACGGCCCGAAGGTGCGCGACGGCTACTACAAGATCGGCAAGTACGAGGGCCTCATCAAGACCTACGACAAGCCGTTCACCCCGCAGAACCACGACGCGCTGAACGAGAATGACTACGTCTGGGCGCAGTTCATCGATAATCAGATCCTGCCGGTGGGGATGCACAAGTAACTGCAACACAGGAACGAAACCAACGGCCGCCTAGCGCGGCCGTTTTTCTATCAATGACCCTAAAATCAGGGACAGACCACGTTTTCCGGATTCGACTCAAACCCAGCTTGCCCCGATCGGGTCGGGGGTCGCTTCACGCCTTCATAGTGGGTCAAGAGAAAAACGTGGTCTGTCCCTGATTATGGTTGGGTCGGCGCTGATCTCCGGGTTGGGCCTGGGCAGCATGTACGGGCTGCTCGCGCTCGGCTTCTATGTCACGTACGCGGTGTCGAGCACGGTCAACTTCGCGCAGGGCAGCTCGATGATGCTCGGCGCGGTGTTCGCCTACACCTTCGCGGTGAATCTCGGCTGGCAGTTCATCCCCGCCGCCGCGATCTCGCTCGTCCTCTGCGCCGCCTACGGCCTCGTCGTCGAGGCGGTCGCCGTGCGGCCGTTCGCGCGGCGCGGCTCGAACGCATGGCTGATGGCCACGGTGGCGCTCGGCATCATCGCCGACAACGCGGTGCTCTTCACCTTCGGCAAGGAGCCGCGCGGCTTCGTGCTGCCGTGGGCGAGCGAGGGGCTTACGCTGCTCGGCATCCACGTGTCGAAGATGCAGCTCGCGATCCCGGCAGCGGGCTTGGCGCTCGCAGCTCTCCTGCATTCTTTTTCAAGAAGGACAAAGTACGGCAAGGCGATGCTCGCGGTCGTGCAGAACACGGACGCGGCGCGGTTGATGGGCATCAACGTGCCGCTCGCCATCATGGCCGCCTACGCGCTGTCGACGGCGTTTGCCGGCGCCGCCGGCATCATGATCGCGCCGCTCTTCAACGTGCACTCCGACATGGGCACGCTCTTCGGCCTGAAGGCGTTCGCCGTGGCGATCCTCGGCGGCATCACGAGCGCGTGGGGCGTGATGCTGGCGGGCCTTCTCTTCGGCCTGGTCGAGTCGCTCATCACCGCGTTCCTCGGCTCGTCGTACACGCAGATCCTCACCTTTACGCTGGTGATCGTGGCGCTCGCCATCGTGCCGAACGGCCTCTTCGGCCGCGCCGAGCTGAAAAAAGTATGAGGGTCGTCTTCCTCTTGGTCGCCTTCGCGGCGGCCATCGCCTACACCGCGATGGGCAACAGCTACGACGTCTTCATCATGGCGACGCTCGGTCTCACGGCCCTGGTCGGCATCGGGCTCAACGTGCTGCTTGGCCTGGCGGGGCAGGTGTCCTTCGGCCACGTCGGCTTCTACGCCATAGGGGCCTACGCGGTTGCCGTCCTTACGGTGCTCTTCAAGTTCAATTTTTGGCTGGCGCTGCCGATTGCCGCGTTTATCGCCACGGCAACCGGGGCGCTGCTGGCGCTGCCGGCGATGCGGGTGCGCGGCCCGTACCTCGCGATGGTGACCATCGCCTTCGGCTTCGTCATCGAGAACATCGCCGTCGAGTGGCGCGGAGTGACTGGCGGGCAGAACGGCATCATGGGCGCCGCCAAGCCGGCGCTGCTCGACAGCGAACGCGCCGTCGCCATCGCATGCATCGCGCTGGCGGCGCTGGCCACCGGCGGTTTCTACCTCCTGAGCAGAACGCGTTGGGGCGCGGCGATGCGCGCGGTGAAGGACTCCGAGGTCGCCGCCGAATCGATCGGCCTCGACCCGGTGCGCATCAAGACCGCGGCCTTCGCGATTTCCGCGTTCTGCGCCGGGGTGGCGGGCGCCTTCTTCTTCGCGCTGTCCGGTTTCGTCACGCCGTCGACGTTCGCGTTCTCGCAGTCCATCCTGTTCGTGCTCGTCGTCATCATCGGCGGCGCCGGCTCGCTTGCCGGCCCGCTCGTCGGCGCGACGATCGTGGTGCTGCTGCCGGAGTTCCTCGCCGCTCTCGCCGAGTACCGGCTGCTCTTTTTCGGCGCGCTGCTCCTTCTGGTCCTGTGGCTCGCGCCGGACGGCGTGGTCGGCCTTTTCGAACACTGGCTCGCGCGCCGGCGCAAGCCGCGCCTTGCAACTGTCGCGGTAACTACCCTCGGGGAGCCGAGGCGTGCCGTCTTGGAAGCGGAACGGATCGGCATCGCCTTCGGCGGCGTGCGGGCGGCGAGCGAGGTGTCGCTGCGCGCCGAGCCGGGCAAGGTCACGAGCCTGATCGGACCGAACGGCGCCGGCAAGACGACAGCGCTGAACATGCTGTCGGGTTTCTATCGACCGGACGCCGGTACGATTCATATTGGAAATATCGAGATTCAAGGCATGCCGGCGTGGCGCCGTGCGCGCGGCGGCATCGCGCGCACCTACCAGACGACGCAGCTGTTCGGCTCGATGACGGTGGCGGAGAACCTCGCCATCGCGGGCGGCTCGGAAGCGCTGCTCTCGTTCGTGGGCTATCGCGGCGAGCTCGACGTGCGCGCCTCGGACCTGCCGCACGTCGACAAGCGCTTGGTCGAGATCGCTCGCGCGCTCGCCACGCGGCCTTCGGTGCTCCTGCTCGACGAGCCGGCCGCAGGTTTATCAAAGCAGGACAAGCAAGCCCTGGCGGCGCTCCTGCGTCGCATCGCGGACAGCGGTGTCGCGGTCGTGCTGGTCGAGCACGACATGGATGTCGTGATGGGCATCTCGGACACGGTGGTGGTGCTCGATGCCGGCTTGGTGATCGCGGCCGGCGCCCCGGCAGACGTGCAGCGCGACCCGGCAGTGCGCAACGCCTATCTTGGCGAGCACGCGCTCGAGCCGAGCGGCGCGCGGGCCGCTCCCGACGGCCGTCCTTATCTCGTCGTCGGCAGGCTGCAGGCCGGCTATGGCGCCGAGCCGGTGCTGAAGGGCGTCGACCTGGAAGTGCGCGAGCGCGAGATGGTGGCGGTGCTCGGCGCGAACGGCGCCGGCAAATCGACGCTGATGCGAGCGGTCAGCGGCCTGCTGCGCCCGGTGCAGGGCGGCATTGCGTTCGGCGGCGAGGACATCACGCGACTGCCCGCGCATGGCGTAATGCCGCGCGGGCTGGTACTCGTGCCGGAAGGGCGGCAAGTGTTTCCCGAGCTCTCCGTGCTGCACAACCTGGAGCTCGGCGCGTTCCGAAGGAAAGACGATCCTGCGGCGGACATCCAGGCGATGCTCGAGCGCTTTCCGCGGCTGCGCGAGCGGCTGCACCAGCGGGCAGGGCTGCTCTCCGGCGGCGAGCAGCAAATGCTCGCGATAGCGCGCGGGCTCATGGCGCGGCCGAAGCTTCTGCTCCTCGACGAGCCCTCGCTCGGCCTCGCGCCGGCGGTGATCCAGGATCTCTTCGCCGCGCTCGATCGCCTGCGGCGCGAGTCGGCGACCATTCTCCTCGTCGACCAGATGAGCGCCCTCGCGCTCTCGCTCGCCGACCGCGCCTATGTGCTCGAGGGCGGCCGCATCGCCGCGAGCGGCCGCGCCGATGAAATCGCCCGGGACGGCGCACTGGAAAAGGCCTACCTGGCAGTAAACTAGGGATTCGCCCGATGAAATTCCTCTACCGCCTGTTCCCGGCCGGCCACTTCATCATCGGAGTGATGTTCCTCCTGAGCTCCGCGGCGCTCATCGTGGTGGCCGCGCTGCAGTTCTGGCACGGCATCCAGTTCTTCGCCGAAGGGCCGCTCAACGCGCGGTTGAACTCGGTGCTCGAGTCGATCGCGGTACTGACCGTGGCGGTGGCGGCGCTCGAGCTCGGCCAGACGCTGCTCGAGGAGGAGGTGCAGCGCGAGGCCCACATGAGCGCGCCCACGCGGGTGCGCAGGTTCCTGTCGCGCTTCATGGTCGTGCTCGTGGTGTCGCTGTCGATCGAGACGGTGGTGCTGACCTTCCGCCTTGCGCAGGACCAACCCGAGCACCTGCCCTACGCGGCGGGCGTGGGCGTCACCGCTGCGCTCCTCATCGCCGCCTGGGGTGTGTTCATCTGGTTCAACCGCGCCGCCGAGCAGCTCGAGCCCGAGGCGATGCAGCAGGCGAAGCGCGAAGACCGCAAGATCGAGGCAAACAAAGGAGATCAAAAGCGATGAGCATCCAGCGAAGCGACCAGACCGCCATCCTTTCGCAAGCGGTGCAGTACGGAGATACCGTCTACCTCGCCGGCATTGTGGCGAAGAACCTCGACCAGGACGTCAAGGGCCAGACCAAGCAGGTGCTCGACGACATCGACCGCCTGCTCGCGAAGTGCGGCTCGAACAAGTCGAAGGTCCTGTCGGCGCAGATCTGGGTCACCGACATCCGCAACCGCGCGCCGATGAACGAGGTGTGGACCGCCTGGGTCGACAAGTCGAACCTCCCGGCGCGCGCCTGCGTCGAGGCGGCGCTCGCCGACCCGAAGGCGCTGGTCGAGATCATGGTGATCGCCGCGAAGTAGGCCTAGTCAGTCAATTACGAGCGAAACCATCCCGTCCGCGAGCTTCGGCTCGAACCAGGTGGACTTGGTGGGCATGACCTTGCCCGCTTCGGCGACGGCCATCAGGTCCTCCATGCTGGTGGGATGAAGCGCGATGGCGGCGGTCATCTCGCCGCTGTCGACGCGCTTTTCCAGCTCGCCGAGGCCACGGATGCCGCCGACGTAGTCGATGCGCTTGTCCCGGCGCAGGTCCTTGATGCCGAGCAGGGGGGCGAGGATATGGTCAGAGAGCAGCGTCACGTCGTGGCGCGCCACCGGGTCGTCGCCCGGGACCAGCTCGCGGCGGATCGCGAGGCGGTGCCATCTTCCGGCCAGGTACAGCCCGAATTCACCCGGCCGCGCCGGCTTGACCGCGTTGGCGCTTGCCTCCACTGCAAAGCTCTCGCGCAGGCGCGCCAGGAAGGTCGCGGCTTGCATTCCGTTCAAGCCGGACACGACGCGGTTGTAGTCGAGGATCTGCATCTGGTGGTGAGGAAAATTCACCGTCAGGAAGCTGTTGTAGGTCTCTTCCCCCGTGTGGCGCGGATTGGCGGCGCGGCGTGCAGCGGCGATACGAGAGGCCGCGGCCGAGCGGTGGTGGCCGTCGGCGATATAGATCGCCGGCATGGTGTCGAAGGCGCGGGTCAGCCGCGCCTGGGTCTCACCATCGCGCACCACCCACAGCGAGTGGCGCACCCCGTCGTCCGCGGTCGCGTCCGCGTCGGGCGTCCCGGCCGAGCACCGGGCGAGGATCTCGTCCACTTCCGGCGCCTTCGGATAGCCGACCATGACCGGCCCGGTGTGGGCGTTCAGCGCGTCGATCTGGCGCACGCGGTCCGTTTCCTTGTCGGTCTGCGTGTGCTCGTGCTTGCGGATGCGGTTGGTGTCGTATTCGGCGATCGAGGCGGCGGCCACCAATCCTGTCTGCGTGTGCTTGCCCATGACCAGCCGGTAGACGTAATAGCAGGGCGCCGTATCGCGCATGAGCACGCCCTTGCTGATCATGGCGCCCAGATTCTCTGCCGCCTTGGCATAGACGGCGGGCGAATACGGATCGGTCCCGGCCGGCAGGTCGATCTCGGGCTTGGAGACGTGCAGGAAGCTCCACGGCTTGCCCGCGGCGCGGGCGCGCGCTTCCTCGGTGGACAGCACGTCGTAGGGCGGCGCGATCACTTCGGCAGCGCGGCCGGGCGCCGGGCGCAGCCCGGCAAAAGGGCGAATCAGGGACATGGCATCAAGCGAACCGCGGAAGGTGAAAGGCGGAAAGCGAAAGAAAAAGGAATTCTACACAGGGGCAGACGACCCGACAGAGTCTACATTCGCCTGAACACCAAGATGTCCGGGTGCTCGTTCTTGATGCGCAGGTACTGCTGCATCATGGCAGTGGTGCCGGCCACGTCCGGTGAAGGTCTGCGGTTTTCGACGCCTTCGGACGCTACGAATTTCTGGCCTTGCGTGTGACTCATCAGTGAATGGCTTTGGACGCCATGTTCAAGCAGGCGGCGACGCGCTGCAAGGGAACGGGGCAGAATAGGTCCAGCACCCCCATAGTCCTACCTGGAGTTGGTGGTAATCCCGCCGTGTCAGGGGGTTAGGTTCTCTCGCAGCCGTGCTTGACAGTTCCTTGGCGTGAGAATATGATGATCGTCATATGATCGTCGCTAAGGCACGCTCCAAGAAAGAGGAAACCCGCGAACGGATTCTGCGCGCGGCGGCTCGCGCCATCCGCAAGCACGGCTATGAAGGCGTCGGAGTCGCGGAGGTGATGAAGGAGGCAGGGCTCACGCACGGCGGCTTCTATGCGCACTTCGAGTCGCGCGACGCGCTCTTGGCAGCGGCCGCCGACCAGGCAGGTGCGGAATCGATTGAGCACCTCACCCGCGCGCTCGCGGCGGCGAAGCCGGGTCGAGAGCTTACGGCGCTTGTCGACGCCTATCTCTCCGACGGTCACCTGGCTGCTCCGGAGCAGGGCTGCCTGATCGCCGCGGCAGGGAGCGAAGTGCCGCGCCAGCAGGCGGACGTGCGCCGTGCGGCGAGCCGGCGCATTAAGGATCTCGTTGGGCTCATAGAGCGTCAGTTTCCCGAATGGGGCAGGAGCGCAGCCCACGACAAGGCGATGGGCATCGCCGCGACGCTGGTTGGCGCGATGGTCTTGGCGCGAGCAGTGGACGATGCGCAACTCTCCAATCGCATCCGCAAGGCAGCGCGCGAGCAGGTTCGCGCGGCGGCTGGCTAGTTTTTTTACCCTTATATATGACGGTCATCATATAATGGACCCGCGCACTCGCCTTCTGCTCGAGGCGCCGATCGCTTCTACGTTGCTGCGGCTCGCACTGCCGAACGTCCTCGTGATGCTTGCGCAAGCCGCCACCGGTCTTGTGGAGACCTACTTCATTGGCAAGCTTGGCACGGATGCGCTTGCCGGCATCGCACTCGTTTTCCCGGTGGTGATGGTCATGCAAATGATGTCCGCGGGCGCTATGGGTGGCGGCATCGCCTCATCGATAGCGCGCGCGCTGGGCGCCGGGCGCCGGGCGGATGCCAACGCGCTTACCGTGCACGCGCTTGTCATCGCGCTCGGACTGGGTGCGGTTTTCACTCTTGCGATGCTGAGCGGCGGGCGCTTGCTCTACCAGGCGATGGGAGGAAGCGGTCTCGCGCTCGAGGCCGCGCTGACCTACTCGGACTGGGTCTTCGCCGCCGCGGTGCTGGTCTGGCTGTTTAACTCACTCGGCGCCGTCGTACGCGGTACCGGCAACATGACATTCCCCGCAGCCGTCACCTGTACCGGCGTAGTGATCCTTGTCCCGCTGTCGCCGGCGCTCATCTTCGGCTGGGGGCCGTTCCCGGCCCTCGGCATTGCGGGCGGAGCTGTGGCGCTTATTTCGTACTACGCCGTCGGTTGCCTCGCATTTGTCGCCTACCTGTGGAGCGGACGCAGCCTGCTGCAACCGTCATTGCGCGGTGTGCGGCTGCGCTGGCCGCTGTTTCGCGACATCCTCCGCGTCGGTGCGGTGGCGGCGCTTGTCACGGTGACGACGAATCTCACCATCATCACCGCAACCGCTTTCGTGGGCGAGTTCGGTCCGGCCGCGATCGCGGGCTACGGCACTGGCGCGCGGCTGGAGTATCTGCTGGTGCCGCTCGTCTTCGGACTGGGCGGCCCCCTTGTCGCGATCGTCGGCACAAGCATCGGTGCAGGACAGCGCGAGCGAGCATTGCGGACGGCTTGGATCGGTGCTGCCATGGCCTTCATCGTCACGGAGGCGATCGGCCTTTGCGCCGCGACCTTCCCGACGGCATGGCTCTCACTCTTTGACACAGATCCGCAGATGCTCGAGGCCGGTGCGACCTACCTGCGGACGGTGGGCCCCTTCTATGGAATGTTCGGCCTCGCGTTGTCGCTTTACTTCGCGTCGCAAGGCGCGGGCCGGCTGCTCTGGCCGCTCGTCGGCGCCGTGGCGCGCTTTGCGATCGCGGCGCTCGCCGGCTGGCTCGCGCTGCGCTGGAGCGGTGAGCTCCGGTACGTGTTCCTGGCGCAAAGCCTCGGGCTTGTCGCCGTTGGCCTCATCAATTTCGCCGCCGTCGCGGGCGGCGCCTGGTTCGGCTCGCTGAGGTGGCCTTGGTCCACGGCAGCCGCGCTGCAAAAAGGGTCGACATGAGCGGGAACATGCGTACCGCTCTCCTGCTGAGCGCCAGCCTCCTCGCCGGTTGCCGTCTCGAGCGCGTAACGCTGGACGATATTTGCGCGCCAGGCCCAGCCCACCCCCTCCATCCAGAAGACGGAGCCCATCACCATGGATGACGTCATCATCATCGGCGGCAGCTTTGCCGGCCTCGCCGCCGCCCTGCAGCTCGGCCGTGCCCGCCGCAAGGTCACCGTTCTCGATACCGGCCTGCCGCGCAATCGCTTCGCCGGCCA
>Ga0075424_100000826_pt1 | contig 25527 bp, 14 predicted proteins | sample SoiMethybrSBSTD3_FD_75301 | JGI IMG/M metagenome (GOLD analysis project Ga0075424, IMG submission 75301) | Bulk soil microbial communities from a Populus tree surrounding site in Tennessee, USA - Soil MetaG P. TD hybrid SBSTD3 | ecosystem: Environmental > Terrestrial > Soil > Tree plantation... | reverse complement strand
GCGCATGGTCGCCGGCCACGCCCCGTCGTATTGGGCACCGGCCACGGCATCGAGCGTCCGCGTCTCCGCCGCAAAGCTCCGAAGGTCGCCGACGGAAAACGGCACCAGCGCCTCGTTGCCGATGAGCTGCTCCTTGCGCAGCACCACCACGCGACCCTGTTCGCGGATCGGCAGAGGGCTGAGCAGTACGCCGTTGACGACCCCGAACATCGCCGACGCGGCGCCGATCCCGACCGCCAGCGTGACCACGACCGATGCCGCGAACGTTGCGTTCCTGCGAAGCACCCGAAGCGCGAACATCAAGTCGTTTCTCAGCGTGTCCATAGGCTCCAGGCTCAGGCAGACCGCCGCCTTGCGGTAGACTGGATAGGCTGTCGGGCGGCCCTAAGTTTCATCTCACGTCCGAGTTCCACCAGACGACCATACGCCGATGCCTTCCGATACCGCTCCGTCCGCCGCCCGAAAAGACTTCATTAGAGAGATGGTCGCCGAGGACGTCGCGGCCAACCGCTTCGGCCGCCCGGTCGCTACCCGCTTCCCGCCGGAGCCCAACGGGTTCCCCCACATCGGACACGTGAAGTCCGTCTGCCTCAACTTCGGGATCGCCCAGGAGTTCGGCGGGCGCTGCAACCTGCGGTTCGACGACACCAACCCCTTCACCGAAGACATCAAGTACGTCGAGGCCATCAAGCGCGACGTCGAGTGGCTCGGGTTCACGTGGGACGCCGAGCTTTACGCCAGCGACTACTTCGAGAAGCTGTATGAGATCGCCGAAGACCTCGTGAAGCGCGGGAAGGCCTACGTCGATTCGCAGACCGAGGAGGAGATCCGCCTGAATCGCGGGACGGTCACCACGCCCGGAAACCCCGGGCCATATCGCGACCGTACGTCCGAGGAGAACCTCGACCTGCTTCGCCGCATGAAGGCGGGAGAGTTCCCCGACGGCGCGCACGTGCTGCGGGCGAAGATCGACCTCGCGCACCCGAACATGATCATGCGCGACCCCCTGTTGCTGCGGATCCGTCATGCCGCCCATTACCGCCGCGGCAACGCGTGGTGCCTGTACCCATTGTACGATTTCGCCCACGGGCTGTCCGATGCTATCGAGGGGATCACGCACTCGCTCTGCACCCTCGAGTTCAAGGACAACCGCGACATCTACGACTGGCTCGTGCACGAGGCGGGGTTCGAACGTCCGCCCGAGCAGACGGAGTTCGCCCGGCTCGAGCTGGACTACACCGTTCTCAGCAAGCGGAAGCTGCTCAAGCTCGTCAACGAAGGGCGGGTGAGCGGCTGGGACGACCCCCGCATGCCGACAATAAGCGGAATGCGTCGTCGAGGTGTCACACCAGAGGGGCTTCGCAACTTCGCCGAGGCGATCGGGGTAGCGCGGAAGCCGGCGCGGACGGAGCTCGCCACGTTCGAGCACTACATCCGAGACGACCTCAACATGCGCGTACCGCGCGTCATGGCGGTGCTGAATCCGCTCAAGGTCGTCCTGACGAACTACCCCGAGGATCAGGTCGACGAGCTGGAGGCGTCATACTACCCGCACGACGTCCCCCTCTCGGGTTCGCGAATGGTCCCGTTCTCGCGGGAGCTGTGGATCGAGCGGGAAGACTTCATGGAGAACCCTCCGAAGAAGTTCTTCCGGCTCGCGCCAGGCAGGGAGGTTCGGCTTCGCTACGGCTACTTCATCACCTGCACTGACGTGATCAAGGACGCGTCAGGCAACGTGGTCGAGCTTCGCTGTACGTACGATCCGGCCACGCGTGGCGGCGACGCCCCCGACGGCCGGAAGGTGCAGGGAACGATTCACTGGGTGTCGGCCCGGCACGCCCTGGATGCGGAGGTGCGGCTGTACGACAAGCTGTTCACGGTGCCCGACCCGGAGGCAGTCGGCGAGGGCCAGGAGTTTACCGATACCCTCAACCCGGACTCGCTGGTCGTTGTCCCCGGTGCTAAGATCGAGCCGAGTGTCGCGAAGGACCCGATCGGGACGCGGTACCAGTTCGAGCGTACCGGGTACTTCATCAGCGACGCCGTGGATGCAACGCCGGATCGGCTCGTCTACAACCGAACGGTGACGCTCAGGGACAGTTGGGCGAAGGTGAAAGGCCAGCAGGTCGGCGGATGAGTGCGAGTACATTGATGGCTGCTTCGGTGGGGCTCGCATGTCGCTCTGGACTCGAAACAATGCGAGGGTCGCCGCTCTCGCGTTAGGCACCGCAGGTCTGGCGATCGCGCTCGCCCCGAGCGAGCGGGTCGCCGCGCAGGTCGTGCGTGGTCTCGTGACCGAACGGACCACCAACGCCCCGGTGGATGGCGTGGTGCTGTCCGTGCTCGACCCGCGCGACTCGGTCGTCGTGCAGGTGCTGAGCAACGACGGCGGCGGGTTCGAGATCCGCCTGCCGTCGGCGGGCATGTACACCATCGACGTCAAGCGGATCGGGGTCAAACGCGTTAGGCTGACGCCGTTCGCGGTCGGGGAAGGCGAGACGAAGCGGATCGATATCACGCTCGATCCGGTGCCTGCCGTCCTCAGCTCGGTGAACGTCCGGGGACGCACGTCGTGCGTGCGAAATCCGCAGACGAACGCCAAGACCGCCGCGCTGTGGGACGACGCGCGTGCCGCGCTCACCGCCGCCATCATCACGCGCAACCTGACGATCGGCAACGACTCCGTGATGCGCTTCGAGCGCAAGCTCGACGTCAACACCTGGCGCGTGCTCTACGAGACCCGCCGCAAGGTGTCGGCGTCGATCGACCATCCCTTCCGCAGCCTTCCGGCCGAGGTCCTCTCCGTCGGCGGGTACGTCACGGTGAACCAGGACGGCACGACCGACTACTACGCCCCCGACGCCGACGTCCTCCTGTCCGACACCTTCCTGGCCGATCATTGCTTCAAGATCGAGCAGGGCACGCTGGAGCACACGGGCTTGGTGGGGCTCGCGTTCCAGCCGGTGCCGGAGCGGAAGAAGCCGGACATCAAGGGCGTGCTGTGGATGGACGCCAGGACGAACCAGCTTCGCACGGTGGAGTTCACCTACAGTTGGCTACCTAACGAGCTCCGCCCCGCCGACTTCGGCGGCACGGTGTCGTTCTTCCGACTCCCGGGCGGTCGCTGGATCGTCCGAAGCTGGCGCATCCGCATGCCCGAATTCGGTTACCAGCGCGCCGGCTTCATGAATCGAAGCTCCTCGCCGGTCGTGGTTCGCATCTCGGAAGAGGGAGGTGCCGTCCCGCTCAACACGCTGCTGAATCAGGCGGGAGACGTCCGCGGCACCGTCGTCCTGGACACCGTTTCGAATCGGCCGATCGCCGGCATCACCGTCGCCCTCGAGGGCACCAGCGACTCCACGCGCACGGCCACCGACGGATCGTTCGACCTGCCGTTCGTGGCACCCGGCTCCTATACGCTTGTGCTGCGCCACCCGGCGCTCGATTCGCTCGGCATCCAGCACCCCGTCACGACGTTGGACGTCGAAGCCGGCAAGGCGTCGGCCATGACGATCCGCTTTCCGTCGAACGATGAGCTCGCGGCCCGCATGTGCAGCGGCGTCAAGGTCGATTTCACGCGGAACTCGATCATCCGCTTCATCGTCCTCGACCAGGCCGGCGCGCCGCTGAGCAAGACACCCGCGGTGTTCTCCCGCATCCCCCTCAACGGCGACGGGAAGCCCGTGCTCGACAGCGCGTCCTCCTATGACGTGACGCTCGACGCGACCGGCGGCTTCCTTGGCTGTGCGCTGCGCGACGACGAGATCGTCCGCATCGAAGGTCTGCCGGACACGAACCCCGCGTGGGCGGAAAACCTGCGTCCACGCCCGGGGGCGATCGGGTGGCACGTCATCAGGGTGGGGAAGAAGCGTTAGGTATCGTCTGGGTAGGGCACCTGTCATCCCGAGCTAGGTTGTCATCCCGAGCGCAGCGAGGGATCCTCATCGTCCCGAAAGAGAGCCCACGCTCGGGAGGATGAAGATCCCTCGCTAACGCTCGGGATGACATCGTCGGCGGGCGATCGCCTGACGCATCATTCCGACCGCAGCGCCACGTTAGGGTCCACACGCGATGCCCGCACCGCCGGGATCGCGCTCGCGAATATCGCAGCCGCGAGCAGCACGACCGCAACCGTGCCGTACACGGCGGGATCCTTCGGCGAGACGGAGAACAACAGTGGGCCGACCCATCTGCTCGCCCACATTGCCGCACCACCGCCGACGAGGATCCCGAGCGCCGCGAACCGGAGCCCCTGGCCGAGCACGAGCCTGACGACATCGCTCATGCCCGCACCCAGCGCGATCCGCACGCCGATCTCCTGCGTGCGCTGCGCGACGCCGTATGCGATCACGCTGTACAGCCCGACCGCCGCGAGCACCAGCGCGAGCGCACCGAACAGGAGAAACATCGTCGCGCCGAGCTGCCACGACCGCTGTCTCGAGTCGATGATCTCTCGCATCGGAGTCGCGGTTACGTAGGCCGCACCCGGCATGAGCTTCTGCAGTGTGCGTCGAACCGTTTCGGCGTGCGCGCTGGCATTGCCGCGCGTGCGAATGAACACGTTCGCTTCGTTCGGCCGCATCTGCTCGATCGACAGGTAGTATTGCAACGTCTGGCTCTCGGTCAGGCTGTTCTGGTGGATGTTCTCGGCGATGCCGACCACCTGCCGGCACGGGTCGGTGACGCGATCGATCTTGATGCACTGGCCGATGGCGTCCTTGCCGGGCCACACGGCGTCCGCCATGCCCTGACTCACCACCGCGACGAGCGCCCCGTCGGCGCGATCGCCTTCCGTAAACCCGCGCCCTTTCAGTATCCGCGTGCCAGTAGTGGTGAAGTAGTCGGCCGACGCCATCTGGACGGTGAAGTGACCGAGCCGGCGGACCGAATCGACGCCGGGTACCAGAAAGCCCAGTCCTTCGGTGCTCCAGAACGGGACGCTGATGCCGCGAGCTGCGGACTCGACTTCGGGAATTGCCCGTGCGGCCTCCACCAGACGTCTCGCGAGCTCTGCTCGCTCGTCGGGCGGGAGTCGCATCCCCCGCAGGTTGAGATGAACGTAGAGCACCGGGTCGACATCGTAGCCGAGCCGCATGGAGCGCACGTTATGCAGGCTGCGCACGAACAGCCCCGCGCCCACGAGGAGAAGCACCGACATCGCCCCCTGCAGGACGAGCAACATCGTGCGCGTGCGCGATCGCTGATAGGTGCCGTCGCGAGTGCCGGTTTTGAGCGCTGGGGCGAGCGCGGCTCGTCCCGCCTGCAGCGCTGGGACGAGACCCGTCATGAGCCCGGCGACGAGGGCTGCCGCTCCGGCGAACGCGAGTGTCCGCACATCACGCACCACGTCGGCCGTCGCGACATCGCTCAGGAACAGCGATCGCAGGATCGCGCCTCCCCATTGTGCAGTCACGATGCCCGCCATCCCGCCTAACGTACCGAGCAGCAGGCTCTCGGTGAGGAGCTGTGCGAAGAGCCGGCGTTGACCGGCGCCGAGCGCCATGCGCAGCGCGATCTCGCGGCGGCGGAAGAGCGCTCGCGCCAGGAGCAGATTGGCGACGTTCGCGCAGGCGATCACTAGGACGATGGTGGCGACGCCGGCGATCCAGAGCGCGATCCGCGCCACCGGGGTGGCGTTAGGCCCGCGCTCGAGCACGACGGGTCCCGCCACGGCCCGTGGGCGGGCGACCTCGACCGGCGATGTGTTGCGGCTGATCGCCCGCTCCGCCGCCCAGCTGAGGCGGTAGGCATTTGTGAGGTCCGCGTTCGCCGCCTCGATGCTGACGTTAGGCTTTCGACGCACCATGATCGAAAGCCATCCCCAGTTGTACGTGCTGTAGTAGTCGACGCGCCCGCGTGACGACGAGACTCCGTAGCCGTACAGCGTTGCGGGAATGAACGCCGCCGGCGAGCCTTCGTCCGGCAGGCCAACGAAGCCGGGTGCCGCCACGCCAATGATCGTGCACGGCACCGGCCCGATCTGCAGCGTCCGCCCGAGCACGTCGGGCGAACCGCCAAAGCGGGTTTGCCAGAACGCGTAGCTCAGGACGGCAACGGGGGAGCCTGTCGGGATGCTGTCTTCGCTTGCGGTGAAGTAACGGCCGATCGCAGGCTTGGCGTCGAAGAAGCTCCAGAAGCTCGCGCTCACCACTCCGACCGGCATCTCCTTCGCATCCTCGCCGATGCCGACTGCGAACTGGTTCCCGGCAAGGACCGCGATGGCGTCGAGCGTCTTCGTGTATCGCGCGAAGTCGAGGTAGCGCGCGTATTCGGTGAATCCGTCGGTGACGTCGCGACCGTCACTCACGGACGTGAGATAGATGCGATGGACTCGGCTCGGATCCCGCAGGTAGGCGGGAGGTCGAATCAGGAGCTGATCGACGATCCCGAACATCGCGACGTTGGCGCCGATCCCGAGTCCGAGCGTGATGATCACCGATGCGGTGAACGCCGGTCGCGCGCGGAGTCCCCGCGCGGCGTAGCGAAAGTCCTGGAGCAGAATCTCGAGCCAGGACACACCGCTGACGTCGCGCGTGTCGTCCTTGATGCGCTCGATGCCGCCGAACGCGATGCTGGCTTGTCGCAGAGCCTCGTCAGGGCTGAGGCCTGAAGCCTCGAGCTTGCGCGCTTCCTGCTCTATATGGAAATGAAGCTCCTCGTCCAGATCATGCTCGACTGCCCGCTTCCGGAAAATCGCGCGGAAACGGTATCGAAGCTCGCTCAAAGCGTCGCTCAGCCAGTTGGGCATCGATGCCTCGATTGGTCGAGATGCACTGTTTCCGGTTCCCGGTTCCCGCTCTAGCCCATATCCAGAACCAGGGACACAGCCACTGTCAGCGTCTTCCACGCGTCGGCCTCTGCCTGAAGCTGGCTTCGCCCGCTGCGGGTGAGCTGGTAGTACTTCGCTCGGCGGTTGTTGTCGGATGCGCCCCACTCGGCGCTGATCCAGCCGCGTCGCTCGAGGCGGTGGAGGGCGGGGTACAGCGAACCCTGAGGGATCTGGAGCGTGGCTTTGGAGACGTCCCGGATGCGCTCCGATATCGCCCACCCGTGCATAGGTCCGAGCGAGACGGCCTTGAGGATGAGCAGGTCGAGCGTCCCCTGTGGGAGATCGAGCTTTTGGTCTTCCACGGTCTTCTTCCCCTTTCGCTTCTACAAGAGGATGCGTTGCTTCATGTAGAAGCGCAAGGGGGCTGGCGGCTGGCGACGGGCGACTGGCGGCGGCGTTAACGGCGCAGTCCGCAGTTTCCGGTCGCCAGCCGCCAGCCGCCAGTCGCTTGCGTTCGTAAGCACCTGTAAGCCCACCATAAGCGTGGGGTAAGAGCCGCCTCGCAGTTTCGTGCGCGTCGCCGGGACGGTCCCGGCGGACCTGACACAACCCGGAGGCATTCGTGCTCGCGACGCGCGACGACGTGTATCAGAGCTACCCGTCCACGGCTCCCACCCGGTACGAGACTCTCGAGGCGGCGCAGTCGTTGGCATCGCTCGAGCGCGCCCTCCATACCCTCCTTTCTCCCTTCGATTACTCGAGCGCGGGCGACTGGCTGAACGCAGCCTTTGGCGCCATGTCCGAGGTCACCGGAACCGACTTCCAGATGCCAAAGGTGAAGGCAGGGGAGACGGCTTGGGACGCGATCGAGCGGGTGCTCGATAGATTCGCATCAGCCGGAAGCGCCGATACCGCCGGCAGTGGAGATGTGCGGCGAGCTGCAATGGTTCGCGTGCTCGTTCCGCCCTTCAAGGCCGGCGTGTCGGAATGGCGCCGCGTCGCCGCTCGTCGTTCGGAGCTCGCCGCGTTGCTCGATGCGCTGCCGGAAGCAGTGCTCATGTACGACCGTGATGGCGCGCTCGTTCATGCGAACCCGCGCGCCGCAGAATTGTTTGGCATGCCGGGCGCCGGAGGCCCGGGTGCGAACGTACGAACCGAAGCCCAGCGGCTGGCCTGGAGCATGGCCGCCGCCGCCCGCCGATCGATCGCCACCGCAAACGGCGAGAGCGGTCACCAGACGACCGATGCGTCTCGTGAAGTGCGCGCTGATGGTCGCCTCTACCGACTGCGCGGTATGCTGACGTCTGGTTGGATGCCCGCGGGCGAGCCAGGCGTCCTGGTGACCGCCGCCTTCGAGCTCGTGAACCCGCTCACCGACATCGAGCTGCGCAGCCGTTACGGCCTGAGCGCGCGCGAGATCGAGGTGGCGCGGCTGGTCGCAAGCGGACTCTCGAACAACGAGGTCGCGGAAAAGCTCGGCGTCAGTTATTTCACCGCGCGTAACCATGTCGAGCGCGTCCTGGCGAAGCTGGGCGTCGGGAACCGGTCGCGGGTTGGCACGGTGTTGCGGAACGAGGCAGCCTAACGGCTGGCGCCTATCCAGCCTTGATCTCCTCGATCAGCTCCTGTGTCTCTTCTTCGGGCTCCGCGTCCAGCTCCTTCCTCAGCTTCTCGCTGAACCGTTGGTAGAGCCTCAGCGCCTGCGCACGCTCACCGGCCTTCGCGTGGCAGCGCATCAGCGCCCGCGTCGCATCCTCGTTCAAATCGTCGCGCGCGAGGACCCGACGATAGGCGTCCGCCGCCTTCGCGTTACGACCCTCGTCCGCATGCCGGTCGCCCAGCTCCATCAACGCGTCCACGAACAGGCGCTGCAGGCGGTCCCGGTGCTCGAGATGCCAGTCGCCCGCCGGCTCGCCATCCAGGAAATCGCCACGGAACCTTGTCAGGGCGCGGTCGAGCGCGGCCGCCGCACCGTCCTCCTTGCGTTTTACCGCGCGCCGCGCCGCCACGATCTCGCGCTCGAACTCAGCCACATCGAACTCCGCGATCACCTCGGGATGCACCCGGTAGCGGTCGTTCACGAGCATGATCCAATCCGGATTTCGCAGCGCTTTCCGCAGGCGATGCAGTGTCACGTGGAAGCTGTTCCTGAGCTGCGCCTGAGACGCCTCCGGCCAAAACGCGAGGCCGACCTGCTCCTTCGTCCGTCCATCCGGATGCATGAGTAGATACACGAGCAGCTCGCGCGGTCGGGCCGAACCCCACACGGTCGTGTCGATCGCTTCGCCAGCGACGAAGACCTGGAGCGGGCCTAACGCGAGCACGCGGAGCGTGTCGCTCGCCGGAGCGACCGGCGGCGTCACACCGCTCGCGTCCTCCAGCACCGGTACCCGGTATTCCGCGGTCTGCAGCCCACCCGCTTCGCTCGCGATCTGGGTGACCTCGTTCATGGGCATGCCGCGTCCCTCGTCGTACATCCGCTCGTAGTACCCGCCGAGCTGGTCGCGCGCGATCGCGACGAGCCGCTCTCGCTCACTCCGGTCGGAAGCCGGCAACGCGATGGCCACGCGTTCCCGGAGCGCGTCCACGGCGCCCATGAGCCTCACGCCATCGGCGTATCGCTCCCGCGCGATGACCAGTCCGGCCAGTCCCTCGAGATCCAATGCGAGCCCCCACGCATCGCCGATCTCGAGATGCACGCGAAGCCCGTCGCTCAACCGCGCGTAGGCCTCATCGTACTCGCCCAACCTGCACAGCACCTTGCCAAGCATCGCGCACGAGTGTGCGAACGACGTGCGATGGCTGATCTGGCGCCCGAACCGCACGCCATCCTCGAACATTTCGCGCGCCAGCTGGAGCTCGCCGCGGACGACTGCCGCCCATCCACGCCAGAAGCGGATGAACGAGTGCAGTACCGAGAGCGGCAGTGGCTTGGCCATCTCGTACGACTCGTCGAGCAGTTTCCCCGCGAGCTCCACGTCGCCAAGCATGATGTGCGACGCGCCCAGCTTGGAGAGCACGAAGGCAATCGACCCGACGTCCCCGTGCGCACGAAAGAGCGACACGCTCTGTGCGAACGCGTCGCGCGAGTCTTCGTAGTCGCCCTGCGCGAGCGCGCTCAACCCATCCGCGGCAAGCGCACGCGCCCTGAGTTGCGGATCCGCGTCCGGCGCGTTCGCCAACGCTCGAGCAATCTGCTCGCGCGCCTGGGTGAACTGCCCGGAGCCGTACCAATACCCCGTTCCGTACCAGTACCAGAACAGCGCGTCCGCGAAGCGAAGTGCCTGTTCGGCTCTCGACGGATCGTTCGCCGCCCAGTCCGACGCGTCCCTCAGGTTGTCATGCTCGACAGCGATGCGGGAGAGCAGCCCCGGCTCGTGCTCGCCTCCTATGAGCAGCGGGGCGAACCGCTCCGCGAATTCTAGGTAATGGTGAGCGTGGCGCTCACGATACCGGTCCGCGCCTCCATGCTCCGTGAGCCGCTCCATACCGTACTGGCGGACGGTCTCCAGCAGATGGTAGCGAGCAGCACCATCCCCGGCCTCCATCACCACGAGCGACTTATCGACCAGGGCCGCGACGCCGTCGAGGATGTCCTCCGCCTCGAGCGGGTCTCCGACACACACTGCTTCGGCAGCCTCGAGCGAGAAGCTTCCGCTGAACACGGCAAGCCGGCACAGTAAGGCTCTTTCGCGATGATCGAGGAGAGCGTAGCTCCAATCCATCGTGCCTCGGAGCGTTCGCTGTCGCGGTAGTGCCGTGCGACTGCCGCTGGTGAGCAACCGAAATGCGTCGTTGAGCCTCACGGCGATCTGTTCGGCCGAAAGGACGCGAACACGCGCGGCAGCCAACTCGATGGCGAGCGGAATCCCGTCGAGCCGACGGCAGATGTCGCGGACCGCGCCGCCGTTCGCATCCGTGAGCTCGAACGACGCCATCGACGCCTGCGCGCGCTCCACGAACAGCTGAATGGCTTCCGCGCTGCCGAGCGGCGGGACTAGCCAGGCGGTCTCACTCGGGATGCCAAGCGCTTCGCGGCTCGTCGCCAGAATGCTGAGTCGAGGACACGCCCGAAGGAGCTCCTCGGCCAGTCCGGCCGCGGCGTCGACGAGGTGCTCGCAGTTGTCGAGCACGAGGAGCACCGCGCCGTCTCCGATCGTGGCGATCAGCGCCTCCGTCGGGCGGCCGCCGCGATCGGGGATGTGCAAGGTCGTCGCGACCTCGCGAGCGATGATCGCCGGGTCCGAGACGGGCGCGAGGTCAACCCATGCGATGCGCGAGTGCCGGCCGGATTCTGCCGCCGCGACCTCGCGGGCAAGCCGCGTCTTCCCGCTTCCGCCTGCGCCGGTGAGCGTGAGGAGACGTGTCGCGCCGATCAGCCTCGACAGCTCGCTGAGCTCGTGGCCACGACCGATGAACCGCGTCAGGTGGACGGGTAGATCGGCGATCGGACTGTGATTGGGGACGGTCGACGGTGCAGGCGGAGCGGACGACGTCATCCGGAGAGCTGCGGCTGGGAGGGGGACGAACCGGTCGCCTAGAATAGACGGCGGACCTCGCTTCCTCAAGCCGACCCGGAACGCGCCGAAGATTTCAGAGGAAATTCAAGGGGTCAGACCCCTTGAAACTGGGTTCAAGGGGTCTGACCCCTTGAAATTAAGGCCGCCAGCGCGAGCTCAAAGCTATTCCTCAGACGAGAGGAATGTTTCTACCCGACTCAATGCTTCCGCTGGTGACCACTCCGGAAGGATCCACAGCACGCGCGAGGACGACCGTCCGACTGAAGAACTCTCGTCGGGCAGGAGCACCAGCTTCTGCACAGTGAAGTCATCGAGGGACGCGAGGTCGAGCCCCGCCGCGAGGAACTCTGCACCGGCGAAAAGAACGAACGACGTGAGCCCCAGCCCCTCGACGAACTCGCGAAACCACTCGGTGGTGTCGACACGGTCTGACGGAACCTGCGGGACGGTCACGCGGTAACTCGAAGCGAGCCATTCGAAGAGCGGTCTCCATACGGCGCTCAGATTCGACCCCGCGAGCAGCACGACGCTAGGACCGCTTCCGCGCCGAACGTAGCGCGTAACGTGGTCGCCCACACGCACTTCAGCGCACGGGCCGAGGTGCCATGTCTCGTTGACGGTGCGGAGGTCGAGTAGCTCGCTCACGGGTGGAAGATCGCCGCGAGCGCTTACATGCTGCTTAAAGGGACCGGCCTTACGCCAAGTCCTTGAAGAATGGAGCACGCGGTTTGCCATGTGACGTGACCGGGGGGCGGGTCGTGGATTCTTGATGGCATTCGACAAATCGTCGTCCGATACCTCGTCGTTCTCGTTCCCACCCGAACCCAACACGGTTGTCGGGTGCGGATGCGTGGGCGCGACCGTGTACAGTCACACGCGGTCCCACCCCGTTACGGGGGTAACGACCCGTACCTGGAGATGCGGAACGTGCGGGGATGCCCGGGTTGAATTCGTGACCGAGTAGGCGAGAACGGATTGGTCTGAGGACCTCGGAGGTTCCGCCTCCGGTTTGCAGACGGGTGCGCAAATGGCGCCGCGTCGTGGGGCCCCTGTTATTCCGGGGCCCTTGTCATTCCGAGCGAAGCGAGGAATCCTCAGGTTCCCGTTGAACGCCCTCTTTCGGGACAGTGAGGATCCCTCGCTTCGCTCGGGATGACAATGCGCCGAATCGCTCTGCTACCACTTCTTCTTTTCTGCCTCAGCGTCGACCTCGAGGCTCAGGCTCCTTCGCCACGCCGAGGCGTTACAGCCGAGGATTACTTCAACTTCGTCTTGGTTGCTGATCCGCGGTTGTCGCCGGATGGCAGCCAGGTGGCGTACGTATCGTCGCGCGTCGACAAGGCGAAAGACCGACGTATCCCGTCGGTCTGGATCGTCGCAACAGACGGGCGGTCGGCGCCGCGCATGCTGCTCGATGAAGCCTGGTCGCCGGGCGCTCCGCGATGGTCGCCCGATGGCAAGTCGATCGCGTTCACGTCGGGCCGCGTCCTCGAGGACTCGACGGGCAAGACAGGGACGCAGCAGCCGGCGCCGGGCCGGGCGCAGTTGTGGACGGTACCCGCAGCGGGCGGGACGCCGCATCGCGTCTCCAACATCACGAACGGCGTGTCGAGCTGCTCGTGGTCGCCTAACGCGCCACAGTTCGTCTGCCTCATGCGGACGGGCCCGAGCGACACGCTCAACACAGGGCCGGACCGGAGCGATGTCCGGCACTACTCGAGCCTGGGCTACAAGTTCAACGACACCGGCTGGTACGACGACAAGCGCTCGCACCTCTGGATCATCGACGTGGCGTCGGGCTCGGCGCGACAGATCACGACCGGCGACTCGTGGAACGACACGGATCCGCAGTGGTCGCCGGACGGCTCGCGCATCGCGTTCGTCTCCGACCGGACGGGCAAGGAATTCGACGAAGGACGCAACAGCGACATCTGGGTCGTTCCGGCGACCGGCGGCAACCTGACGAAGGTCTCTACGAGCGACCAGCGCGATTCGTCGCCCATCTGGTCGCCCGATGGGAAATCGATCGCGTTCGTGAGCGCCGAGGACGAGGACGCGCCGCAGCAGCTCTATATCGCGTCGAGCGCCGGCGGAGGCACCCCGCGCCTTGCGGCGAAGTCGCTCGACCTGATTCCCGGCAACCTGCAGTGGGCGGAAGGCGGCAAGGCGATCTACTTCGACACCGGGGTCAAGGGCGAGCTCCACGTGTTCCGCGTCGACGTCGGCACCGGGGTCGTGACGCAGGCGACGCACGGCCCGCGTGGCGTGCGAGCGTCGAACGTGAGTCCGACGTTAGGCAGAATGGTCTTTCTCGCGAACGACTTCCAGCACCTCGATGATGTCTACACGTCGGCGCTGGACGGAAGCGGCGAGCGCAAGCTGACCGACGCGAACGCGGCGCTCTGGAAGACGGTCGACCTCGCGTCGGTCCAGCGCATGACCTTCAAGGGCGCCGAGGGCTGGGACGTCGACGGGTTCTTCGTCAAGCCGTTAGGCTGGACCGCCGGCAAGTCCTACCCGATGATCCTGAGCATTCACGGCGGCCCGGCAGGCCAGTACGGAGTCGACTGGTTCCACGAGTTCCAGGTCTACGCCGCGAAGGGGTATGCGGTGTTCTTCACGAATCCGCGCGGCTCGACCGGTTACGGCCGAAAGTTCCAGCGTGGGATCGAGCTGCAGTGGGGCGGGAACGACTACACGGACATCATGAATGGCGTGCGTGCCGCCATCGCCGCGAACCCGTGGGTGGACACGACCCGTCTCGGCGTGACCGGCGGGAGCTACGGTGGCTACATGACGAACTGGATCGTCGGGCACACAGGGATGTTCAAGGCGGCGGTGACGCTGCGATCGATCTCGAACTTCATCAGCGACGACGGAACACGCGACGGCGCGTACGGCCACAAGGGCGATTTCGGGGGCGACATCTTCGAGAAGATGGACCTCTACTGGGATCGCTCACCGCTCAAGTATGTGAAGAACGTGACGACCCCGATTCTCATTCTGCATTCGGACAACGATTACCGGGTGCCGATCGAGCAGGGCGAACAGTGGTTCCGCGCGCTCAAGCACTTCGGGAAGACGGCGGAGATCGTGTTCTTCCCGCGGGAGAATCACAACCTGACGAGGACCGGTGAGCCGAAGCACCTCGTGGAGAGCCTGAACTGGCAACTGTACTGGTTCGATCGCTATCTCAACGGCAACGCGAGTGCGATCGCGCCAAACGGCCGGCGCGCCAGCACAGTTGGCACCCAGTAGGCTTCGAAAGGTCGGATCTGTCTCGCCAAAAAGCGTTCGGTGTTCGACTAGCCTTTTCGGGAACAACGATGAAGCGGATGCAGCTGAAACAGCCGGATCCGGCTTTGCAGTGATGCTGGCTCACGCAACGAGCCGGGAATTTTGGGAACGACCTCGGGACGCATGACCTTCCCAGGGCCGTTCATCAAAGAATCCCGGCTCGTGGTGTGAGGACGTCATACCCGTTAGGCAGTATCCGGCCGTTTCCGCAGGCGGTCTCAATCGGTGAATGCAACAGATTTCGGCATTCACCGGAGGGGGCATGGGTCGGAAGTACAAGCGGCTGTCGGTTGACGACATCCACGTGTTGTGGTCGCGGTGGTTCCAAGGCGACACCTCGGTCCAGATCAGCGCCGTGCTGGGCTGCGATAAGGACACGGTCACGTGGCACGTGGTGCGGGGGGGCGGCGTCCGGCCCCCGGAACGGAGGCGCGCGGCGCGTCACCGGACGCTCGCCGAGCGCGAAGAGATCTCGCGGAGCCTGGCCCAGGGCGAGGGCGTGTGCGCGATCGCCCGCCGTCTGGGGCGGCCCGCCTCGACCATCAGCCGAGAGCTTGAGCGCCACGGCGGGGCGGTGGGCTACCGGGCGGCGGCCGCCGACGCGGAGGCCTGGGCGTTCGGCCGACGTCCGAAGGCAGCGACGCTGGCGACGCCGCCGCGCCTACGCCGGTTGGTGGAGCAGCAGTTGAACGCCGACTGGTCGCCGCAGCAGATTGCGGCCTGGCTCCGCGCGACGTACCCCGACGACCTACCGATGCAGGTGTCGCACGAGACGATCTACCAGGCGCTCTACGTCCAGACGCGTGGCGCCCTCAAGCGCGAGCTGGCGGCCCATCTGCGGCGGGGGCGCCGCTATCGGCGGCCGCGGGCGGCGGCGCGGGCCGAGCGCGGCCCGGGCCAGCTCGTCGACATCGTGTCGATTGCCGACCGGCCGCCGAGTGTCGAGGCGCGCGCGGTGCCGGGCCACTGGGAGGGCGACCGGCTGGTCGGCAAGCGCGGGACGCAGATCGCGACGCTCGTCGAGCGCCAGTCGCGCTTCGTGCTGCTGGGGCGGCTGCCCGCGGCGGATTCGGCGACGGTGGTGACCAGGCTCGCGCGGCGGGTGCAGCGGCTGCCGGCGGCACTGCGGCAGTCGCTGACGTGGGACCGGGGCAAGGAGATGGCGCAGCACAAGCAGTTCAGTATCGCGACCGACGTGCAGGTGTTCTTCTGCGACCCGCAGAGTCCGTGGCAGCGCGGGTCGAACGAGAACACGAACGGTCTGTTGCGGCAGTACTGTCCGACGGGAATGGATCTGAGTAGCCTAACGCAACGCCAGCTTGACGTGGTAGCGCGCAAGCTCAACACGCGACCGCGTCAAACACTCGGCTGGAAAACGCCCGCGGAAGTGTTTGAGGCAGCGTTGCGTTGACCGATTGAGCCCGCCGCAAGATCCGCTTCATCGTAGTTCCAGGAAAGGCTTGCCGCCGGGATGATGCCGGGATCCGTGCTCAGAGCTCGATCTCGGCCCCCAGCTCGACCACGCGGCTCGGCGGAATCTTGAAGAAACGCGTTGCCCGACGGGCATTGCGCGCCAAGCGCGAGAACAATCGTTCTCGCCAGATCGCCATCCCCGGCCGATCCGTCGCCAGCAGCGTTTCACGTCCAACGAAGAACGTGGTCTCCTCGAGATTGATGTCGAGGCCCATCCGCCGGCAGCGCTCGATCACGGCCGGGACCTCCGGATCTTCTGCGAACCCGTGGTGTGCGTTCACCCGGAAGACGTTAGGCGACAACGTCTCGACCTTCACGCGCTCCGCGTCCGGCACGTACGCGTTCGCCTCGGTGAACATGCCGAGGAACACGATGCGCTCGTGCAGCACCTTGTTGTGCTTGAGGTTGAGGAGCAGCGAGTGTGGCACCAGCTTCGGGTCGCGCGTGAGGTAGATGGCCGTGCCCGTGACGCGCATCGGCGCGGCAGTCCGGATCCGCTCCGGCAGCCCGGTCATGGGCAACGCCGACTCGTTCAAGCGATCCGCCAGGATCCGCCGACCCCGCTTCCACGTCGTCATGATCGTGAACACGAACGCGGCGATGACGAGCGGGAACCAGCCGCCGCTCGGAATCTTCGTCAGCCCCGCCGTCCAGAAGCCGAGGTCGAATACGAGGAAGCCGATCGCCATCGCAGCGGTCGCAACGATGCCCCACTTCCACAGCGTCCGGGCGACGACGGCGAGCAGGAGCGTCGTGAACACCATGTCCGTCGTCACGGCCACGCCGTATGCCGCTGCGAGATTGCTCGACGAGCGGAAGCCTAACACGAGCCCAACGCAGGCGATCACCAGCAGCAGGTTCAGCCCCGGGATGTAGATCTGGCCGATCTGCGTGGACGATGTATGCTCGATGTCGACGCGCGGCAGGTAGCCGAGCTGCACCGCCTGACGAGTGAGCGAGAAGGCGCCCGAAATCACCGCCTGCGACGCGATCACCGTTGCGATCGTCGTCAACACCACGAGCGGCATCGTTGCCCAATCCGGCGCGAGCTGGAAGAACGGATGCTCGGCCGCGTTCGGGTCGGCGATCACGAGCGCGCCCTGCCCGAAATAATTGAGGAGGAGCGCCGGCAGCACGAGCGCGAACCACGCGAATCGGATTGGCCGTTTGCCGAAGTGACCCATGTCGGCATAGAGCGCCTCGCCGCCGGTCACCGCGAGAAAGACCGACCCGAGCACCAGGAAGCCGGTCACCCCGTTACGCATGAAGAAATGCACGCCGTGCATCGGGTTCACGGCGCCGAGCACGCCAGGATGCGCGACGAGGTGCGTGAGCCCCAGCGCCGCCAGCACGAGAAACCAGAGGAGCATCACCGGACCGAAGATCGAGCCGATCCGCGCCGTCCCTCGGCTCTGGACGGCGAACAGCAGGATGAGGATGGCGATCGTGATCGGGATGACATAGGGGCGAAACATCGGCGTTGCCACCTCGAGACCTTCCACGGCGCTCAGGACAGAGATGGCCGGGGTGATCATCCCGTCGCCGTAGAGCAGCGATGCCCCGAACAGGCCGATGAGCACGAGAACCGCGCGACGTCCGGTGGGGCGCTCCGTTGGTGGAGAGACGAGCGCCGTCAGCGCGATCATTCCTCCTTCGCCGCAGTTGTCTGCGCGCATGACGAACATGAGGTACTTGACGGAGATGACGAGGATGAGCGACCAGACGATGAGTGAGAGCAGTCCCAGGACGTTCTCCGGCGACGGCGCCAGTCCGTGCTTTCCGTGGAGGGATTCGCGGAGCGCGTAGATGGGACTCGTGCCGATGTCGCCGTACACGACGCCAAGCGCCGCGAGAGACAGGGCCGCGAGTGCGCTACCAGTTGGGTGCTCGTCGGGTGCGTGGTGGTGGGCGCTGGTGGTCACGGCACGCTTCTCTTGCTAAACGAAAGGAGTCGACTCTATCTTCTCTCGGTAAACGAAAGAAGGCTCGTGTCATCCCGAGCTGGGACAACCATGGCTGATATCGAACGCGGCGGCGAAGTCATCAAGGGTACGCTTGATCTACTTGTGCTCAAGGTCCTGCAGCTCGGTGCCATGCACGGATGGGGCATTACCGAGCTGATCGAGCAGCGATCGGAGAACCTCCTGAGCGTGAACCAGGGGTCGCTCTACCCGGCATTGTATCGACTCGTCAGGCAAGGGCTGATCCGGTCGGCGTGGAAAACCACGGCGAACAACCGGCGCGCGCGATTCTACGAGCTGACTGCCGCGGGTCGTGACGCGCTGCGCGAGGAGCGCGCTCAGTGGGAGCGGCTGTCGCGCGGAGTGAATCTCGTGCTTCGCACCACGGGAGACTGAGTATGAGCCGCAGCTGGATCAAGCGCGTGGTCGCACGTGCGCGGGTTCGACTCGAGCGCGACGCCCCCGAGCGCGACATGGACGAAGAGATGCGCTTCCATCTCGAGATGGCCACGCGCCGCAACATGGAGCGTGGGATGGCGCCTGACGACGCGAGGCAAAAGGCGCTCGCCGCCTTCGGCGGCGTTACGCAACACCGGGAAACGGCTCTCGAGGCGGTTCCCGGGCATTGGTTCGACGAGCTTCGTCTGGACCTCAAGTACGCGCTGCGGACGCTTCGTCGGAATCCGGGGTTCGCCACGTCGGTCGTCCTGACGCTCGCCCTCGGCATTGGCGCGACCACAGCGATCTTCAGCGTGGTCAACGGCGTGCTGCTCCGCCCGCTGCCGATCCGCGACCCCGACCGGTTGACGTTCGTCGGCTGGGATTTCGGCAAAGGTGGACCCAGCTCGCTCTCGCCGTACAAGATCGACTATCTCCGCCGGCAGTCCAGGTCATTCGCCGGCCTAACGACTTACAAGAATGCGGAGCACAACCTGGGTGGACCGAATGGACGCGGGGTGCTTGGGCTGCGCATTGCACCGGACTTCTTCGAGGTCGTAGGCGCCTCCCCTGTCCTCGGTCGTGGCTTCACGGAGGAGGAGGAGAAGCCAGGTGGGCCGGCGGTGGTCGTGCTGAGCGACGCGCTCTGGCGAAACGAGCTTGGCGCGGATCGCGGTGTGATCGGACAGCAGATTCGGCTCGATGACAGCACATACACGGTGGTCGGGGTTACGTCGCCCGCCTTCCACGTGCCGGGGAACTCGCTCGACGAAGTCGCATTCCTCGTTCCACTTCGGCTAGAGATCGACGTGCGCGAGAAGGGTCACAACTACGTGGCCATCGCGCGCCTCGACAGCACTCGGACTCGGACGCAGGTGCTCGCCGACCTCGAGTCGGTGAGCCGCGCGTTCGTGGCCGAGCATCCCGAGATCGCCGCGAATGGAACGGCGGAGCATTATCGACTGGCGGCGTTCGACGAGCTGTACATCGGTCCGCAGCTCCGCCGAACGCTGTTCGTCCTCCTCGGTGCAGTCACCTGCGTGCTGCTCATCGCGGCGGCGAACGCGGCGAACCTCCTGCTTGCACGCGCCGCGACTCGCGAACGCGAGATCACCGTCCGCGCTGCGCTCGGTGCGAAACGCTCCCGCATCGTCAGGCAGTTGCTGAGCGAGGGGATGGTGCTCTCCGCTGTCTCCGGCATCGTCGGTGTGGTCCTGGGCACGTGGGGCGTCCGGGTGATGCTCGCGCTCAGCCCGACACAGCTCCCGCGCGCGGACGAGATCGGGCTCGACCACCGGGTGCTGGCGTTCAGCGCCGGACTCGTGCTCCTCACGGGGCTGGTTTTCGGGCTCACGGCGGCGATCCCGGCCGGTCGACTGCGCCTCTCTGCGGTATTAGGCGAACGCGCTCGGGGCGCCTCGGCGAGTCAGCGAAGCCGCGACGTCCTCGTTATGAGTGAGACCGCATTCGCGATCGTACTGCTTGCCGGCGCAGGGCTCCTGCTCTCGAGCTTCGCCCGCCTGAGGGGTGTGGATCCCGGCTTCACTGCGGCGAACGTCACGGCCGTTCGGTTCGGCCGGATGCCCGAGGGCTACGATAACGCGGAGGCCATCTGGCGGTTCGAGCGACAACTGATCGATCGGCTGGCGGAGGTGCCGGGCGTCCAGAGCGTCGCTGGCCTTCCGAATTTTCCGCTCGAGCGCGGTTGGAACATGACCGTCGCCCGGTCCGGCGTCGCGGAGAGCGGCGATGGCGATGTGGAGTACCGGTCGATCACGCCCGGGTACTTCGAGACACTGCGCATTCCGATGCTGCAGGGGCGGACCTTCACCGCGGCTGACACCCGCAGGGCCCCGCACGTCGCGATCATCAATGCGTCGTTGGCAAAACGCTTCTTCCCCGATGGTGACGCGTTAGGCAACGCGTTGGACATGGGGCGCTACAAGAACCAGTGGTTTTCCGAGGAGGACAAGAGCCCGGTGGAAATCGTCGGCATCGCCGCCGACGTCCGAGAGATCGGGCTCGATCGCAAGCCCAAGCGGACCGTCTACGTTCCTGCGGCGCAGGCGCTCAACGCCATGTCGGCGCGACCGCCGCTGCTCGTGATTCGCGCGGCGCCTGGCACGGCACTCCGTGTGGCGGTGGTGAATGCTGTTCGGAGCGTGGATCCTCGAGTTGGGGCGCCGCAGCTGCAACCGATGCCCGCGATCGTGGGCGCATCGATCGCCGAGCAGCGCTTTCAGACGCTGCTGCTGACGCTCTTCGCGGGAACGGCATTGGCGCTGACCGCGATCGGCATCTTCGGCGTCGTGTCCTATGGCGTTCAGCAGCGAGTGCGCGAGATCGGCGTGCGCGTCGCGCTCGGCGCCTCCTCCGGGCAGGTGCTGCGGCTCATTGTCGGCCGTTCGCTCAGGTTCGCCGTGGGCGGCGCGGTGATCGGTGTCGTCGGGGCGCTGGGTCTGACGCGCTTCCTGTCGAGCATTCTGTATGATGTGAAGGCAACCGATCCGCTGGCGTTCTCGTTTGCGGTGACGACGTTGCTCGGCGTGGCCTTCGTGGCGTCGTATCTCCCCGCGCGTCGCGCGACGCGGATCGACCCGGTGAGGGCATTGCGCCTCGAGTAGATCAAAGGGGTCAGAGTCGTTTGAATTCATGGACCTCGGCATTGCCGAGATCTCGAATTCAAACGACTCTGACCCCTTTGATCCCATGGATCCATTTCTCCAAGCGGCGATCGACGAGGCGCGACAGGGGCTGGCCGAGGGTGGTATTCCGATCGGGTCGGTGCTCGTGATCGATGGGCGAATCGTCGGTCGCGGCCACAATCGACGTGTGCAGCAGGGAAGTGCCATCCTCCACGCGGAGATGGACTGCATCGAGCGGGCTGGCCGGCTCACGGCCGCAGATTATGGAAGAGCGACGCTCTACTCCACGTTGTCGCCATGCGACATGTGCAGCGGCACGGCCCTACTATATGGTATCCCGCGAATCGTGATCGGCGAGAACCGGACGTTTAAGGGGCCGGAGGACTACGTACGTTCGCGCGGTGTGGAGCTCACGATCGTGGATGATCCGGATTGTGTGCGGCTCATGCGCGAGTTCATTGCAGCGAAACCGCAGCTGTGGAACGAAGACATTGGGCTTGAAACGTGAAGAGCTCGGATTCGATACCGGCTTCACGAAATCACCGGCGCTGATTGATCAACGCTCTGTACCGCGGGTCCAGGCGGAGTTCCTTGAACCACCAAGACTTGTCGCCGGACGCGAGCCAACTTCGCTGTGGGAAGAGCGCGAGCACGCGGCCGAGCACGGCCAACGCGGAATCCATGGCACCTGCACGGGAGTAAACACTCATCGACATCGTAAGCAAATAGTGCTCCGGGTCGACTAACGAATCTCCGCGGCTCGTGTTGGCCAGAGCAATTGCGCTGTCTCGCAGCCCGGACTGCACAAGCGCAAGCGCGACGATCAATCTGCCTTTCAGCTTGTTGAACTCGCGCGCGTTTGGGGCACTCCGTTTCACATACTCGTCGTAGGAACTCCACACATCTGCTGGCCTCGGCGTAACTGGGCTCGGAAGTGCAGCGAGCAAAAGGCGACAATCATCGAATCGGTGGCTGCGCGGGAAGCGGGTGTGGCCAATCTGGCACCATTTCTCGACTTCGTCGTGGAGTCCCTGATCGAGCGAAGCAAGGTACAGGCGCTCGACCGTCGTCTCGGCGTCGGGCAGAAACGGATCCAGTCGTAGCGCGTTCTCGGCCGCCAGGGTTGCTCCAGCAAGATTCCTCGTGTTGAGCCGCAACAGACTCAACACACTCCACGCACTCGCGCTTTGAGGCGGCGACGCCACAGCGGCGACTAGATCCTGTTCGGCGGAGCTCAGCAGCGCGGCAGACGCCGCGGAGTTGAGGGCCGGGTTGGACACCCATTGGAAGAATCGGAGCGTGCCACGTACTTTCAATGCGTCAGCGTCGTTAGGTTCATAACGCAGCGCTCGCTCGACGTGCGCAAGCCCCACGTTGACCTCCCGCGCGAAGCGTACGTCCGAGTTGGGGTAAAGGTTCGCGCGGCGGAAAGCCAATCGAGCGCGCTCAACTATCGGATCCGTCCAGAATTCATCGTTGGCCTCGGCGGTCGCGAGAATCGAGTCGGCCTCCGCCAGCCTCTCAAGGGCGGCGCGAACGTTATTGCCATTCCTCCATTCTCGTTCGACCTCCAAGACGGCCTCGTTGGCCTTCTGCCGTGCATCCCACGCTATCGGAGACTTGGTGCCTGCGGTGCTCACCAGGTTAGGCACCCAGTCACCAAGGCGTGATCGCAAAAGGCGAGTTGTCGCCTCGGCAAGTGAGTCCTGCAGCCAGATGCTGTTCCGCTCCGACTGCGCCACCTGCGTAGCCGCCAGGCGGTGCCCCGTCGAGCCGTCTATCATCTCGATCTTCAGTAAGAGCCCAGTTCCGAGCGGCACGACGCTGCCGCGTATCACGGTCCCGACTTGGAGCGCTCGAGCAACGCTGTCGATCGCGAGCGCGCTGCGGTGCCTCGACGGGCCGACGCCATTTCGTGAGGCTACGCGGAGCCCAGGGACGCGTCGCACCTGGTCGATGAGCGCGTCGGTGATTCCATGAGCCAAATACCGCAGACTCTGATCGGGGCTCCGATCTTCGAAGTACAGGACGGCCAAATCCTGCTTTGGGAATTGACGCGGTGCCGTGTTCCCAGAGTTCGAAGCGGGGGCTGATCCCGAGGCGAACCAACCGACCGTTGCCAACGCTGCCACGAGCAGTGCGCAGCCAATGAGCAGGATGAAACGGCTACGATGCGCCGTTCCGACCGTAACAGCGTGAGTGGCGCTTGTGGTCACGTCAACGTTCTGAACGGCCGATTCGTCGGTCGGTTGTTGGATGGCTCGCGCGAGTTCTGCGGCGTTGGCGTACCGGTCGGTGGGCGATTTCGCGAGAGCGCGCTCCACCATCCGCTTCACGGCGCGTGGGATTTCCGGCCGCACGTCGTCGAGATTCGGGACCGGTGCCTCCCAGTGCTTTGCCAGAACCGCATAACGAGTCGTGCCAACGAACGGCGGCTTGCCGGCAAGCATCTCGTACAGAACGCAGCCGAGACTGTACACGTCACTCCGCCCGTCGAGCGCGTCGCCCGCCGCTTGCTCGGGACTCATGTAGGTCGGGCTCCCCACCACGACGCCCGTTTGCGTCAGCCGCTCCTCGGCGCCCGACGTCGCAATCGCGCGCGCGATGCCGAAGTCCGCGATCATCGCATGCGAGTCTGGCGCACCAGGCTCGCCAGTCAGCAGGATGTTCTCGGGCTTGATATCACGATGCACGATGCCTTGCTTATGCGCGTAGGCGAGTCCATTCGCGACCTCACGCGCGATCCGCAATGCCTCGCCTAACGGCAACGGCCCCTCGCGCTCCAGCCGTGCCCGCAACGACTCCCCCTCGACGAACGGCATGACGGAGTACAACCGGCCGTCGATGGATCCAGAGTCGAAGACCGGCACGATGTGCGGGTGTTGGAGCGCGGCCGCGATCCGGATCTCACGCAGAAATCCGTCGCTGCCGACCGTGAGCACGATCTCCGGCCGCAGCACCTTCATTGCGACCCACCGACTATGCCTGACATCGTGTGCGAGGTAAACCGTCGCCATCCCGCCCGCTCCGATCTCGCGCGCGACCACGTACCAACCACGCGTGAAGACACCTGTTGACGCGGCCTGGGTGGACTCAAGCGGTTGCGCTGCCTGGGGGCTTGGAATCGCGACGATAGGCGGTCGTGCCGCGGCCAATGGCTTCCGCACTTCCCGGCGAATCGCCTCCGCCAAGTCCTGCGTCTCAGGCGACGGTTCGGCCTCGTATTCGTCTCTGAGCCGACGAGCGAAGTCCTCATACGCCTGAATCGCACCCGCGCGATCGCCGGCGCGGGCCAACATCATTAGCCACCGTCGCAGCGCACGCTCGTCACCATTCGAAAGACTGAGCTCGAGGCGCCCCAAGCGCAGCGCCTGGGTCAGGTTGCCCGCGGCCTCCTCTATCTCCGCGACTGCCCGCGCCGCATTCGACGCCTGTTCACGAAGTCGCCCGCGTTCAGCTTCAAGCCATTCCTCGAACCCATGCGAGTCGGCCACGAAAAACCCATCGAGGAGTTCGCCCCGATAGAGCTCGATCGCCTCACGCGGTTGTCCGTCGTCGACCGCGGCCTGAAACGCTACGGCGTCGCACCAGAGTTGTGCACGGTCCAAGCCAACATCCTCAGCCCCGCGACTCACCACCACGCTGGACCCTAGCCACTGTCGTAGAAACCGAATCGCCTGGTTGAGCGAGTCGCGAGCACGCGACTCGTCCTGCTCCGGCCAAAACATCGCGAACAGCCGATCTCGACGATGGAATCCGAACGGCCGCGCCAGCGCCAGGTACGCGAGCAGCGCGAACCGCTTCGGTTGCGAGATGACGGCGTCCAACGGCTCGCCGTCGGTCGAGTGCAGCTCGACGGACCCTAAGGTACGAAACCGGATCATGCCGCTACGAGACGTCTTTCAGCGCTGAATCAGGGCCATTTCAGTCCGCCCCCCGAACATGCCGCAGCAACCCGCGCGACCGAATGGGTTGCCAATCCAACCGAATGGGGGGGCGGTATGACGAATTTTCGCACGAACACCTGGTTGTTTCCGCAGTCTTCCGATCGCGCTCGCCGCGGCTGCGTGCGCGCCGTCCACACGATCAGCGCCACCCGCGAGTCCTCTCGATAAGCCGCAGGTAGAGTCGAGACGGCAGCTCATCGCCGCCCGGGAAATCACCGAGTCGCACGCGCTAAACGCGTACGAGCTCATCGTCCTCCGGCGTCCGGAGTATCTGACGGACCCGAGTCATGACATTCTCAAACCGCCGCCCGCGCCGGTGGTCTACATCAACGGATTGCCGGCCGGCGATATTGGCGTTTTGCGGCAAATCGCGACGACCATGCTTGTGGAGGTGCGCCATATCCGGCCAGGCGATGCTGTGCTGCATCACGGCGAGCCGAGCGCCGGCGGTGAGATTCTGCTCTATACGTATGATCC